>Ga0182011_10000022_pt1 | contig 123763 bp, 90 predicted proteins | sample 711E1DmetaG_FD_120481 | JGI IMG/M metagenome (GOLD analysis project Ga0182011, IMG submission 120481) | Permafrost microbial communities from Stordalen Mire, Sweden - 711E1D metaG | ecosystem: Environmental > Terrestrial > Soil > Wetlands > Permafrost | place: Sweden: Stordalen | collected...
ATTCATGGAATGGAGTTGATTATAATAAACATCCTCTCCCAGATGATACATACTTTTTTGTTTTGAAGCCAGCAAATGGCAAATCTATTAGTGGGTATATTGTAATAAGACGTTAGTGATGAAAAGATTAATTAAATTGTTTATTTTACTGCTGATTCCTATGAGCATGGCCGGCCAATTAAATCCGGTCACGAGTCAGTATGTATTAAATCCCCTCATCATAAATCCCGCTTATGCGGGGTATAGAGGAGCTTTAAATATTGCAGCTTTTTACAGACGCCAGTGGACAGGGATTCCGGGTGCTCCTGAAACTATGACTCTATCAGCAGATGCTCCATTTCTCGATTCTAAGCTTGGACTGGGATTCATCATAATCAATGATAAAATAGGAGTCACAAAAGAAACCCAGTTTCTTACAAATTATTCTTACAAAATTAATATGGATAAAGGTACACTGTCATTTGGTCTTGGTGCAGGAATAATAACAACTAACACAGCCTGGGCAGATCTTGTTGTGCTCGATCCCGGGGATGAAAATTTTCTGGTCAATTCTCAGGTCTTTATATTACCTGACTTTACTTTTGGAACATACTACACATACAAGAATTTTTTTTCCGGCTTATCCATTCCAAATCTGATAGGCCACAAATTCAGTCTTAACAAAGATAAGTATACTCTGATGTTTAATCCTGGTAAGTATAACTATGAAATAAATGCAGGATATGTCTATTCTCTGAATCAGAAAATAAAGCTTCTCCCCTCAACGCTTGTAACGATCTCACCCGGACAAAAACTACTTGTTGATTTAAATGGCTACTTAAGTTATAACGACAGAATATGGGGCGGAATATCTTATCGGAATAAGAGATCAATTGGAGCGCTTTTTCAAATTGCTGTAAATAACCAATTCAGGGTTGCCTATACCTACGATTTTGATTTTGGTACGTTAGGTCAATACAGCAATGGTTCTCATGAACTAATGCTCAGATATGAATTTCATTATAAGGTTAATGCTGTCAGCCCTTTGAACTTTTAATAGTTATAACAGTGAAGTTTAATGAGACCCGCATTGCCTGAATTACAGAAATATTTAAATATTTTCATTCAGGTTAACAAATATAATTTTAACTTTAAGTGCACTTGCTACTCATTGGTTAAAACCATAATTATGATTCGAAAATTGGTTGTCGTTATATTGATAGTCTTATTTCCACAAATAATTCTGGGACAAACAACAACCTATATTATTAAGAAAGCTTCCTTCAGTTCAGATAAATATGATGAATTTTCCCCTGTTTTTTATAAAAACGGGATCGTATTCTCTTCGAACAGGAATGTTGGTTTATCATACCATTCAACTTCTCAGAATAAGGGGCTCTTTAAAATATATTATGTTGATACTACCGGAAAAGCGAGCTGGGAAAATGCAAAGCTGTTTTCAAAAAACCTGACGACAATCTTAAATGACGGCCCTGTAACTTTTAACAGTTCAAGAGATACTATCTTCTATTCCAGGAATCAGGATGTCACAAGTAAATTAGGTGATAATTCGGGTTCACGAAATAAACTGGGCATCTTTACAGCGGTACTTATTGAAGGACAGTGGACAAAGGTCAGGGATTTGAGAATAAACAATGAATGGTATAATGTAACCACGCCATGTCTTTCTGCCGACGGGAAGGAATTGTATTTTGCTTCTGACAAGCCAGGTGGATTTGGAGGATCAGATCTATATTACAGTCTGTGGAAAAATGGCCGATGGGAAGACCCGGTAAATCTAGGTCCGGTTATTAATACGAAAGGAAATGAGTCGTACCCTTTTATTAATTCCGCAGGAGAACTGTTCTTTTCCTCCGATGGACTCCCCGGACATGGAGGGAAGGATATTTTCTTTTCAATTTATTCAGATTCAACTTGGCTTACTCCTGTATGCCTTGATTCACCGATTAATTCCGAATTTGATGATTTCGGGATTGTCACGGATACACTCATGAAGGAGGGATATTTTTCATCAAACAGAGACAAATCAATTGATATCTATCACTTTACAATAAATTCTCCACAAGTACTTTATACCAACATCCAGAAGGATAATCAGTATTGTTTCATGCTAATTGACAGTGGAACCATCGCTGTTGATACATTAAACCTGAAGTATATCTGGAATTTCGGAGACGGTCATAAGGAGACCGGGTCGAAGGTAAGACATTGTTTCCCGGGTGCAGGAAGTTATGAGGTCAGGCTTGATATTTTTGACAAATCAACAGGGAAATTGTTTTTTTCAAAATTAGTATACACACTTGAAATCCATAATTTTAAACAACCGTTTATTAATTCTCCTGACATTGTTCTCAAAAATGATTCAATCAAATTTGACGGACTCGGTTCTTATATTCCGGGATTTAAAATATTAGGCTATGCCTGGAATTTCGGAGATGGGAAGAGATCATCCGGCGCAAAGGTGAAACATGTATTCAGGGAAAATGGCGAACACCTGGTCAACCTGGAATTGATTTTAAAATCAATCTCAACCGGTAATTCAAGCAAGAAAGGTGTATCTAAAAAAATTCTGGTACTGGCAGATAATCACGAAAAAGAATTGCTTATTGCCAAAATGGCTTCAGCCAAAGCGTCTGTGCCGTATATTGGAAAATATGAAAATAATCAAATATTGACTAAATTCTCGGCAGAATCAGAGTTCAGGAAAGAGGCAGTGTTTAATGTTGAATTGCTTTCATCAAAAACCAAGATTGGAATAGATAGCTGGACCTTCAGAAATGTTCCGAAAAGGTACAGGATTACGGAAAAATTTATTCCTGAAGACAGTGCTTATAGTTATATAGTTGATCAGCAAATGACACTAATGGCGACTTACCCTGCATACAATGAGTTATATGGCCTTGGATTCAAAAATGTCAGGATAAAACTATATGTACTCAAAGAGCCGGATGAAAAAGAACTCCATAATCTGATAAAAATAAATGGTGAATTTGCTGATTCGTATTTTGACAGCTCTGACAGACTTACTTCGAATGCGTATATTATGCTTGATCAGATAGTAAAGCTTATGAATAAATATCCGGCAATAAAACTTGAAATTGCAGTTCATTCAGATAATACTGGTCCCGCAGAAACCAGTTTGTCATTGTCTCAGCAACGTGCACATTTATTGGTTGACTATATAATAAACAGGGGAGTGAGCACTAAGAGACTTGTTGCAACAGGCTTTGGCGGCACCAAACCGATAGCGACAAATTTCCTTGAAAAAGACCGGAAGCTGAACCGGCGTATCGATTTCATTCTTATAAAATAACTGCTGTTATTTGCCCGGGAAAGTGATCCGAAATTAAATTTTGGCTAATACGGGATCAGAATGATCCAGTAATAAATTATTCCGAGCGTTTCACGAACAGTCTTAAAGAGTTTGTAGATGTGTGAGTGGTTGTAGTCATAATCAGGGATCGATATAATTCCAATCGGGTATCTCTCCTTTAAAATTTTATTATAAATCATCCAGGTCCTTCTGGTATGAGCGCCCAGACTAATAATATTTAGTCCTTTAATATTTATATCGGATTTGTTCAGCCAGTCACGGAAGGCGAGGGCACTTGTCAGAGTCCTGTTGATATTAACCATGGCGCCCGGGACGGCTGTTACTTTTGCAGAATCGATTCCCATAGCCAGTAATCGATTCCTTGCCAACTCAGCAACCGAATTAAAATTATTGACCATCCTTCTCTTTCCTCCCAGTTGGTACATATCATACTCAGAGTTATTGAGATAGGGGGTCACTATTTTATGGTCTATGACTATGTCTTTGACATACAAGTTTATATCGCCATATTCATCAACCTTGTCATTGGTAAACTGAATTGCTATGGTTTCTATCGCCGAAAGTGGTCCAACCCATTTTACAGAATATTTCCTTTTATGTTTATCAGCAAAAAAATCACCCATCTGCACATTATTTACATACACATTGAAGTGTGCAGAGTATGCGCCATTCAATGAACCGTAGGCATCGACTTCAATTATATGCCGGCTCTCATCATTTCTGACAGAATTTGCAATTTTTGGATGAAAAACCAGGTATCCGTTTTCTGAGAGTTCAAAGTATTCCTCAAAGTACTTAAGCCCGGTAGTAATTATATATTCATATTTGTCTTTTTCAATCTCCTTAAGGGCCATATCAATAGCGTATTCTGGAAGCCAGCCTTCCACAATAAGTATATTCGCTCTAACTTGCTCTGATTTTGAAAGGTACCCTGAGAGATAATTGAAAGCTGGTTTAGTTAAGAAGAAGCCTGCAGTGAGAAACAAAACAATAATAAATATTGAAATGAATAATCTTTTTTTTCTCATGAGATTTCTTAAAAATAAATTTTTAATCCGATTCTTTTGATTGTTCTTATGGCTTCAAATTAACAGAAAAATCCGGATATTATTTTTACCTGTTTATAATTATTTTATTAGTTATAAAGCAACAAGTAGCATAAAATAGTATGAATAGTACAAAGGAACCGAGACCATTGTATTTCTTTATTGCGCTATAAAAGATCCTGACCATAAATCACTGTTCAGAATAGTTTATGACTCGTTCAGACTTTTATTATAAAGAAATTCCTGTTCATTATTTCAGCCGGTCTTAACTATTAATCTCTGGGTTACCAGAACTGCATTGCCTCTAGCCAGTTCCAGTAAATAAACACCCGATCTGAGATTTATTGGAAATTGAATCCCCGCGAGCTCATTGGCTTCGCCGAACTCTCCGCCAAGTGGCGGATCGGTTCTCCGTTGCTTGCTGCGAAGAGCTTCAATATCTATTGCAAATGTGGATTAAAAACTGAGCAGAAATATATATATTCATTTTCATAGTTATTTTTAATAATGTTTGTAATATGTTATGTTAGGAGTGAGGTTCTGAATTAAGGTTAGTTAAAAGATCTTCTGGTTGGCTCTTTCACTAATTTTATATTAGTTTATTTTAACATTCAGATCAACAAATTAATTAAAAAATAAGTAAACATGTTTAATCCTGCTGTCCGTGGAAGAGAGGAGAGTGTTTATCAAAATTTAAATCTCCATTTGGTAATTTTACATAGTTTTGCATTCCTGAAGAAGATCAATAGCAGGTTAACGGCAGAATTACACTGTTAAGCCCGGAGGTGGAACAGTCTGGCAGATTTACTGTGTTATTGTTACATTTTGTTAGTCTGAATGATGTGACTGACGGGGCGAAAGCATGCTTGATGGTAGCCTTGTAATTGGTATTTCCTCAGATATTCCAAAGAGAGATTTCACTTAAAGACATTAACTGAATAATTATATTTGTGAACAATAAGGTTGCAATAGGCATACTAATAAATAGCCTGGATATGGGTGGTGCTGAAAAGCAAAGTCTGCTTCAGGCTAAATTGATGGGAAGTGAATTCGAGGTTTATTATTTTGTTCAAAAAAGCAAACCTCAGTTAAAACAACACCTTGATTTCATTAAAAAAGAAAAAATATTTTATATTCAATTATCAGGAAATATCTTTTCCAGGAGTATCCAGTTGATTACATATATAAAAAAGTACAGAATCAGGGTTCTTTTTGCATACCTTACGCTGGACAATTTTCTGGCAGGAATTGTTTCTCTGTTTCAAAATATTAAATGTATAGGGGGTGTCAGATCTTCATCTCTTCCCGCTGTGAAATTTTACGTGACATTGTTACTGCAAAAATACATGCTTGATTATATGATTTTTAATAACTATTATGGAAGAGAGGTCTTTATCAAAAATGGATTTTCTCCTGAAAAATCAATAGTTATACAGAATTGTATCAACAACATACAATCTGAATTGGCAAGGCCCGAGAAAGAAATAATAAAAATATTGTCTGTAGGCCGGTTTACAGACCAAAAAGACTATTTAACGGCTTTAAAATCAATTCTTTTGTTGAAAGAAATGATCCATGAAAAGAAAATTGAATACATTCTTGTGGGCGATGGTGAACTGTATCAGCTAATTCAAAACTGGGTTAAGAGCCTCCAGATTGCCGATGTAACTATTGTACGGAATCCTTCTAATATTGATGATTACTATAGGGCAGCAGACATCTATTTCCTGAGTTCAGATTCAGAAGGCATGCCAAATACTATAATGGAAGCTCTTAACTTTTCCCTACCTGTGGTGTCGACAGATGCAGGCGATGCAACTTATCTTGTAAAAGATGGCATAACCGGGTTCATTGCTCCCGTTAAAGATTATAGAGCACTGGCTGAAAAACTATATCTACTTGTTAATGATTACAGCCTGAGAAATAATTTAGGAATGAATGGGCATAGATTATTAATACAGGAATTCTCAGAAAAGACACTTCAGGAAAAGTTCATTAATTTTACCAATAAGATAATCTGAGAATTAATTAAAAAAAAGTACGGCTGAAAATCGACCTTTTAATTCCACCGAAAACAATATCAGTTATCAGTGCACCACCCTTCTGAATTTATTCAGAATTGCCGGGTAAAATCCATTTACATGCAGATTCAAAACATCTTCGCTGGTAAGGGTATTAATTGTAATTCGAGGCAAAGTATACGGATGGTTCAGGTGTTTATAGAATACGTTTGCATTTTCAGTTGTTGTTGCAGTCAGGAAGTTGCTTTGTTTCACAAAATCAATCTCTCTTGACGTATACTTTCCAAACGGGTAACTGAAGTGGTTTACCTTAATATTTAAATTTTTCTCCAGGATTTTTTTCGATTCCATTATTTCATAAAGTGATTGTTTCTCTGTCAGATTACGAAGATTATAATGGTTAAGAGTATGAGCACCGATAGTAACAATTGGATCTTTTGCAAGTACAGCTATCTCATCCCATGTCAGTCCCATTTCGGCTCTGTGATCAAGAACGTTATAACCAAATCTGCTGAAAAAATCTGCTAGCTCCTTTTCCAGATTCATGCTGTTCAACATAGTTATCAGTTTTCTGATATGAGTAAATGTCCTCTCCTTTGCTCTGTGAGTCAGACATTTTGCATTTATAGATCCGACTGAAAACGAATATTGAATCCTGTCGTATTTTAAAATAAGATCTTCAAGAATATACCACCAGATAATTGCTCGTCCGTCGGGTATTGAACTTGTAATATATATTGTAAAAGGTATATTATGCTTTTTAAATACAGGGTACGCGAACTGAAGATTATCCTTATAACCATCGTCAAAAGTGAAAATAACAAATTTCTTTTTTGTTCTACGGTTGGTTTCTAGCCACGTTGGCAGGGTATCAAGATCTATAAAATCAGAATTTTTTCTTTCAAAATACACAAATATTCTCTCAAGATGCTCAGGGCTTATTTCAAGGCTAAGATGGTTGTGAATACGTTCTCCCGACATTTTTGGAACAACACGATGTAAAATTAAAATCTGCCCTTTGCCAGCATATATAGATTTTGTTAAATTCCCAATCCCACAAGAATTCAATAAAGGAGAGAATCTTTGAGTTAATATTTTTTGATAATATTGTCCCATATATTAAGTTCCACATTTTATTTTATAAACTTACAAATTAATTAAGATTTATTTTAGCATAAGCGGACTAATAATTTAACTTGAATTATCATTCTTCTCCGGGAATCCCTGGAACGCTTTAATTTCTCTTAAATTGATTAATAATCATCTATATTTTTAATTTTTCATCAATACGACCCTGGTATTTCTATGGGAATAGACTTTAGATTTAACAGATGGCCCTTTAAAATAAATCTCGCCCATGAAATAATGGTCTTCGAAGAATCTCTGATTCCTGATCAAGTTCATTTGCTAAAGCCTTATAATGCTCACTTTTAAAATGGAATATATAAATTATTACTAGATTTGAATCCCCGAGAGCGCATTGGCTTCGCCGAGCTCGTAAACTCGGTTCTCCGTTGCTTGCTGCGGAGTAAGCGAGCATTAAGAATTTACATTAGGGGATCGAAGATTCTTCGTAGCTTGCTGCGAAGAGCTTCAATACTAAAAAATTAATGATTAATTATGTCATACCTTTTCTTTCCATTATGTTAAAAGAGGTAATAACCTGACAATAATTCTCGAAATTTAAACTAAGAAATCAATAAAATGTTATGGACCAGCCCTCTGCTACTTATTAAAAACTTCTTTACTCAAGGGAATGAACGTAGCATAAACGCCAAAAAAAATATTGTGTTTATAGCAATGCTTAAAGGATTTAGCATTGCCATAAGTCTTTTTTTAGTTCCTGTCACTATCCATTATGTGAATCCTACACGATATGGAATATGGCTTACTTTAAGTTCTATTGTCGGCTGGTTTAATTTTTTTGATATTGGCCTGGGAAACGGATTGAGAAATAAATTTGCTGAAGCCGTAGCAAGTGGGAAGACTGAGCTGGCACGAACATATGTCAGTACAACCTACGCGATATTAATAATTATTATAGCGATTGTATTATTTATTTTCTTTTGCATTAATCCATTTTTAAACTGGGCAAAGATTCTGAATACACCTGCTGATATGTCGGGTGAATTAAGATCGCTGGCTTTGATAGTTTTCACTTTCTTTTGTCTTGAATTTGTCATGCAATTGATGACTACAATTATAACAGCAAACCAGCAACCTGCAAAAGCGTCTGTATTTGGGTTTCTCGGAAACCTGTTTTCATTAGGCATAATATATCTTCTTACTAAAACGACCTCGGGTAATTTGATTTATCTGGGTACTGTATTTAGTGTTACACCTGTACTGGTTCTTCTCTCATCCAGTCTTTGGTTTTATACACATAGTTATAAAAAGTATGCCCCTTCTGTTAAATTTGTAAAGTTTCATTTTGCCAGAGATCTGATGAGTCTAGGAATAAAATTCTTTGTTATTCAATTGGCAGCTGTTATTTTTTATCAAACCAGTAACATTATAATTGCTCATCTTTTTGGACCGCAAGAAGTAACACCCTATAATATTGCTTATAAATACTTTAGCGTTATTACAATGTCCTTTAGTATAATCATGTTGCCATTGTGGAGTGCGTATACAGAAGCCTGGGTTAAAAGAGATATAGATTGGATTAAAAACACAATAAATAAACTTATATTAATATGGGGATTAATTGTAATTGGAGTTGTAATCATGCTTCTTCTTTCGACATTTGTTTACAGAATGTGGGTAGGTAAGGAAATTAAGGTATCTATCAGTATATCTGTGGTTATGGCTGCTTATGTTATTGTTAATGGGTGGTGTGGAATATTTTCTCAATTTCTTAACGGAGTGGGGAAAATTAAACTACAATTATATATCAGCACTATTGGTGCAATACTAAATATACCTCTGGCAATATTTTTGGGTAAACATTTCGGTATTTATGGAGTTTTGTTATCAACAGTAATTTTGGGCGCTATAAGCGCTATATGGTCACCCATACAGTATAAGAAATTAATAAATAACACGGCCACCGGTATATGGAATAAATAAGCATGAACATATTAATTTTAAATACACATAATCCATTAAAAGCATCTGGTATTGTTGCATTGGATCTATTCAATCAACTTAAAGTAAAAAATCATGAGGTTAAATTACTTGTTAATAATCATGACTATGATTATCCTGAAGGAATAATCAGCTTAGAGTCTTCTCTGGCGGCCAGACGGAAGCTAGTGAAAGAAAAAATAGAATGGAGATTAGACAAGTTGAAACAGTTTTTGAAACTAAAGGACAAAATCAGGACAGATCCCAATTATCCTTTTTTTGAGTTAAATGAGAAAAAGCAAATTTACAGAACCAGGAGAATACTAAAAGCAGCCGGGTTGAAGCCTGATATGATCATTATCCTTTTTGCAAAAGGTTTTATCAATACAAAAAATATTTACGAGTTTCATAAGTTTACCAGTGCAAAAATATTCTGGCTTATGTTTGATATGGCGCCCTTCACCGGAGGCTGTCATTATGCGTGGGAATGTAAAGGATATCAAATGAATTGCGGAAACTGCCCGGGTCTCTATTCTTCAGATCCTCTTGATATCAGCCATAAAAACCTTCTCTTTAAGAAAGATTTCCTTGACAAAGTAAATATTCATGTCCTGGCCGGTTCAGAGTGGCAATATCAGCAGGCCAGATTGAGTACCTTATTTAAAAATAAGCCAATTCATAAACTACTTCTGCCTATAAATCCATCTGTTTTTAAACCTGTTGACAAGGCAAAGCTGAGGCTGGATTTAAAAGTTAATCCGGACAAAAAAGTCATCTTTTTCGGAGCTGTTGGTCTCTCAGAAATGCGTAAAGGGATGCATTTTCTTATCGAAAGCCTTGATAAGCTGAAAGAACTTGTATCAAGATCCGATTCTGGTCTGGGAGATAAGATTTTATTGCTTATTGCGGGAAGAGGATTCGACGCTATCGCCGGATCATTGCCATTTGAATCCCAATATCTTGGTTATTTGGATAACAATTACGGAATTGCATCTGCATACCAGGCTGCCGATGTTTTTTTATGTCCTTCCATTGAAGACTCAGGGCCCATGATGATCAATCAATCTATTATGTGTGGAACTCCTGTTGTATCTTTTGAAATGGGAGTAGCGCTTGATTTGGTAATTACCGGAGAAACCGGATACAGGGCCAGGTTTAAAGATAGAAGTGATATGGCGCAGGGAATATATAATATACTTAATTTGAGCACGACTGATTATAATAAACTATCTATTCAGTGCAGAAATCTTGGGGTAAAATCCTGTTCTCCTGAAATTCGCATTGATTTTTTTGAAAACATAATGAGAAAAGGAGAGTTAAGCTAGATGAAGGACTTTTTATTACTTGATTGGGACACTCATTTTTTTGGTTATAAAATTGCATCTGTCAGAGTTACTGAATTTGGGTTAAAAAAGCTAAATAATCTAATCAGAGAACTTGAAGAACAAGATTTTAAACTGGCTTATTGTTTTGTGGATCCTGACGACATTGTCTCCAATGACTCTCTGAAACAAATTTCCGTATTTCTTGCAGCCGAGAAGGTGACCTACTCAATCGAGGTAACTAGGGAATTCAATTTCCCGGTTACTGATCATATTACTACCTATAATTTTATTAATACATCGGAGAAGCTTAAAAACCTGGCTATACAAAGTGGTTTGTATTCACGTTTTAAAATTGATCCTGACTTTCATAATAATGAGTTTGAAAGATTATATACTGAATGGATTGAGAAATCTGTGGAGCGAAAATTGGCCAATGAAGTTCTTACTTATAATGAAGGAAACGAGATTCTGGGCTTTATCACTCTGGCCATGGGTGAGAACACAGGTTTAATTGGGTTAATTGCTGTGGAAGAAAATCAGAGAGGAAAGGCTATTGGTAAAAAGCTTATCGGAGCTGCCTTACTATTCTTTAAAGACAATAAAATCACAACTGTTGAGGTAGTTACCCAGAAAGCCAATTATGCAGCTTGCAGGTTCTATGAATCCTGCGGATTTAATATAAAAAGTATCGTTAATATATATCACCTATGGATCAGATGAAAATTGTATTTAATAAACCTTACCTCACAGGTAAAGAGATGCATTATATGTATCAGGCGGTTTATTCAGGTAAAATTTCTGGGAATGGGATATTCACTAAGAAATGCCACGACTTTTTTGAGAAGAGATATTCTTTCAAAAAGGCGTTGCTGACAACATCTTGTACAGATGCCCTGGAAATGACTGCAATGCTCGCTGATATAAAGCCGGGAGACGAAGTGATAGTTCCTTCCTACACTTTTGTTTCCAGTGCACTTGCATTTGTCAGGCAGGGAGCAAAAATTGTGTTTGCCGACAGCAATTCCCGGAATCCAAATATAGACACAGAGCATCTTGAGGAGTTGATAACGCCCAGGACAAAAGTTATTGTTCCAGTACATTACGCAGGTATCGCCTGCGATATGGATCCGATAATGAATCTGGCAAAAAAATACAATCTGCTTGTCATCGAGGACGCAGCACAGGCTGTTGATTCATTTTATAAAGGGATCCCGCTCGGATCTATCGGACATATGTCAACTTTCTCATTTCACGAAACAAAAAATATTAACTCAGGTGAAGGCGGAATGCTTGTCATCAATGACGAAAAGCTGAGGAACAGATCAGAAGTGATTTGGGAAAAAGGCACTAACCGTTCTGAATTTTTCAGGGGAGCGGTAAACAAATACGGATGGGTTGACATAGGCTCATCATTTCTTCCGTCGGAAATAATTGCTGCATATCTTTATGCACAATTGGAAAATCTTGACAGCATACAATCAAGGAGAAAAAAAATATGGGAAACTTATTACGAAGGTTTGAAAAGCCTTACAGAGCTCGGAATTATGATTCCTTTCATTCCTGATTATGCAACAAACAATGGTCATATGTTCTATCTGGTATGTACTGATCTGCGACAAAGGACTGCACTAATTGAGCATCTGAAAAATAATAGCATTCTTGCAGTGTTTCATTATCAGAGCTTACATAAGAGTGCTTACTACATAAACAAACACGATAAAAGGGAAATCCCCTTCAGTGACAAGTACACCGACTGCTTAGTCAGACTTCCGCTTTTTTATGAGTTAAGTGATACAGATTTGAACCGGATTATTGATATTGTAAAAGAATTCTTTATTAAGTATGAATAAACTTACGCAACTTATTTTTCTCGTACTCTTTCCGTTTCTTCCTATTTGGTCATGGGGTATTATTTTAGTTCACCCCACTCAAATCGAAATGCTCATCACTGTAGTATTGATTCCGATATCATTTTACATTATCATATCTCCCAAAATAAACTTCCCGAAATATCTGACTTTTTTTGTATTATTCACCATTTACCATTTAGTGTCGGTTTATATCAACGGTCTGATTCCGCCTGATACAACTACTTTTAAATTTCTTCTTTCAAACAGAAATATCCTTGCATGCCTTCTCTTTTTTGTGGCAGAGAATACTCATTTTGATGAAAGATTTATCCGGATTATGAACCGGAATATATTTTTAATCGTAATTATATCTCTGGTATTCAGTTTATTACAACTTAAAAATCCCTCCTTTTTTGTTGCTCCATATATATTGGAGAACCTGGGCAATGAAAACTTCTTAAATGAAAGCAGAATTTTTTCAATTTATAGCTGGATAGATTTAAATTCCCTGGGAATAACTTTTCCGATATTGATTGCCATTTTGTTAAGCTTTTTCAGTCAAAAAAAAATAGCCTCTCCGATAATTATTTTATCAGGCATAATTGTCTCCTTTCTTACAAAGGCACGTTATGTAATGATTTCAACGATTATTATTTTTTCACAGTATTTCTTTATCTCAAAAATGAGCCTCAGTAAAAAAGTCTCTATTCTTTTAATATTCTTTGGCAGTATAATGATTTCTATGAGTGTCGCAAAGGCTATGGGGTATAATATTCAACAGGTCATAGATGACCGGATATTGGAAAAAAGCACAAATATGGGATCAGCAAATGCCAGGATATTTTCATATTATGTCTTTTTAAAAGTGTTTCCGGAACATCCGTTATTCGGTGTTGGCCCTGAAACCAGACCTGAAGTGGTCCGCTTATTGGGAGGAAGTGCGCCTATCATTCACGTCGGATATCTCTCGTACTTGTACTTTTACGGTCTATTTGGTTGTTTTTTCTTGTTTCTCGCAATTTTTTTCATGTTAAAGAGGGCCTGGATAATTGGCTCCAAAAATGATTTCCTGGCGGGTTTTTATGGCCTTCTGGCCTTTTGTTTAGCAAATACAACTATGGTCTATTTTAATTTTAGTGAGATGGGTATTGTCCTGGTTATTATATATTTACGTTATTTCAGTGAAAAGCCGGTATTGGAACTCTCTGCAGCATAGATTTTAACCACACAGAGAAACATTCTAATAGATTAAATGTTAGACCATATATAAATACTTTATTATCTTTGAATCAAGACTATTAAATTATTGATGGATTATATTAGGGTATTAATTCTAGGCGAAACATTCCGTTTAAACGGGGGCGGAGGGATAACCATGACAAATCTTTTCAGAGATTGGCCATCTTCTCATATCGGAGTGATTACTGACAGAATAGATGAAACAAATCCGCTTACAAAATATTCTTATTATCAATTGGGTGATGAAGAAATTAAATTTCCGTTTCCTTTTAATTTTGCACAAAACCATGTTCGTTCCGGTCCGTACAGTTTTAATTCAATAAGCCGGCAGTCTGATTCAGGTGAATGCAGACAAGATATAACCTCAAAAATTAAGAAAAAAATCAGGCCATATTTTGATAAGTTCTTGAACCGTACCGGGTTATTTCTTTTTTTTTACAGGATCAATTTAAGTGAGTCCTTAATAAGATGGATCCTTGATTTTAACCCCGACATTATTTATATTCAACCATTTCATGCCAGAATAATGAAATTCGGAAATCTGCTTTATACCCGACTAAATATACCTTATGCTATCCATATCATGGATGATAGTGTGAAATATATAAATCAAAGCATTATTCTTAGGGAAATGGTCCAAAGGCAGATTGGAGCCAATTTTATAAGACTTATTTCTAACGCTAAAGTAAGATTATGCATATCTGAGGCGATGGCTGACGAATATTATTGCAGATATGGTAAGAATTTTTCGTCCTTTCGAAATCCAATCGACATTGAAAACTGGCTCTCTTATCAGAAAAAAGATGTTTCGGTCGGGTCGGAGAATTTAAAAATAGTTTACAACGGTCGTCTTTCCTCTCCGACACTTTTTTCACTTATTGATATGTGCCATGTTGTCGATGGATTGAACATGAAGGTCAAAAAGGTTGAACTGCATATATATACACACGATAATAATCCTGTATTTAATAAAACAATTCAGAATCTAAAGGGAGTTAAAATCTGTAAAACAGTTGCAGTTGGAGAAATTCCTAGGCTTGTTCAGCAATATGACATTTTCTTTCTCTGCCTCGATTTTGACATGAAGGCACAAAAATATTCACAATTTTCAATTTCAACCCGGACATCTGAAGGAATGATATCTGCCGTACCTGTTTTACTTTATGCACCCGCAAACACAGCTATGTTTAAGTATTTCGACAAATACGAAGCCGGATGTCTTGTAGGGGAAAGAGACTCCTCCATGCTTGAAAAGGCTGTCATGAAACTGTGGAACGATACAGCATATAGAACGAGTATAAGCGAAAACGCCGTCAAAACAGCGTTGTCTGACAGTAATTCGGCCAAAGTTCGCAAAGAATTTAGAAAAGCCCTGACCATTTATTAAAATATGAACAAATATCCCAAAATACTCATCTTTGGCCCGCCATTTAATAATTTTACCGGTGGTGGAATAACTCTTTCCAATCTCTTTAAAGGTTGGCCCAAGGACAGGATTGCTGTTACATCTACCGGTCATGTACTTCAACTGCTTTCAACGGATATCTGTGATACATATTATCGGTTAGGTAAAGTTGAACATAGGTGGATATTCCCTTTCAATCTAGTGCAGAGACCTTATCCTTCAGGTCTTATATCGTTCAATAAGCAGGAATACCAGAGCCAAGGTCCAATTAAAGACACCATTAGACGATTTTTAGTAGATAAGCTTTTTTACCCGTTTATACAGTGGCTTGGATTCTTTCACAGTCTCTCAAAAATTACCGTTTCTCAACAATTTAAGGATTGGTTAGCACTATTTCAGCCAGAAATATTATATATTCAGGTTACTTCCCGTGAAGATGTTTTGTTCTCAATTCAACTTTGTGATTTTCTGAATATCCCTACTGTAATTCACAACATGGATGATTGGCCTTCAACCATTAGTAGAAAGGGTTTGTTTAAAAGATATTGGAGAACAAAAATTGATAAGGAATTTAAGCAATTATTGAATCGTATTGATCTATTTTTAAGTGTTAGTGATGCTATGACATCTGAATATTTGAAAAGGTACAACAAAGTATTTAAAGCTTTTCATAATCCTATTGATATATCCAAATATAATCAATTCAAGAAGAGACCTTCAGAACTTGTCAAAACGTTCCGGATTCTATATGTAGGAAGGGTAGGTTTAGCAAATGAACATTCAATTTATACATTTGCCAGTGCGATATCGCAACTTAAGATTGACCAGTTTAAAATTGAAATGGATATCTTTACATACAATACAGATACGCGGACTTCAAAAAAAATTGGTAATTTAAATAATGTCAGAATTTCGCCCTCTATTGAACATGATATGATTCCCAGTCTCCTGGCAGAATATGACTTATTATTATTACCATTGGATTTTACTGAAGCGGGCTTCAAATATGCACAGTACTCTTTACCCACCAAGGCATCGGAATATATGATCTCCGGGACGCCAATTCTTGTCTTTGCTCCCAAAGAAACGGCTATTTCGAAGTTTTGCTCTGATAACGAATGTGGATATTGTGTTGTTGAACAAAGCAAAAAAAAGATTAAGGAGGCGATTCAGTTTTTGATTAATAATGAAGATTGCAGAATAAAAATAAGTCAAAATGCTGTCAGATTAGCAAAAGATTTATTTGACGAAGATAAGGTGCGAAATAGATTTCAACAATTATTAATGAATATGCCTAAACACTAGAATTATGTTTAATGAAAAAACTTTATTAATCACCGGTGGTACTGGATCTTTTGGGAACGCAGTACTACGACGGTTTTTAAAATCAGATCTCAAAGAAATCCGCATTTTCAGTCGCGATGAAAAAAAACAGGATGACATGCGCCAATATTATAATAGCTCAAAAATCAAGTATTATATTGGGGATGTCAGAAATTATGAAAGCATTAAGAGTGCTATGAAAGGAGTTGACTTTGTTTTTCAGGCTGCTGCCTTAAAACAGGTTCCTTCGTGTGAATTCTTTCCGGTAGAGGCAGTCCGGACCAATGTATTGGGATGCGATAATGTTCTGAACGCTGCTATGGAAAACAAAGTCAGCCGGGTGATCGTGCTGAGTACCGATAAAGCTGTTTATCCTATAAATGCTATGGGTATGTCCAAAGCACTTAGTGAAAAAGTAATGGTTGCCAAGTCTCGTAACTTAAACGGTACAGGTATGGTTTTTTGCGGGACCCGATACGGGAATGTGATGGCATCGAGAGGTTCAGTTATACCTCTTTTTGCTGATCAGATTAAAAAGGGGAATCCTCTGACAATTACTGATCCTAATATGACCAGGTACATGATGACACTTGATGATGCCGTTGATCTGGTGCTCTTCGCTTTTGAAAACGGAAACCCCGGTGATATCTTTGTCCAGAAATCTCCGGCCTGTACAATAGAAGTACTTGCGAAAGCTTTACTGGAAATATATAATGCAGACAATCAGATTAAAATAATCGGAACGCGACATGGCGAAAAGCTTTATGAGACTCTGGTAAACAGGGAAGAAATGATAAAAGCTGAAGATTTGGGAAATTTTTACAGGATACCTGCAGATACACGCGATCTGAATTATAATCGTTTTTTTATTGAAGGTGAGGCTCAAATCTCCCAGATGGAAGAATATACTTCCCATAACACCAGACGCCTGAATATTGAAGAGACAAAAGAGCTTCTTATGAGACTCGATTTTATACAAGATGAATTAAGAAATAAAGCCTGATTCATTTTTAAAAGGTTCATCTTTTACTTTCAATTCCAAACACTTAGCCACTTAACACAAAATCATGTTGAAAGTTGGAATTACAGGACAGGCAGGTTTTATAGGAACGCATCTGTTTAACTATCTGAATCTTAAAAAAGATAAAATTGCTACAATTCCATTTCACGATAGCTATTTTGAAAGCCAGGACAAGCTGAATACGTTTGTAAGCGAATGCAATGTGATCGTTCATCTTGCAGCTATGAATCGTCATGGTGATCCTCAGGTCATTTACGACACAAATCTGAAACTGGTTAATCGGTTAATCTCGGCAATGGAACTTACGGATACCTGCCCTCATTTACTATTCTCCTCGTCAACACAGGAAGAGCGTGATAACCTTTACGGCAAATCAAAGCACGACGGGCGCATTCTCCTTAAGCAATGGGCAGAAAGGAACGGGTCGCGATTCACAGGATTTGTAATCCCAAACGTATTTGGCCCTTTTGGCAATCCTTATTATAATTCGGTAATAGCTACTTTTTGTCATCAACTGACTCATAATGAGCAACCTAAAATAGTGGTTGATGCATACCTTCAATTGATTTATGTAAGTGAACTTGTTGACCTGTTTTACAAAAAAATGATCGAGCCTGAAACTGAACCCGGCGAAGATAATTATAAAGTAAATTTTACTTCGGAAAATAAGGTGTCAGAAATACTGTTAACACTTGAAAGATTCAAAAAGGAATATTTTGATCAGAATTGCTTCCCTGAACTGAAGAATAAATTTGAAGTCGATCTTTTCAATACGTTCAGAAGTTATATTGATCATAATTCCCGGTACCCTGTTTTGCTTAAGAAAAACACCGACCAGCGTGGCGCCTTTACGGAAACCATTAAGTCATCAGTGGGAGGTCAATTCTCATTCTCCACAACAAAGCCAGAAATTACAAGGGGAAATCATTTTCATACACGCAAAATTGAACGGTTTATCGTAATCAAAGGTCTGGCAACCATTGAGCTTCGCAGAATAGGTTCAAATGAAATTCTCAGGTTTGAACTAAATGGAGAACAGCCTTCTTTTGTAGATATGCCTGTATGGTATTCACATAATATTACTAATGTCGGACGCGAGGAGTTAATTACCTTGTTTTGGATTAATGAGTTTTTTGATCCCAATGACCCGGATACATATTTCGAGAGTGTATAGACTGACATTATTTCTGTCTGAAAATAGTGAGATTTGATTTTTAAAAGCTAACACGACTCCAAATTTTAAATTATTCACAGAATGGCAATAAAAAAACTCAAAATAATGACCTTTATAGGTACAAGGCCGGAAATCATCCGTCTCTCACGCACGATGACAAAACTCGATGAGTTCGTGAACCAGATCATTGTTCATACAGGTCAGAACTATGATTACGAGCTTAATGAGATTTTTTTTAAAGAGCTTGAGCTCAGAAAACCCGATTATTTTCTTGAGGTTGATACCTCATCACTGGAGGCATCGGTAGGAGAGATTATCAGAAAATCAGGCACGGTCATGAGAAAGGAAAATCCCGATGCAGTTCTGGTTTTGGGAGATACCAATTCATGTCTGGCAGCTTACATGGCTAAAAGGCTGCACATTCCGGTTTTCCATATGGAAGCAGGTAACAGGTGTTTTGATTTGAATGTTCCGGAGGAGGTCAACCGCAGGATAATCGATCATATATCGGATTTTAACCTCGTATACACCGAGCATGCACGGAGGCATCTGATCTCAGAAGGATTGCCTCACCGCAGGATTTACCTCACAGGAAGCCCTATGAAAGAGGTGCTTGATTACTATATGCCAAAAATAAAAGAAGCAAAAGCCCTGGATAATCTGTCGTTAAAGGCTAAAAGCTATTTTCTCATTTCAACCCATCGCGAAGAAAATATTGACAATCCAGAAAACCTGTCACGGATTCTGCACATTTTGAACCAACTGGCTGAAAATTATAACATTCCGCTTATTGTATCGACTCATCCCCGGACTAGGAAAAAATTAGAAAAATTGACTGATCTGCAACTCAACTCATTGATAAGATTTCTTAAACCCTTTGGTTTCCTTGATTATGTTAATCTTGAGATGAATGCTTTATGTGTTCTTTCTGACTCAGGTACTATTAGTGAAGAATCATCTATATTGAATTTTCCCGCAATTTCCCTTCGTCAGTCTATGGAAAGGCCTGAAGCTCAGGATGCAGGAACTATTGTTTTAACAGGATTTGAACCCGATGTTGTTTTAAATGCAATTCAGGTTATTATAAAGGAATTTGAGATGACCGGAGGCTATAAGATGATAGCTCCTGAATATACTATTGATAATACTTCATGGCGTGTATTAAAATTAATTTTGGGTGATACAAAGCTTAGTAATTTATGGGATGGCATACAGACTAAAAATGTATAATATCAATGATCTAATGAAAGATATGCCGATTAAAATTGAAATTTGAAGTGGGAAGCAGACAGTTAAACTTAGTAGTGTTTATTAAAGACTACCCTGTTGGATTGGCAATTACAAGGAAAATCCAGAATATATTATATTATTTGACTACTCAAAAAGTAGAGCTTTATGTGATTTCATCCAGAAGCAAGTTTAAGCAACCATTGGACAAAGGATTAGATAATGGTATCCCATACGAGAATGTTGAGATCGGTCTTAGTCTGAATATTTTGAATTTGCACAAGATCATAATGTATTTCATCAGGGGATTACGCTTAATCTCCAAAAGAAAGAAAAAGGATTGCAAAAATATATTTTATTGTATTGGGGCAATTAGTATAGAGAATCTTTCTTTTATTTTATGGGCGAAACTTTCAGGTTATAAACTTGTATTTGATATAAATGAAGATTACTCATTTTTTGAAGATCAGGTAAAGGCTACTTCACGGTTTAAAGTATGGACAATCCACCAGCTTGATTTTTTAACCTATCATTGGGCAACAGCAATCATAGTTGTTTCTACTCATCTGGAAAAAAAGTATTTAAGTCGAAATGTTAAACATGTCTTGCTGATACCGGTTACTGCAAAAGAAAACTTCAATCCTGACAAACGTATGTTCAATAATCCATTACAGGTAGTTTATGCTGGAACATTTGATTTAAAGGATGGGGTGAGTGATATTATTGAGGGTTTTATATTGTTCAGTAAGGTTAACAGTAATTCGATTTTAATTCTAACCGGTAAAAGTGATCAGCAAGTGATGTACAAAGAAAAATATAAAGATCGTCCCAATATTGTTTTCAAGGGTCATTTAACAGATGATAAATTTTACAATTTACTCAGGAATGCTGATGTAATGTGTATGTGCAGGACAAATTCGGGATTTTCAAATGCCGGATTTCCCTTTAAGCTTGGCGAGTATCTTGCGACAGGGAACCCTGTAATTTCCACAAAAGCAAGTGATGTTGAAAATTACCTTGCATCTGATGATGCATATCTGATCGATTTTAACAGTCCACAACAAATTTGTAATTCTTTAATAAGAATTGTAAACAATCCTGAAGAATCACATAGAATTGGTTTAAACGGAAGGAAGAAGTATCAAAAATTCTTCTCTTCGGAGATTAATGGCAAACTGTTTCATGATTTATTAAGAACAATTGCATAGTAATGAATTACTTAAAGCATAATGATCTCAATCGTTAACCTTATCTTCCCTGACAAGAGTAAAATGCATTTAGGTTGCATATGTAGACTAATACTATTTTTGAATACAAACAATATTCTGATAATACGAATATGAATCTGAAATTATTCGTGATCGGAAATACCACATTTTGGGAAAATATGATTTCTAATCTTAGTAATGAATTTGAAAATTCAGGGATAAGCTGTAAAATTGCCTTTGCAGGATTAGTGGAACTTTCTTTAGTAAAAAATTGCCCGTTCGAATATCAAATTCTTACAAAAACCGGACGAGTAATATGCATTACAAAGCTAGGTTCCCGTATAAGTTAGGAAAGATTTTTTCCACTAAGAGACCAGTACTGGCAAGCTATATTGTGATATGGATAAGTATTTTACCGATGGGAAAGATATTGTTATCGCAGAATGCAGAAATCCTGAATCGATTGCTAAAAAAAAATTATGGATGCTACACAACACCAGAGAACTCTATTCAATATCAAAAAGTGGCTATGAAAGAGCCCGTCAGGTGCCTGAATATAAAAATTCTATGAACAGAATGATCAGTTCTCTTGACTCCGGTCTGTCATATGAAAGTAGTTAGAAAATGCCAACATCATTCAATCAGTCTTCAAAGAGATCAGAATATAGAATATTTTATTTAATACTTATCAAAGCAAAATTGACCTTATGAAACCAGTTACTTTCATTATCGGTGGTGATCTGGCTCCTACCAAATCTAATTACTCTTTATTCGAGGAAGGAAATATCAGGGCCCTGATTGATAATAAGTTGCTTTATGTGTTGGAATTATCAGATTATAGGATCTTCAATCTTGAATTACCAATAACAGATACTGAAAAACCAATTAAAAAAGATGGCCCGAACCTAAGAGCCCCCGTTGCAACCCTGAATGGCATAAAGTTAATCAATCCTACAATATTTGGAATGGCGAATAACCACATAATGGATCAGGATGGACAGGGCCTGTTCCAGACAATGGAGCAATTATCAAAATGCAACATAAGATGGGTTGGAGCAGGAAGGGACCTGGCAGAAGCTGCAAAACCTCTGCTTGTTGAACAGGACGGAAAGAAAATAGGAATATATGCATGCGCCGAAACCGAATTCTCAATAGCTGAGGATAACAGGGCCGGTGCAAATCCTTTTGATCCGCTTGAGAGTCTTGACCATATTGCTGACCTTAAATCAAAATGTGATTTTGTTATAGTACTATACCACGGTGGAAAGGAGCTCTACAGATTCCCATCACCTTACCTCAGGAAGGTGTGCAGAAAAATTGTCGAAAAAGGAGCGGACCTTGTTATTTGTCAGCACAGCCATTGTATAGGAGCATTTGAAAATTATCATGATAGCGTAATTGTCTATGGGCAGGGGAATTTTCTTTTTGACCGGACAGAAAATGAATTATGGCAAACAAGTCTTATTGTAAAAGCTACATTTAATGACGAGATGTCAGTTGATTTTGTTCCTCTCCGGAAAAAAGGAAAAGGAATAGTGCTTCCTGAACCGGATGAAAGTAAAACCATTTTGGATGCATTCCATGAACGTTCAAGAAAAATAACAATACCCGGCTTTATTGAAACCGAATACAAGAAATTCTGCGTCGAGAATGGATTATTTTATATGGGAGCTTTTGCAGGATTCGGAAGGATCCTCCGAAGAGTTGACAAATTGCTTCATGGTATGATAACAAGACAAATCTATTCATTAAAAAAAATGAATATGATCCAGAATTTTATTGAATGCGAAGCACACAGGGAATTGTTTTTAAAATACCTGCGTACAAGGAGGGACGTAAAATAAGAATTAGCTATATATATATTGAAAAGCAAAATTGTTTTAACTTAACCTGGTAACTTGAAATTTTAACTATAATTGACCCGTATGAATAGACTTATTATACTCACCGATGAGGACTCGGAGTTTTTTGTATCAAAAGCTGATTTTAAAAACTTTACTTCCATGGACATCGATAAAATTAAAAGTTATTTTATCGCCAATAATTTTAATGTATCAGTTTTTAAATTCAGTGAACTTGATTTGAGCCAAGACTATCGTGGAGTTTATACATTATATCAAACCTCAGAAGCTGCTGGCGGTTTCTATAAAAGATACATTGAAAATCTCATATATTTCCTTGAAAAGCAAGGAGCTATAGTGATTCCAAAATACGAGCTGTTAAAAGAGCATCACGATAAAATCTTTATGGAACTAATGAGATCAAGGTTTGCGGATAAGTCGTTAAAGACTATAAAAAGCTTGTGCTATGGTTCATATGTGGATGCAAAAAATTACAATTCTCGCTTTCCGGTTGTAATTAAGCGAGTTTCAAGTTCTGGAGGAGCTGGTGTTTTTTTGGCAAAAAACAGAAAAGAATATATTAAAAAGATTAAAAAAGCTGGGAATGTATTAGTTGCATCAGGTATAATAGATTATTATGTTGAATATTTTAAAATTGTAGTTAAGAAATTAATAAAATACTTTTCCCCATCAAAATCAAAATATCTGGAGTACAATACAACACCTTTAAGTACACCAATAGTTGTGCAGAACTTCATAGAAGGTTTATATGGTGATTATAAAGTTTTGATCTTTGGAGGGAAATATTACACTATGTATAGAAAAAACAGAGATAATGATTTCAGAGCGAGTGGAAGTGGAAGATTTTATGAAGTGCCTGAAAATGAACATGGAGGGCTTTTGAATTTTGCAAAAAAAATTACTGTTGAAATTGATTTTCCAATTTTTGGAATTGATATAGGTTTTGATGGAAAGGAATATCATTTATTAGAGTTTCAAATGATAGATTTAGGTACTTCAGCCCTTCAACGATCAAAATTCTGGTATGAGTTCCAGGAAGGTAAGTGGAACAAGCACGAAGGCCTCTCAAATCTTGAAGAGGAGTTTTCCCGCGCAATTTATGAATACATTAATTCACGGTATAAAGTCTAATATTAATTGATTTTAATATTTTGCAGATCTTTAGTATTGGTCAGACCATCCTGATTTAGTGATGGGCTACAGTTTCCTGATTACCCGGGCAATGATTTTATTTATAATTTTCAGAACAACATATTGTATCCTCTTATGAAGCAAAAGTTAAAAATCGGGATACTTTTAAATAGCCCTTTTATCCCAGCATGGGAGTTTAAAATATTGCAAGATATTAATAATTCCGAATACGCAGAAATTAAACTTTTGATTAGAAATGAAATTCGTCAGCCTGTATCAGAGAATAGAAAGAAAAAATTAGCTCATTCTATACTTAAACTACTCGATAATACTGATCGGCTAATATTTAAATCAAAGGTCGATTATGACCGCAAAAAAGATGTGAATGAATTGTTTGGGAGTATTCCGGAATTAGATCTGAGTTTCGTAAGTGGATCTTTAAATGATGGGAGAGTTAATGAGATTGCAAGATATGACCTTGATATAATTTTAAAATTTGATTCGTATTCTTCAAATGAAGAAATTTTAAAAACTGCAAAATATGGAATATGGAGCAATTCGTTCGATAATAATAACTTCCTGAATGGGATCAAATCAGGGTTTTGGGAGGTTGTCAGTGGCCGATCCATTACGAATTCCGCCCTGACAATTGCTAAAACCAGCAATGATCTGACTGATATTGTTTTTAATTGCTGGGAATCAACATGCCCTTTTTCCATTAGTATCAACAGGAATAATGTATTATGGCGAACTTCATTGTTTATGCCCAGATTAATCAGAGGGTTATATAACTATGGAGATCCTTTTTTAGAAAGGCAGATAAGCAAATTCAAATCAATGGAACACCAGGGAGACTTGTATCCCAGATCTTGTACTCTTCACACGGCTTCAAAGTACGTCGCGAATTATTTTAGACAGGCACTACGAATGATTAATAAAAAGCTTTTATATTCAGATGATTTCGACTGGCAGGTTCTTTTTGAGATTCAAAAAGGTAGAAATGGGCTCTCTAATGATTTCAGCAGTTTCAGAAAATTAGTTTCTCCCAAGGAAATTTTCTGGGCTGATCCTTTCATATTGGCAAAAAATGACAACTATTTTATTTTCGTCGAAGAATATATATATAAGGCATATAAGGCACACATCGCTGTTTTGAAATTAGATAAAGAAGGGAACCTGTTAAGTTCGGATAAAATAATTGAGAGACCCTATCATATGTCCTATCCCTTTATTTTCAATCTGGAGAATGTTTATTATATGATTCCTGAGACGGGGAAAAACAAGACAATTGAACTTTACAGATGTACAGACTTCCCTTATAAATGGGAATTTGTGAAGAATATAATGGCGAATGTATCCGCTGTCGATACAACTTTATTCTTCTATAATAATAAATGTTGGCTTTTTACTTCAATTGATCAGACAGGCAATATTTCAGGCAACAGCACTGAACTCTTCTTATTTTATTCTGATGATATATTTTCGGATAAATGGAAAAATCATCCTGATAATCCAATTGTATCTGACGCAAGGACCGCCAGACCAGCAGGAAAACTTTTCATTCATGAGGATAAGATCTATCGTCCTTCTCAGAATTGTACAGGGAGATATGGGAGAGGATTCAATATCAGCCAAGTTACGAAATTGACTGAATATGAATACAGTGAAACATTCATTTCTGAAACAGAACCTGGATGGGACAGTAAACTTAAAGGAATACATACGCTTAACTCTGATGGAGACTTAACTGTAATCGATGTATATTCATATCGGAAACGTTTTAAGATTCATTGAAAATTTAAATTTTGATTAGGATGAATTTGATAATAAAATTATTTACTTTTATTAAGAACAAATTCTTCGGAAAACTAGTAAGACAATATTAAATGTCTACCATTTTGATTTTTTGTAAGACACTCTTAAAAGGAGGAGCTGAAAAACAAGCTTTGACTCTTTCAAAATTATTAACGGACAAGAATTTAGATATTATTTTAATTTGTTGGTGCGGGAATAAAATTGATGACTATAATCTTGATTTTATTAAAAATAACTCCATAAAATACGTAGGATTATTTGGGAATCCGATTAAGAAATTTATTCATTTCCTTAAAATTATACGGAACGAAAAAATTAAAATTATCTTATGTTATCTTACTAAAGCAATTATAATTGCAGGTATAAGTAAATTGTTTATCAAGAATTTGAAGACAATTGGAGGCATAAGGACTGAAAAATTACCATTCTGTAAGTTCTGTATTGAGAGATTCATGAACAACCGACTTAATGATGCAACTGTTTTTAATAATTTTTCAGGAAAGGAAAAATTTGAAAAGAGAGGCTTTAATCCTGAAAAAATAGTTGTAATTCATAATACTATTCATGTTCCTCCATTTCAAAAAAGCATTAAGGTAAATGACGATATCAGAATAATATCGGTGTGTCGTTTTGTAAAATCAAAAGATTTTCATACAGCATTATACGCTTTCAAAAATTTGGTGGAAAATAACAGAGCCCTAAAGTTTAAATATCTAATCGTAGGGTATGGACCTTTGGAAAAAGAGATCAGGCACTTAGCCGAAGAACTTAATCTTCAAAAGGAGGTCGAAATATTAATTAATCCGCCGAATATTCCTGACATCCTTAAGACTTGTAATATATATCTGAGTACTTCTCTTTATGAGGGACTTTCAAACTCAATTATGGAAGCAATGGTAGCCGGCATACCTGTTATCGCTACCAATGTCGGAGATAATTCTTACTTAATCAAAGATGATTATAACGGGTTTATTGTGCCTTGTGGAAATATCAAAGTGATTGTTGAAAAATTAGAATACCTTGTCAATTCTGAAGCTGTAAGAAATGATTTTGGAAAGAATAGTCATCTCATTATTGAAAAAGAATTTTCTGAAGCAAAATTCCTTGAAAATTACTATAAACTTTTTTCTAAATGTCATTATGTGAAAAATGAAGTAATTTAAGAAGAATGCATCTACTTTTGAAAAGTATTTTATCTGTTCCCGTGTTTAAATATTTTTGGGTCATTAATAAAGATATTAATGCATATTTCTTCTTACCAGGACAACCATCTCATATTTAAGGCCGGGTTCGTGCTTACCGGAAATTTTGAGTAATTACAATTAGTTAACATAAGTATTTTGAGAATCTTTGTAATAGGAACACGAGGGTTTCCTGATATTCAGGGCGGGGTTGAACAACATTGTGAAAATTTGTATCCTCTCATAGCGTCAGCTGAATGTCATATTACGGTGTTTAGGAGAAAGCCTTATGTTGTTAAGACTGATAAAACTTATGAAAATATTGATTTTATAGATTTGCCTTCTACAAAAATTCCCGGATTTGAAGCCTTTTATCATTCATTCTTAAGCTCAATGTTATGTATAATTAAGCGTCCGGATATTGTACATGTTCATAACATAGGACCCGGTTTTTTTGTTCCGCTTCTAAAGTTTGCTGGCTTAAAAGTCATTATGACTTATCACAGTCCGAATTATGAACATGTTAAGTGGTCGCTCGTTACAAGGTATTTTTTAAAAGGCGCTGAATCCCTTTCGACAAAGTTTTCTGACAAAGTAATTTTTGTAAGCAGGTATCAGATGGATAAATTGGGGAATAAAGAAAACTTTTTTCACATAAATAACGGGGTGAAAATTCCCCTACCGGTCGATAAGGATGATTACCTTAAGAGTATTGGTTTACAAAAAAGAAATTATATCCTCGCTGTTGGCCGTTTTGTAGAAGAAAAAGGTTTTGATCTTCTTATCCGGGCTTTGGGTAAAAGAGAACAAAAGAATGTTCAATTGGTAATTGCAGGTGATTCGGATCATGAAACTGCATACTCAACCAGTCTGAGGCAACTGGCTAAAGATAATTACGTGATCCTTCCCGGATTTGTTAAGGGTGAGAAACTGCAACAGCTTTTTTATCACGCCAGGTTGTTTGTGTTGCCATCCTATAATGAAGGGCAACCCCTTGCACTACTTGAAGCTATGAGTTACCATCTTCCGGTTTTAGCGAGTAATATTCCGGCGAATCTGCAGTTGTCGCTTCCGGAAGAATGTTATTTCACTTCAGGGGATGAAGAGTCTCTTGTAAGCAGCCTGGAGCATAAGATTCATTCAGTATTTGAGTTTGTAAGTTACGATATGACCGCATATGACTGGGAACAGATTGCTACGCAAACGGAAAATGTATACGAACAATTGCTGAAAAGAAGGTAATTTGGTCAAAAAAAGTTGGTGATTATTTAAGATTCCAGATTTAACTTTGGTGCATCAGCCCGAAGAGGAAGTAGGCTCTGCTGGAGAGCAACCTGCCAGCAATAAGGTTGACGGATATACAATAAAAGGTGGCTACTTGCCACCTTTTTTATTGGTATCCTTTTGGCTTAGATAAACTTATTTTAATTCATTTCTTAAGTACATGTACCATTTAATAATGTTCTTTCTATTCCTATTTGTCATTCCACGATGAACGCTCAAATTATCCTTCAAATGACCATAGAAGGATTCAAGAGCATTGGTGCTTTTAGGTATTTCACTGTCTTCCAGATAATGGAACATATCTGGTATTGCATTGATTAATAATCTTTTTACTCTCATGATCATTTTATGTTTGTACCAAATATGCCCTGTTAATGGATTAATGATTAGTTCCTTAATAAATTCACAATAAGCTATATCCCAGTCATACAAAGCTCTTAACCAATATTGACATTTTTCTTCGCTATCAATTTTATGCATTTTTTGTGTAATGGCTAAAAGATCTCGGCCAGCAGAACTCTTTGGCTCTTGCGTAATCCATATGCGTGACATCCTCTGAATGTGTACCAAATATCGTTCCAATGCCACCTGACCTTTAAAAGCTTTCCTAACAGCCTTTAAGTATAGCCCTATGGCTAGCTTTGAATATTGTGTTTGCATACCTCAAGTTACATAACCTGAGGATTTTGGAAGTGGGAGTATTCCACTTCTATTTAACAATAATCAACAGTTATAAATAAAAAGAGGGTATCCTTTTGAGACGCCCTCTTCGTATTTATTTTAATCAGTTTTTTTGACTAATTGATCATATTCATCAGTTCTTTAGGCAACGAATTGATACACCGCCTTTGGGGTTGTAACCATTCTCGACAAAAGTTGCATCAGTATTAACCAGACCCACACCCCAACTCAAAGCAATATTGTATTGATCTACAGAGGAACTCCAGAAAAAGCCATAAGTGTAAGTGCTTGCAAATGATCCACCTGCTATGCGTTGGCCCCCGGGAAGGGCAGTAAAACCATACAGGTCAGTTGCACCGGTATTTGGAGTTGTCCAATGAGTTATACCAATTTCTTTCAGTGGTCCACCGGCAAGAGATGATCCTCCCAGATAAGTTGTCAGAGCGTCCAACTCAGTAGATAGAGGTACATGGAAGCCTGTCGGACAGACATTTCTGCTGTCAGAAGCGGCAAACCAGGTATATACTCTTCCATATGTAGCTGAAATATCGAGCAACAGAGGATCCATGTCAAGCCACTGGTAAATTGGTGCTGTTTCTCCTGAGATATCTGTTGTGACACTCGCTGTGGTTGGTATAGGATCCCCATTGCTAAACTTAGTGGTTTTAAGGTTTGATCCCGTCCAAACCTGTGTACCAATTGTAACTAAGTTATATAGATTCCCATCTATGTCGTAGATTGTTGTAAGTGTATGAGGTCTTACTGAATTTGAAGCAGAACTTGGCAAGCTGTTCCCATTGGCATTTGTAGCAATTACTGTGAAGGTATATGCAGTTCCATTAGTAAGCCCTGTAACTGTAATTGGGCTGGCTGAACCCGAGCCGGTAATATTACCAGGATTTGATGTTACAGTATATCCTGTAATAGCTGATCCCCCATTGCTTGCGGGCGCTGTAAATGTTACTGTAACCTGAGCATTTCCTTCTGTAGCTGTGCCAACTGTTGGAGCACCAGGAACCGTTGAAGGTGTCACTGAATTTGAAGCAGAACTAGGTAAACTGTTACCATTGGCATTTGTGGCAATTACAGTGAAAGTATAGGCAGTTCCATTAGTAAGCCCTGTAACTGTAATTGGGCTTGAAGAACCTGTACCTGTTAAATTGCCAGGATTTGAAGTTACAGTGTATCCGGTAATAAGTGATCCTCCATTATTTACCGGCGCTGTAAAGGCGACTGTAGCCTGTGTATTTCCTTTCGTAGCCGTTCCTATTGATGGTGCACCGGGAACAGTTGAAGGCGTCACTGAATTTGAAGCAGAACTAGGTAAACTGTTACCATTGGCATTTGTGGCAACTACAGTGAAGGTATAGGCAGTTCCATTAGTAAGCCCTGTAACAGTAATTGGACTTGTGGAACCCGTGCCGGTTATATTACCAGGATTTGAAGTTACCGTGTATCCTGTTATAGGTGATCCACCATTACTTGCCGGCGCTGTAAATGTGATTGTAGCCTGCGCATTTCCTTTCGTAGCCGTCCCAATTGTTGGTGCTCCCGGAACTGTGGAAGGTGCTGTAGGTGTTACTGAATTTGAGGCAGAACTAGGTAAACTGTTACCATTGGCATTTGTGGCAACTACAGTGAAGGTATAGGCAGTTCCATTAGTAAGCCCTGTTACTGTAATTGGGCTTACAGGACCTGTAGCGGTAATTCCACCAGGAGTTGAAGTTACTGTGTATCCTGTTATAGCTGATCCACCATTACTCGCCGGCGCAGTAAATGCTACAATAGTTTGTGCATTACCTGCAGTTGCTGTACCAATTGTTGGTGCACCCGGAACTGATGAAGGTGTCACTGAATTTGATGCAGTGCTTGCCGGACTGTTCCCATTAGCATTTGTGGCAATCACTGTAAAAGTATATGCAGTTCCATTAGTAAGCCCAGTAACTGTAATGGGGCTTGCGGAACCATTCGCGGTAATATTACCAGGAGTTGAAGTTACCGTGTATCCTGTTACTACTGCGCCACCACCTGGTGCTGTAAAAGTTACCGTGGCCTGCGCATTACCTGCTGCTGCCACTACATTTGTGGGAGCAAACAGTGCTGTGGTGAATGTAATCTCATTTCCGTATGCTGTACCGGCACTGTTTGTAGCATATGCCCTCACGTAATAAATTACCCCGGATGTTAATCCTGAAAGATTACTTACGAAACTTGCTGATCCGGTACTGTCAGTTGTTAAAGAATTGGTGATGGTAGGTCCAGTTGTCAGAGCCCAGCAGACACCTTTTGCTGTTATTGCTCCATTTCCATCTGATGTAATATTCCCTCCTGAAATAGCTGTAGTCGCGGTAATTGAAGTCACAGCAACTGTCGTAAGAGTCGGAACAACAATAGGGGTTGTTGTAAATGAAATATCAGCTCCGTAAGCAGTTCCTACTTTGTTAGTAGCATAAGCCCTGACATGATAAAGTGTATTTGGAGTTAATCCTGTTATGTTACTTGTAAAACTTCCGGCTCCATTACCATCGGATGTATGGGAATCTCCAACTGTTGGATTTGAGGTTGTACTCCAGCATACTCCACGAGCTGTTACTGTAGCCCCACCGTCTTTCGATATTAAACCACCACTTGTAACTGAAGTAGTCGTAATATTGGTTAAGGCAGTGGTAGTAAGAGTCGGTATCACATCTTCTTTTTTGCAACTATTTATAATTGCAATTCCAGCAGTTATGCATACTAAAACTAAAAGAGGCATTATTCTTTTCATACTGACAATTATTAATTATTTATTTATTTATTGAAAAAGTTATACTAGATGAAGAATTTAAAAGTTAAAGTCATCTTAACATATTTAACAAATTTACAATACTACAACGATGAGAGAGTAACTTAATGAAACAAATAAAGACCTTTTTTTTGTTATTTCAATAAAATTTTGATCAACAGTTAAAAACTGGTGATTAATTCTGAAATGCAAACATATAGGATATGATGTTGGTTTCATATAATATAGGCTGTAAGCAGTCAGTATCTTTTGTCAGTAAATGACTTGAAATTTTATAAAAACGTAAAAAATCTTATAAATATTATCTGAAATAATGTGAGTTTACCCGGTAATGCCTGATTTATTATTATTTAAGTAAATCAGGTTTATTTTTACAATCGGTTTGTATATATTTGTAAAAAATTATGATCGGGTTGTATCATAAAATACAAACATTAAATAATTGATTTTTAACCTTATTTAAAAAATATTCAATTTTTTTTTAGTTTTTTTAGCCTTTTCATTACTCATAACTGTGAATCAAATCAAAAAGAAATGAAGAAAATTATATTTCTCCATCATAGCACAGGGAAGAACATTTGGCTGGGGAGTACAAACAGGTATATTTACAGACTGACAAAAAAAAGCAATGTCACGGACTATTTCAAAAATTACAATAAAAAAAATAAATCTGACTATTTTATAGAAGAGCGCAACTTTCCTAAACTTTCTCCATATGGCTGGAATAACTATCCATATGATTATTATAACATCTGGGTGAAAAATGCCGGAAACAATCCTTATAAGGGAGAACCTACTCTTGAAATGCTTACAAAAGAATACGACGTAATCATTTTCAAACATTGTTATGGTGTTAGCAGGATAGTTGAAGATACTGGGACTCCAAATATTTCTTCAGATGTAAAAAGTTTCGAAAATTACAAGCTGCAATATGAAGCTCTGAAATCAAAGATGCATGAGTTCCCGAGTACTATGTTTATTATATGGACACCGGCTATTTATGTAAAGAGTCAGATTTCAGAAGCCGAAGCTAAAAGGACTCAGTATTTCTATAAATGGATGATTGATGAATGGGATGATAAAGGTGATAATATTTTTGTATGGGACTTTTATGAATATGAAACAGAAGGTGGCCTCTACATGCTTGATAGAAACGTAGATGTACCAGGTAATTCACACCCCGGAAAAGACTTCTCATCCAGGGTTTCTTCTCTTTTCAGTAAATTCATTATTGATGCTATAGAAGGCCGTTTAATGTAATAATCCAAAAATTGCATAAAAAAAACTTATGATGACAATTTTTAAAATTATTAATGCACTATATAAACTCTTTATTTTAAAAGTCAGTAATGATAGACGAAATAATTACTTGAGAAGACAAGGAGTGAAGATTGGAAAAAACTGTAGCATTCATACTGTCTCTTTTTCAACGGAACCCTATTTAATAGAAATTGGCGATAACGCCAGAATAACCAGCGGTACAATATTTATTACTCATGACGGTGGCGTTAATTCTTTCCTCGGTGAAATAGGAGGAGGCGTTTTTGGGAAAATTATAATCGGTAATAATGTATTTATCGGGTCTAATTGCATAATTCTTTTAAATGCATCTATTGGAAACAATTGCATAATTGGTGCCGGCAGTGTTGTCAGAGGTCATTTCCCTGATGATTCGGTAATTATTGGAAATCCTGCAAAGGTTGTTATGAAAAGAAGTATGCAGAAATTACTCTACCTTCAGAGTCCGGGCCTGGTTGCGACTAATAACCTTCCGGAAGCAGAATCTACCAAACTTATTAAAAAGCACTTCGGTATCGATATAAAGTAAGAGTGCTAAATAAACAAGCTGTAGGCTAAGAATTGGAAATAACAAATTTCAGTTCTCTTATATATTAAAAGGTCCTTTTTTGATCGGAGTTATGAAAAGAGAAGCTAAGTAACATTTTTTATAAAAAGCTTAGTACCAATTAGTTGATAAAAGCAGCATCATTGTTCAATTTTTTCAGATTACTTTTAGATTCAAATGTTTAAATCCGGATAACTAATCAATTTAAGGTGTTAAGCTTTTTGAACTGATATGACTCTGATGATATCTGAGTTATCAGGAATCAGATTAATTTTTTGATATAGTGCAGTTCTTTCACAAACCTGGGCAATAAAGTTACCTTGTCCTGCACCAACCTCGAAAATCAACCATCCTTGATAAGTCAGAAATTTTGGAGCTTCGGAAATTAATTTTTGAATTATTCTTATGCCAAGCATCCCGCCGTCAAAAGCTAGAACAGGCTCGTTTGAAGAGATCTCCGAATCCATTTTCTGGACTTTTGAACTTGATATGTAAGGTGGATTACACACTATCAGGTCGATTTTTTCATAGTAATCTTCCGTTTCAAACGCAGACAGCAAGTCACTTTGTTTAACCTTTATGCGATTATTTAATTTCAATAAATTAACATTATCCTGTGCAAGCTGCACAGCTTCCTCCGAAAGATCACTTGAATTGACCATACAATCAGAATTATAATAAGCTATCGCAATACCCAGATTTCCTGAGCCACAGCAAACATCAATCAGATTACATTTTCCTTGTGACCTGACAATCTCTTCAGATAGCTCCAGCGCTTTTTTACCTAATAATTCAGTCTCTTTCCGTGGAATCAATGCCCTTTTGTCTGATATTAACTCGATTCCCATGAAATTTTGCCTGTTTGTAATATGTGCAAGCGGCACACCTTTAAGTCTGAGTTGGATTAATTGATGCAACTTTTCGATCTGATTTTCTGTGAGGTCAGGTATAGGAAGTTTAAGAGAACCTTCGGCAGAAACCGGATATCCTGCAGCTGCGAACCACAAAGCCTTTAAAGTCGATTCTGTTGTCTCCTCCGGTTTATCTTCAAGAAGGTGAAGTGTATTAGTCAAATTATTGCTGATAGTTTTAAAAAGTTCCAACTTATCCATTTTCTATAAAATATTTCCTGAGTTCTTTTTTATCGATCTTACTATTAGAACTTTTTGGCATCTCAGTCAGAAAGATTATCCGCTTGGGAATCATAAATAGCTCAAGTCTTGATGAGCATTCTTTTTGAATTTCTGTCTCACCGATTTCGGTATTGCCATGTGTAGTAACGAAAGCGATTATAGCTTCTCCCATTAATTCATCCGGAACACCTATTACGGCAACCTCTTTGATCCCGGGGATCTTATAAATGATGTTTTCAATTTCTAAAGGACTCACTTTTTCGCCTCTGGTTTTTATTATATCATCGGTTCTGCCCTGAAAATATAAGAATCCATCTTCATCCATTTTGAACCAGTCATTTGAACACAGGATTCTTTCTCCCGGCAGGGTACCTTCCCTGAGCATATCTCTGCTGAGTTCTTCTTTGTGCCAGTAACCCAGCATAACATGTGGTCCCCTGATATGTAATATTCCGCGTTCACCTGGTTGCACAGGCTTTCCGTCCTGGGATAACAAAAAGACCTCTGTGCCAGGAATTGCTTTCCCGACCGATTCTGATTTGATATCAACCAGTTCCGGTTCCAGATAACACACTCTTTTGCATTCGGTCAACCCGTACATTTTAAATATTAATGCATTTGGGAAAATCTTCTTAAGATCAGGAATGAATTCTTCAGGCAGGGCTGCCGCAGTATTTGTAACTTTCCTTATGCAATCGAATGCCAATCCTGATTTTTTATTGGCTGCTATCATCATGGCATAAATTGTAGGCACTCCCGGAAAGACTGTCGGTTTGGAAAGCTCTATCTGTTTGTAAACAGATGCCGGGAAGGTAAAAGATTGTTCAACAATCAATGTGCCTCCTATAGTAATTGTCATCAGGAGCTGATATAAGCCATAATCAAATGCCAGTGGCAGGAGCAGCAGAATACGGTCTTCTTCTGAAAGTCTCAGGTATTCAACCAGGCTCCATGATGTGAAAACCATAGACTGATGAGTCATCATGACACCTTTGGGAAATCCTGTGCTACCTGATGTGTAGATTAATGCAGCCAGATCATTCGGTATTACCTGGGGTAATACCGATTTCGGGGAATCTGATGAAATGGTTTCTTCAAAATCCACAAGTTTAATTGAAGGAAACCTGCTTATTTTGTTAATATCTCCGGAGATTATCACCTCCCCGATATCAGTGGGATCTCCCAGTGCCCCGGACAGTTCATTATTCAGTATGCTTTCGGAGAATAATATTTTAGCACCGCTGTCCTTTAAAATATAATGTAATTTATCGGCTTTAGTCTGTGGATTAATTACCAGGAATGCAGCTCCGGCAAGCGTTATACCGTAAATTGAGACTACACTTTGCCATGAGTTATTCATATATACAGCAACCCTATCGCCTTTTTTGATTCCGGAAAACACTAAATGATGAGCAATCGATTCTGCACTTGCCTTAAGCGCGGAATAGGAATATTCCCTGGTTTTTATTACTACTGCTGTTTTTGAAGGCCAGTTTCTGGCAGAAAATATTAGCGCCTCACCAAGTACACGCTGCGGTATAGTAATCATAGCATATATAAATGTTTAATAGCTAATGGGAGGCATTCGCAGATACTGTGTTGTCATAATCTTTCGTTCAAAGCCTGCAAAAACCTTTTTTATCTCATCAACTGTTCTTCCCATGACACTTCCTACTTCCTCAGGGTCATATTCATTTTTAAAGGCAAACCAGAGCAGATCCATTTGCTGAAAAGGCAATTGGAAAAAGAATTCCTCCTGGGTTTGTTCAGCTGAGTAAGTATCGGAAGTAGGAGTGCGTTCAATTATTTCCTGTGGTACTCCGAGGTAATGTGCCAGCTGATACACCTGAGTTTTGTAGAGATGAGCTATAGGCATTACATCGGCCCCGCCGTCTCCGTTTTTGACAAAGAACCCCTGTTCCACTTCATGTTTATTAGGTGTTCCTATGACAACATAGTGGTGAAGTTCTGCGTGATAGTATAGCATAGACATCCGGCAGCGCTGTTTGAAATTCGAAGCAGCTTCTATCTGTCGGAGCTCAGGAGCAGGCACCCGCTTTGACTGTTCATTTCCCTCTTTATCAATAATTGTGACTGAAAACAGGGGAGGCAAATTCGTATACAGGCCAGAACTCCTGATGCCGATTTTCATTTTATATTTTAAAGGGTCATACTCGGGAAACACTCTTTTAACTGCCTCATCCCTTCTCTGATAGCAACCGAATCCTTCCAAGGCACCCGTGATATTTTCAGTAATTGCCTTTACACCGAATTTATCGGCCAGCTTTTGTGCAAAAAGGGCGCTATCATCACTCGAATCATGCTCCGGCAACATAATGGCTAAAAGATTTTCAGTTCCCAGCGCTTTTGCTGCGAGGGCCATTGAAACAGATGAATCTATACCCCCGGATATGCCAATTACGCCACCCATCCGGTTCAACCGCTGAAATACACTGTTTTGAAGGTCATTGATGATTTTGTTGTAGACAGCTTCTATATCATTGATTATCAAAATATCTTTACTGAATGGACGTTTATCTTTGTTCTTCATTATCGATTATATATTTATAAGGAATAAACTGGATTTTTTTCATGAATAATGCGGCAATTGTGCAATTGCGGAATTGAAGGTCTGAAACTGTCTTTTAAGATGTACTGATGAAAAATCAACTGTGAAGAGATAATTCCTGAAAGAGCCATGTTTTCCATTTCGGTCACCATCTGGCCCTTAGAAATCTTATCCAGCAATTTCTGAACTGAATTGGGGGAGAATAACCCCGTTAAATTAATATCCTTTTCTGACAGCAGTTCACTTACGTATGCCTTTGCGGATGTGGATAAAAAGCTGCCTGCCATAGGTGCCCTGTAGGCTTGCTTCGGCCGTTTCAATACACTTTCAGGTAAACGTTTATCCATCATTCGCTTCAGGATAAACTTTTCGTTAAGTCCGTGCATTTTAAAATCAGGCGGGAGTTTGGCTGCAAATTCAATTACCCTGTAGTCGAGGAATGGATAACGTCCTTCTACTGAATTGGCCATTCCGACACGATCGCCCTGGGATGACAGCAGGTAACTCGACATAAAAATTGATGATTCAAGCCATTGCGATTTGCTTAACCGGTCATATTGATCAAAATCGGGAGGGAGCATCTTTCTGACATCCTCAAGCAGGTCAGAACCATTTATACCCGATTTTAAGTCTTCGGAGAAATAGTTTTGAATTGCTGATGTGTTCTTCCATCTTAAAACATGTGAATAAAATGGTGAGGAAGTATCCTGTAGCTGATATCCAAAAAACAATTTGAGCATGCTCTTGTTCTTGCCCTGGAACTGAGCAAGATAAGGATATAACTTTTGTAAAAGCAAAGGTCTGTATTTTGAATTGGGCTGCCGTGACCAGAATTCCCTGATAATTCCTTCCTTAAAAATATCATACCCTGCCAGCATTTCATCAGCACCTTCGCCGGTTATAACTACTTTAATGTTGTTTTCTCTGACCTTTTTAGACAGGCAGAACATTGGAACCGGAGCAGTTCGCAATATGGGTATCTCGCAGTGCCATACCACCTGTGGAAAATAGTTGCCGATATCCTGACTCAGACAGGTAAATGCAGTGTGTCTCGTTCCGAGATACTTTGAAACTTCCTGCTGGTAAGGCGTTTCATCAAATTCACTGTCTTCAAATCTGATTGAGAAAGTCTGAAGTGTTTCAGGTGCCACCTTTTTAATCAGTGCTGTAGTGGCGCTTGAATCAAGTCCGCCGCTTAAATAGGCAGCAACCTGCACATCAGCTCTTAATCTGATTCTGACGGCGTCGGTTAATATTTTTTCGAGCTCTTCAGCGGCCTCGTTTATTGTTCCTCTGAAGCAGGCGTCTTTATCTACCGGAAATCTGAGCGACCAGAATGGCTTGATAACCTTTTTCCCCTGAGATACTTTCATATAATGACCCGGAGCCAGTTCAAAGATGTTTTTAAAGATTGTCCCGGGCGTGAGTGTAGACCAGAAGGTGAAAACCTGTGACATTGATATGGGATCAATTTCAGGCTTAACATCAGGATGTTCAAAGAGGGTTTTGATCTCCGATCCGAAGAGAAGAGTATTATTGGCTGTCTGGGTGTAGAACAATGGCCGGATACCAACTCTGTCGCGTGCAAGAAATAATTCCTTCTTTTCATTGTTCCAGATTGCGAAAACAAATTGTCCGTTTAATTTGTTCAGGCATTCCGATCCATATTCCAGGTAGGCATTAAGCAGAACTTCAGTATCGCATTCTGTTCTGAAAGAGTATCCAACCTTTTTCAGATCATCTTTAAGTTCCACATAGTTAAAAATTTCACCATTAAATACTATCCAGTACTTGCCGTCTTCTGATGATAATGGCTGCTGTCCGGTCTTAAGGTCTATAATGCTCAGACGGACACTGCCAAGAGCAATTTTACTGTTAATATATATACCACTCTCATCGGGTCCTCTATATTCTATCCGTGCGAGCATCCTGGTTAATAGGAGTTCGGGGTCGCGCAACGATTCAGCATTACTGTATATTCCGACTATTCCGCACATCTTTATTGTGTTTTTAAAATAGAGGTTTTTGCTACTATTCGTCGCTTTTTCTTAATATATAGCCAGTAATAGCATTGATAGATTCGAAGTTTTCTTCTACAAGGTCAGCATCACTTGTTTTAAAATCAAACTCATCTTCAATAAATGTAATTAACATGATGAATCCCATCGAATCAAGGTATCCTTCTTTAAAAAAAAGGGAATCATCCTGAATCTTTCCGATATCAACATGCGTTGTCTGCTGAATGTATGATTTTAATTTTTCCTTTATTATTACAGGATCATGTTTCATAGAATTATGATTTATTTTAATTATTGTTATAAGATTGACCTATTCAGCCTTTTTTGTAATAATCATTGTAACGGCCATACCTGCTTTCCTTTATATTGAGATCATTGAATACAATATCGAAATTTTCAACTTTATTTGTTTTTAATAAATTCAGTACGTCATTGAAAACATCTTTATTAGTGTAATTGTTTCTGCAAACCAAAAGATTTATATTGGAATATTTAATCATAAGGGCAGCATCTGCAACCAAACCTGAAGGCGTAGTATCAATTATAATATAATGGTACTCTTTTTTAAGGTAATTCATAAGTTCGTCGAGGGCTCCCGCCTCAATCATTTCTGAAGAATTTGCCAGAACAGGACCGGCAGGGATAAATGAGAGATTCTTTATAAAAGAATCGTGAATTATCTCCTCTTTTGATGAATGATCCGACATATAAGTCGAAAGGCCGGTAGTGTTTGATTCTTTAAATTTTATATGAAGAGTAGGTCTGCGGAGATCACAATCGATGATAATTGTTCTATATCCAACAGAAGCAATAGAGGAGGCCAGGTTAAAAGCTATAAAGCTTTTTCCGTCCTGCGGCTGAGATGAGGTAACCAGAATCACTTTAACAGGTTCAGATTTGTATCTGAGGAATAAACTGCTTCGCAAATTTCTGAAGGATTCTGAAATTGAAGACCCTGGAGCATCATTCACAACTGCCTCATTCGGATAGGAATTGCTGTAAATCACACTTAATACTGATCTTCCTAACAAATTTTCAACATCATTAATACCGGTGACTTTTTCGTTAAAGAATTTTTTCAGAATAATGAAAGCTGTCGGGAAGAAGATACCAAGAAAAAATGCACCTATCATATTCAGGTTCTTTTTCGGAGACAATACAGTTGCTGATGTCTCACGTGCAGGCTCGAGCACCTCATAGTCCGGAATATTTGATGCCATTGTTATTGCTGCTTCCGAACGTTTCTGAAGGAGGAAAGTATATATTGCGTCAGTCAGATTGAACTTACGCTGCATACTTACCATATTAAGTTCTGTTCTCGGAAGCTTTGAAATTTCTTTTGAAAGCTTTTCCTCCCTGTAATTAAGCTCATTCTGCGTCATCTTAAGATTATTAAGACTATTTCGCACATTCTCAATTATACTCTGTTTCCGATCGTTGATCTTGTTTTCAATCGTGCCAAGGAAAAGATTTTTCTGTGTATTATTAGCTAATAAGCTTGATCTTTGTGAATTGAGATTCAAAAGATCAAGAACAAGCGAATTCATAAGCGGATCAACAACATTTGCCGATGACGGCGGAGCCAATCCGGCGACATCCTTATTCTTGTCAAAATAGTCGAGAATGTAATTATAATAATGTTCCTGAACCACAAGGGTTGAACGGTCAGACTGTATTTTCGTCATTTCCTGCAAGGCCTGTTGCCCCTGGTAACTCAAATCTGTAACCTGGTTTTCTGATCGGTAATCCTTAAGTTTGGATTCCGACTTAACCAGAGAGTCAGATATTCCAGAAATCTGGGTATCAATAAAATTCACCTGTTTTTGGGCGATTTTATTCTTTTTGGAAAGGTCCTCGTCTAAATATGCCTGAAGGTATTTATTTAAAAAGTCAATTGTGAGGCCCATGTTTTGTCCATGAAATGACACCTTGATTAATGAAGACTTAAGGCTAACAGATTCAACCTTAAGTCTTTTCAGGTAATCATTCGCGAGCAGGTCCTGATGGTAGAATTCAAAATACATCTGGTTTTCATCTATCGAAGAAGGGTGATAATAATCCTTATTCAGTGAAACTGAAAACTTATAATTCTTATTTCCTGCAGTTTCATTGAATTTACAGATAGTATCGAGTTTGAACAAATTGTTATCACTTACAACAATGTTATCCACATAATTGTAAAGTGAAACTTTATCACCTGATGAGCTTATCCTATAATTCTTATCGTCAATAATTTTTATATAGATTCTTACATTGATAGGTTGAATATGCGATTTGTCAATACTTACAGTAAAAGGGGATCCTAAATATATCTGGTGAGATTTTTTTAAAATGATTTTTTTTTCCGCGAAATATCCTACTTCAAGGTTTAGATCTTTAATTGTCGTCGATACCAGGCTGAATGAATTCAGGCTATTAATATCATTATCAAGGTTTCTGACCTGGTTGTACTCGCCGTATCCGTTAAACAGATTTTGAGAGCCCCTGAGTGCAGTTCCTTTATCCTCGATGGGACCGATAATAGAATTTACACCAAACACTGTCGGCGATGTCTTATTTATCAGAAAAGCGACGATCAGACAAAATAACAGGCAGGCAATATATGCATATTTATAAGATAAAGCAGTTAACAGGAAATCCTTGATTATAAAAGCTTCGGACGTGGTTTCTTTTTGAGTTGGCATTAAAGTCTGATTTATTAAAATTTAACATTAGTAAAAAGTAGCACAGCAATCAGTGTGGTTATCGAACTGAGTATTGTGGTATAAGTAATATTCTGGTAGCTTGATGAGAGCGCTTTTAGTGGTTCAACAACAATAACATCATTAGGAAGAATATAATAATAATCCTTGCCAGCGATTTTGGAATCTGAAAGATCCAGACGATAATGCATTATTTTTGGGCCTTCATTCCTGATAAGAATGATTTTTTTCCGGTCACCGTATTGAGTAAGTCCACCGCCCAGACCTAAAGCCTCATAAATGTTCAGTTTATCCTGTATGAAAGGGAATACTCCCTGCTGCTTTACTTCACCCAATACTGTTACCTGGTTATCAACATATTTGACAGTTACCGAGGTGTTTGGGACATAATCACTAAGAGCTTTCTGTATTTTCTCAGCAGCCTGTGCAGTGGTTAGAGAAGCTACGTTTATGTTGCCTACAAAAGGGAAATCTACATTTCCTTTTTCATCAATCAGGTAACCGATAATACCATTGTTGACACCGCTTCTCATCTCTTCCGTGGCATTGAATATCTGGCTAGTCTGCGGATCAATACTTATTACTTTAATATAAAGTTTATCAAAAGGCATGATCAGTTTCTGTGTCCTGGGATTTACACCCGGCTCATTCAGCTCATCAAGATCATTGAAATAACTTAACTGTTTTGTTGGTACGCATGAAATTGTGAAAATCATCAATAAAATGATTAACGCACATTTATAATAATACCTTAATTTATTTGTCATAATTTAAATTATAAAAGAATTACAAACCTGTTCTCTGAAAAACTGTTTTTATAGTTTTCAGTAAAATTATAAAATCTAATCGAAGCGACCAATTATCTATGTAAGCTAAATCCAACTCCATCCACTTTTCGAACTTTATATTGTTTCTGTCAGGTTTTATCTGCCAGAAACATGACAAGCCCGGTTTGACTGAAAGCCTTCTTAACTGCCAGCGCTTGTACTGAAGCGTTTCAGTAGGCAGAGGAGGCCGGGGGCCAATTAATGACATTTCACCCTTCAGTATATTAAAAAGTTGAGGCAATTCATCAAGTCCGGTTCTGCGAAGGAATTTTCCTATAGGCGTTACACGAGGATCATCTTTAATTTTGAAAACAGGTCCGTCCATCTCATTATCAGCCTCAAGATCCTTCTTAAGTTTTTCGGCATTCATAATCATTGTCCTGAATTTAAAAAGGCTGAATTGCCTGCCCCTTAATCCGACTCTTGCCTGTTTGAATATTACCGGACCTTTTGATGTCATTTTTATCAGAATTGCTATAGTTAACAAAACAGGGGAGAGGCACACTATCATTAAAAACGATACACTCAGATCCATGATTTTCTTGATTGTCAGTGCAAAGGAATTATGGGGTATATTAATAAATGTCATGAATTTCTGGTTTCCAATAATAGTCTTTATAGCATTAGTAAGTTTATTGTTCTGATCAGTATAATTCAGGTTGAATACCACACCCAGTTCTTCACAGGATCTGACGGTGTTTCTGACTTCTGATGGGACTACCTTTCCCTTGAAATATATTACTTCATCAATGATATCAACCTCCATAAGGTCATTTAATACTGCCAAATATTCATCAGGCAGCAGTATTATCGCCTTCTCATGTTTTTCTTTTAACTGAACTGACCCGGTAAAGATTGCGATTATCCTGTATCCCCACTCTTTATTTGAAATCAGGCTTTCAATAAACGGAATAGATGAATCGTCGGCTATTAAAACTACATTTATGAAGTTATATCCTTTTGCACGATAAATCTTAAACACCTCATATTCCAAGGAGCGGATCAGGAAAAGGAAAATGTATCCAAATAAAGAAAGTTCAATAAGAAAAAGACGGGAAATCAGATATAGTTTGAAAACGAAATAGAAAATCAGTAGAAGAATAATGACCAGCACTGTCGATTGGAAGTACTGGTAAAAAAGAACCCTGTAACGTTTTGTTCTGGGGATTTCAGCAACTTGTATCAGATACAGAATCGTGAGCCAGAACGGAAGTATTAAAATGAAAAGCTTCAGTGTTCTGCTTCTAAGGAAAAAGAATGAAACTTCCTCATGATAGTTTAAATAGAAAGCACACTGGAAAGCCAGAGCAATAGTGAAGATATCAATTCCACCAAGGACAATACCCATAAGTTTCCATTTCTTTAAGAATGGAATTATCTTATGACGGTCAAGGTAACTAAGCAAATCCATAATCAGGTAAACTTACAAAAAATTAGTTCTGATTAAACGATGTATTAAATCGAGCGTATCGATTTCGAATAAATAATTAATTATCTGCAGGTCGGAGGCTCTGCGCGCAGAAAAATGTCAGACCATCTAGTTCTGTCATGTCCAGCACTTTAAAGCCATGTTGCCCCAAAAGAAAGGAAACACTGCGTTCAGACAAATATTTATTGGTCTTTGAATCAATCATATTATACAACATGTTCAGAAATGGACTGCTTGACGCAATTCCGTTTTCAATAGCATCAGAGTTCCTTTTATAGTAGGTGTCAGAAGGACTACTGCTCAAAACAAAACCATTTTGCTTTCTATTGTTAACAAAACATCCGATAAATTTGCAATGAGGCGGAAGAATACGAAAACTTGAATGGAGAAAATCCTTAAGTTGTTTTATCTGATTGAGCTCCTTCAGGTTAATGACAGTATTAACATTAATCATCTCTTCAGCGTCATAATAATAATGGTGTACTGAAGAAAGAACCACCATATTTGGATCTTTTGCGAGGCCTAAAAGTTCAATATATCTGGAAAAGTTTTCACAACCTTCATTGGCAAGTATTTTAAGAACGGGATTACTTTTACCTGAATCTGTTGAGGTATTGCCCAAATTAACCAGATTATTAATTCTTTGATCGCTAATAAAATCCAGATCGTCTATCGTAATACTGTTTCTCATTAAAATTGTCTTTAACTTCTGAAAATAAAATTACACATAAGTATAACTTCAGACAATAGGTTGGCCCATACAATGGAGAAAACTGGAAGTTTCCGAAGATAAGTTAATCACTGAAAATATCATCTCTGTCAATAAAAAAGTCTCATTAATGGCTGAAATAATTTATTTTGTCAAAAAGGAATGAAATTTATAAGAGATTTTTACCCGAATTGAACATTATGTCTGGTATCTGATTATAAAAATCATAATATCAGCATTATAGGTGCGCTATATACTATCAAAATGAACTAAAATTCAAATATCAGCTTTTTGACCAATGATAACAATATTTGGATGAAAATCAGGATTATTCTGAGGATAGAGTATCTTTTTAACTAAAACTTTGATCATTGACGGCATATTTCGACAAATATAACATATATTCAGACTATATTCCATGTAATATTTCATAAACTTTTTACTGGGATTTTCCGGCAGAAGAAAAGATTGCCAATTAAAGGAAACTTATCTTCGATTTACAGAAAACTGATAGGAGAAACTGAACTTTGATGAATTTATTTATAAAGACATGTTATTAATTGATGATTGGTAGCCAGAATTTGATAAAGATCAGATAAGGTGTAAAAGTAAATTCTAAATTTGGTAATTAATTTTAATGATAATTTCAATTTGATACAAAGTCATCAAATAAACTATATGACAGAATTTAAGAGTTTGGTAATTGAAGGGACACCTAAGACACCTCAAATTGAATTGGATCCATTTACAGGTGACTTTATTTTTTCAGGAAAATCAATTCCGGAAAATGCTGCAAAAGTTTATGAACCTGTACTCAAATGGGTTTCAGAATATATACTTTATGCAAGACCAACCACTAACCTGAGACTTAATCTGGAATATTTCAATACCTCCTCATCATTATGGCTTGCCAAAATATTTAAGGTACTTACTCAGATTAATGACCCTGATTATGTTCTGATTTTTCACTTGTATTTGCCAGTTGATGAATACGATGAATTGAAGGATTTTGAAGATTTGAAAGATGCGTTTTTCCCTATAGCAGATGTTTTGCAATTAGCGAAGCCAAGCGTAGGAATCAAACTTTATGGAACTAATGACGCTGAAGAGGTAATAAAGGATAAATTAGTATTTGTCTGATTAATCATTCATTTGATCCGGCACATTTGTCTTTTTCCCTGATACTTATTTTTTGAACAGGTTCTCATCCAATGACCTCATATTATTTTTAAATGCCACAACGAATGACTGGGGATAGCCCGATTTTCTGCAAGTATTCTGCAATACAGTTGCAGGAGCAAGTGTGCTGAATTCTCCAATCGTAAACCGTTGAGCTCCGCGAAACTGATACTCGTATATTTTATAACTTATATTGTTAATTACCATCTTTTTGGATATTATCTGACTTGCACTGGGCAGAAGCTGGACCCTGTAAATTACCACACCATTTTGTTCAGCTGACGCCGGTAAGGCTTGTTTGGATGCAACAGATTTGTTTTCAGCAAAACTGATATCTTTCGCTTTGTTTGACACAGTATCCTTCCTGGCTGCCATCTTAGCATTGCCATTTGAAACCTGAACCTTTGGACTTTCAGTTTTTACAATTCCATTTACCTTCTTAGCTTCTGATAGCCTTGCCTCTTTTGACTTATTATCAGTTATGGAAGTGACTGCTACAAATTTGTTTTTAGGAACGGGGCTTCCATTAAATACATAATTGAGAGTTGATTTATCTGAGTCCGCAAGTTGTTGCTTTAATGTAATTTTAAATAATTGAATATCACCTTTTCCAGCTTTTTGCTTTCTGGCTAAAAAACCGGTCTTCCCGTCTGTTTTATTAATCGTAAAGGCAATATCATCGTTAACGGAATTTATGCGACCGGTAAGGTTTACAGGTTTATCCCAATCTGCCCCGTTGAATTTGCAGGTAAAAATATCATACCCTCCATAACCTGGCAATCCGTCAGAAGAAAAATATAAGTTGTTTTCAGAATCAAGAAAAGGGAAAAACTCATTTCCTGCCGTATTTATGGATTTTCCCAGATTCTCCGGAACTGACCATTTTCCATCAGTAAGCCTGGAGACAAACAGATCCATCCCTCCTATTGAACCAACCCTGTCAGAAGCAAAAACCAGCAGTTTATCATCAGATGATAAAGCAGGATGTGAATAATTATAGTTATCCGAACAAAAGTCCAGAGGGGCCCTCTCTTGATCTAAATATACCTGGTTTTTACCATTAAGTGAAAATTTCGCTATAAAGATTTTTTCCTTCCTGTCATTTTTGTAAAGCTTTGTAAAATAAACAGTATCATAGTTGTGGCTAAAGGTCAAACCCTCGCAAGGATATGAAAATGAAGAAAACGGTGAGAATACATTATGTCTGCCCAGAATAGAGTCATTAAGAGATGCATAATATGCTTCAGTCGATCCAAAGGAGATTTGATTTGGCGACATTTTATTTTCGTATTTCGACATAGAAAGGAATATAATTCCGTCTTTGTAAAATTGAACGCCTGATGAAGGGGGAAAAATTTCCAGTTTGAAAGAATCCAATTCAATAAGACGGATCAATCTTGTGGTATCATTGGCGACACCCGTAACAGATTTTTGCTGCAAATCGCTCAAAATATTTCCTGAAGACTGCAAAACTATAGTCAGGATGCTTAATACCAACATTTCATGAAATCTCTTCATAGAATGATTATTAGTGCTTTACCAGTGGCTATGGTTAGAAAATTTTGTTCTTACAGGTTGTAAATTTAAACCTAAAGTGAATTCTACAATCGGGGCTCTGCTAAAATATGCAGTTTTTTCAGGCAATTCATAAAATGCTCCAACCCAAACTCTGGGATATCTGTATTGGGCAAAAAAGGAGATTTTACCATCACTGTAAAAAGATGTTCCGAAGGAAAAACCTTCAATATATAGTTTAATAATCGGATTTATATTGTCAGATATTTTCCTGATTGTGGAATCATTGACAAAAATCAGGGCAGAAGGTTCCAGGACAATGTTCAGCGATTTGCTGAGAAGTATCTTGTATCCGGCAGTAAAAAAATATTGTCTCGAAACAGGTATCTTAAAAATTTTCAGTGTATCTGATTTCCACGGATTTCCAAGTATATTAGTTGAGGATAATCCGGTAAAAAAGCTTGTGCCATAATAATATATTCCTAGATCAAAATCTGGGTAAAGTGTTTTTTTAAATGAATGCGCCGGACCAACTAAATCATTATCCAGAGAATTGTAAATTCCTTTAATCGAAATCCCAAAGGACAGGAACGATAATTGGGAAATGTTCAATGGCATGTGATAAGAAAATGATCCGCTTATTCCAATATTTTTTGATATACCATTAATATCTTTAAAAATTGAGCCGCCTATACCTATGTTCTTAAATTCTGAAATTTCAGGGGATGAGAAATAACCGGAACTAGCCTTTGAGATTCTGGTATCTCCGCTTATAAGCTGAACATTGGAGTTTCCCTGGAAAGCTGCATTAAGACCGATTGAAAAGAAGTCTTTACTACCCACTATGGCAGGATTGTAAACATAAGGAGTAAAAACCCAGCAGGAGACAGGGCTAAGAGGTGTCTGCTGGCCTTTTGCAAAATAAAAAGCTGAAACAAATGCTAATAAGAGCAATATTCTTTTAACCAATGGTATAGGATTTTTTAAATTCATTTATCTCAGATACCAGTTTATATCTGCTGAAATTAAATATATTATTAAAATTATGCAAGAACTCCCTTGTGTTATAAATGAACTAATGTTCGGAATTTTATCAAAGATAAACTAAGTAATTGTCTTTTGTCTATCAATGAGGATGATATATAATTTTTTTTAAAAGCGATTAGCCAACCTATAAATTTCTTAACATCCTGTTGAACTATTGATTCTGAATGCTTTCTACTTCTAAACTAGCGCTTTTCAGCCCGGCGGAACTAGCCTTTAAAATGATTTTCCCTGCATCATTGCCTGATTTTAAAACTACCATACACTTTCCATGCCAGGCTTTACGGAGAGGGAGCTGAAAACTTTCAAGGCTCACCGGATTGGCATTTCCCACTCCAGCGATGCTTCCCGGTCCCTCAAGCTCAAATGAAACAGTATTATCTGCTTTTGGGTTCCGAATACCTGTTGCATCGATCAGCTCCACTGTGATATAAGTCAAATCCTGTCCATCTGACCTGATTTTATTTCTGTCGGCCGTAAGCCGGATTTGTGAAGGTTCCCCGGCAGTATGTAATTCAGCAGCATTCACCTGTTTTTTAGCGGCGTAGCCAATTGCTTTGAGTGTTCCGGGTTCAAATGGTACCTGCCATTCTGCTGTATATTTTGTTGAGCGACCAGTGGTCCTTTTTCCCAAAGATTTTCCATTCAGGAATAGTTCAACCTCTTCACATGATGAATAAACATTCACGTTCATTATTTTTCCTTCATTGCCTTTCCAGTTCCAATCGTCAGCAACATCATTCCAGTGCCATTTGGACCAGGATTGCCTCTCAGGATTAAGGACAAAAGAAGGTTGAGGAGGGGTGACCCATATTGATATTTTATTTTCATTCCATAATGCGTCACGATAGTAAGACTGAGCACGTTTCCATCCGCAAATGTCAAGGTCTCCGCAATAAGCCAGGTTCCAGGGGAAAAAATCTTGTTTCTGAAAATAACCCCTCCAGCCGATGCTTGCTTCTCCGATATAATCGAATGCGGTCCAAACAAAATCACCTACTATATAGGGATGATCCAAAACATCCATCCAGCTTCCGAATGCTTCCAGCGGATAGGACTCCGTTCCGACCATTATCCGCTTCGGCAATCTATCATGATCCATCTCGTAAAGGTTTTTTTGATTGTGGTCACCGCCGGAGGCATAATTATAACCGGCAACATCAAGAGCAGTAAAGTATGGATCCATGTCAGATCTGAGATCGTTGACAGCTGATGTGACAAGTCTGGTAGGATCAAGAAGCCGTATAAATCCTGCTAAAAGCTTAGCCTGTTCAACAACCTCCGGTGCCTGCCTGTTCGGTATTTCATTGCCAATGCTCCATAGAATGACTGAAGGATGATTTCTATCCCGGAGTATCATGCTTTCTATATCTTTTTTCCACCAGTCATTGAAAAAAAGATGATAATCATATGGGTTTTTCCCTTCTTTCCACATATCGAACGATTCGTCAATTACAAACATGCCCAATCGGTCGCAGGCATCAAGAAATGCAGGTGAAGGAGGATTATGAGACGATCTGATCGCGTTAAAACCATTAGATTTCAGAAGTTCAACCCGTCGTTCTTCCGCCCTGTCGTAAGCTTTTGAACCCAGGATTCCATTATCATGATGAACACATCCTCCTTTTAACTTCATAGGTTTCCCGTTCAATAGGAATCCTCTCGAAGCATCGAAGGATATAGATCTGATTCCAAAGGACGTCTCAACTTTATCAACTAGAGTTTCAGAGTCATAAATCTCTGATATTGCCTTATATAGCCCTGGAGAATCGGGCGACCACAGGCTCGGTTTATTAAGTTTCAGTTCCACGACAATCTCAGAAGTCGATCCTGAGTCAATAGTTTTATATGTCTTAATCTCTGCTTTTTCCTCTACTGATGAATTGAAAATTTTCGTGACAAGTGTTATTGCTGCGGCTTTCCGGCTTTTGTTTACCAATGCTGTTTTTATGTTTATTATAGCTTCTTCGTGAGTTACCTGAGGAGTGGTTATACAAGTACTCCATTGCTCAAAATAAACCGGAGCGACAATATTCAGCCACACATGCCTGTATATACCGGAACCTGAATACCACCGGCTGTTTTCTCCTTCATTTTTGACCTTGACTGCCAGGACATTTTCTTTATCAAATCTGATTTTATCGGAGATATCGAACCAGAAACTTGTATATCCGTACGGATGATTTCCAAGAAATTCGCCGTTTAACCAAATGTCGGAGTTCATGTAAACACCTTCAAACATTATAATAAATTCCTTATTTGTTAATTCCTTAGGAATTGTAAACGTTTTTCTGTACCAGCCTGTTCCACCCGTAGTAAATCCTCCATTTACCTGGCTGATAGCATCTGCATTAAATGGGGAATTCGTCCCGGGCAAATCTTCTATGCTCCAGTCATGCGGAAGATCAATCACTCTCCACCCGGAATCATCGAAAGAAAGTTCTTCTGCCCCAAGTGCTCCTCCTTTGTGAAATCGCCAGTTATAATCGAACAGATTATTCCTTTTTAACAGGGGTTGTGCTGTTGTACTGAAACATGCAAAAATTAATATAACAGTAATCCAACAGAAATTTGATTTTAAAAGTTTCATTTTTCCATTTGTATTTTAAAATTCAGATATAAACAGCAAGATAGAAAATTTTGATTTATTTATAGGCGTTTGAAGCTATAAGAATCAGTTTGAATTTAAAGTCTAATCATTTAACTTTACTGAAAATATAACAGCCATGATTGTAACCTGCGTATATGTCCATGTAAAGCCCGATAATGTGAATAATTTCATTGGGGCTACAGCAGATAATCATATTGAATCTGTAAAAGAACCGGGTAATCTGCGATTTGACTTAATTCAACAGGCCGATGATCACTGCAGCTTCATGATTTATGAAGCTTATGAATCTGAAGCGGCTGCTGCATATCACAAGACAACAACTCATTATCTTAAATGGCGCGACAGTGTAAATGATTATATGGCTGAGCCGCGTCATGGTGTAAAATATAACATCATTGAACCAAAAGAGAGGTCAGGATGGTAAAACCTTTTCAATTCTCACGGTTGCCTAAAATTTATTTCAAAAGGGGGATAATCGCTGAGTTGCCTGCTTTTATTTGTTCTTATGGTAAAAAGATAATCCTGGTTACCGGGAAGAGTTCTTTTACAAATTCTGTCTATTCCGGCAGATTGTTTAATGAATTTAAAAAGAATGACATAGAATATTCTGTGCTTTCAGTTCCCGGAGAGCCATCACCGGAAATAATTGACAATGCCATTAAGGAGTTTAAAAATAAGTCAAGCAATCTTGTAGTTGGGATTGGAGGAGGAAGTGTGATTGATGCCGGGAAAGCAATTTCTGCCATGATGAACAGGACCGAATCTGTAGTTGAGTTTCTTGAAGGAGTCGGTACCAGGGAGCATCCGGGTACTAAGCTCCCTTATATTGCAGTTCCCACGACATCAGGCACTGGCAGTGAAACGACTAAAAATGCGGTAATCTCCAGGACCGGAAGAAACGGGTTCAAGAGATCCCTGCGACATGAAAACTTTGTGCCGGATATTGCACTTGTTGACCCGGAACTGACTCTGGGGTGTCCCAAAGATATAACTGCGGCAAGCGGCATGGATTGTTTTACTCAGCTTACTGAAGCTTATCTTTCTGATAAATCGAGTGAGTACACCGATGCCCTAGCGATTGAAGGTCTTAAAGCAATAAAAGCATCATTAATAAGAAGCTATTCTGACGGTGAAGATATAGATGCCAGAACCGGCATGTCATTCGCTGCTCTTACCTCGGGAATTTGCCTGGCAAATGCAGGACTTGGTGTCGTACATGGATTTGCTTCTTCAATAGGAGGGTTGTTTGATATTCCTCATGGTCTTATTTGCGGAACTCTGATGGCAAAATCAAATGAAATAAATATCCGGGAACTTAGAAAGAAAGCTGTCAATTCAGCTGCATTAAAAAAATATGCAGATCTGGGGAGATTGTTTCTTGAAAGTGTCGGGCATAGTGATGAATATTATATTGACAGCTTTATTGCCATCCTGTATAAACTTAAATCTGATCTTCAATTGACAGGATTAAGAAAATCGGGTTTGTCAGAAAATGAAGTCAGAATTATTTCCTCTGAAACTGAAATTAAGAATAATCCGGTTAAATTAGCTGAGGAAGATTTAGCAGAGATACTTTTAAGCAGTTTATAGTAATATTTATCACCTATAATAAAACGATAATAATTTCACTCTCTATGAAAACAAAATCCTTTATGACAGTTTTTTTATTCGTTTCCATGTTATTCACAACACAGTTCACTTTCGCTCAGCTGCCTAAAGAAACAGATGCACAGAAAGCTGAACGGATGAAATGGTGGACAGACGCCCGTTTTGGAATGTTCATCCACTGGGGCTTATATGCTTTGCCTGCCCGTCATGAATGGGTAAAGAATTCCGAACGGATGACTAACGAACAGTATCAGAAGTATTTTGAGTTATTCAACCCTGACATGTGGGATCCGCATGAATGGGCAAAGATGGCAAAAGCTGCAGGTATGAAGTATGTGGTTCTTACCGCAAAGCACCATGAAGGGTTCTGTATGTTTGACTCCAGATTTACTGACTATAAGGTAACAAATACTCCCTTTGGAAAAGATATAGTGAAAGAATATGTTGAAGCATTCAGGGCAGAAGGGTTGAAGGTAGGATTCTATTATTCACTTCTTGACTGGCACCATCCTGATTATACAATTGATAGCAATCATCCGTTACGCCAGACTTCTGATTCAGCTTATATGCGACTGAATAAAGGCAGGGAGATGAGCAAATATCGAGAGTATATTAAAAATCAGGTCAGGGAGTTGCTTACTAACTACGGAGAAATAAGTATAATATGGTTTGATTTTTCTTTTCCCGGGAAGCACGGCAAAGGCCATGATGACTGGGATTCGGAAAACCTTTTAAAAATGGCACGTTCACTACAGCCCGGAATTATTGTTGATGATCGACTTGATCTTGAAAATATGGAAGGAGGATGGGATTTCACCACCCCCGAACAGGTTCAGGTTTCGAAATGGCCTGAAATGAACGGCAAGAGAGTTCCATGGGAAACATGCCAGACATTCTCGGGTTCCTGGGGTTATTATCGTGATGAATATACCTGGAAAAGCACGGCACAGCTTCTCGAGCTTCTGATAGAATCCGTAAGCAAAGGAGGCAATTTATTATTGAATGTAGGGCCTACCGCACGCGGCGTATTTGACTCAAGGGCACAGGAAAGGCTGAAATCAATAGGTGATTGGATGAAGTTCAACAATCGTTCGATATATGGTTGCACTGAAGCACCATCGGGTTTTACTGCTCCTGCAAATACACTTCTCACATACAATCCGTTGACCAAAAGATTATATATTCATTTGCTGGCGTACCCGTTAGGAAACCTTACACTTTCAAATATGGCTGACAAGGTGAAATATGTGCAATTTCTGCATGATGCATCAGAAATCAGGTTCAGAGCCGGTGATGAGGAGCGGAAAAATGATCTGGATCTTTCCCTTCCGGTTCAGAAACCCCAGGTGGAGATCCCCGTATTGGAGGTTTATCTTAAATAATAAATGGATTTTCTCCGTGAATCTCTGTGCCTCTCTGTGTCACTCTGTGAAAGTTCCTTATTTTAGTTACACAGAGGGCCACAGAGAAATTAGAGACTTATTGAATCACATACTAAAATATTTTCCCATAACTTCCCGCATTCGTCAATGAATGTCAGCCACATACGCAATTATTATGTTGTTAAATGCATACTGTGAAGATACTAAATTCGGTAAAAAGAAAAGTGGCAGCATTATTAAGCTTAAATCCTTTAAATTTGGAAATAAATAGATCATAACAGGATGGAAACAGCACTCTACATATTTATTGGCCTGGCAATTGGAACTCTGATCGCGTATCTTATTACAAAATCAATATTATCAGGCCTGCACCATAAAGAACTACTGTTAAAAGTTGATGAATGTAATACTCTTAGCAGGGAAAACAGTGTTCTGAAGTCGAAAGTTGAAGCACAGGCGGTTAGCCTGGAAGAGGTAAGAAAAGCGATGGTAGATACCTTTAAATCGGCTGCTTCTGATGCCCTGACACAAAATAATAAGCAGTTCCTTGATTTGGCAAAATCGCAGCTCGAGACTCATGTTAAAGAAGCTGAAGGAAATCTCGATGAACGAAAGTCGGCTATCGCCGAGATGCTTAAACCTGTAAAAGAATCAATCGACAGCTATAAGAAGCGAATCGAAGAGCTTGAGAAAGGTTCGGAAAAAACTTTTGGTCAGGTAACGGAAATGTTATCAAATATTCAGATAACCAATACGAGTTTGCAAAAAGAAACAGGTGCATTGGTCAATGCGCTCAGAAATCCCAGGGTAAGAGGAAGATGGGGCGAGATAGGACTTAAACGGGTTGTTGAGTTTTCAGGGTTATCAGCTCATTGTGATTTTGTTGAACAGGTGTACACGGAGGGAGAAGACTCTGTGCTGAAACCCGACATGATCATAAACCTGCCAGGGAACAGTCATGTTGTAGTCGATTCAAAATTGCCGCTTGACGCTTATCTGCAGGCACTGGAAACAGACGACGAGAACTCCAGGAATCTTCTTTTTTCGAAACATGCCAGAGATCTGAGGGACCATGTAAATAAATTGAGCAAAAAAAAATATTGGTCCCAGTTTGATAATACTCCCGACTTTGTAGTATTATATATGGAAGTTGAATCTGCCCTGAATGTGGCATTAATGACCGATAAAACTTTGCTGCAGGATGCAATGAATAACAAAATTATACTGGCTACGCCAACAACTCTGATCGTAGTTCTTAAATCGGTGGCTATGTCGTGGCAGCAACATAATATTACGGAAAATGCGTTACAGATAATGGAAGCAGCCATGGATTTCTATGGCCGGGTAAATGTATTTGCAGATCATCTTGATAAAGTTGGCGGAGGATTGAAGACGGCTCTTAAAGGTTATAATGATGCAATTGGTTCATGGGAAAGCAGGGTATTGCCTGCTGGCAGAAAGCTTGAACAATTGAAAGCAACAGATAATAAGAATGTTTTGCCTGATTTCGAGATTATTGATAAACCTGTCAGGGAATTAAAGAAATCTGAAGAGGAATAATTCTCCAAATCCAAACAGATAAATTATACCAAAGCCTGCAGCTAATTTTAATTTTACGTGAATTGTTTTACACAAGCAAATATGCTTAAAAACAATAAAGAATCGGACCTTCTCAATCGACTTACATACGAGCCTTTAACCACATCTAGCTGGGATAAATTTGTCGGGCTATTTGGAGAAAAGGGAGCCTGTGGAAATTGCTGGTGCATGTATTAAAGGTTGTCAGAAAAGGACTTCGTTGAAGGTAAGACTGACGATGGTAATAAAAAAGCCATACTTATTCTTTATCCACTTCTGACGACAATCAGCTGTCTTATGTATTTAGGGTAAGTGGAATTATTAAATAAGTATGAATTGTTAAAAAACATTAAATGACCTTTCTTATAAACTTCAATATTATTTTGCATGTTACTTTTTAATACCTTTAAGACTTTTAAAATTCCTATACTTTAGAATCCTGTATAAAAGTTATAAGAAACCTGATTAATGAATAGAACAAAACTATATTGCATTTTCTTACAGACCATTTTTACGTGTTCTTATCTCAATGCAACGCAGGGCAGGGATGAGACAATCGCTGCAGTTATGCCCCAGCAGGATCAGATTAAAAGCGATCAGCTGCTGTATAACGGCAAAGCATGGCACAACCTTTACAGCAATATAAAAGGAGATCAGTTCCTGTTTTCGAAAGACCTGTTAACAGGTTCTCTTACAATTAATGGTAAATCATATAATAATTTAAGCATCAGTTATGATATATATAATGATGAGATTATAACACCTACTACTCAGGGGACTATTTTAAAACTGAATAAGGAGATGGTTGACAGTTTTACTCTTCTGTTTGGATATAAAACATACAGGTTTAAAAACACTCTGCAGGATAGTCTTCCGGATATAAAAGGTTATGTTAACGTTTTATATTCAGGGAAATCATCATTATATGTAAAGTACAAGAAAGAGATTCAATTGCTTGCAGTCGATGATAAGTATGATTTGTTTTTTCAGACATATCATGTTTTCTTCCTGAAAGACGGAATAGTTCATCAGTTAACAAATAAAAACGGGTTATTAAAGATTCTTTCCGGGGATAAAATACTGATCAGAGATTTTATAAAGAAAAACAAGATAAAAATCTCAAAAAAAAATCCTGAAAGTTTTATTCCTGTGATAAGATATTACGATAGTATAAGTCACTAGACCTCTGTTCATGAAATTAAAGATTCTTATTCTCCTTTTTATATTATCCTTGCCTTTTAGTCTAAGCGCTCAGGAAAAATACAGGATATCATCAAATTATAAGGATATTTCATTTTCAGATTTTGTTGCCAGGGTTGAAAGCACTCTTCCGGTAAAATTCTTCTACATGGATGAATGGGTAAAAGATCTTAGATTAGGTGACTATCCCGATTGCACGACACTCTCTTGTGTTATGGATAATCTTCTGAAAGGGACATCACTTTATTATTATATTGACAATTCAGGCAATGTTGTAGTTACAAATAATTATGCTGTTAAAGTTTCAAATACACCAACCGAGAAAAACAGTAAGTTTCTTCCGCCCTCTGATTTTTCAGGATCATCTGAAAACCAGCAGATGGTTGGAAACGCAACGGTGGAAATAGGAAATCCTGCTGAAAAAATGAAACCGGGCAATGTTGCTATCTCAGGATATATAAAAAACAAGGTGACCAAGGAACCTGTTTCAGGCGTTACGGTTTTTGTTCAGAAACTATCAATGGGTACTATCTCTAATGAGTATGGCTATTATACCCTGACCCTACCGCGGGGTGTTCATTTGCTTCAGTTTTCCTTTATCGGGATGAAGGAAAAAACCGTCAATTTGAATCTTTATGGAACCGGAGAACTCAATGTTGATATGAACAGTGTTCTGATACCTTTAAAAGAAACAGTTGTATCAGCACAGAAAAGCGTTACTCTGCAGCGATTTGAGGTTGGAGCTGAAAAAATCAATATAACATCTTTCAGGTTGCTACCAACAGCAATGGGCGAATCGGATATTATTAAAAGTGTTCTTTTGATTCCCGGTGTTCAGTCAGTCGGAGAGGGCTCATCAGGTTTTAACGTGAGAGGAGGATCGGCCGACCAGAATCTTATTCTGCTTTATGGTGCTCCCATATACAATTCTTCACATTTCTTTGGATTCTTTTCTGCTGTCAATTCCGACATAATAAAAGATGTTACCTTATATAAAGGCGGGATACCCAGCCGTTACGGAGGCAGGATTTCTTCAGTTCTCGATATTGGAACGAAGGAAGGAAACAGAAATGAATTTGCCGGGAACGCCGGTATAAGTCCGATAACCGCACATTTATCGTTAGAAGGCCCGATTATAAAAGACACGCTTACCTACATTCTGACTGCCCGAACCACTTACTCAAACTGGATATTCGGCCTGATAAAGGATCCATCTCTTCATAACAGCAGGGCATCATTCTATGACCTGAACGGAAAACTTACTTACGACTTCAACAAGAACAATAAAATTGACTTTTCAGCATACAGAAGTCACGACTCTTTCAGATTCAACTCAGATACGGTTTACAGTTACGACAACAATATCATAGCATTAAAATGGCGACATTTTTACAGCAGCAGGTTTTTTTCATCACTTTCAGTAAATAACAGTTCGTATAATTATGACATATCAAGTCAGAATATGCCTACTGATGCATTTGTACTTGCACATAAGGTAAACAGTTCCAGCTTTAAAGCAGATTTTAACTGGTTTCTGGGAAGAAATGAGATTAATTTTGGTCTCGATCTTACAAAATACGATATTTTGCCCGGCAGCTATCTACCTAAAGGCGATTCCTCGCTCGTTATACCGAATACCATCGAAAGAGAACATGCCTGGGAAGGAGGATTATATGTCGATGATAAACTGATATTAACTGATTTTCTGTCGGTTAATGTTGGAATGCGTTATTCTGAATATTATGCTTTGGGACCTAAATCGGTTATGATCTATAATCCGGATTATTCAAAAAGCACATCAACGATTGTTGACACACTTAACTTCAAGGCGGGTGCAGTTATGAAAAACTATGGCGGACTTGAACCGCGAGTCTCTTTAAATTTCCGTATTTCAGACAAAAATTCTTTCAAGATCAATTATAACAGAACGCGACAATATGTACATCTTCTTTCAAACTCAACATCAATTGCCCCAACCGATACGTGGAAACTTTCTGATTATTATCTGAAACCCGAGATCGGCGACCAGGTTGCAGTTGGCTTTTATGAAATGCTCTTTAAAAATAATTTTGAAGCATCTGCAGAGGCGTACTATAAGACTATCAGTAACATGGTTGATTTCAAAGGGGGGACTAATCTGGTTATGGATGAGAACATTGAGAAAGACATCGTAAATGTTAAAGGAAAAGCATATGGATTAGAACTTGTCCTTAAGAAGACAGTAGGTAAGTTTCAATACAGTATTGGTTACACTTATTCCAGAACTTTTATAAAAAGCCTGGGAACCTTCAGCGACGAAATTATAAATGCAGGAAAATGGTTCCCGGCTAATTTTGATAAGCCACACGACCTGGTAGTTACATTTAATTACCTCTTCTCCCGCAGGATAAGTTTCTCTTCAAATTATACATACAGTACCGGAAGGCCTATAACTTACCCTATAGCCACTTACGACATAAGCGATAAGCTGCTCGTTACTTATTCGGACCGGAATGAATACAGAATTCCTGATTATTCAAGGCTTGATCTTTCTTTAAAAGTAAGCGGAAACCTGAAATCACACAGAATTGCCCATCCTAACTGGATATTCTCAGTTTATAATTTCCTGGGTCGCGAAAACGTTTACTCGATTTATTTTAAGAACGACGCGAATATGGTCAAAGGTTATAAGTTATCAGTGTTTGGCAGAGCAATTCCTTCAGTTACTTTTAATTTTGACTTTTAATTTTATTATGAAGTATACACCTCAGATATTATTATTTATATTACTTTTTCTTGGCAGTTGCATATCGCAATTTATTCCACAGACAAGTGAGGATAAACAACTTCTTGTTGTTGAAGGATTAATAACTGACCAGCCGGGGCCATGTACAATTAAACTGACCAGATCCCTGCCTCTTGGAGCAAAAAGCAATGCAACTCCTGTGAAAGGGTGCACGGTTTCCATATCAGATGACATTGGCAATACATACTTCCTTGCAGAAACAGCGGCCGGTATTTATCTAACAGACAGCTCACAATTTAAGGGTTCAATAGGAAGATTCTATACTTTGCATATCAATACAAACAACTCTGTAAGCAATCATACTTACGAATCAATACCAATTGAGTTGAAACCTGTTCCTCCTATCGATAGTGTATACTATGAAAAAGTTACTATTCAGGCCGGAACCGGCACTTCTGCTGCTGAGGAAGGCTGCCAGATTTATTTGAATGCCCAGGACCCTTCAAGCCAGTGTAAATATTACAGATGGGAATTTACTGAAACATGGGAATTCATACTTCCATATGCTGTGCCAAACAAAATATGCTGGGTATCGGCAAATTCCAACATGATTAACATAAAAAACACTTCTGCTATTTCTGAAGACAAGATAGTGAGGTATCCGCTGAATTTTGTTTCGAATCAGACTGACCGGTTAACAGTTAAATACAGTATCCTTGTGAACCAATATTCTCTGAATGAAGACGAGTACCAGTACTGGGACAAGCTGCAAAATATGTCGCAGCAGGTCGGAAGCCTGTATGATATAATACCATCCTCTGTTTCAAGCAACGTTTTCAGCCTTGATAATCCGAGTGAAAAAGTACTTGGTTATTTCAGTGTTTCCGCCAGATCTTCCAAAAGGATTTTCATAAAGGATCACTTTGCAGGTCAGCCTGAACCATACTCCGCTGATATTTGCGTTGCTGACACTATTTATGGAGGGAAACCTCCCCAGGGTCTTAATACGTCTGTGTGGATAATTATATCCAGTTTGGTGCCGCCCTATGTAGTGACTACATATTCAAAGGGCTGCTATGATTGCACTGTGAGAGGCACTAATGTGGAACCTTCTTTCTGGACAGATAATAAGTAGAAAATTACCGATGAAAGTATAATAAATGATAAAAAAAATAAAACCGGCAATTCTTTTTTTAATTCCAGTTCTCTTTCTGCAAGGAATATCTGGTCAGGGGTCAATTAATATGACTGATTACCTGACAAAAAAATTTCAGGATTTTACTAAGGTAGTTACCAGAGAAGAAATATATGTTCACTCTGACCGGGATGAATATATCTCGGGAGAGGATTTGTGGTTTAATATATACGTGCTTGACAGGAAAAGTCTTAAACCTTCATCAGAAAGTAGAATTGCCTATTTCGAACTTCTAAATCCCGAGAACCGTCCAATTGTTCAGAAGAAGATAGGCCTCGACGGAGGCAGTGGTCAGGGACAAATAGTTTTACCAGATACATTGAGCACCGGGACATATATAATAAGAGCTTATACAAATTGGATGAAAAATTTTCTTCCTTTCAATTGCTTTTCCAGGGAAGTGCATATTTATAACGCATTCAGTTCCAGATCATTCAAAAGAAATATGAATTCTGCTGCTTCTTTTACTCCAGATGGTGGCATTATGAATTACTCCCAGTCTGTAAATACTGGTCTTACCCTTAAAGTGGATAATCTTAAGCCTGATATACTTGAAATAGATGTTTTAACAACTGAAAAATACAGGACAGAAAACAACAATCAGTTTTATCTATTTATTCAGACTCGAGGAAATATTAACCGGGTAAGTTCCCAGGGTGTTAAAGATGAAACCTCAAGAATCTTTATACCTAAAAAGGAGTTGCCGTCCGGTATCAACCAGATAACTGTTTTTAATTCAAATGGGAAACCAGTGGGAGAGAGGTTCATCTACACTCCTGATATGGAGAATCATGTATTAACACTTCAATCGGCCGACAGCGTTGGAACCAGGAGCAAAATATCGCTCTATCTGGAGGTTGGTAACAGACTTCCGAAAATGTTGAATTCGACCAGTTTAAGCATATCGGTTGAACCTTTGACAAATAATCATTTTTTCGCAGATATAAATGATTATATGGTTTTTGGTTCAGAGTTTGGTTTGTCAGCGTCTAGTCCGCTCATAAATAATGAAATCAGGAAGATGTCTACTGAAGCCATTGATAGTCTTCTTCAGCATGTGAGAAGCACCTGGATAGACTGGAACACAATCCTTGCAGACAAGATGCCTGTTTACAGGTATGAGGCAGAAAAAGATGATCATTTCCTTTCAGGAAAACTGGTATCTGGCGATAAGGAGTCAGAGAATGTTGATAAGTATGTAATATTGTCACTTCCCGGTAAAAAGGCCTCTTTTCAATATGCCAAAACAAATAAGGAAGGAAACTTCAGCTTCAGGATAAATATTGATGAAAAAGTCACTGATTATATTATCCAGCCAGATGAGGTTATCAAAGGTCAATCTCTAAATATTGAATCACCATTTTCTGATAAGTTTTATAAATCAGCTGTTTCGGTGGATTCTGCCGGTAAATTCATTCCAAGTTACGTATCAGACTGGAGTGTTAATTTGCAGGTCAGGAAAATATATGGAATATCTTCAACAGGAAACCAGATAAACCGTGTGTTTTCAGTTCCTGCAGCCAAAAGATTTTATGGGAAACCCGATCAGGAATTGATCATGAAGGACTATATCGCACTTCCGGTAATGCAAGAGGTCTTCTTCGAACTGCTGGCTGGTGTGTTTATGAAGAACAGGAGGTCGGTGTACGAAATCACAATTAATGATCCTGACTATAACAAACCTTATGATGCACCTCCCGGTTTATTTGTTGATGGTGTAATGGTTAAAGATCCGGCAACAATAGCCGGAATTGATCCTGAGCTTGTTGAAAAAATTGATGTGGTCAGAGAAAAGTATATCATTGGTGACTACCTTTTTTACGGATTAGTAAACGTAATAACCAAGGCAGGCGATTTCAGCAATGTTACTCTTCCTGATTATGCTATAAGGCTGCCTTACAGAGCTATTGATCCTGTTCCTAAGTTTATTTCACCTGATTATTCAACAACTGCCCTGAAAAAAAGCAGGATTCCGGATTTCAGAAATACACTTTATTGGAATCCGTCGGTAAAGACGGATAAAGAAGGCAAAGCCAGAGTAGAGTTCTGGACCTCTGATTCAGATTCTGATTTTGAAGTTAATATTCAGGGTATTACTTCGGAGGGTAAATTATTTAGCCTTACTAAGATCATTAAGATAAAGAGATAATAAAGTGTACCGGATTGTCAGAGTTTGGTAACATTTTCCCATAATTATCTTCAAATTATGGGGTTTTTATCTAATTTAAAAGCCGCATTTCAATTGTTTTTTGAACCTGATACTCCTATAAACTTTAGAAGCCTGATAAATGGAAAGATTTAATGTCCTGATATTACTCTCTTTCATTTTTTTTGTTGCATCTGATCTCTATGGAATTGAGCAAAAAAATTGCGCACAACTCACTTTTAAAGACAATCAGCAGGATACAACTAAGGAAAATCAGGTTCTTTATAATGGCAGGATTTGGAGAAACCTTTATTACATGGTGCAGGGAGATCAATTCCTCTTTTCAAAAGAGTTTTTACCAGGATCATTATCAATCAGTGGTAAAACATTCCCAAATATTCTTCTGAAGTATGATATATTCAGTGATGAAATCCTGACTCCGATCGATTCAGGAAAAATACTTCAGCTGAACAAAGAACTGATTGACAGCTTCTCTGTTATCTTCCAGAATAAAAAGTACCGTTTTACCAAGATAAAGGAGGATAGTCAGAAAAGATTTAAAAGTTTTGTTAATGTCATATATGAAGGGAAAACAGATCTATATGTGAAGTACAATAAAAAAATTGACCGTTCCTCAATTGAAGGAAAATCTGACAACTTTTATCAGACGAGCCTGATATATTTTGTGAAAGACAAGATATTATATACAATATTCAATAAACGTGACTTATTTACTATTTTGAAAAAAGACAAATCCCAAATGAGGGACTTTATAAAAAAGAATAAATTGAGAGTTTCAAAAAAAGAACCCGAAAGTTTTGCTCAGGTAATCATATATTACGATAGTATAAGCCGATAGAACTATACTTATGAGATCAAAGATTCGTATTCTGATTTTGCTGTTATTTCTGACTGACAGTCTTTGTGCTCAGGAAAAATATGTGTTGCCGCCAGATTTTAAAGGTCTAACATTTAAAGAATTTGCGGCCAGGGTTGAAAAGCTTTTACCTGTAAAATTCTTTTATAAAGACGAATGGATACACAATCTGAAAATAGGCGATTATTCAAACTGTTCAACATTGTCATGTGTATTGGATAATCTTTTTAAAGGAACCTCGCTTTTCTATATTATTGAAGAATCAGGGAATGTAGTTATTACCAATAATTATGCAATAAAAGTTTCAGATATTCCTTTAGAAAAAAATGATAAATTCCTTCAGCCTACTGATTATTCAGCTGCGGGCGAAAACCAGCAGACGACAGGAAATGCAACAGTGGAGATAGGAAATCCTGCTGAAAAAAATAATCCGGGGAATGTTGTTGTTTCAGGATATATCACTAATAAAGACACAAAAGAACCGGTGCCCGGAGTAACTGTTTTTATTCAGAAGCTCTCGGCAGGGACCATCTCTAATGAGTACGGATATTATACAATTAAAATACCGCGTGGAATTCATATTTTTAAGTTTTCATTCATTGGGATGAGAGAAAAGATGATCAACATGGATCTTAACGGGTCGGGTGAAATGAATGTAACCATGAATAGTGTTCTAATTCCTTTGAAAGAGACAGTAGTTTCAGCTCAGAGGAACGTTACACTTCAACGATTTGAAGTTGGATCAGAGAAGATCAATATAACCGCTTTTAAATTGTTACCAACATCGATGGGAGAATCAGATATAATAAAGAGTATTTTATTGGTACCAGGTGTTCAGTCTGTTGGAGAAGGTTCACCGGGCTTTAATGTAAGAGGAGGCTCCGCTGACCAGAACCTTATTCTCCTGTACGGGGCACCTATATATAATTCTTCTCATTTCTTTGGATTCTTTTCAGCAGTCAATTCCGATATAATAAAAGATGTTACCTTATACAAAGGAGGAATTACCAGCCGGTATGGTGGAAGGATCTCTTCAGTACTTGATATTGGAACAAATGAAGGAAACAGGAGTGAATTTTCAGGAAGTGCAGGCATAAGTCCGATTACAACTCATGTAATGGTGGAGGGTCCAATAATAAAAGATACTCTTACCTATATTTTTACTGCACGAACTACATACTCAAACTGGATTTTTGATCTGATCAGGGACCCTGCTCTTCGTAACAGCAGAGCATCTTTCTATGATTTGAACGGTAAGATAACGTATGATATTAACAAGAACAATAAGATTGACTTTTCTGCGTACACCAGTCACGACTCTTTCAGGTTTAACTCCGACACAGTTTACAGTTATGACAATAATATCTTTGCTTTGAAGTGGCGTCGTTTTTTCAGCAGCAGGTTTTTTTCAGCCATCTCAATTAATAACAGTTCTTATGATTACGATATTTCGAGCCAGCAAATTCCGACTGAGGCATATGTGCTTGCTCATAAAGTTAACAGTACAGGTTTTAAAGCAGATTTTAACTGGTTCCTGGGTAGAAATGAGATTAATTTTGGTCTCGACCTTACAAGGCATGAAATATTACCAGGAAGGTATTTTCCAAAAGGAGATTCATCTCTTGTTATTCCGCAGACTATTATAAAAGAGCGTGCATGGGAAGGAGCTTTATATGTCGATGACAAATTCATTCTGACAAATTATTTGTCTGTTAATGTTGGAGTTAGAATGTCAGGTTATTGTTCACTGGGTCCGGCATCAGTCATGCTATATGACCCCGCGTATACAAAAAGCACATCAACAATTATTGATACCCTTAACTTCAAGCCTGGTGCAATCACCAGTAAATATGGAGGACTGGAGCCAAGAGTCTCTTTAAATTTCCGCATTTCAGAGAAAAATTCCTTTAAACTAAATTATAACAGAACACGGCAATACCTTCATCTGCTCTCAAATTCAGCCTCTATATCTCCGACAGATACCTGGAAACTATGTGATTATTATCTGAAACCGGAAATTGGGGACCAGGTAGCAATAGGCTTTTATGAGTTATTATTTAAAAATAATGTTGAAGCATCAGCTGAGTTTTATTATAAGGAAATAAGGAATATGATAGATTTTAAAGCCGGGACAGACTTAATAATGGATGACCACATAGAAAAAGATGTCATAAATATGAAGGGTAAAGCTTATGGTTTGGAACTGGTAATTAAAAAAACAGAAGGGAAAATCCGTTATGTTATAAGTTATACATATTCCAGAACTTTTATTAAAAGTCTCGGTTCTTTCAGCCAGGAAATCATTAATTCAGGTAAGTGGTTCCCTGCAAATTACGATAGGCCCAATGACCTGGTCGTGACATTTAATTATCTTTTCTCACGCCGTTTCAGTTTCTCATCTAATTATACCTATAGCACAGGCAGGCCAATAACCTACCCTGTGTCTACTTATTATATGTACGATAATGCTCTGGTGGATTATTCAGCCCGGAATCAATACAGAATTTCCGATTATTCAAGGCTCGATCTTTCACTAAAATTAAGCGGGAATCTAAGATCAAACAGAATTGCACATCCAAACTGGACTTTCTCAGTTTATAATGTCCTCGGAAGACAAAACGTTTATTCTATTTATTTTAAAAAGGAAGGAGATGTTGTTGATGGTTATAAATTGTCAGTGTTCGGCAGGGCAATTCCTTCAGTAACTTATAGTTTTGACTTTTAAATTAATTATGAAATACATAACCTGAAAATTCATTGATTTTGACTGCATCGAGCTTCTCTCCCGATTTCCTCGGGATCGTCGGTTCTTCGTTAATCCTGATGCTGCGGATATGTGGTAAAAAAATTGAATTTCACGCGATTTATATAAGAAAGTATGCAGATTAAACTGACACATCATATCATTTTCTTTCTGTTTCTGATTCTTTTCAACAGTTGTATAACTGAATTTACTCCTAAATCTGAGGGAGAAAAGGAAGTGCTCGTTGTTCAGGGGTTAATTACTGATCAGCCTGAGCATTATACAGTTAAACTATCTAAATCACTGCCTCTGGGGGAAACAAGTGCCGCGAAACCTGTGAGTGGTTGCAGCGTACAAATTTCAGATAATGCAGGGAATAATTTCAGTTTAAAAGAAACTGTAGCCGGAACATATATTACTGACTCTACAATATTTCAGGGTGTGGTTGGAAGAACATACACGCTCCACATAGGCATCAACAACGGCAATAATATAATCAGCTACCAGTCGTATCCGGCAGAGATGAAACCCGTCCCTCCAATTGACAGCGTATATTATGAAAAAACGGTTATTGAAAAACCATATGAAAACTTTAAGGGTACTGATGGATGCAAGATATACCTCGACACTCACGATACCGAAAATAATTGTAAGTTCTACAGATGGGATTATACAGAGACATGGGAAATCTGGCTCCCCTTTGATATTCATAATAAAATATGCTGGATATCAAATAATTCTGATACAATCAATATTAAAACTACAGCAGCTTTAAATGAAGCAAGGATAAACCGCCATAATGTTACTTATATTTCGAACGTTACCGACAGAATGAAAACAAAATACAGCATTCTGGTGAATCAATATTCCCTGAATGAGGATGAATACAATTATTGGCAGGAATTGCAAAAACTTATGGTTCAGGTAGGAGGCCTTTCAGATGTAATTCCTTCTTCTGTTCCGAGTAATATCTGGTGCACCGACAATCCAAATGAAAAGGTTTTGGGCTACTTCAGCGTTTCAGCAAAGTCTGCTAAAAGGATTTTTATAAAAGATAGTTTTGCTGGTATTATTGATCCTTATGCTCACTGTGTTTCAGACACGCTGATAGGAGGATATAGTGAACTTCCGGGTTTGGGTACTTCTGTTTGGATACTCTTTGATATTCCGGGTTCTCCATTTCATTCTCCGGAGATTATAATATTGACAAAAACAAAAGGATGTGCAGATTGTACAGTGAGAGGTACAAATATTGAACCTGCTTTTTGGGAAGATGATAAATGACAGATTAATTACGAAAGTGTTTTAGATGATAAAGAAATTCAAACCTGCGATACTGCTTCTGATAAATCTCTTGTTTATGCAAGGTATTTGTAGTCAGACTCCTCAGGATATTCCAGGTTATCTTATTCAAAAGTTTTCACGTTATTGTAAATCAGTCCCAAGGGAAGAAATATATATTCACTGCGACAGGGATGAGTATATTTCAGGTGAAAATATCTGGTTCAATATTTATTTGATTGACAGGCAGAGTTTTAAGCCATCATTAAATAGCAGGATTGTATATTTTGAGTTGTTGAATACTGAAAACAGACCGGTTGTGCAAAAGAGGATCCTTGTTGATAATGGCTTAGGTCCCGGACAAATTGTACTGCCCGATACTCTAAGTTCAGGGTTATATACAATTAGGGCATATACAAGCTGGATGAAAAATTTTCTGCCATATAATTGTTTTATGAGAAAAGTTGCAATATATAATACTTTGAGCAATAAAGCTTTTAAAAGAAATTTGAATGCAGACAGTTTCATTAAGAATGGAAATCTTAATAATAATACAAGGAAAATTAAAAATACAGGGATAACCCTCAGTATAAATAATTCTAAACCGGATATCCTGGAAATATTCGTAAATGCTGATAAGAGGTTCCGGTCTGAAAACAACGACCTTATTTACATCTTTATTCAGACACATGGGAACATCAACCGTGTAAGCTCTGGAAAGCTGACTGAGGAAACCACTGAGTTTGCTGTACCAAAGGTTTTACTGGGTTCAGGAATTAATCAGATAACAATATTTAATTCTTACGGCGAACCGGTCGGGGAAAGATATATTTATACTCCTTCTGGGAAAAGTAATTTTCTTAACCTTAATTATGTTGAAAGTTGTAATCTGAGGGATAAAGTCAATCTTGAAATTGAACTTAAGAATGAGTTATTACAAGCTTCGAATTCAACAAATCTTAGTGTATCTATTGCCCCTCAGTCAAATGAAATGGGAGTCATGGATATAGATGATTATCTTATATTTGGAACGGAGTTTGGTTCGCCCTGGCAAGATGCGATTAAGAGAAAAAAAATAAAGGAGCTTTCCCGGGAAGTTATGGATAGTATTCTTCTGAATGTTACAAGTAACTGGATTGATTGGTCAGCCATACTCTCAGGCGATTTGCCTGATTTTAAATATAAGATCGAAAAAGAGGATCATCTTCTTCATGGTAAACTTCTGACTAATGATCAGCAGGCAGTCCATGCCGGTGAATTAGTTTTGATGTGCATCCCTGGCAAAGAGGCCTTATTTCAATATGCTAAGACAGATAATGAGGGAAATTTCAGTTTCAATATTCATATTGATGAAGGGCTTAAAGATTTAATATTCATGCCGGATGACATAAGCAAAAATCATAAGATTATTATTGAATCATCATTTTCAGATCAATATATTAAATCTAAAGTATCCGTTGATTCAACAAGGAGAGTTATTCCACCCTATATTTCAAAGCTAAGTGTAAACCAGCAGGTACAAAAGATTTATGGAGTTACTGCTATTGGAAACTTCTTGAATCCAAATTTTCAGCCAGTTAAATCATCAAGATTCTATGGGAAACCTGATATAGAACTAATCCTGGCAGATTATATTAGCCTGCCCGTTATGAGCGAAATCTTTTTTGAACTTTTACCCGGAGTTTCTCTGAAAAAGAAAAAATCAACATATGAAATATCAGTAACTTATCGGATTGAGGATAATCAGTCATCTACAACACCATCTTTAATGATAGATGGTGTAATAATAAAGGATCCCTCATTAGTAGCAAATCTTGATCCTGAAATTGTGGAGAAAATTGATGTTATTAAGGGAAAATATTTAGTTGGGAAATATTATTTCCCAGGCATAGTAAATGTGATTACTAAGTCAGGTGATTTTAGTTGTGTTCCTCTTCCTGATTATATGATAAGACTCCCATACAAAATAACAGAACCTGTCAGATCGTTTGTTTCACCCAGTTATTCATCGGAAGAAAATAAGGATAGCCGTATACCTGATTACAGAAATACCCTCTACTGGAATCCTTCAGTAAAGACTGATAAGGATGGCGATGCAAGAGTGGAATTCTGGAGCTCCGACAATAGATCAGAATATGTAATTAATATTCAGGGTATTACACAGGAGGGAGAGCCATTCTCGCTTCAGAAGATCATAAGGGTAAAATAAATAAGTAACTACCTCGACATATTTTAAGAATCTATAGTAAGAAATATCTACTTATCTAAATCTATTCAGATCCGGATAGTCGAAATTTTTCGATTAGTCATCAATAATCTCAATTTTTGGCGGCATTTTGCTTAACAAATTTGTAAATTAGAGGCATAGAATGATTAGAAGTGTCTGTTTTAATTGTTTACAAAATGAAAAAAATAATATTGATTTTCAGCCTTACCTATATGCATCTGTTTGTGCATGCACAGAATTATCCGTTTCAGAATACAACTCTTTCCGCTGATGAGAGGATCAGGAATCTCATTTCCCTGATGACTACAGATGAGAAGATAAACTGCCTTTCAACCAGAATTTCTGTTCCGCGTCTGGGAATAAAAGGCACTCATACAGTTGAAGGACTTCACGGTTTGGCTTACAGCGGTCCTGCAAACTGGGCAGTAAAAGGAGCAAAAGCATCTCCAACTACAACATTCCCGCAGTCAATTGGCCTTGCAGAAATGTGGGATCCTGAAATGATTCAACAAGTTGCAGACTGGGAAGCTACAGAAAGCAGGTTTCTTGCCCAGAATAAAAACTTCGGAGTTGCCGGGCTGATAGTTTTTGCACCGAATGCGGACCTTGGGAGGGATATAAGATGGGGCAGAACTGAGGAGTGCTACGGAGAGGATCCTTTTCTTACAGGCACCCTGGTGACGGCATTTGTTAGAGGACTTCAGGGTAATAATCCTGTATACTGGAAAACTGCTTCACTAATGAAACATTTTCTGGCCAACAGCAATGAAAATAACAGGGTTTATACAAGTTCTGATTTCGATGAGAGACTTCTCCATGAATATTACTCTTATGGTTTTTATAAAGGAGTTACAGAAGGAGGCTCACAGGCTTTTATGGCCGCATATAACAAATATAATGGCATCCCATGCACCGTTAACCCTGTTTTACGTAATGTTGCCATGAAAGAATGGGGATTAAGAGGCATAATTTCAACTGACGGCGGTGCTTTTAAACAACTTGTCACTACCCATGCATATTATACTTCTTTACCTGTGGCAGCAGCTGAATGCATAAAGGCAGGAATTACAATGTTTCTCGACGATTACAGGCCGTCTATTAAAGAAGCGATTGAAAAAGGGCTTATTACTGAAAAAGATATTGAAGAAGCTATTTATGGGAATTTAAGAGTACTGCTCAAGCTTGGTATGATGGATAGCTCGCTGCAAAACCCATATGCTGAAATAGGAATTACAGATACAATTGCTCCATGGACAAAGCCTGAGGTCCATGATCTTGTCAGAAAAGCAACAGAAAAATCGATTGTGCTGCTTAAGAATAAAGAAATGCTTCTCCCTCTTCTGAAAAATAAAATTAAATCTGTCGCAGTGATTGGTCCGTCGGCGAACTCAGTTATATCTGACTGGTATTCCGGGACACCGCCTTACAGGATAAGTATTTTACAGGGCATTAAGAATGCTGCCGGTGAGAATATTATTGTCAGATATGCCCGCAGCAACAAAGCCGATTCTGCTGTTACTGCCGCAAAACAGTGTGATGTGGCTATCGTATGCATTGGGAACCATCCGCTTAGTCATGGTCTTGGCTGGGGACAAAACTATGTTCCGAGCGATGGTCGTGAAGATATCGACAGACAGGCAATTACAACGGAACAGGAAGACCTGGTCAGACTGGTTATGGCTGCAAATCCGAAGACCATACTTGTAATGGTTTCAAGCTTTCCATACGCAATCAACTGGTCAAAAGAGCATGTCCCTGCAATTTTACATGTCAGCCAGTCGAGTCAGGAAATGGGGAATGCCGTAGCTGACGTTGTTTTTGGGAAGGTAAGTCCTGCCGGCCGGTTAGTGCAGACATGGATAACTTCTATTGACCAGCTGCCTCCTATACTCGATTATAATATAAGGAATGGCAGAACTTATATGTATGATAAGAATGTTCCCCTATTTCCTTTTGGATATGGATTAACATACACAACTTTTAAATATTCAGGTTTGAGAGCTGATAAAAACACAATAAGAAATAATGAAGTTGTAAATCTTACTTTTAATCTTCAGAATACCGGAAACTTTGACAGTGATGAGGTGACACAACTTTATGTAAGTTTTCCGGATTCAAGGATTGAACGTCCTGTTGTTGCATTGAAAGGCTTTAAAAGGGTATTCGCTCAAAAGGGAGAAACGATGAAAGTAACAATTCCCTTAAAGGCATCAGATCTGACCTACTGGGATACCGTAAGTCAGAAATTTGTGCTGGAACCGGGCAGGGTGAAGTATTTTATCGGATCATCATCTGAAGACTCTGAACTTCAGGGAGAAATACTTGTCAATTAATTTATTATCTGAAATAAGGATATAATTCCTCATTCCGCTTCGCTTCATTCGGAATTGCGAAAGATATTATCATTCAGGTGCTAAATTATTTCATACCTGGCATCTGAGGACATCAGTGACAGAATTCTCTTTGTTTCTTTTATTCCGTATATTAAAACTCCGGTGTATAATTATAAAAACTTCAAATACATGATAATTGTCATGTATCAGATTTCTGTTTAGCATTCTGACATAACTTGTACAACGATATCATTTTTTCAATTGTCTGCTGTTAATAACCTTAACGGTATAATCATTTTGGATTAATGAATATTCTGAAATTTTCAATATCCCTATAATATGTTCACATATTCTATTAATTTTGCGATAAATCATTTTATACCAGGAGTTAATAGTTATTATTTGAAAAAAAATAAACCGGATTTTAACAGGATTGCCATCAAAGTGGGTAGTAATGTTATTACTCAAGAAGATGGATCGCTCAATGACGGAAGAATTCTGCGCATTGTAGAAGATGTTGCTGTTCTGTATAAACAGGGTATTGAAGTTATATTGATTTCATCGGGGGCAGTAGCTGCCGGCAGGAGCGGAGTATCTCCTTCAAAAAAAACGAACGTTGTGGCTGCCAAACAGATATGGGCGGCTATAGGTCAGGTAAAACTTATGTCAAGCTACCAGTTTCTTTTTGGTAAATATGGTATTCAGGCAGGTCAGCTTCTTGCCACAAAAGAGAGTTTCCGGGATCGGAGACATTATCTCAACATGAAGAATTGCATTTCAGCCATGCTTGAAAACCATGTATTGCCCATTGTGAATGAGAATGATGCTATTTCGATAAATGAACTTATGTTCACGGATAATGATGAATTGTCGGGACTCATTTCATCTCTGATGGACTGTAAATCACTGATTATTCTATCAAATGTTGATGGAGTATACAAAGGTCTTCCCGGAAAGAAGGAAACTGATCTGATTACAAGGATAGATGATAAATCGGAAGACCTCAATAAGTATATTACTTCCTCAAAATCAGGGTTTGGGAGAGGTGGTATGTTAACAAAATGTTCAATTGCCCGTAAAATAGCAGCGCACGGCATCGATGTTTTTATAGCTAATGGTAAGAGAGATTCAATAATATCTGATATTGTCAGGAGAAAAGATGTTCCTTATACCCACTTTGTTGCGAACAGCAAAAGAGAAACCGGCGTAAAAAAATGGCTATCCCACTCCGATACTTTTGCAAAAGGCGCTGTAGTTATAAATGAAGGAGCCAGGGAAGCTCTGCTCGACGACAAAGCGACCAGCCTGCTTATGATAGGTATTACACGTGTTAACGGTATTTTCAGAAGCGGAGATATAGTCAGGATTGTCGATGAAGAGGGAAACAATATTGGAATAGGTAAATCGCAATATGATTCCAAAAAGGCCGAACAGCACATTGGAGAAAAACTCAGTAAGCCATTTATTCACTATGATTATATGGTTATAAATGAGAAATCCAAATCAGCTTTACAGGGATAAAATTTGATAGCTTTTTAAGTTAATTATCCGATGGATTGCACACCACAGTTCAGAAACGCAAGGAAAGCCAGTCATACATTAAATGTTCTGGACAGTGCCATTATTGATAAAATGCTGTTATCAATAGCCGAAAAGGCAATTGAAAATACTGAGTATATTCTGACAGAGAATCAAAAGGACCTTGCATTAATGAAGGAATCAGATCCGAGATTTGATCGTCTGAAATTAACTGCCGAAAGGATTGAAGGGATTGCTGCTGACATGCAAAACGTAGCGAATCTGCCGAATCCGCTGGGCAATATTCTGATGAAAAATAAAAGACAAAACGGGCTGGTTATTACAAAAATTTCAGTTCCGTTTGGTGTGGTGGGAATTATTTTTGAAGCAAGGCCAAATGTCACTTTTGACGTTTTTTCTTTATGCCTGAAATCGGGAAATGCATGCATTCTGAAAGGTGGCAGCGATGCTATCCACTCAAACACAGCAATTGTGAAGCTGATTTGGGAAGTACTCATTAAATATGAAATAGATAAGAATATCCTGACCATTCTTCCGGCAGGGAGAGATGAAACGATCCAGTTACTGAATGCCAGGGAATATGTGGACCTGATAATTCCCAGGGGAAGCCGCACGTTGATTGATTATGTTAGAGATAATGCTTCAATACCGGTAATAGAAACCGGAGCAGGAATTTGTCATACCTATTTTGATGAATCTGGTGACAGGGAGAAAGGCCGACTCATCATAAACAATGCAAAAACACGCAGGGTTAGCGTCTGCAATGCTCTTGACTGTCTGATAGTTCATGAAAAACGCCTGAATGACCTTGCTTTCCTCCTGGGTTTGTGTTCCGAATCAGCTGTGGTTATATATGCCGACGAGAAAGCATACAAAGCATTGACTGGAAAATACCCGTCAGGTCTTCTTGAAAGAGCAACTGTTGAATCATTTGGTACAGAGTTTCTTTCATACAAAATGGCAGTAAAAACTGTTAAATCATTTGAAGAGGCGGTTGAACATATATCTGATTACGGATCAAAACATAGTGAGGCCATCATTTCTGAAAACAAAAAGAATATTCAATTGTTCTATAAAGCAGTTGATGCTTCATCAATTTATTCAAATGCCTCAACCGCATTTACTGACGGGTCGGAATTTGGACTGGGAGCTGAAATAGGTATCTCCACACAGAAATTGCACGCCAGAGGACCTATGGCTCTGGAGGCCCTGACAACTTACAAATGGATCATTGAAGGGAATGGACAAATAAGAAGATAAAATTTTAAAAATAGAGAGGTATGATATTTGATTTTGAAATGATCGATTCTTTTTATAAGCAACTGGATACAAGAATACAGGAAATCAGAAAGAAATTGAATCACCCGTTGACCCTGAGTGAAAAAATTCTATACAGTCATATTTATCATAAGAATCAAGTAAAATCGTTTGGCAGAGGAGAGGATTATGTTGATTTTATGCCCGACCGCGTTGCAATGCAAGATGCAACTGCACAAATGGCAATATTGCAATTTATGATGGCTGGAAAAGAGAGAACTGCTGTTCCGACTTCTGTACATTGCGATCATCTTATTCTTGCACAATCAGGGGCTGAGGCAGATCTGAGAACGGCAGGAATAACAAATAAAGAGGTGTATGATTTTCTAAGCTCGGTATGTAATAAGTATGACATCGGATTCTGGAAACCCGGAGCAGGAATAATTCATCAGATAGTTCTGGAGAACTATGCCTTCCCGGGAGGAATGATGATAGGCACAGACTCACATACTCCCAATGCGGGTGGACTGGGTATGATAGCAATCGGAGTGGGCGGGGCGGATGCAGTCGATGTTCTGGCAGGTATGGGATGGGAACTTAAATTTCCAAAACTTATTGGGATCAAACTGACTGGCAAACTTAGCGGATGGTCTTCTGCAAAGGATATTATACTGAAAATATCCGGGTTACTTACAGTTAAAGGGGGAACAGGTTATATCATTGAATACTTCGGAGAAGGTTCTGAATCACTTTCCTGCACAGGAAAGGCTACCATTTGTAATATGGGTGCTGAGACTGGAGCCACCAGTTCAATATTCAGCTTTGATAAATCTATGAGGGAGTATCTTGTTGCAACAGGTAGAAAAGATGTTGCTGATCTTGCCGTGAAAAACATGGAGCATCTTTCTGCTGACAGGGAGGTTTATACCGATCCTTCAAGGTACTATGACCAGTATATTGAAATCAATCTTTCTGAGCTTGAACCATATATTAACGGGCCATTCACTCCTGACCTCGCTACTCCTTTATCCAGGATGAAAGAAGAAGCTGTTAAGAATAATTGGCCTGTGGAAGTGGAAGTAGGTCTTATCGGATCATGCACAAATTCCTCCTATGAAGATCTGTCAAGAGCAGCCTCAGTGGTGAAGGATGCCTTATCTAAGAACCTGGTTGCAAAATCGGAATTCACTATTACTCCGGGTTCCGAACAGATCAGATCCATTACTGAAAGAGATGGATTTCTTGATTTGTTCAGAAAAATCGGAGGTAATGTTTTTGCCAATGCCTGTGGTCCCTGTATTGGTCAATGGGCAAGGAAAGATGCTGATAATAAAAAGGTTAATACGATCATACATTCCTTTAACAGAAACTTTGCAAAACGGAATGACGCTAATCCCAACACATATGCATTCGTAGCTTCGCCCGAGATAGTTACAGCGATTGCAATCTCAGGGAAACTTACTTTTAATCCGATAAAGGATACTCTGAAAAATTCGCATGGAATGGAAGTAAAACTATCTGAACCGCAAGGATTAAACCTGCCTCCTGATGGTTTCGGAACTGTAGACCCGGGATATCATAAGCCTTTGCATGGCATAAATGGGGAAAAGATAATAATTGATCCCGGTTCTGACAGGCTCCAATTGCTTGCTCCTTTCAAAGAATGGGACAGGAAGGACTTTTTAAACTTGCCATTGCTAATAAAAGCAAAAGGGAAGTGTACAACCGATCACATATCCATGGCAGGATACTGGCTAAAATACCGGGGACATCTGGAAAATATCTCAAAAAACTATATGATAGGCGCTGTGAATTATTTTAATGATCAGACTAACAGCATTTTAAATCAATTGACAGGATTGTATGAAACAGTACCCCGTATTGCACGGGCGTACCGTGATTCAGGTTCAGGATCTGCTGTGGTTGGCGAGGAAAATTTCGGAGAAGGTTCTTCCCGCGAACATGCTGCAATGGAACCCAGGTACCTTGGCGTTAAGGTTGTTCTGGTTAAATCTTTTGCCAGGATTCACGAAACAAACCTGAAAAAACAGGGAGTGCTGACGCTGACTTTCGTTGATAAGGAAGACTATAACAAAATTAGGGAGGATGATAAAATTGATATAACCGGTCTGCCTGATTTTGCTGCAGGCGAAAAGCTGACATTAACACTTAAACATTCAGACGGGACCAGGGAAAAATTTCAGGCAAACCACTCATATAATGAATCGCAGATTGAATGGTTTAAGGCGGGAAGCGCTTTAAATATTATCAGAAAATCAAATAAAAAGAATGGCTGAAAAAATAAAATTAATTGATGGGAAATTAATTGTACCTGAAAATCCGGTTATCCCTTTTATTGAAGGAGATGGGACCGGTCGTGATATCTGGAAAGCATCGGTCAGGGTTTTTGATGCAGCTGTCAGCAAATCGTACAATGGGAAAAGGAAAGTTACCTGGAAGGAGGTCCTTGCCGGGGAAAAAGCTTTTAAACAAACAGGAAACTGGATGCCTGAAGAGACTTTAACCAGCTTCAGGGAATACCTTGTTGGAATAAAAGGTCCGCTTACCACACCTATAGGTGAAGGAATGCGATCTTTAAATGTGGCTTTACGTCAGGTTCTTGATCTTTATACCTGTTACAGACCTGTCAGATATTTTAGTGGAGTGCCCAGCCCCGTAAAGAATCCTGAAAATGTTGATATGCATATATTCAGGGAAAACACTGAAGATATTTATGCAGGAATTGAGTTTATGAACGGGAAACCGGAAACTGAAGAGGTGAAAAGTTTTCTGATCGACAAGATGGGTGTTAAGTCTATAAGGTTCCCCGCTACTTCCTCAATAGGAATTAAGCCCGTATCAGTTGAAGGCACAGAAAGACTTGTGAGACAGGCGATTAAATTTGCCATTAACAAAAAATTGCCATCTGTGACAATTGTTCATAAAGGTAACATTATGAAGTTTACCGAAGGATCCTTCATGAAGTGGGGATATGCTTTAGCTGAAAGAGAATTCGGGAAGGATGTATTCACTTGGATGCAGCATAAACAGATTTCGGAAAAACAGGGTTTGGAAGTTGCAGACAGGATGCTCAGAGAAGCAGAAGCTGCCGGGAAGGTAATCATTAAAGATGTGATAGCAGATGCTTTCCTTCAGCAGATTTTAACACGTCCCGCAGAATATTCTGTGATTGCTACGCTGAATCTGAACGGCGATTATATTTCAGATGCACTCGCAGCTATTGTTGGAGGAATTGGTATTGCACCAGGTGCAAATATAAATTTTGAAAGCGGGCATGCTATATTTGAAGCCACCCACGGCACAGCACCTAAATATGCTGATCAGGACAAAGTGAACCCAGGTTCTGTTATTTTGTCAGGTGCATTGATGTTTGATTACATGGGATGGGGAAAAGTTGCACAAAGTATTTATTCAGGGTTGGAACGAACAATACAAAGTAAGAAGGTCACTTACGATTTTCACAGGTTAATGGAAAATGCCACCTTATTAAAAACGTCTGAATTTGCCGATGCAATAATTTCTAATATCATATAGCAAACATTAAAAAATTTATTTCTTATGGAAGACAATAATTATTTTGCAAAGATTGAAGAGTCAGTAAGAGCTTCATGTCAGATTGAAAATGAGCTGTTTGACCAGTTTGAGGTGAAGAGGGGTTTGAGGAATAAGGATGGAACAGGAGTTTTGGTCGGCCTGACTAATATAGGCGACGTTGTTGGATATAAAAAAGAAGATGGAAAGGTAGTCGCTATTCCTGGCAGATTATTGTACAGGGGAATAGATATAGAAGATATTGCAAAAGGATTCCAGAAAGAGGACCGTCACGGTTTTGATGAAACGGTATTCCTGTTATTGACGGGCCAATTACCAAATAAGAGTGAACTTAAAGTGTTTTCAGAGCATATGGCCTCATTAAGGGCTCTACCAGACGATTTTGTCAAAGACATGATACTATCCATGAAAGGTAAAGATGTCCTTAATATTCTGGCAAGATCGGTTCTGGGCTTATATACGCTTGACGAAAAACCTGATGATATCTCCCTTAACAATATGATTAAACAATCATTAAACATCATAGCCAAGTTTCCAACAATTGTTGCCTATTCATATCAGGCTCTTCGTCACTTATATAAGGGAAAAACACTGTCGATCCGCCACCCTCAGCCAAACCTTACTACCGCGGAAAATTTTCTTTATTTAATAAAAGGTGATTGCAAGGGTTTTTCAAAACTTGAAGCTGATTTGCTGGACCTGATGCTCGTTCTTCATGCTGAACATGGAGGAGGAAACAATTCAACTTTTACAATGAGAGTGACCAGCTCATCGGAAACCGACATTTATTCCTCAATAACATCTGCTATAGGGTCATTAAAAGGTCCGCTGCATGGCGGGGCTAATGTCAGAGTTCTGGAAATGATGGAAGATATGAAAGTTCATGTAAAAAACTGGACTGATGAGGAAGAAGTGACGAAGCATCTTCTGAAAATACTTAATAAAAAGGCAAATGATTTTTCGGGTAAGATATATGGGATTGGACATGCAGTTTATACCATTTCTGATCCAAGAGCTGCAATTCTGAAGTCAAAAGCGCGGGAGCTTGCCATAGAAAAAGGTCGTCTTGATGAATTTGAACTTTATGAACTTGTTGAAAGACTGACACCCGAAGTTTTCAGAGTCTTTAAAGGTGAAAAATCTACAAAAGTAGTTTGTATAAATGTTGATTTTTATTCAGGTTTTGTTTACGCCTGCCTGGATATTTCAAAGGAACTTTATACTCCTCTTTTTGCTATTGCAAGAGTATCAGGATGGTGCACTCACAGGATAGAGGAACTCACTTTCTCTGCAAAAAGGATCATCAGACCTGCATTTAAAAACGTCTATGGCAAACATGATTATATTCCATTAAAAGAAAGAGTATAAAATATGACTGAGGAAATTTCCAGATATGATGTACTTATTGTAGGAGGTGGTGTCGTTGGAACGGCATTGCTTTATACTTTAAGTAAATATACCGACATAAAAAGAATAGGACTGATAGAGAAGTACTCTGACTTTGGTCTGGTAAACTCAGCATCTTATAATAACAGCCAGACTCTTCATTTTGGAGATATAGAAACCAACTATTCCATTGATAAAGCCAAAAGTGTAAAGAGGATGGCTGATATGGTAATGAAATATCTCGAGAATGGAAAAAATAACCCAACAGGAAAGAAGATATTCAGTAAATACTCTAAAATGGTCCTTGCCGTCGGTGCTAACCAGGTTAAGGAACTGAAACAGCGATATCCTGCATTCAGCGAGCTCTTTCCAAAACTCAGGATGATAGAAAGAGATGAAATAGGTAAAATCGAGCCCAGGGTACTTGAAGGAAGGGATCCCGGGCAGGAAATACTGGCGCTGGTCACTGAAGATGGCTACACAGTAGATTATAAAAGACTTTGCCATTCATTTGTCGACAATGCCCTGATGAAAAACCCTGAGTTGGACATTCATCTCGATACCAAACTTCTGAAGATTTCTAAAAACGAAGATCAGTATAGTGTTGTGACCAGTAAAGGCGAATTCAGATCTTCTGTAGTAATTATAGCTGCTGGTGGCCACAGTCTGATGATTGCAAAGTCTCTTGGATACGGGAAGAACTTAGCTGTACTATCTATGGCGGGTAGTTTTTATACTGCTCCCAAAGTGCTTAATGGCAAAGTTTATACTATACAGGTACCAAAACTGCCTTTTGCAGCTATTCACGGAGATCCCGAAGTTCACAGCGAGCAAATAACAAGGTTTGGGCCTACAGCAAAACCAATATTTCAGCTTGAGAGGCATAACATGTCAACCTTCTTCGAATACTGGAAAACCTTCGGACTTGGATTGAGCCCCATCCTTAGTTTGCTTAAAATTATTTCAGATAGGGTTCTCTTTAGCTATATTTTCTTCAATTTTCTCTATGATCTTCCGTATATCGGTAAACGTTTGTTCATAAAAGAGATAAGAAAAATTGTCCCGTCACTAAAAGTAAGCGAACTCAAATATGCCAAAGGGATCGGTGGTACACGGCCCCAAATAGTAAATAATACAACCAGGAAACTTGAAATGGGTGAGGCAAAGCTTAACGGTGACAAAATAATATTCAACATAACTCCATCCCCCGGAGCTTCCACATGTCTTGGAAATGCATACTCTGATACTCAGGAAGTTATAAAATTTCTTGATAATAAATTTAAGTTCAATAAAGAAGCATTTGAGAAAGACCTGATGTAAAGATCTTTTAAAACGTCCTTTGTGAGTCTTCGTGTAAACCTTTGTGTGCCTTTGTGGTAAAAGAAGTTTTAATTATAACACCACAAAGGATCACAAAGTAAAACACAGAGTAACACGAAGGAAAAACAGGAAACAACCTTTAAGCTCCGGCATATACTAACAGAGCCAATCCGGCCAGATAGGCAAGGAACATCATAAAAATCAGATTATTAATTTGTTTTGATGCTCCTTTGAATTCCTTCCAGATAAAAACACCCCAAAGGGCAGCAATAAGTGTTGCCCCCTGACCTAAACCGTAAGATATTGCAAAACCAGCTTTTCCTGAAGCGATAATACTCATTGACATTCCAATATTCCAGATTATTCCTCCCAATACACCATTAAGATGAACATCAAAACTTCCCTTTGTATAATCCTTGAATGTCAAGGGCTTACCTTCGAATGGGCGCTTCATAATCAGATAGTTGAAGAGCAAGTTGCTTATGAACACTCCAATCGCAAAAAAGAATATTGCTGAATACGGCGTCAGTTTTCCCGCTTCCGGAGTCTCAAAACTGGAAACCATCGAACTAGCAACAAAACGATAGAAAAGAGCCATTAGAATACCTGCAGAAAGAGAAAGTGAAATACCTTTTCCTGAAACCTTCTTCAACGACAGACTGTGCTTTTTATACGCTATGGCATCTATTATTATTGCTACAACAATCAAAGCGACACCACCAAAGAGCAAATTTGCATTACCGTGAGGTGAATAAACATAATTAATAATGACGCCCAGTACCAGTGCAATTCCGACACCGACTGGAAACGCGACAGCCATCCCTGCTATTGCCATAGCCGCCACAAGCAAAATGTTGGAAGCATTAAAAATCACTCCACCTATCATGGCGTAAAGAATGTTATGCGGTTCTGCCTGTTTTATATCAGGAATAAAGCTCCTTCCACTTTCTCCAGTGCTGCCCAGAGTGAAACCGATTAATATTGAAAAAAGTAGAATTCCTAATGCATAATCCCAGTAAAAAAGTTCAAAACGCCATGACTTACCGGTTAACTTTTGGGTATTACCCCAGGAACCCCAGCAGATCATTGTTATGATACAAAGAATTATGGCCAGCGTGTAACTTTGTGGTATGAACATGTTATAAAAGATAAAAGTTATAAGATAAAAAATATAAGTAAAAAAGATGAACCATTTCTGTTAAAATTCCCGGATTTTACCTGAAGCACCTATACACATTTATTTGCTCTTGATAGGAACATGCATCATCCTTGCTTCAATAAATGTACTAATCTCAGGAACAGGCTTCTTTAGCTTTACGTAATACTGGTTCCCATCCATCGAGTTTTCCCATTTATTGCTTCCGTCAGAATTAACAATAATCTTCCCTCTAACTGTGTCAAAGAATCCTTCAGTTCCATACACTCCGATAAGCGCTGCCGTTTCGTCCCAACTCATTCTTCCGTCTTTGTCTTCAGGAGAAAGAGGAATGCTTATTCTGAAAACATCTTTCACAGGGCTGTTTTTAATATCAGATTTTATTAATTTCAATCCCGTATGTATTTCAGCACCAATCTCGAATCCGGTAAAAATGATCTCCCCCGGCCAGTTTTCATAAACATATTTTGATGCTGTCGAATCCATATAAATATTAAACTCTTTTCCTTCAGGAAACCTTCCGGCCATTGATACCAATCTTTTTACCTTTTTGATTACCAGTTCGTTTCCTGTTAACGGTGAGATTTTATCAGCTGTTGACTTAAGCAGATTACTCAGATTGGTTAAAAATCCCACTGTTACTATAGTGACGCTATGATCGGGCTGAAGACTGAGTGTCTTTCTGTAAACATCTACTGCGTCAGGGACCTTAGAGGTGGATTTAATTGAGTGCGGGTATTTTTTGACTATCGAATCTGCCCAGTGTTGAGAAGATCCGAGATCAACTCCGTTCGTTTTTGGCGATCCGATGGGAAGTTCACTCCTTCCAAAGTATGTATTAATGACGTTGATAGAAGGGGCCACAAGTTCGTTTTTATTTGAAGTGACAGTAGCGAGGATGTCTGCCTTGCCACTGTCGGCCATAGCGTGAAGAAAGGCCAATGCTCCTACATCGTCATAATCAGGACCAAGGTCGGTGTCGAAAATTAATTTTACCGGTTCAACATTCTTTTCATCTGATTGATTTGCATATCCATATAAAATTAAGCTGATAACCATTGTTGTGAGTAAGAACTGTTTCATAGAATTAAATTTATCAAATTGCTAATATGTGGCCTGTGATTTTTACCCTCCAACCCCCATGTGGGGGCTTAGAAATGTGAAAGTCCCCCATCTGGGGGATTTAGGGGGTTGAAAATCAGGGGAATTGTATCTTTATTTCATTTCTATATGGTGCGGAGGCCTGAGCTCCCATCCGTGTTACTGATATTGAAGCTGCTTTATTTGCAAAAACAACTGCATCATTAAGATCTTTTCCCTCAGATATAGCTACTGCAAGCGCACCATTAAATACATCGCCCGCAGCCGTTGTGTCAACAGGATTTACCTTAAAGCCGGGAATTAATCCTGTGTGATTTTCTGACATTACAAAAGCTCCTGCGTCACCCAAAGTTATAATTACATTTTTTACTCCTCTTTTCTGAAGCAATGCTGCAGCTTTTTCTGCAGTTCTTATGTCTGTTATTGTTACTCCGGTAAGCGCTTCTGCTTCAGTTTCATTTGGAGTTATCAACCATACATGTTTAAGCAGATTATCTGATAATTCACATGCAGGGGCCGGATTGAGGATCACTTTTATGCCATGCTCCGATGCAGCAACTGCGGAGTATTCAACTGTTTCTAAAGGTATTTCCAGTTGAAGCAGGAGAATTTCGTATTTGCCGTTTTCGAATATAACCGGCTGAATATCTTCCTGTAACAGATTGCCATTTGAGCCAGGGGCGACTACAATGCTGTTTTCCCCAGCTGAATCAACAGTAATTAATGCAACTCCTGAAGGAAACTCGAGATCTTTAACAATATACTGAGTATCAATACCTTCTCTCATTAATAAACCCACTGCCTGATTCCCGAATAAGTCATTTCCCCTTTTAGTAACAAAGGTGACTTTTCCTCCAAGACGTGCTGCTGCAACAGCCTGATTAGCACCTTTGCCTCCTGGATTCATAAGAAAAACTCCTCCGAGTATTGTCTCTCCCGGCAAGGGTAGTTTTTCTGTCTTTATTACCATATCGGTATTTGAACTACCTATTACAATTATTCTGCTCATTGAAATACACGTATATAATCGACAAACATTCTTTGAGGAAATTCTGTAGTATAATCAGGTGATCCGGGCCAGTTTCCTCCGACGGCTACATTGAATATGAAAAACTGGTCGGCGTTGAAAGGATAACTGTCAGCTCCTGTCTGTGAGGCTGAAAGATCAAGATAGTTTTGATCATCAACATACCATTGTATATTATTCTCGGTCCATATCAGACTAAAAACATGAAACTGCTTTGAGAAATCTCCTGATAACAACGAATAATTTGAGCCTTTTGATGCATGTGCCCCGGAGGTAACACTCCAATGCATAGTTCCATATACAGTTGCCGGGTTAGTTCCAATAAGTTCCATATTATCTATCTCACCGCAGGAAGGCCATCCCACTGAGGTTATGTTTGTTCCCAGCATCCATAACGCGGGCCACATCCCTTTACCTACCGGCAGTTTTGCCCTGATATCAATCCGTCCGAATTTAAAGGACTTTTTGTCCTGGGTAGTCATTCTTCCGGAAGTGTAATTAAAAGCTCCTATTGTCTCTTTCCTCGCTTCAATAATCAGATTTCCGTTAGAAACAAATGTGTTCTTAAGACTGCTTGTGTAAGATTCCAGTTCATTATTTCCCCAGCCGCCGCTTCCGTTGCCGACCTCATGATTCCAGGCATTAAGATCCAGACTGGTACCTGAGAATTCGTCACTCCATACAAGAGTATATCCAGGGTAAGTTAATGGGGTAGTGTACCCGGTATTATCAGTTGCAAGGTAAGTGCCGTCTTCAGTTACTATAGTACCTTTTGCAGAGGTATTTGTCAGGGTACAGGATTTTGGATTTGTCAGGTTGATTGAAAACTGCAGATTGGGCTGACGCCTGTCGAGAGGATCACCTTTGATAAGAACAGTAATAGTTGCTTCTGTCTGATTTTTGGAAATAGTTACAGTTCCAGATGCTGACACATAGTCTCCTGGAGAAATTGCGGTTCCATCGGTCAGTTTGTAATCAACAAAAACTGCATCGGTTGCCGGTTTATTCAAAATTAATTGAAATATCATTGTTGCATCTGTTGCACTCCTGACCAGGGAAACATCCTGAATGCTTAATTCAGGAGCAGGATCACTTCCTTTGCTGCAGTAAAACAAATTAAGCAAACAAAAAGAAAAAGTCAGGATAAGGCAAGATCGCGATAGATTCAGATTATGCATAAAATATCAGTTATTTGTGGATAGAATTATTCACTCTTATTCTGAAACCAAGATAGAATTTTCTTTTTGATTTTATTATTGCTGGTATTAAATATGTTCAATATGTAACACCATTTTAGCCGTATTATGTATATTTAATCCATAATCATTTGTTCAGGATGAAGAATAACTTTTCCAGGCTCCTACTGATCTTTTCTGCTTTATTTATTACAGCGTCAGGCATATCATATTCGATGGATAGAAAATCTGCAGCCGTATTCCTGCTTATTGCATGTTTTATTACAATGGCTGTAGGGGTTAGGGGATTTCAGAAGTTAAGGGGTTTTTCTTACACATTGTGGATATTTACTGCTGTTATCGTCTCTATGATCTATCCCCGGTATTTCATTTCAGCCGGTGATTTTCAGCTAAAAAGGCTTATAGTACCTCTTTTGCAGCTAATTATGTTTGGCATGGGTTCCCAAATGAGTTTCAGGGATTTCAAAGGGGTTATAAAAATGCCAAAGGGAGTGTTAGTAGGGGTCTTTTCTCATTACATGATAATGCCATTAGTAGGCTATGCTATTGCCAGTCTGTTTCGTTTCCCGCCAGAAATTTCTGCTGGCATTATACTAATAGGCTGTGTTCCCAGCGGACTTGCATCGAATGTTATGTCTTTTTTAGCAAAAGCTAATTTAGCATTAGCAGTAACAGTAGGCGCCATTTCAACATTGCTCTCTCCTTTAATGACTCCTCTTCTAATGAAGTGGCTCGGAGGCCAGTACATTGAAGTAAAGTTCTGGAGCATGATGCTTGATATTCTGAATATGATTATCCTTCCCATAGTTGCAGGTTTTATCTTTAATCTTTTTTTAAAGGGAAAAGAAACCGTCAAATCAATATTATTCCAGCTTTTTTCTTATATGATTATTATTATTCTGACCACACTGGTTTACGTATATTCCAAAGATGCCGGTTTCATCTCATTTCTTGTTCAGTTTGCTAAATCAATGTTCTGGTTTTTCTTTCTTCCTGTGATCGTGGCAAAAATTTTGTCTTATTTTATAAAGGGAGATAATAAGTATCCCGAAAAGCTTCTTTCACTTATTTCCATGATTGGTATTGCGGTTATTGTGACAATCATAACTGCTTCAGGACGTGATAGTTTGCTAGAGGTTGGAGCATTACTGCTTGTAACGAGCCTTTTACATAACGTTGCCGGTTATTTTCTTGGTTACGGGTTATCGTGGCTGGTGGGGATGCCTGAAAAAGACCGCCGCACCATTGCTTTTGAAGTGGGTATGCAAAATGGTGGTCTGGCTTCAGGGCTCGCCCTGCAGATGGGGAAAGTTGCAACAGTCGGACTGGCGCCTGCTATTTTCGGCCCCCTGATGAATGTCACTGGTTCTGTCCTGGCCAATTTCTGGCGCAGTAGACCTGTTGCAGATGAGTTGAAGGCTTAATTTATATAGGTTTCAGTTTATAAGAGCTGCCAGCGCTGCGCCAACCAGGCTCGATTGCTTTACCTCCATAAATTCTACAAAACGCTCCCTGTCACCTGATAAATATGATCTTAAATACTTGTCAATAAGTGTTCTGTAGTTATGAAGTTTATAGTAGACGGAACCTTCAACTGTTATGAGAATCGGATGTTCTTTTGTTTTGCCTTTATTTGTTTTAAGGATTACTGAAGCCAAATTTCCTGCAACAAGTAATGCAGCACGGTTAAGAAGGCAATTTACAATCAGAAAACATCCTTCAACGTCATCCTTATCTTTAATAATTGCGCTTAAGGGGCTGCAGCCTGATTTTGCATCAGCAATAAAGAAACTGACTTCTTCAGACGATAATTCTGAAAGAGCCAATAAACAGGATGTAGCAGCTTCTGTGAAAAACCCTTCTCTTGCCGCTGTCTTTAATGCCAGAAGGCAGAGTGGACCAAAATATCCGCCTGAGATCATTTTCTCAAATGTATGACTTCCAGGGTTTGTAGTGGAACTGTCAAACTGGTGATCGAGATCAGTCCTCGGAGCTAGTGAGAAATTCCCCGACTCAATATTTATTATCTGGCTTTTTGATAAGTCTAGACTTTTGTTTTTCAGGATGTTAAAGTTATTTTCATTATAGCAGGTATTGGTCCCGGTGCCAAGAATATACCCAATAAACGTCTCATACTCATGTCCTATGGAAGCTGATTTCCCTGCAAGGAGGGTTGCAACAGTATCATTCAGGAGAACGATCTGCTTTTCAGGCATGCCCAGTGCCTCGAGGAGATTCCTGCCTATCAGCTGGCCAACCACTCCGGGAGCCTGCACTTCTTTGCAAAAATATAAAAGCCTGCCATCCCTGTTTGGCAATATTTCAGAAGGATATGAAAAACAAAAACCAATCCTGTCTGTTTTTCCGGCAAGGTGTTTTACGTAACCTGCTATTGTATTAAAGAATTCCTCTTTTGAGATTTCGCCTTCCAGACCAGGCATCTTATCATTTACAACATCAGTGATTTCCAGTTTTCCGCTATTGGTTACCTTAACCATGGCTGCCCTGAAATTTGTACCGCCGGCATCTATGGCCAGCACCGGCAGGTCAACCTTAAAATGGTTGTCAGCTTCAATATAAGTAGGTATCATCCTGAGAGAACTGTTATTACTTTCAAGTCCTTTTGACATTTCTGATAAAAATGAATCGACGATATTCTGAATATTAATATCTTCAGCTCTCAACCTGTGTTCTACCAGGAATCTCTTGATGTTCTTCATACTAGTTGGTTTAATCAGATAATGACTGTAAAATATAAAAATATACCCTAAAAATATAAGATTATTTTATAATATTGTATATATCAATTGTGAATGAGGTAACGAATATCCCGACTGGTAAATAATTTAAATAAGAATTTTAAAAATATTTAATAATAATTTATAAGGATGAATATTGTAAGAGACATAGCAAAAATGATCGACCATTCTATCCTTCAGCCCACACACACCGATAGTGATCTATTGAAACAGTGTGAGATAGCTTTGAAATATAATGTAGCGTCAGTATGTGTTAAACCATATGCAGTAAAAATGGCAGCTGGCAAATTAAGCGGCAGTCAGGTAAAAGTTGGCTGTGTAATAGGTTTTCCTCATGGAAACAGTTCAACTGCTGTAAAAGTCTTTGAAGCCGAACAAGCCTGCCTCGATGGCGCGGAAGAAATCGATATGGTAATAAACATTGGCAAGACCCTTGGAGGAGATTGGGATTATGTTGAGGATGAAATTAAAGCAGTTACCGATGTTTGTCATAAACATAAGGCTATTATCAAAGTAATTTTTGAGACTGACTTTGTTACCAAAACAGACGATAAAATTCGGTTATGCGAAATTTGTACCCTTGCCGGAGCTGATTTCGTGAAGACTTCCACCGGTTATGGCTTTGTTAAACAACCAGATGGTAATTACAATTATAAAGGTGCTACGCTTGCGGATGTGGAGCTGATGAGAAAGCACTCAGGCCTCTCTGTGCAGGTAAAATGTGCCGGAGGGGTCAGAACGCTTGATGACCTGCTGAAAATGAAAGCAGCAGGAGCGACCCGCTCAGGCGCAACAGCTACTGAAGCCATCATTACTGAAGCAATTAAACGTTTTGGAAAGAAATAGTATAAAGCCATTTGTGAAACTTAATGTCAACCTTTGTGTGCCTCAACGGTAAAAGATAAATCATTTAACCACTATGGAATACGAAGTAAAGCTCAAAGTAACACAAAGGAAAAAATCAATTAAAGCTTTAAAAATGAAAAAATTCTTTTTATCATCAGTTATTACTTTAGTTCTTTCGGGTTTATCATTTATTGTACTAGGCCAGGATATTATTCTGAGCCAGGCAAACAAATCAGGCATTTACACAAAAGGTCAGAAAATTTCCGTTACAGCTTTTGCAGAAAATCTGTCCGGTGATACTCTTCATGTAAGAGTTTTTAAAAATAATTCACAGCTGATAGATCAAAAGAATATCATAATCGGCAAAGACAGTATTATCGTTTATGAAGGTTCGGCGGATAAGCCTTGTTCAATTATTATAGACGCAAAAGCAGCAGGTAAAAATGCTGGTTTGGGGATGTTAATTGATCCTGAAAAATTAAAACCTGGCGCAAGATGTCCTGCGGATTTTGATCGCTATTGGAACAATATGAAAAAAAGTTTAAATGCCTTCCCATGGGACATAAAAAGAGCTGTAGTTATGGGAACCCAGAGTGATAAGGGGTTCATCTGTGAAGACATTGAGATAAATTGTCTGGGGCCAAAACCGGCGCGTGGTTACTTTGCCAGACCCGAGAAGGCTTCTCCGAAATCTCTTCCGATTGTGCTGCTCGTTCATGCTGCCGGAGTTAAAGGTTCGTGGTGCAGGTCGGAACCAGCAAATGCAATGAAGTATGCCAGAAAAGGTGCACTTTGTTTTGATCTTAATGCACATGGGATGCTTGACGATCAGCCGGAAAGCTATTATGAGGATCTTGAAAAGGGTGATCTTAAAACATATTGGCTCCAGGGTTTAACTAATAGGGATGAAGTTTATTTCAGAGGAATGTATCTGCGTCTATTACGGACCATTGATTTTTTAACCACGCAACCTGAATGGGACGGAAAACGAATTCTTGTTATCGGAGAAAGCCAGGGAGGAGGTCAGGCTTTAGTCGCTGCCGGACTCGATCCGAGAGTAAGCGCAGTTGTTGCAATTGTTCCTGCTATGTGCGACTGGTTTGGCTCGCTTGTTGGGCGCATGGGCGGATGGCCCCAACCATTTGAATCGGATTCGTTGAAAAAAGAAATGCGAAAAGCCCTGCCATACTTTGATGCTGCAAATATCCTGAAAGATTCAAAAGCAAGTATTTATGCAGAAATCGGATTAATTGACATGGTTTGTCCTTCAACCTCAGTTTATGCAGCTCTTAACCAGGCAAAGGGTCAAAAGTTCATTTATGCAGTTCCTTACAGGCCTCATCATCAACCCGAAGGAGCCCTGGCTAAAACCTGGGAAAAGGATTTTTTTAAAACACGTGAGGCATTTATTCAAAATTATCTAAAGTAATCGGAAGGCTTTTCTTCCTGAAACGGATAAATTTAATTCATGGTTATTAAAATCGTAATAATTCAAGATCATTTCCAATACTTCTATGTGTAATGCTAAAAAAATGAAAATAAGATTAACACTTTCAGCTTTACTTTTTCCGTTATGTTTCTTTTCAGTCGCTCAAACTTTTAATAAGGATTATAAACTTCCTGGGAAAGGACTAGCTCAGCATCCTTTTTTATATGTGGGGGAGTGGGATATCCGTAACCCTACAGCCCAGTCAATGTTTCTTGTCCGCGACGGCAGGGTTGTATGGCAGTACTCTATTCCACAGAGAACTGCCACCGGACGCATCCAGGAGTTTGATGATGCGACACTGCTCTCCAATGGAAATATTGTTTATGCCTGCATGTCAGGAGCCGGAATTATAACGCCCGGAAAAAATATCATCTGGCAATATATCTGCCCTGAAGGAACTGAAACCCATTCTTGCCAGCCGATAGGCAAAGACAGTGTATTGATGGTACTAAATGGTTTTCCAGGCAAAGTGCTGATATTCAACACAGCCACTAATACCTTGCTTAAAGAAATTGTAATTCCATCAAGTGCAACCAGTACCCACGGTCAATTCAGGCACGTCCGTATAACTGCTGATAAAACAATTATGGTTGGTCTGTTTGCCGAAAAGAAAGTGGTCGAATTCACACTTGACGGGAAAGAGGTCTGGTCAGTTGATGCTCCTTCTGCCTGGTCAGCTATCAGACTACATAATGGTAATACACTAATCTCCGGAGATGGCATGAGTTATACACGTGAGGTTAATATGAAGGGTGAAACAGTGTGGGAACTTACACAGGCAGATGTACCTTTCAAACTTTACAATAACCAGACTGCAACCAGGCTTGCCAATGGAAACACTGTAATAACCAACTGGTGTGCAGGGAATATAAACACAGAGGAATGGGCCGGAACTGTGCAGGTGTTCGAGGTTACTACCGATAAAAAGGTGGTATGGGCATTGTCGTCATGGAAAAATCCAGATTTGGGACCGAGTACATACATCCAATTGTTGGATCAGCCGGGCAATCCGGATAATGGTGAATTACAAAGATAAAAAGACCCTCTGAAGGAAAATGCAATAATTTAATTATACCTGATATGAATAAAAAACTAATTGGATCAGCCGCTTTACTTCTGCTGAGTTCATCACTACTGATAGGTCAGAAGAATAAAGTTTTTGAGATAAAATCACCTGGTGGCAATATTAATCTGCATATTGAAGCCGGAGCTATAATCGAATGGTCTGTTCAGTCTGACGGACAGCAGATTATTGCGCCTTCCTCAATTTCACTTCAGTTAACAGGAGGAGATATCCTTGGTGTCAATGTGAAGGTTTTATCAACAAAAACTGATAGAATTGACAATGTGATCACTGCAGTCAACTATAAAAAATCAACCATACATGATCAGTGCAATCAGTTTACAATCAACCTTAAAGGAGATTATGGATTGATTTTCAGGGTATATAATGAAGGAGTGGCATACCGGTTCTTTACAAAGAGAAAAGCTGGACTTCTTGTGAAAAATGAAGAAGCTAACTTTAATTTCACTGCTGATCAGAAAGTGTTTGTGCCTTATATGTGGGATTACAGGGATGGCAAAATTTTCAATTCATCTTTTGAAGCGCTTTATAAGGAGATCAATATTTCAAAATTTGCCACTGATTCCCTGGCTTTCCTTCCGGTACTCGCTGATGTCGGGAATAATAAAAAAGTTGTTATTCTGGAAGCCGATCTTGAGGAGTACCCTGGTATGTATCTGAATATTAATCAGACCCATAAAGGATTTATGGGAGTATTTGCTCCTTATCCGTTAGAAGCAAAACTGAGCGGTTACGGAGGCATAAATTATATACCGACCAGGAGAGCAGATTACATTGCTAAGGTCAATGGCACACGTAATTTCCCCTGGCGAATAGTTGTTATAAGTAATCAGGATAAAGAACTGCTGAACATTGATATGGTTCAGAAACTGGCATCCCCTTCGAGATTAACTGATTTCTCCTGGGTCGAACCGGGTCAGGTTGCCTGGGACTGGTGGAACGACCGTAATATTTCTCATGTGGATTTTAAAGCAGGTATGAACACTCCCACTTATAAATATTACATCGATTTTGCTGCTGCCAACAAAATAAAATACATAATTATTGACGCAGGATGGTCACCAATGCTTGATCTGACTAAAATAACTCCGGATATTGATCTTAAGACAATTATTGATTATGGTAAGCAAAAAGGTGTGGGAGTTATTCTCTGGGCTTCGTGGTATGCCATTACACAGCAGATGGATAAAGTTTTTCCCCTGTATTCCGGCATGGGGGTTAAGGGATTTAAAATTGATTTTGTTGATCGTGATGACCAGCTGGCGGTGGCTTCGCTATATGAGATTGCTAAAAAAGCATCAGATTATCATTTGATGGTTGATTACCACGGAGTGTTTAAGCCTACGGGCCTGCAGAGGACCTATCCGAATGTAATTGGATTTGAGGGTGTCAAGGGATTGGAAAATTATAAGTGGGCCATAGAGGATCAACCGCGTTATGTAGTTAGTATTCCTTATCTGCGCATGATGGCAGGTCCAATGGATTATACTCCGGGGGCTATGAGAAATTCCAATAAGGAAAACTTCAGGCCGATAAACTCGAATCCCATGAGCCAGGGTACCCGCTGCCAGCAATTAGCCATGTATGTTGTATTTGAAGCGCCTTTTCAGATGCTTTCTGACAATCCGACAATCTACATGAAAGAGCAGGAATGTACTGACTTTATCACAAGTGTACCAACTACTTTTGATGCTACGGTGGCGCTCGACGGAAAGGTGGGAGAATATGTAGCTCTTGCACGCAAAAAAGGAGATACCTGGTTTGTCGGAGCAATGACGAATTGGACCGCAAGGGATCTGACTCTTGATTTTTCATTTCTGGGCAACGGCGATTATCAGGCTATTGTCTTTAAAGACGGGATTAATGCTGATCGCGATGGCACCGATTATAAAAAGGAACTGATAAAAATATCGGGTGGTATCAAATTGAACATTCATCTGGCTCCCGGGGGAGGTTGGGCTGCAAGAATAGAAAAATTAAAATGAGAAGAACAACGAAACCTATGAAAAATAAGGTAATTAAAGCGCTTTTGATTTTGGGAGTCTTTATTTATAGTAGTATTTCAGGTCTCAGTTTAATATATGCCCAGAGTGCAATGATTAATGTTTCATCCAGGCATTGTACCAGTCTTAACGGGAAATGGCAGGCTATCATCGACCCGACTGGAGCCGGAGACTGGAGACAGGTTTGGCAGGAAAGGAAACCTGAGAAAAAAACTGATTTTATTGAATATTCATTCGAAGGAGGTCCTGTGCTAAATGTCCCCGGAGATTTTAATTCCCAGATGACCGAGTTAAAATACTTTGAAGGAACTGTATGGTATAAGAGAACTTTTAACTACAATCTTAATGATGGAAAGAGACTTTTCCTTCATTTCGGAGCTGTAAACTACTTTGCCAGTATTTATCTCAACGGAAACCTCGTGGGAAAACATGAAGGCGGATTTACCCCATTCCAGTTTGAGATTACCGATGCTGTCAGGAAAGGCGGAAATACTGTAGTTGTAAGGGCAAATAACCAGAGATTAAAAGATGGTATTCCCGGACTTGGTTATGACTGGTTCAACTACGGAGGAATAACTCGGGATGTAAATCTGGTTGAAACAGAAAGCACTTATATCTGCGACTATTTCATTCAACTGAAAAAACATTCCTTAAACGATGTTCTTGGCTGGGTAAAATTAAATGGGATTCGCTCATTGCAAGAAGTCGAAGTAAGAATTCCGGAAATAAATGTTGATTATAAAACTAAAACGAATAATGAAGGCTTGGCGCAGGTCAAATTCACCTCGAAGTTTGAACCCTGGTCACCCGGGAATCCGAAGGTTTATAAGATAAGCGTCAGGTGTGAAACTGACACTGTTAATGATGATATAGGCTTCCGGAGTGTTGAGGTTAAGGGATCAAAAATTCTTCTTAACGGTAAGCCGGTCTTTCTTAAAGGGATAAATATTCATGAAGAGAATCCTTTCAGGGCCGCAAGAGCTTATTCAGAGCCGGATGCTTTGATTCTTCTGACCTGGGCAAAAGAATTAGGATGTAATATGGTTCGGTTGGCCCATTATCCTCACAATGAATATATGATAAGATTAGCCGAAAAAATGGGAATAATGGTTTGGGACGAAATACCTGTATATCAACAAATAGAATTTTCAGCTCCGGGAGTGACTGATAAAATGGATCTGATGATGCACGAAATGGTCGGAAGGGACAAAAATCGCTGTGGTGTCATTGTATGGAGTCTTTCCAATGAAACAAGCCCATCTGCGGCCAGGGATAATGCATTGATAAACATCACCGATAAATGCCGTAGCCTGGATTCTACGCGGCTTATTACTTCGGTAATCAATGATCAGAATTACAAAAATAATATTATAAGTGTCTGGGATACACTTTATCGTCATTTTGATATTATATCATTAAATGAGTATCTGGGCTGGTATGTCCCATGGCAGGGGCGACCCCAGGATGTCAAATGGAACATGCTCTGCAAAGATAAACCGGTAGTAATTTCAGAATTTGGCGGGGAGGCTCTTTATGGGAACAATAACGGGCCAAAAGATGAAGCAGCCAGCTGGAGCGAAGATTATCAGGAGCAGATTTATAAAGACCAGACAGCACTTTTAAAAACAGTACCTGATCTTTGCGGTACTTTTCCGTGGCTTCTGGTTGATTACAGATCTTCGGGAAGAATGCATCCTGTTTATCAGAACGGATGGAATCGTAAAGGGTTAATCTCCGATCGGGGTGACAAAAAGAAAGCCTGGTATATCCTGAAAGCTTATTACGACAGTGTAAAGAACATTTATTGAAACAGGCTGGAAACAACTGAATCTGAGTTGGATTATTATTTACTCTAAAGGACTAACTCCATAGCCTGTCGTGCGAACGTTTATCGTTCCATTCAGGTGTTGGTTCAAAATATCCGTTGGCATTCGGGTTCAGGTGCTTTTTCACCACTTCATCATTAAGCTCAATTCCCAGTCCTGGTGCATCAAGTGGTACGTTAGCAAATCCTTTTGTAATTAATTGTCTGCCATCGGTCGTTTTAACTAAATCTTCCCACCAGGGAACATCAATGTTATGGTGTTCGCATGCCAGGAAGTTTTGAGTTGCTGCCGCACAATGCACATCAGCCATAAATGAAACCGGAGTGCCTGCCTGGTGAATCGCCATCGCAACCCCAAGTTCTTCCGCATAATCGCCGATCTTTTTAGTCTCTAAAATGCCGCCTGCAGTTGCCAGGTCGGGATGAACAATATCAACCGCATGAATGTCGATCAGTGGCCTAAAGTTTTTAAGTAAATAAATATCTTCCCCGGTAAGAACCGGAGTTTCAAGTGCATCAGACAGAGTCTTCCACTGGTCAGTTAATTCCCATGGTATAATATCTTCCATCCAGGCAAGCCTGTATTTCTCCAAAGCCCTGCCCAGGCGTATGCCATTGTTCAGATCAAAATGTCCGAAATGATCAGTTGCAAGAGGAATATCATACCCTACCATATTGCGAACATGTTCCACTATTTTGGCCAGTTCTTCCAGCCCCTTGTCTGTAATCTGAATCTGCGTAAAAGGGTGTTTGGTATTTTCATACGACATGTAATTCCCCTGCCATTGTTTGAGATCACCATTGTTCAGCCAGAAATTCTGATTCACTAAAGTTCCGGGTATATTCAGGAGTTCTGAGATAGATAAATCCATTTTCAGCCATGTGTATCCCTGATCCTCTGTCCGGTATTTAATCAGTTTTATCTGTTCTTCCGGTGTTTTGGCAGAAGGAGTATCGGCATATAATCTGATTTTTTCACGGTATCTTCCTCCCAGTAGTTGCCATACAGGAACACGGTAAGCCTTGCCGCATAAATCCCATAGAGCCATTTCTACACCACTTACTCCTCCTCCCTGCCGGCTTTGCCCTCCAAATTGCTTAATAATTTTAAATATCATCTCCACGTTGCATGGATTTAATCCAAGGATACGGTTTTTTAACATTAGTGCATAACGGGGATCGGCTGCGTCCCTGACTTCACCCAGACCATAAATTCCCTGGTTTGTATCTATGCGAATAATCGCAGTACCGCCCATGACTGCTGTTAAAGCGTAACGCATATCGGTTATTTTCAGATCTGAAGGACCCGATGCACGCTGAACCTTAGATGTTGTCTGGGTAATAGTATCTTCGACTGATAATCTCATCATTCCTCCCAGAGCAATTCCACCCATAACCGCCTTCTTGAGAAAACTCCTGCGATCATTTGATGTTGAAGGGTCCTTAATTTCTGCCTTGACGGCTTCAGTTTCGGCTTTTTCCTGCAATCTGCTTTTTTCTGCAATCTGATGTAAAATACTCTTCATTGTAATTGATTATTAATAAGATACTTTTTAATGAGATTTGAAAAAATCCTTCGTGAGCCTTTGAGAAATCCTTAGTGTGACTTTGTGGTTAATTCTTCTTCAACCACAAAGGGCGCAAAGTATCCCGATAGCTATCGGGACACAAAGTAACACAAAGGTAAGAGTGCATCAAAAGTTTCTTTCTTTAAGATACTTATCCAGTTCCTCCTTTGACATCGGAAGTTTGCCGGGGTAATGGTTAATCCAGTCCAGGAAATCCTTTTTTATCTCCTCGCTCCACTCACTGTCTATCTGACCGGCAAGATATTTCTTTTCGCGCAGTCGCTGATGCCCGAATTCATCACGCAGCTCTGTAAATTCAGATGTAATTACCAAATCTTCGACAAGATAAGCAGGAATAAAAACTACCCCGTATTTCTTGGCGAGAACAACATCTCCCGGCAGAACAGTAGCCCGTCCGACACGTATCGGGGCATTAATGGATGTAAGCATCATCTGTTGTATATAGGATGGATCTTCACCTTTTATCCACCCGTTAAATCCCTTTATTTCATTCAATCCCTCCTGATCTCTTACCGATCCATAGAAAATAACCCCTCTCTGAGATTTTGCAAAAATTGAATTGCCCAGATTGTCGCCGATCAGGGTGCCATCTGCTACTTTCCCGTACGAATCTGCAACATAAACATCGCCGTTCACAAGAATATCGATGGGCCATGAATTTGTTCCTCCCTGCTGAGACCTGTTTTCGAGTTTTCCCTGTTCTCTTATCTGCTTTTCAAAATCAGGTCGTAATGGCATATACTGAGCTGTTACAACACGACCTGTCATAACATCATCAGGATGGATAATAGTCCAGTCGCCTTCAAACTGGTTCTGAAAACCTTTATTCCTCAGAACACCCCAGGCTTCTTCGATAGATATTTTTTTTAGTCTTTCAAGAATGGCATCAGGGACCTTTGGCCGCCCATCGGGGAAGCGGTCACCTTTCCATTCTGAAGTCATCGTCTTAATATACTCTGCTGATGAACATATATTCTGGCCATAGATTATATAGCAGCTCAAAATGATTGTTGAAATAAGAAGAATTTTTTTATTCATATCCAAAGGATTTATCGGGTTACATATATAATTTACCTATGTGGTTCTCTATGCTTCTCTGTGTACATCAGTGTACCTAAAAAAATAAGAACTTACACAGAGACCACAGAGGAGCACAGAGTTACACAGAGAGATGCTAGAAATCGATCATTGCCTTCATAACGCCGTCTCTGTAATCTGCAACAAGGTCAAAAGCTTCTTTTGTTCTTTCAAACGGGAAGCGATGTGTGATCATATTTTCAATTTTAATCCGTCCGTTTTTCATCAGATCAAGTGTTTGTTCCACACAATCTACCTGTCTTCGTATAAACTGAATTGAAATCTCTTTCCGTCTTGTCTTTTCAACACTTAGAGACCATAAGTCAAATTCCGGAATCCCTACAACAATCAGCTTTCCCCCTGGTTTAAGCAGTTCAACAGCCTGATCAAGCGCTTCCTGTTTTCCGCAGCATTCAAAAACAACATCAAGTCCTAGCGGCTCTTTATGCATTATGTTTCTGACTACATTCTCTTTAGCCGGGTTCCCTGAAAAGACGACGCCTTCCCTTGTCGCGATTGAAAGCCTTTCATCTATAATATCAGTAACATATATTTCAGAAACACTTTGGCTCCTTGCAGCCAGCATAACACTCATTCCGATTGGACCGTATCCCAATATTCCTATGCTTAGGCCTTTAAAAGCACCACCTTTTTTTACGGCATATACACCGATGGCCAGGGGTTCGGAAATTGATCCATGATCGGCATTTAAATTCCCGGTAAGCCGGAAGCAACTTTTTTCAGGCATCACGATGAATTCCATCAGGCAACCTTCAGCCTGGCCCGGACAGCCAAGGAACCGGAGTTTACGGCAAGTGTGAGGTCGGCCGGCAAGACACTGATCACATTCATGGCATGGAATGGCCGGATCAATTGCCACAATATCACCAGGGTTAACCCTTTCTACTGATTTTCCGATTTCAATAACTTCTCCAGCTCCCTCGTGCCCTACTGTGAAAGGGTATATTACTCTTTGAGAACCAATCTGACCCTGAGTATAATAATGAATATCCGATCCACATATTCCGACACTCTTCATTCTGATTTTTATATCACCGGAATTAACCAGTGACGGTTCATGAACTTGCCTCATTGCCATCTGTCTTATTCCTGTGAGCATCATTGCTTTCATTCTGTCGCGTTATTATTGTCACAAGCAAATATAAAAATATGTTGGTGATTATTTGCGTCTTTGAGTTTTTGTCGAAAAAGGAATCCGATAATATTATTTTTTAATCAGAGAATAAAGTTAAAATTAGTAAATTCACGTCATAACTTGAAGCAAATCTTTTGACTCATGAGAAAAATTTACGGAATAGGAGAAACAGTTTTTGATATTATTTTCAAAAATGACAAACCTCAGGCAGCTAAGGCCGGAGGAGCTATGCTTAACAGTACGGTTTCACTCGGAAGGATAGGTTTGCCGGTATCTTTCATCAGTGAGTATGCCAATGATAATGTTGGTAAAATAATTGATAACTTCCTTTCTGAAAACGGAGTCGGAACAGAATGGGTCGATCATTACAAGAATGGCAAAACAAAACTTGCCCTGGCATTTCTCAATGAAAGAAATGATGCCAGTTACACTTTCTATCAGGACTATCCTCAGAATAGGTTAAATATTGATTTTCCGGAAATCAGGAGAGATGATATAATCCTTTGTGGCTCAATTTATTCTGTCACAAGTGAGATCAGAAAGAAGTTTATAGAGCTTATAACCAACGCTAAGGGAAATGATGCAATAGTTATTTATGATCCAAATTTCAGACCGACCCACTCTTCAGATCTGAAAATGCTGATGCCAGTTATAATTGAGAATATGCAAGCCGCAAAACTGGTCAGGGGGTCTGATGAGGATTTTAAAAACATATTTGGGGCAAATACTGTGGATGAAGCATGGAAAGAAGTCATGAAGTATTGTAATTGTCTGGTTTATACTGCCAACTCCGAGGGAGTTTATGTGAGGACTCGGAGTTATTCAGGCAGGTTTCCGGTAAAAGCTATTAAACCTGTAAGTACTATTGGTGCCGGAGATAATTTCAATGCGGGAATGATGGCTGCAATATATCTGAACCAGATAAAATCAGATCAGCTTGATAAAATGGGAGAGGAGGAATGGTCGAAGGTTGTGTCGACAGGTGTTGATTTTGCGACGAATGTATGTTTATCGTATGAGAATTATATTTCTCTGGAATTTGCAAAAGAATTGAAAAAGTAATAAATCCTCTGTGCTTCTCTGTGTGCCTCTGTGTAACAAGATAATAAGAACTGTCACAGAGATTCACAGAGGAATTTACAGAGTTTCACAGAGAAAACATCTTAGATTGGTTTGGCATTGTCAAGGAGATATCTCTCTGCTTCCACAGACCATGTATTATCGTTTTTTGAAACAATTTCATGGAGTCCGGCATAAAATACATTCTTTTTCCCCAGCTCTCCAAGACCTGACAGAGACACAAGTGGCATTGAAATGTTTGTATAAATCAATTTTTTTCCGCCAGGGATCTGTGGAAGGTTGAGTGTGGTATCAATCACTGAATCGAGTCCGCCAATATGTGTGATCATAACAGCAGGATTTATCTTTCCCTCAGCCATTAGTTTTAACGATTCCCTCATATCATCTGTGTTGCCACCCGATGTACCAACAATATGAGTGAACGAATAATGTACATTATAAAAATTAATTTCGGCTTTGAATTCCGGACTGACAGGTCCTGCGAAAAAATTAAGGCATCCGTCGAGGCCCATTATTGCATCGGCAAGTTCAATAACAGGTTTGACAGGAGCAAAAATGAAAACATCATCAAACCCTTTATCGGCTGTTAAATCGCGCAGATACCTGGCAGGATCTTTCATTTTCCCTGTATTAACGTATATTAATTTTACTCCCTCTTTCTCAGCATGTTGAGGCGAAAAAATTGTAGAAGCCCGGTTTAATCTGTTATCATCAATATCTGTTACAGCAAGCAATCCGGGTTTTCTTTCCTGGTGCAAAGCATAATCAATAGCTCCAAGACCCATCGGGCCAACACCTGCAAGGATTGCCATATTTCCTCCTTTCCTGATGCCCATATTATGATTATAAGTTCCGGGTGGAGTATGATAACTTGCATGAAACGCTCCAACAATGCATGACATAGGTTCGGAAAGTGAAGCAGGAAAAAAGGCTTCTCCATCATATGTCAGAAGGCAGTCAGCATCCAATACAATAGAAGGGATCACTATGTGGGTTGCATCACCCCCAATGAACCGGTAGGAGTAACCGGGTGCATTAAGAGTGCCCATCTGGTTCATAGCAGGCTGAATGGAGAATTTCTGGCCGGTTTTGAATTTATGCTGCCATTTTTTCCCGACTTCCAGGATTACTCCGGCAAATTCATGACCGATAATAGTTGGATTGATATTAATATCGTTTGGAACGCGCTTATGATCAGCACCCTGGATAGCTGCTTTATGCGACGACATGCAGATGCTATCGGAAACTACACGGGCAAGGATCTCATCATCCTTCAATGCGGGCAATTCAAATTCTTCGAGCCTCAGATCCTTTTTACCGTATATTCTAACAGCCTTTGTCTTCATTCTATTTTAATTAATTTCTTTTTTACCACTGAGTTGCACGGAGTTTCACAGAGTTAAATCTCCCATTAGCCCGGTTTGCTTTACCCTGCGCCCTGTGCCCTGAGCTCTGTGCTTTTATCCCAGCATTACCTGTCCCCCGGTAACTGGAACAGCCTGCCCGGTTTCGTACTTCTGGTCAATAATGTAAAGAAGCGCTTTCATTACATCTTCCAGTTTGCATCCTCTCTTCATGGGCACTTTATCCTCATAAAATTTTCTGACATCTTCGATAGTTTTTGCTCCGGGGACTTTGCCGGTTTTAAGATACTGGACAAACAATCCATTATGGGGATCGGACCAGAGAGGGCCTTCATAAAAATTACCGGGACATATTGAATTAACTTTTATTCTGAAAGGAGCGAGTTCCATTGCAAAGGATTGCGTTAGCCCGATGCCGCCGAACTTTGCTCCGGAATAAGCAAAATTGCGGTTGCTTCCTCTTAGTCCTGATTTTGAATTTATCTGAATAATATCGGTATAATACCCGGGTTTCTCCTGGTTCTGGAGTTTCATAACTTCAGAGGCATATTTTGCACAGTGGAAATAACCGTTATAGTTTACTTCTGTGGTTTTAGAAAATGTTTCAGCGTCCATCTCTTCAAGCCCGCCTGCTTTTAAAATTCCCGCATTGCTTACAATTATATCAAGTCCTCCAAACTCACTGACTGTTACAGCAATAAGGTCTTTAACAGAACCTGCATCTGCTACATCAGTTCTGACAAAAATTGCCCTGTTCTTTGATTTTGCGGATGACAAAGCTGCGGCTAACGATTTGCCGGTATCTTCATTCAGGTCGGCAATAACCACATTCATTTTCAATCTAAACAAAGATTCTGCTATTCCTGCTCCAAATCCCTGGGCACCACCTGTCACTATTGCAATTTTGTTATTCAGCTGGTTTCCTGAATCTGTTGTCTGTTCAACTTGTCTCCTGTAGTTTTCTACCTCCCAGTGATCAATAAATTCCACCTGTTCAGGAATGAGAAACTTAATTCCTCCACAAAGAGAGGCATAGTAACTGATTTTTATAAGATCCTCATAGACGTTAATGCAAGCTTCTGCATCGACAAAAGTTTCACCTATGGCAAAAACACCCATGTCCTTAATGATAAAGACCTTCGGTAGGTAACCATATTCGCTTATGAAGTGAGGTAGCTGGTACCTGAAAGAGTCGAGTATCTTCTCAGCCGTTGAGGATTGTTCAATATACAAGTACCTTGTCTTGCAATAAACAATAATATCGGGAGTTAAGGGCAACGATATTTTATGAAATTCCTGCTGGTTCTGATAAAACCTGGCAATAAGAGAGTTATTACGAAACCTGATTACCCCGGGTTGTTCCCCTGAAAGGAGAATTCTTATTGTCGGGAGAACTTTATTAAGTACCGGGTTGTATGGGAGTGATTCAACATCAGATAGAGGAGGTATCTGTTCTTTAATTTTATGAATTATATCAGTATAAATCTTTTTAATCTCATCAGTGGTATCAGCGCCGACAAAAGAGCCATGGTTTTCAAGAAATATTATCTGAGGATCGTGGGAGAATTTCGAACGATAAGATAGAATTTCCGATTCAAGTTTTTTAAAAAGAGTATACCCCGGATCAGTATAGGGCACAAAGAGAACAATTTCTCCAAAAAGTTTCTGAGACAGGCTCTTTGCGTTCCTGCTGCAGAGCAGTCCATTTATTATTGTAGGATGAAGATGAACGACAAATTTATATTGAATAATCTCGTGCAGAGATGTTTCAACAGAAGGTCGTTTGTTATTCACAGGACCTATGATACTTCGGAACAGATCTTCTTTAACCTGTTCTTCCCTTGTGACAGAGTCGTCAGAATATGTTCCCGTGGATATGATATGAAGCCTCTCTCTGTTCAAAGCTACAAGCCCTTCCTCGTTCATCTCAGCGAGTGCTTTTCCACTGGCTTTGATCCAGATTGTTTCATTGTCTTTGAAGGATGTATTTCCTCCTCCTGCAATCACATATTCCTTATTCACTCCGTAGTATTTAGAGATTTCAATCAGCTCATTTATTTCCGGTTTCATTTTCATACTTGTTTAAGAAATATTCGATAACCATTTGTCCAAGACTTATCAATTCTCGTATCTGTTTAATGCTGTGGCTTCCATCGGGCAATACATACCCTTGTCTTCCATCGGCTCTCAGATACTGATGTGCGGCTATAACACAGGCTCCTTCCCAGGCGATCTTTTTTAAAGATCCATCGAGCGGTACAGATCCGCGCGCGGTTACCGTAAGAGGCAACATCTCCGGAGTGTTATGCTCTGTGCCAAAGGTTATGATAAAACCTTTTTCGTGAAAGAATTCAACAAAGCTCTTCAGGACAGCAGAATCGTTTCTCCCGGGGATGAGTTCAATGCATTCAATACCCAGAAGTTTAAGGGAGTTGTATAATTTTTCATTATCAGACTCAAATTCCGTGCATTTGCCTGAGGGATCGTCAAGCAATACCGGATAGCAGGGTATTCCTCCGGCCCTGATTATTATTTTGATGATCTTTTTTAGTTCCAGGAAACAATTTTCATCTTCTTCGACAAAAGCCGCTCCTCCGCTTTTAAGAAGATTAGATCTTATTTCATTTTCAAGTGCATTAGGGTTCAGCATTCCAGCTTTCGATTTTCTGCCTTCATACAGGTTTTCTATAAAATTAAGCTGTTCGTTGGCAGAAGAAGATACTGTAAGAGCAAGTTCCCTTAATGCTTTTGCAATGTGACGTTCACGAACTAATTCATGGGCATACTCTTTTTTTATCTTTTCATACGAAAGCTTCATATCTGGTTTTTCGCGAATGATCAACTGGTTTAATTTTGTAATCATTGCTCTGATCTGAACCTGACTTTCTCTTTTGACACTTCTGAGCTGCCTTCTTTGTATCCAGCCAACCTGAAAAGGATAATCCAGACCTTTACCGCTGAAATAAATCCTGCCGGGATTATTCGGGTCATTTATCCTGATTCCTTTTTTCTGTTCTTCTTTAAGCAATCCGATAAATTCAATGTTGAACAGGGGAAATATTTTATTTAAAAGGCATCCTTTGTGAAAAGCGCTGTACCCGTCGGTGACGTAAAAATCGTTTATACCCAGAACAGCTATTTTTTCTTCAACGGCCATTTTGAATGCGATATCCAGAGCTCTGAAAGCGCTAAATGAATAGGGTGTATGAATATGTCCGTTTGTCTCCCGATAAGCAGGAAATGAGTAACCTTTCATCTCTTTGCTAAGGATATCGATTGACGGAAACTCTGAGAGAAAATTCTTCATCAGTAAATTATATTATTTGGCATAAAATACCAGTTCACATTCCATTTCATATTACCCCCTTTCTCATTTCCCCCAAGGGGGAAAAGTTTGTTCTTACTCCTTCCCCCCTGGGGGAAGGCAGGGAAGGGGGTGTTAAGCATAGAGAGTTACCAGTTAAGCACTTCTTCAGGAACATTTATTAGCGAATCACATATCCAATCGGCCTCTGCCAGAGCTTCTTCATTAAATGTTGATGTTACTGCCAGACACCTGCAACCTGCTGATTTTCCAGATTTTATTCCGCTTACCGCGTCTTCAATAACAAGGCAATTACCTGGTTTTAATCCAAGACTCTCAGATGCTTTAATATAAATATCAGGAAAAGGTTTTTTCCTTTTTACATCCTTGCCAGTTATAATTGCCTGAAACGTATCTTCAGAAAGTCCGATCTCTCTAAGATTTATTTTCATTTTTACCGGATCGGCGCTTGTCGCAAGGGCCAGTTTAAGACCTTTATTGCTGCACTTTTTGATGAACTCGGAAGCACCGGGTAAAGAAAATAATTTTCCTTTCACAATTGTTTCATATATATCATATGTCCGGGCCTTAACTTGTTCAATATCAATAAGAATTTTGTATTTTTCTGCCACTCCTCCTATGTAACGGTTTTCGCCCATTCCAACAAATGGCAGAAAATCCTGCGGCGATACATTGAAACCAAGTTCCCGGAACATCATTATTGCTGCCTTACAAATGAAATGTTCCGAATCAACAAGAACCCCGTCCATATCGAAAAGCACTCCTTCTATCATCTGAATAATTTTTCCAGTTCCAGAATTCTGGCTTTGTCGAGAGGTCTTTTTTTACCCGTCATTTCAGTCATCAGAGTCATTTTAGCGGCATTTTCCAGAACTTCAATTTTATCAAATGCATTAAGAAGAGTTGAACCGGTAGTCAGTATCCCATGATTTTCAAGTAAAAGAATATCTGATTTCATAATATTTTCTGCCGCAACTTCTGCCAGAGCCTTTGATCCCATTACAGCATACCTGACTAGAAGAGGATCGCCTAATATTGCTTTGGCTTCCGAGGTCAGATTTGTATTTATTTTAGCCTTAATTGCGGTAAAGAGGGATGCAAATACCGGATGAGCATGGACTATGGCAGACACATCATTCTTTCTCTTATATATAGCAAGATGCATGGCTGTTTCAATGGACGGCTTGAGCTGAGGTGTAAAATTCTCACCGAATATATTAACAATTCCAACTTCTTTCCACTTCATTCTGCCTTTATCAGTGGCTGTTGGAGTTATCAGAATCAGATCATCAGAGAGCCTGAGACTTATATTTCCTCCGGAGGTTGTTGTGAGTCCATGTTTGTATAGCCGCCGCATGAAGTGTGCCACTTCTTTGCGTTCTGATTTGTATTTATCAAGAAGTTCCATGAATTTAACTAACTGACAAGGTCTATTATACCATTCAGAACGTACTTTGGGCGGTAAGGAAACTGATCGATACCCTTTTTATCTGTAATCCCACTAAGGACAAGCAATGTATCGAGCTCAGATTCGAGACCGCACCTGATATCAGTATCCATCCTGTCGCCTATTACGATCGCATCTTCTCTTTTGACACCGAGACGTTTAAGAGCGCTTCGCATCATTAGCGGATTCGGTTTCCCAACAAAATAGGCTTTTTTCCCGGCTGCAATTTCTATTGGTGCTATGAGCGCTTTTGTAGAAGGTGTGATCCCTACCTCAACAGGACCACTGATGTCAGAATTTGTGCCTATCAGTTTTGCACCGTTAATCACGAGATTTATCGCAAGTTCAACCTTCTCAAAATTATAGCTATGGGTATCTCCGACAACAACATAGTCAGGATTGACATTATTTACACTGTATCCCACACTGTATAAAGCATGAATAAGCCCGGCATCACCTATAATATATGCACTTCCGTTTGGTTTTTGATTTGACAGGAAACTTGCTGTGGCAAGGGCACTGGTGTAAAAATGTTCTTCTCCAACATCAATCCCGAGTCTTTTCAACTTTTCATGCAGTTCCTTCGTTGTTCTTTCGCTGGAATTCGTCAGAAACAAATATTTTTTTCCCGATGCTTCAAGCCAGGCCAAAAAATCAGTCACTCCAGGGAGGAGTCTGTTGCCATGGTATATAACACCATCCATATCGATTATGAAGCCTTCCTTCCCTTTTATGTTCTCTAACACGTTTTCCATACGGAGTATTTAATATATTAACAAAGATACCTATGATTTCTGAATTTTTTTATCACTGAATCTGCTTAATATTATAAAGAAAATTGCCACTAAGGAACCAAGACGCAAAGTTACACTAAGTAATAACTATTTAGGAGAGTCCTTTGTGTTCCTTTGTGTCTCCGTGTCTTTGTGGCAGAAAAAACTTCGAACCATATTCGTCATTTATTCTTTTAAGATCTTTATTTTATCTTCTTTTTTGTATAAAAGATGTAATAATGTAGGTAAGATTATAAGCAGAAGAGGAAGTGCAACAATAAAACCACCTATCACCGCAATGGCAAGGGGTTGATGCATCTGTGCGCCGGTGCCGATGCCTACTGCCAGTGGCATCAGTGCAATGATAGCACCAAGAGCTGTCATAAGTTTTGGCCTCAGACGTGTCGAAATGGCATAAACCAGTGATTCATCGACGTTCCCCTTTAAACGGTTTGTGGTGAACTGCTGAAATGTAAAGATTGCATTTTCACCAATAATACCAACAATCATTATCAATCCTGTATAACTTCCGACATTAAGAGGTGTATTTGTGATGAAAAGAGCGATAAGGCTGCCCGATAAACCCAGAACAGCAATAAACAAAATTGAACAGGCTGCACGGAAATCTTTGAAAAGGAACAACATGAGTGCAAACACCAGCAGAGATGACAAAATCAGTATCATGAGAAGTTCCCTGAACGATTTCTGCTGATCGGCATATTCCCCGCCATATTCAATACTATAGCCCTGTGGAAGAAATACTTTGGAGCCTATAGTTTGCTGAATCTCCCTCATGGCTGAGCCAAGGTCCTTATTATTCAACCTGGCAGTGATAATTGCTACAGTTTTCAGATTATCCCTGTTTATTTCAGCTACTCCTTCCTTCAATTCTATAGAAGATAATGAAGCCAGTGGTTTTAGTTTTCCGTCGGGAAGGAATACGAATTGATTTTTTAAGTTATCCAGACTATTTTTTAAACTTTTCGGATATATCATCCTGATTGCTGTCATTTGTTCTTTCTCAAGAATTTCACCAATTATATTTCCTTCAATCAGAGTCTGCAGCTGAAATTGGAATGATGCAGGGGAGAGTTTAAACTGTGCAAGTTTTTGCTGGTCAGGCATGACTTCAATAGATGGGCCTGCTATTACAATTCCGTCAAATACATCCTCAATACCTTCTATTTTTCCTATTTCTTCGGCTACCTTTCTTGCCAGATCATTCAAAGCTTTCTGGTCACTTCCGAAAATCTTTATTTCAATTGGCTGTACAGAAGCCATTAAATCACCAAGCATATCACCTATTACCTGACCGAAATCTATCTGAAGTGCAGGCTGAGTTTCTTCAATTCTCTTCCTGATATCGTCTATTACGTCGACCGTGCTTCTTTTCCTGCCATCTTTTAAATGTATCAGGTAATCACCATCATTCGGTTCAGTAATGAAAAATCCCATTTGAGCTCCGGTCCTTCTTGAATATGTTGCAACCTCAGGAATTTTTACAATTATTTTTTCAACCTCCTCAAGCATTCTGTTTGTCTCTTCCAGGGAAGTTCCCGGAGGAGCTTTATAATCAAGAACAATTGAACCTTCATCCATTTCAGGAAGGAAACCTGTTTCAAGACGCGGGAGAATATATATAATTGATCCAAGCAGGAAAAGAATGAAAAGAATACTTAAAACAGGTCTGCGAAGAAAAAAACTTACCCAATTTCGTGTTTTAATAGTTTTTATATCTGTTTTTTTCTTTTCAGGAAAGAGCGATCTCAGGTTAGAAAACCAAAGATAGATTACCGGCAGTCCTATCCAGGTTACAAAAAAGGAACAAACCAGTGTTATTATCATTGTGTTTGTCAGTACATTGAAATAAGCGCCGGCCACTCCTCCAAGAAGCATGAATGGTATAAAAATTACTATAGTGCTTATTGATGACCCAACCATTGACGGCATAAGATATTTTACTGCCTGGTGAACAAGCTGGTTTGAGGGCCTGTCGGGAAATTCCTCATGCGTCCTGTGTATCTGCTCCACCACAACAACAGCATCATCGATAATCAGTCCTATTGCAGCAGCAATAGCTCCGAATGTCATTATATTCAGCGTATATCCGATACAATAGAGGACAATAATTGTCAGCAGAAGAGTGACAGGAATGGTTACCAGAATAGTTGCGCTGGCCCTGAAGGACCTTAAAAACATTATTGCTACAAGAAGGGCTAGCAGAAGTCCCAGCCACAAACTGTCGTTGACACTCTTTATCGCTTTGTTTACAAAATCTGCCTGATCATAATATAAAGATATATGAACATCGGGGGGAAGTAATTTCTCAAGTTCTTTCTTTTTGGATGACACATTTTCTGAAAGATGGATAAGATTCGCCGCAGGTTGTTTGAGAATTGCGACAAGCAGTCCCTGGCGGCCATTGGCATTTATCCTTGTATACTCAGTTCTCTCTCTGACGTCTATATTGGCAACATCTTTGAGTTTTATAACTCTTTTGCCATCATTCCTGAGGATAACATTTTCGACATCGTCCAGATTATGAAGTCCTGCATCGGTTATACTAAGATAAAGCCGGCGGTAGTCAGAAAGAAAGCCATTAGATGATATAAAATGATTCTGGTTAAGCAAATCCCTGATGTTTTCAGGAGTTATAGCAAACGTGCTCATTTTAAGCTGGTTAAGCTCAATCCAATATTCTTTTGTTTTTCCACCTATAATTCCAACGGAGGAGACCCCGTCAATCTGCGACAAGAAAGGTTTAATTATGTAAGTAGCTATGAGGTTAAGCTCAATTGGTGTTTTTTTATCACTCTCAACCGTAAACCCGATTACAGGCAGGATAGAAGGATTCATCTTTTCTATCTGAATCTGCACATCTGAGGGAAGTGAATTTTTAATCTGAGCTATTCGCGATTCCATCATCTGCTGATTGACATTGATATCAGCTCCCCAGTTAAGAAAAGCCGAAATCTCGCAGGTCCCTCTGCTTGTGGTGCTTCTTAATATTTTAAGGTCGGGGACTTGTTTAATAGCGTCTTCCAATGGTCGCGTGACTGTCACCATCATTTTATCGACAGGCTGTTCACCGTTATCTGCAATGACTTTTAATTTCGGAAAAGTGATTTCAGGGAAAAGTGAAACCTGTATCTGTCCATAAAGGAATATACCGCCAACAATTATGACAGCAAGAATTACTGATATAGGATTCTTATAGGAGAGAAAGAAATTCTTCATGTTGTCACTTCTTTGAAATTGTTATCCGAGCTGTATCAGGCAAACCATAATTACCTGTAAGCACCACCCTGTCAGATGGGAGAAATTCAGGGGTAGTTATTTCAATTTCCTCATTGTTCTCATATCCCTTCGTAATATCGACTCTGATGGCTGTGCTGTCATTCAGAAGTTTCATTACCCAGAACTCGGTCTGGGTTTCATTCCCCAGGACAGCCTGTTTTGGCATTACCAGTGCTTTTTCATTTGTAGATTTGACAAGGTCTATGCTTGCAATAAGGTTTGCCGGAAACCTTTCTTCTGATGCCGGTTTAACAACGTACCTGACTGTCTGAGATTGCATATCCATTTCAGCCAGCTTTCTTATAATCGCAGCGTCAATGTGCCTGTGGTCAGGAAGAGTGATCCTGCACCTCCGGTTTTTTTCAATATACCTGTCAAGTTCAATTGGTACATCAAGTATAAAAACAAGGCTGCTTTGATCAGAAACTATTGCCATCTCATCGCCCTCCTGAACAAAATCTCCCTTTTGATAGGCAGTTGAATTTATTACTCCTTCCTTATGGGAAACGATGTTTATCAATCCTTTAAAATTCAGGCTTGAGTCGGAACGACCACTTTTATCAAGCGCAAGAGCTTCCCGTGTCCTGATAGTGAAAAGCAACTGGTCCGCTGATATAGATTGTCCCGGATCAATTAATACCTTGTCTATAATCCCGGATGTAGTCGCCCTTACAACACTTTTATTCATAAACGTCGCCACAGCAGGCAACGTGACAGTTGATGCTACTGATTTGTATTCCACTTGAGCAATTGTGACCGGTGTTTTTACTATCGTTGCCTCTTCCGTTGTCTCTTTTGCATGCCTGCAGGAATACAAAAGCAACATTGACAGTGAGATATAAACTGGAAGGAACCTGGTTCTGATAAGTGTAATCATTTGTTTATTTATTGAGTCAATAGGAAATTCATTTCATTGATAACCTGAAGCTTATGAATATGTATCAGGTTTATGTTTCTGCTTGTTGTTTTGAAATTCTTTATGGCATTTATATATTCTGTCATTTGTACGATTCCAGCTTCAAGCTGATCTTTCAATGTATTAACCAGTTGTTCGGATGTCTTTAGCTGGTTTTCCACCTGTATTGACATCTCATTCATTGCTTTGAGCTCCAGTTCAAACTGTTGCATTTGTTGAAAATACTGTTTATAATACGTACTCTTATAAACCTGTCTTGTGTTCTCGCTAAATTCAATTTTTTGTTTCTCAATGCCTCTTTGTTTTCCATCATATAAAGGCACATTTAGGCTCAAACCCGCACTATACCCAAAATGTTTATAAAAGTTCCAGGGATTGCTGGTGAGAAAACCCGCATCAGCAAACCAGTTTACTTTTGGTTTATACTTTATATCGATTGCCATTTTCTCGTTTTCCAACCTTATACTGTCAATTTTATATTGAATATAGGCAGGAGATTTTTTTATGTCAGGAGTACCTTTTATTTCAACTGCGGGATCAACCAGCTCATACCAGGTTGAATCCTTCAGGCCGCAAATCTGATTCAAAAGCATGAGATCATTTCTATACTGATTTTTTAACTGACTTATAAGGATTTCCTGCGACTGTATTTCAACTAATAAAGAGAGATAATCGGTTTGTTTGGCAATACCGTTTTTTACAAATTGTTTTACTATTTCATTTTCTTTCTTCAGTAATTCCAGGAAGTTTCTATTGAATAAAAAATCGGTTAAACCTGAATATGAAGTAATATACTGATCAGTAATAGTCTTGTTCAGTTCTGTAACCGAAATTCTGGAAAAATTATTTAACGATTGTTTCTGGATGTCGATGGCACTGTATTTATTGTTAAGCTCTTTTTTGTTGAATATAGACTGAGTTATGCCTACAACTGCGGTGTAGTTACCCTGATCAGTTACTATTTCATCATAGCCGAAGTTGTGATAGGCTGGAGAATAAAGGAGCTGTGATTTTGCATCGACAAAAGGTTTCTTTGCAGCCCTGATGATCAGACTGTCGGAGACAGCTGATTTTATCTGATTGTTGTAATCATTTAAGAGAGGACTATTCTGAATAGCCTCCTTTAAATAAAAGTCCAGATTCCGGGTCTGATTATAACCGGCCAGAGTTAATCCGGAAAGTAAACAAAGCAGAAAAAATCTTTTATGCATAGTTATAAATTATCAAATTTCTCAGAATACAATTTAGTCAAAATCTGGTTTGAAACTGGAAAATAAATCTGTAGCAATTCTGTATCTCTTTTTTCGCAACTTACAAATTAATTCTTTTCTGCCATCGGAATTAAAATTAATTTTTAATGACGAAAATGATATGGGAATTACACTGAAACTGAAAAATCAGCATGTGAAACAACTAATTTGCGGGTTCAGTTTGCAGACGAGCGAACAATATTTTATCAAATACCTTCCTTATTCAGACTGACTGATTTTTCAGATGAATAATCAGTTTTTATATGATGGCCTTTCAGAGGAAGCACTTTTTGATGAATTGCATCGAGGATCCAGTCAGGTTGGGGAAAGAAATATTCTTCCATTTCATAAGCCGGCGTTATCCAGTTCCTTGATCCTACAACAACAGGAGGTGCATCGAGATAATCAAATGCAAGCTCAGTAATAGTTTGCGCCATCTCTTTCAGAAAAGATCCCCGGGTTGAGGCATCACTGGCAAGAACTATCCTGCCGGTTTTCTTTACTGATTTAAGAACGGGTTCATAATTGAAAGGCACTAGTGAACGTGCATCAATTACTTCTGCATTCAGGCCGTACTTATCCCAAAGTATATCCGCAACTTTCAGAACAGTGTACAAAGTTGCTCCGATCGACAGGATTGTTATATCATCACCCGGTTTTTTGATATCAGGTTCTCCTAGTGGGATCTCATAGTAGCCTTCCGGTACTCCTTCTGTATGAAACATCTCCCCAATATCATATATTCTCTGGCTTTCGAAAAATATTACCGGATCAGTTCCCTGCAATGTCGAATTCATTAACCCTTTGGCATCATATGGAGTAGCCGGGAATACAACTTTTAATCCGGGTATATGGGCAGTAAGACTCGACCAGTCCTGGGAATGCTGCGCACCGTATTTTGACCCAACAGAAACTCTTATTATTACAGGCATTTTAATTATGTTACCGCTCATAGCCTGCCATTTAGGTAACTGGTTAAATACTTCATCACCTGAACGGCCAAGAAAATCGCAGTACATAATTTCGGCAATCACGCGTCCACCGCACATTCCATAACCAATTGCAGTTCCGACAATTGCACCCTCAGAAATAGGGGAGTTGAACAGACGGTGATAGGGAAGCGCCTCTGTCAGTCCCCGGTAAACTGCAAATGCTCCACCCCAGTCGCGGTTTTCTTCACCCCATGCGACAAGAGTGGGGTCTTTATAAAAGCGATCGATAACAGCTTCAAAAATGCCATCACGGAACTGGTATATTTTAGCTTTCGAAACAAGCTTCCCTTCTTTGTCTTTGTAATATCTTTCCTTGTTTTTCAATGACTTAACTCGAGGATTGTCTTCCAGTGGTAATAGCACATCAGGAGTTCCCTCTTCCATTTTATCAACTGACCCATTCGAGAACATCATCCTACCAATAAGGTCCGGATCTTTTTTCAGATTTATCCTGGGCGATATTTCATCGTTGATACACAGTTTCAGTATCTTAGTTAATAGCTCTCTAATTTCTGTTGCAATATTATCAAGATTCTCCTGTTTTGTTATACCTGCAAGAACCAATGATTTGCCATATGCGACAATTGAATCTTCCTTCTGCCAGGCTTCTATCTCCTCTTTTGATCTGTACGATGAAGCATCTGAAGGTGAATGACCACTGATCCTGTATGTCAGGGTATCAAGCAGAACAGGTCCTCTTTTTTCATTTATTACCTGCCTTTTACGTTTGAAAGCATTGATAACAGCAAGGGGGTTATAGCCATCGATTCGCTCGGCATGCATTGATTCGGGATTAACACCCGCTCCGACTCTGGCCAGAATATCAAATCCCATTGTCTCTCCGCAGGTCTGACCGCCCATTCCATACAGATTGTTCATGAAGTTGAATATCAATGGGAGCCCGCCTCGGTATTCTCCATCCCAAAGGGTCTTATACTGGTCCATTGTGGCAAAACAAATGCCTTCCCATACGGGTCCGCAACCCATTGATGCATCTCCAATATTGCATACGATTATTCCAGGTTTCCGGTTTATCTTTTTGTAAAGTGCGGCTCCGACAGAAATGTCGCCTGATCCTCCTACAATAGCATTATTCGGATAGATTCCAAAAGGAGTGAAGAAGGCGTGCATTGATCCTCCAAGTCCTTTATTGAATCCATTTTCACGTGCAAATATTTCAGCCAGAGCGCCATAGAGTAAAAAGCTGATTGCAAGATCTTTTACATTGCCATGAAACCCTTTCTCCACTACTTTCAGTGCAGCCCCTCCGAAATAATTTTTCATTACGGAATAAAGTGAGTCTTCATCAAGACTATGGATGGCGGATAATCCTTTTGCCAGAATTTCCCCATGACTCCTGTGCGATCCGAATATGTAATCATCGACTCCCAGAGTATATGCCATTCCGACAGCCGAAGCTTCCTGTCCGATTGACAGATGGGCAGGTCCGGGGTGATTATAAGGTATTCCGTTATATTCATTAGTAATCTTGATGAGATTGAGCATCGTCTCAAATTCTCTGAGAACCACCATATCATGGAAAATCCTTATAAAATCCTCTCCGCTGAATGTCTTTTTCTCATCTTCGATTGATTTATTATACTGGTTAACAGGTATTTTACCGAATTCAATGAATTGAGGTTTTCTGACAATTCTAGGGTTGATGTTTTGGCTTTTTGGCATGTGCTGGATATTAAACTATTATTTGATGTTTTGTTTTTATTCGGTTGTAGAGACAGGTCTGAGACCTGTCTCTACATATAAATTATGAAAAATATTTAATATCTGAATGCTTCAATCTGTTCTTTAATTTCCTTCAGGAATAAGGTGGCAGGTCCCCCGTCAATTGCCCTGTGATCGTAAGTAAGTGAAAGTCCGATATATGGAACGAAACCAAATGTATTATTACCAAGATTTACAGGACGGTTTATTATTGAACAAACACCCAGGATTGCGACTTGCGGAAGATTAATAACCGGCGTGAACATTTCAACTCCGTAGTTGCCTAAATTCGAAACTGTGAATGTGGCAGCATCACTTTGTATCAATTCAGGACTAATGCTTCCTTTTTTACAAGCCTCAGCCGCAGATTTCAGCTCTTTTGATAGTTTCACAAGATCCAAATCATTGGCATTTTTCACAGCAGGTACCATTAGACCCCGTGTTGTATCGACAGCGAGTCCGAGGTGCACTTTATGAAATGTTTTTATATGATCATCAAAAAAATGGCTGTTAGCTTCCGGGAATTTCAGGAGCGCTTTTATAATACACCAGCAAATCATATCATTCAGTGTTATATCCTGCTGACTTTTATCAGCTGACAGTTTATTCTTGATTTTTTGTCGTGCTTCAAGAAGTGACCTTACATCAGCACCCATATGATGCGTTAGCTGTGCAGAGTTTTGAAGTGAGGAATGCATGGCTCCGGAAATGAGCTTTCGCACATTACTAAGTGGTTTTTCTGAATATTCAGCTTCATCATTCTTAACAGCTTTTGTTACAGATATACCCTCTTCATGAAATCTTTCTATATCCCTGGCAATAATCCTTCCGTTCGGACCTGATCCCTGCAGATCTGTGTAATTCAATCCTTTATCTTCAGCCATGCGTTTTGCCCTTGGAGAAATCCTGATCTTGTTGTCCTCAATATCAAAAGCCTTTAATCCTACTACAGACTGTGAAGCTTCACGAACGTCAGAGGTTATAATAGCCATAGAAGCTCTGGGGGCTGAAGAATTCGGATTGAAAGAATCCGTGGTTTCACCACTTTTACCAATCACTGCAACATTGACCAGAACAGGCACTTCGGCTCCCTCACTAAAAAACACATCCAGCAATATGCCTTCTGCGGGTGATTCGAGGTCAAAAGATGCCTTGTCTGTTTCATAAGATAATAGGATATCGCCAACCGACACTTTCTCCCCTTTGCTCTTGAACCATTTTGTTATGATACATGTCTCGACCGACTGGCCCTGTTTTGGCATTATTACTGCTGTTGCCATTAAATTTTTAGTTTTTATTATATTATTTTGACGCTATACCCTTTGTGTTACTTTGTGTTGTCCTTTGTGATCCTTTGTGGTTAAATGAATTATTTTTTTACCACGAAGGAACACGAAGGTAGTCACTAAGGTTCACGAAGGAATATTTTATAGGTTTTTGATTGTAAGCATTTTTTAACTTGTTATAATAAGTAAGTTAAACTATTTAAATGTAATACAGATGTTGCTATAAATCAATGATTACAAAAATATATTATTTAACTTGTATTTACAAGTAAAAAATCTTATTTTTACTTATTATTTCCATTAATTCAATTTATATCTGTTCATTTCTCTCATGGTAACACCTAAAACCATACCTCAATACCGAAGGCTTTATGAAATTCTCAGAAAGCATATTTCTGAAGGTGTTTATAATGAAGGTGACCTTTTACCTTCTGAGAATGAACTATGCCAGTTATATGGAATGACCCGTCCGACAGTCCGTCAGTCGCTAGGTAACCTTGCTGCCGACGGATACATCAGAAAACATCAGGGAAAAGGAAGCATAGTTCATCACCTGCCGAGGGAGATTGGGATTCTTTCAGTATCGGGTACTACTTCGGCAGTGGGTGACCGTAAATTGAAGACTGCGATAGTTGTAAAGCCAGTGCTGATAAAATGGCCTGATGATTTTATGTTTCCTCTGACAGAACTGGAAAAGGAATCGGGCTGCATTTATATGGAGAGAGTCAGGCTTCTTGACAATGCACCAATCTTTTACGATATCAGTTACATTGGCAATATAAACCTCCCCAGGATTACTTCAAGGCAGTTTGAAAACAGATCTCTTTTTCAGATACTCAGAGAGTATTACCATATCGGGATAAAAGGAGGTGAACAGAGAATCAAGGCAATTCCTTCGACAATTAAGATCAGCGGGTTTCTCCATCTGAAAAAGAGCCAGCCCGTACTTCACCTTGAAAGAAAACTTGAAACAAATAATCCCGAACTTTTTCTTTATTCATCTATTTACTGCAACACTGAAAAATATTCAATATTCGGTAGATTTTAGCAGCTATAAAATTCTCTAGTTTAAGAAGAAAATCGCTATTTTTATCGGAAGGATTTTCTTAATAACGTATCAAATTAACGTCAAATAATTAATCTCTATGAAAGATCAGAAAAGAACATGGTCAAGAAGGCAGTTCCTCAACTCGGGTATTGCCGGAATTGCAGGGATGATGATAATTCCAAAATTAGCATCATCTTCCAGATCACGGGTAGTTGCGGATATAAAACTTGGTTTTATAGGTATGGGGCAGCAATCGATGTTTTTGCTCAACGGTTTTCTTCAGATACCAGGAGTAAAAGTTATTGCTGGTTGCGATGTATATGGCGTTAAAAGAAAACGTTTTGAGAAAAGGGTCACGGCATTTTATACAAAAGCCGGAAAGGAATCAAAAATTGAGACATACGAAAAATTCGAGGATCTGTTAGGCAGAACTGATATTGATGCCGTAGTCATTGCTGTTCCTGATCACTCTCATGCAAGGATAGCTATTGCCGCATGCAAGGCAGGTAAAGATGTTTATCTCGAAAAACCCATGACATTCACAATTAAGGAGGGTCAGGAATTGAAAAAAGCGGTTCGTCAATACAACAGAATCCTTGCAATTGGAAGCCAGCAGAGGTCGGACCCCGGGTTTCAGCATGCAGTGAATCTTATACAAACCGGCGCTCTGGGTAAAATATCAAAGGTAAATGCTTACGTTGGGGCTCCTCCTAAACCGTATAATCTGACGGAAGAACCAATCCCGGCTGATCTTAACTGGGATCTCTGGTTAGGATCACTTCCTATACCTATTCACTTCAATAGTCAACTCGATCCTCCTATAACAATTGAACCTGAGCAGAATGAAAAACTATGGGGAGCGTGGCGCTGGTACAAGGAAATGGGAGGCGGATTTACCACAGACTGGGGTGCCCACATGTTTGATATTGCTCAATGGGGACTCGGAATGGATAAAAATGGCCCTGTTGAAGCATCTCCTATTGGTGATGGAACAGAATATATGTCCTTTAAATATGCAAATGGGGTTATTATGACGTCGGAAACCTTTGATGAGAAGAAGACAAAAGGCGTTAAATTCTGGGGAGAACTGGGCTGGATAGAAGTTGCGCGAGGATATTTTAAAGCCTCAGATCCAAAATTTATGCCTCCGAAAACTGAACCAGCTGATCCAAATGTTCCTTATGAAACAAAAATTCCACACCAGCTGAATTTTATTGATTCGGTCAGGTCAAGAAAAGACCCAGTTGTACCGGTCGAAATCGGACATAGCAGCTGCACAGTTTGCAACCTTGGAAATATTGCATGCACACTTAAAAGGACTGTCAAATGGAATCCTGCCACTGAAACGTTTGTGGATGATACTGATGGGGCAGCCACAAAACTGATGCATTACGAATACAGGAAGGGGTGGAAACTGGTGTAGAGTAAAATGAGAATATTAATTAATTTTGTAGAGACGCCCAATTTGGGCGTCTCTACGTTTTTATGCCAATTTTTTTAATATTAAAAAGATGAATCTCAGACAGTTTTTTATCCTGATTGTATTGTTCTGCATAGCCATCTCTTCTTGCCAATCAACAAAAAATGAACTGATGGTGCTTTCAGCACCTGCCGGAAATCTGTACACTTCAATAAATAAAAATGGTATAACAATTCTCCCTAACGGAAGGTTGTTAACACCCTCAGGAAAAAGCCTTACAGTTGCACCTCATCCTTTCGGTCTTGCACTGAGTGGCGATGGCGAAATCGCAGTTACTGCCAATTCCGGCGTCAGCCCTCTTTCAATATCGATTATACATAACCTGACATCAGGCCCGGAAATTATACAGGTACCTCCGGGAAATTCCAGCAATGCCGGTGTACTGGAATCAGTTTTTATGGGACTTGCGATTTCACCCGATAATAAGAAAGTTTATGTTGCAGCTGGTCAGGATAACAGTATTCTTGTATTCGATATTCTGACAGGAAACAAGATCGATTCAGTGGACTGTTCCGTTTCAGCCAATGGTACAATATTTCCGGATGGTTATATAGGTGATATGGTTCTATCAAGGGATGGCACGCACCTTTTTGCCGTCGACCAGATGAACTTCCGTCTTGTTATCGTAGATACCCGTAAGATGCAGGTTATAAATTCCGTACCTGTTGGCCGTTATCCCTTTGGTATAGCTCTGAGCCGGGATGAAAAAAAGGTCTATGTGGCTAATGTTGGAATGTTCCAGTATAGCAAAATCGGGAAGATTGAAGAGAAGTCTGATTATAAAAATGCCCTTGCTTTTCCGGCTTTTGGCTATAATACCGAAGCGATGAAGAACGGAATAGTTACTGATTCTCTGGTTATTCCCGGCCTTGGAGATCCGAATAGTGACAATGCTTTTTCTGTCTGGGCAATTTCAATTGAAGATATTAATAATCCGAAAGTAACGGCTAAAATAAAAACCGGAAACCTTGTCGGACAGATGGTTGACGGAATCCCGGCAGTTGGGGGATCGAGCCCTAACTCACTGGTCGCCGCTTCAGACTGGGTTTTTACAAGCAATGGCAATAATGATAACATAACAGTAATAGACACTAAAACTGATTCTGTTGTTAAGGAAATATATCTGAAACCTGATGAGAGTCTGAAACATTTTAGGGGTATTATTCCTTTCGGCCTTGCAGTTTCACCCGATGAAAAGCAACTCTTTGTTGCGGAGGCAGGTATAAATGCAATAGGAATGATTGCTCTTCCTTCTTTTAAAGTGGAAGGACATATTCCTGTTGGCTGGTTTCCATCCAAACTGAAAATTACGCCCGATGGCAGGAATATAATTGTTACTAATGCAAAGGGTTATGGCAGCGGGCCTAATGGCGGAAAAAACTTTAAAGAGGGAGGGGAAGGTACATATATCGGAAATCTTATGAAAGGTACTGTTTCAATAATCGGGATACCTTCTGAGAAAGAACTTAAAAAGATGACATCTACGGTATTAAAGAATAACTTCCTCAAACAAAGGGCTTCTGATCTTTTAAAGTCACGTTCAGATAATCCTGTTCCATTGTACGGGGGACAGAAAGAGTCTCCCATAAAGCATATTGTTTTCATCTCAAAAGAAAACCGGACTTATGATGAAGTATTTGGTCAGATTAATAAAGCGGAGGGAGATGCTTCATTAGCCAGGTATGGCCATAATGTCTCTTTCTCAAACAGGGCCAACACGATGAGAGTTGAAAATGCCACAGTGATGGCTAACCATTATAAACTGGCAGAACAATTTGCCATAAGCGACAATTTTTATGTTGATGCTGACGTATCCGCTGACGGACACAGGTGGCTGGTAAATACATATCCGAATGAATGGGTTGAAACATGTACACCTGCAAGTTATGGCGGTAACCGGGATTATAAGCCGGCTTCAAAAGCTCCGGGAAGTCTGGGAATGAATGGATCTGCAGGTGCAATCTATCCTGAAGATTATAATGAATCAGGATCAATGTGGGATCATCTGGAGAGGAATAAAATTGATTTTTTTAATTTTGGGTTCAGTGTAATGTTCGAACCTGCTTTTTATGATGATTCTTATAAATACACAGGAATCAGGCAGTTTGCTAACTTTCCTGTTCCTGCTCCAATCTTCAGCAGAAGTTCCAGGCAATATGCCACATTTAATATGGCAATTCCCGATCAGTTCAGGATAAGCCAGTTCATTAAGGAGTTTGGAGAAAAGTGGATCGGTGATGGGAAAGTGATGCCACAGATGTTAACGGTAATTATTCCAAATGATCACGGAGCCAGTGAGCGACCTGAAGCTGGTTATCCTTTCAGGGAAAGCTATATGGTTGATAATGATCTGGCGGTAGGAAGAATTATTGAATTCCTTTCTCATACGCCTTATTGGAAGGATATGGCAATCTTTATTACCGAAGATGACGCACAGAATGGCGTGGATCATATTGATGCACACCGGAGCATACTGATGGTGGTTTCTCCTTATGTCAAAAGAAACTACGTTAGCAAGGTTCATTATAGTTTCGGAAGTATTTTTAAAACATTCTGGAATATACTTGGCCTTCCGTACCTTAATCAGTATGATGCAACGGCAACCGACCTTTCAGATATGTTTACCGGAGTTCCCGATTTTACTCCCTATACGGCGCTACCTCCCGATCTCAGGATATTTGATCCTCAGAAGGCTTTATCGCCTCTGGACGAGAAATTTGACTGGAAATCGCTCAAAGAATCACCCGAACTTGATGATCCTAAAGAGATGATTAAGTATCAGAAGGAAAAAGCTCAATACAGGACTGGGGACCAGGAAAAAAGTAAGAAGTAAGTAGTAAGTAGTAAGTTGTAACAGGTAACGAATTTGAGGTTGCGTCATAAAAAAAGGCTGTACATTTCTGTCACAGCCTTATTGGTATTAGTTTGAGAAAGATTAATCTACTCTTTTAACTTTTATAGCAACCGGTCCTTTTTCTCTCTGTTCAATTTCAAATTCAACTGCCTGACCTGCCTCAAGTTCGGTGTGGGAAACCTCTAAACCTGAACGGTGGATAAAGATATCCTTGTCATCTTCTGTTTGAAGGAATCCATAACCTTTTACTCTGTCATACCATTTAACAGTACCTTTCATAGTTTTAGAATTTGTTACCTACCTGTAGTTATCTCTTCTGTTTCCACCACCGCTTCCACCTCTGCGGTCGTTGTTATCACCACCTCTGAAATTACTTCTTCTGTCAGTCCGTTCGATTGATTCATTAACGATAATGTTTCTACCGCTAACTTCAGCTCCATTTAATTCTTCGATAGCTTTCTTTGCTTCAGCATCATTCGGCATCTCAACGAAACCAAATCCTTTGCTTTTCCCAGAGTACTTGTCAATAATGATTTTTGCGGATGTTACTTCGCCATACTCTTCAAAAATTTCTTTTAATTCTGCTTCACTCATTTTAAAATGAAGACTTCCTACGTAAATGTTCATAATTCAATTATTAAAGTATTTATAAAACAGGGACAAAGGTCATATTTATTTTTGAAAACAAAAA
>Ga0182011_10000023_pt1 | contig 119471 bp, 139 predicted proteins | sample 711E1DmetaG_FD_120481 | JGI IMG/M metagenome (GOLD analysis project Ga0182011, IMG submission 120481) | Permafrost microbial communities from Stordalen Mire, Sweden - 711E1D metaG | ecosystem: Environmental > Terrestrial > Soil > Wetlands > Permafrost | place: Sweden: Stordalen | collected...
ATAAGTACGGCATAAAGTAGCATCTCGGAAATCACAATTTATCGTGATTATCCGCTCGATATATGCGATTAATCGCATATTCGAAGATGCTACTTTATTATGCGCAACTATTGTCCGCAACTAGATAATATAAATATTTATAAACTCATAATCTTAAATTACTGTGTTATGATTATTTGAGGTGTCAATTATGGCTAAGGATAAGAAGTTTTTGCAGGATGAGTGGAATGGTGTTTCTTCTGAATTGTCTGTTGAGAACAAGTGGGTTTTGGCTTCGCTTACTGATAGTGAGAATGTCGAAAAGTCTTTCGAGAGGAAGAGTGCTCTTGTTGAAGAGCTTCTTGCTAAGCTGCAGCAGGACGAGAATACCCTTAATGATGTTCATCAGAAGCTTACGCGCTTGATTGCTGATTGGACTGGAGATTTTCAGAAGGAGATTAGGGCTTCTGGGAGCAAAGGTGTTGCTGAGCAAATTTATGCTTTTATGCGACAATTTTCAGATGTTGAAAAGAAGGTCAATGCAGATTTTACTAATACTAAGAGTATGATATCTAATATTAGGTCACAGTATGAGAATATGACTGTTAAAGCTATTAATGAAAAGACTCATGCTGAATTAGTTGGTGAATTTAAGTCACTTGTCTCGATGTTTGCGCAATGGCTCTCTTATGATAAAGAACTTTCTGATATTGTGTCCAAGTGCAATAATTTTATCAAGACTTATGATGCAAATTCTCCAGAGTTTGCAAATTATGGTAATATTGATGAAAAGCTCAATGATTTATTCGAAGGCAAAGGCGTGTATAGTTCCTATTCTGTTGAGCAGCGTAAAGCAATACTTGCAAGATATGAGCGTTCGAATGAATATGCATTAAAGAAACGGCAAGATGTCATTAATAGAATTAATGCTTTCATGAAAGAAGGCGGGATGACTTCAGATTTAGTTTTTGAAGAGAAAAAGACTGGAAATAGTATGTATTTTAATGAAAGTTTAGATAGATTGCGGAAAGCAGGCTTTAAGAGGCATTTGCGTCCTGTAGAATATTTTGAAATTCTTGCAGATGTAGAGGCAAATGGTACTGCAAGCCCGCATTTTGAATTACGAAAAAATTTATGGAGTGGTTACGGTGAATGGTTAAGTATGGCTGTTATGTTAAAAGATGGGATATTGCATATAGCATTAGATCCAGAAAATATTGCATGGAATAGTAAAAAAGGACAATATGAATATGCTGGTCAAGCAAGTATAAATATTCCTGCACCGCAATTAAAAGCAAATGATTGGAATGAAAACATTTCTGAATTTACAAATTATTTCGGAGTCGGATGTAAGGGAATATATTTGAATAGAGAAGGTGTGTGGGGTCCTGTCGGTTTTGGCGACAGCGATGGCTATGGCAGGCTTATCCTCTATGCCGACTACAAATGGGGGGCTTCTCGTGGGGTAAAGTAGGGCGCGAAGCGCCACCGCGCGAAAAAAACAGCATATTTATAATTAATAAAAATATCTTTTCTTTTGTCCTGACAGTAAATGTCAGGGCTACACGCCTTTTTACTACGGCGACCTTTTAGGCGTCATAAAATTCAATCACGACATTAAGTAAGCATGCTCTGAAATATGAAGTGATGGTGCATACAATGATGCAGTAACCAAGTAAAGAGGCTACAATGTGTGAGGTCCTGTCGGTTTTGGCAACAACAATGACAATAACAGGCTTAACCTCAATGCCAACAACAATCAAAGGGCTTCTCGTGGAATAGCCCTGACAGTTAGGACAAAAAGTATTAATTTTCGAACATGCACTGAAGAGATTTGTGGAAAGGCTTGCGCAATTATAACAATTTATTTCTTGCATACAAAAAAGCACGAAAACATAAAACAACAAAAAATATGTTATATTTATTGAATCAAGGATAGATTGTTTTTATTTTTTTTTCTTTTTTTATTTCTTTCTGTCCAATCAAGACAATAGACATTGAAAATTTCTAAACTTCTTTTGTATACGCCTCATCATCATATCTAAAAGAAAACTCTCTTCCATTAAGGTTAAATTTCACAAGATCCGCTTTGTTTCTAATCTGCGTTTTGATATCATTTAGGCAATCTAGAAGCGTTGAATGGCCTTTTTCTCTTAGCTCTGCACTGTGCAATGTTAGGCCTTCAAGCACTTCACCGAGCTTATATGCTTTTGTAAAATTTTTTCTAGGCTTTGCATATCCTAGAGGGATTTCCTCTATGATTGTGTTTGTCAAGTATGCAATTATTATTTCCTCTGTTGAGATTCCAAAGCCTTTAGACATGCTATTTTCTAAAATGCTATTTGCAAAGGCACGAGAATATCCTCTGAAACCAGATACTGAATCCCTGATGGAAAATCCGAACTGCGAGAATAAAAGGCTCTGGAGTGCGTTCACTGCTTCTCTATAGATGCCAGGCGCTCGCATCTGCGGAGCAAAGTATCTGTCTCCGATCACAAGATATCTGTCGTCAGGATTCTTATCCTTGAATTTTTCAATGAATTTTGATATCTCTTTCGGATCCTGATCATTGTCTGCATCAACCTCAACAATGAATCCTATATTTTTATTAGATAGAATATATTCTAGTCCTGTCCTGATAGCGTCAGATTTACCGCGATTAGAGCCATGCTTAATCAGCCTAGCATCAGTCACAGATGTCAATTGTGTCCCATCATCCACTACGACGATCTCTCCAAAATATTTGGTTGATTCTATTGTTTCTTGAAGTGTTTTGGCATCTGCCGTGATATCATCGCTAAGATAATAAAATGGCATGATTATTCCAATATTCGGTGTCATGATATATTTAGGAGCGAATACGGATTTAAAAAATTGATTGAAGTGGTAGCTCTGTAGATATCATGCTCGCCTGCGCCGCCTTGTGAGATTTGGATAATGCGCTATATGATTCGCTAAAAATCTGATGAACCCTCTAATTCATTTGCTATGCGAGTGTGGCGTAGGTTGGCTTCGTGCCGGCTCCCTGCCTGTAATCGATAAATTTATATCTTAACCATCTCAATAGATATTCATGATTGATATAATTATCAAAGCAGTTATTGGGGCAATTTTTGTTGTCGTAATTGCGCTTTTAGCGAATTCAAAATATTATTTTCTTGCAGGATTGTTGCCACTATTTCCGACATTTGCGATAATGAGCCATTATTTAATTGGAACAACAGGCACGCAAAATAAGTTTCGAGACGTAATAATTTTTGGGATGTGGTCGTTGATTCCATATTTTGCGTATCTAATCACAGTATATTATCTATATGATAAGACCAATATATATTATACAATAGGCGGCGGATTATTAGTCTGGCTCATAGCTGCATTGATTCTTGTCTATTTCTGGAACCACTAGGACCATTTTCATCCCTCCCAAATCAACCATTAAATTTATAAATACCCTAAAGTTTCTCTTATCATCAGCGACGCTTGGCGTCGTGGATTGGGTTATGACAAACTCAATCATTGCAACGGCCTGAAAAGAAAACCATTTTCAGTACAAATCTTGTATTTGTTCTCGATGTTTTTCACGGAAAGGCTTTATTCGCATCCATGCTGCAATTATGCACACCATGTATGCAACTTGCGAATAATTGTATATAATATAGGAATATTTGCGTTTGTTAGCACGCTCGCATCGCCAGTCTATCAGATTGGTCATGGAGTCCACAATGTTTCGGATGATAAATCATCCAAAGCTCGCTGGGTGCTAACAAGAACAGCAATGAAAATAAAATATTAATCACTATGTAAAATGAGCGGACGAAGGCATTGGCCAAGACACGGAAGCATGCAATACTGGCCTAGGGTAAAGGCTAAAAGAGCTTATGCTAAAGTCAGATCATGGACTAAGAATTCAAAAGATCCAGTGCTCGGGTTCATCGGATACAAGGCAGGCATGACTCACATCGTCGGTATAGATGCAAGAAAGAATTCTATTACCAAGGGCGATGAGATAACCTTCCCTGTGACAGTGATCGAATGCCCTCCTATGAAAATAGCAGGAGTGAGATTATATAAGGCGAAATACACAAAGGTCCAGCCATATAAGGATATATTGTTCAGATTGGACAAGCACTTGTCAAGAAAGATCACGATGCCAAAAAAGCCTCATGAGCTGGGCATGCTCGATAGTATAAAGCCAGAGGAATTATTCGACGTGAAATTATTGGCATACACACAACCCCAGCTTTCTGGGTTTGCAAAAAAAAGGCCTGAATTCATGGAATTCGGGCTGTCAGGCACTGTAGCAGACAAGATAAAGTTTGTCAAAGAGAATCATGATAAGGAATTGCTCGTCAATAACCTGTTCAAAGAAGGAGAGTTTGTAGACATCCATGCAGTCACAAAAGGCAAGGGATTGCAAGGGCCAGTAAAAAGGTTTGGTGTGGATTTCAAGCCCCACAAGTCAGAGAAAGGCGTGAGAAGGGTAGGAACATTAGGATCATGGTCTGGCCAAGGCCATGTATTATATAGGATTCCGCATCCAGGACAGATGGGGTATCATACAAGGACAGAATATAATAAGCAGATATTCAAGATAGGCAAGCCAGAGGAAGTCAATCCTAAAGGAGCGTTCCCTCATTATGGGAATGTAAGATCAACATTTGTCATGATAAAAGGAAGCGTTTTCGGGGCGCAGAAAAGGGCGATAGTTTTCACAAAGCCGATAAGGCAGAAGGTTCCAGAGCCAGTGCCTACGATAACATATATTGATAGAGAATCGAAGAACTAATAATAAAATAATAATAAATGATACTCAAATGAAAATACCTGTCTACGACGCAAAAAAGAATGAAGTGGCGAAAAAGGATTTGCCAAGGCAATTCAGCGAGCCGATACGATCAGACCTTATATACAAGGCAGTGCTGACAGTGCAGGCGAACAAAAGGCAGCCCTACGGCTCATTTGTAGACGCTGGAATGAATGTATCAGCAAAGCTCTCAAGACGCAGGAGAGACTACAAAGGATCATACGGCCACGGCATAGCAAGAAGCCCTAGAAAGATAATGTCGCATCGAGGGACAAGATTCAATTGGGTAGGCGCATTGGCACCAAATACTGTAGGCGGAAGAAGGGCCCATCCTCCGAAGGCAGTGCGGAATTGGGACAAGAAGATGAACATCAAAGAGAGGAGAAAAGCAGTATGCTCGGCAATGTCAGCGACGATGGATAAGGACATTGTCACAAAAAGAGGCCATCTGCTTCCTAAGGAATTCCCATTCATACTTTCAAATGATGTCGAGGGCATCAGCAAGACAAAAGATATCATAGAGATGCTCAATGCATTAGGATTCAAGGATGAGCTTGACAGGACTAAAGAAAAGGTCAAAAGGGCAGGCCTGGGAAAGAACAGGGCGAGGCCATACAAGACAAAGAAGTCAGTATTGTTCGTCGTCTCGAAAAGATGCGCGCTGAACAAGGCAGCGCATAACATATCAGGAGTCGACATCGTCACACCAGACCATCTGAATGCAGAATTATTGGCACCAGGGACGAAGCCAGGAAGATTGACATTATACACTGAAGGCGCAGTTGACGAGATTGCGAAGATGTTCAAGTATTAGTAATAAAAATGATGAGGTACGAAATAATTAACCTCGATGGACTCACGTTTTCGTGAGGACATCACTTTCACAAAAAAAGTAAAGACTTTTTTGTGCACAAGAAATGCAAAGCATTTCTTTGTGTTCCAAGGTTTTTCGTAAAAAGCTTATGCAGATCATAAAAAACCCATTATCGACGGAAAAATCAATCAGGCTGATGGAATCAGACAACACATTGATATTTGAAGTCGACAAAAAGGCCACAAAAGACGCGATAAAGTCTGAGATAGAGAGCTTTTTCAATGTAAAAGTCGTCGCTGTCAGGACAAGAATCGGGCCAGACGCACATAAGAGGGCATTCATCAAGTTCAGCGCAGAGACGCCAGCGATAGATATTGCGACGAAATTAGGGATGATATAACACCGCCTTTTTAAAAAAAGGTGGGCGAAAAAAGACGGTCGCTTAAGGCGACAAAACTAATAAACTGTGATTCATCATGGGTAAGAACTTAACACAACAGGCGCGTGGAAAAGGCGGCCCTAGTTTCACATCTCCAGGATTCAGGTATTTAGGAGAGGCTAGATTGAAGCACGGCGTGAATGCTGCTGAAATACTTGATATTGTAAAAGATCAAGGCCATCTTGCGCCATTGATGCAGGTAAAATATAATGATGGCAGTTCAGGATATATGGTCGCTCCAGAAGGGGTGTTTGTAGGCCAGAGATTGATCATAGGGGATAATGCGCCTCTTGAGATAGGCAATTCATTGTTTTTGAAAGATGTCCCAGAAGGCTCTATCATATTCAATATAGAAGGCGTCCCTGGCGACGGTGGAAAGTTTTGCAGGACCACAGGGAGTTTCGGAAAGGTGTTTGCAAAATCAGACAAGTCTATCCAAGTGATGCTGCCGTCAAAGAAGATAAAAGAGTTCAATCCAGGCTGCAGGGCGACTATCGGTGTCGTCGCTGGCGCGGGTAGGAAAGAAAAGCCGTTCCTGAAAGCAGGCACTATGTGGCATTATAGGATGGCAAGGAAAAAGAGATATCCTCATATGTCAGGCTCAGCACAGAACGCAGTCGATCATCCGTTCGGTAACAAGAGGACTTCAAGAAAGAGCAAGGCAAGGCCTGCACCTAAGAATGCTCCTCCAGGAAGGAATGTAGGATATATCAGGCCGAGAAGGACTGGCCAGTCGAAGTCAAGGAGTTCAGACAATCAAAGGTAAAAAATGGCAAGAAAAGCATTCAGCTATCGTGGAAAATCATTGGAAGAGATCCAGGGCATGTCAGTCAAGGAACTGGCAGAGCTGTTGCCTGCAAGGCAGAGGAGATCAATCAAAAGAGGATTTAGCGAAGAGAAGCAGAAGATAATAAAAAAGCTCTCGAAGCTCGACACTATAGAGACTCATGTAAGGGATATGATAGTATTGCCGCAATTCATGGGCAAGACCATAAAAGTTCATAATGGGAAAGATTTCATCCCAGTGCTCATACAGGAAGATATGGTCGGCATGTATTTCGGCGAGCTTGTCATGACAAGAAAGAAGGTGCAGCATAATGCGCCAGGAGTAGGAGCGACGAAGTCGTCCTCGAATGTGTCTGTCAAATAAATAGCTGTCAAATTAATATTATTCATGCGCTTTTTCGTCTGTGCGCTCGCATCGCCAGTCTATCAAATTGGTTATGGAGTCCAGAACGTTTCGGATGAGAGATCATCCAAAGCTCGCTAGGCATAGGCGACGAAAAAGCAGATGCAGAAGCGAAAAAATAAACATGAAAACTAACTATTCATTCAATGATGTGAAAGAGAACATGGCAAGGGCCTCAGGCAGGAGCCTGAATGTCTCGTTCAAGCAGGCTGTAGAGATATGCAGCCATATAAGGGGAAGGCCGCTAAGCCAGGCAAAGATGCTGCTCAATCAGGCGATAAATATGGATAAGCCTATACCATTCAAGAGATTCACGAACGGGCTAGGTCATAAGCCAGGCATCGGCCCAGGAAGATACCATCCTAAGGCATGCGCAGAGATATTGAAAGTCATAGAGTCTGCTGAGTCGAATGCGAAAAACAAAGGCATGAATTCAGCTGATCTAAAATTATTGCATATCGCAGCCCAGACAGCGCCTAAGCAATGGCATTATGGGAGGAAAAAAAGGTCTGTGTTCAAGGCAGCGCATATCGAAGTGGTGCTTGAAGAGGTCAAAGGATTGGGAAAGCCGAAAAATTCAGACAAGAGATCCGATTCCATAAAATCAGATTCAAAGAAAATCGATAAGAAATCAAAATCAGACAAGAAATCAGAATCAAAATCAGATAAAAAATCAGAATCGAAATAAGGTAAGAAAATGATTGAGCGAAAATTTGTTGCTGAAAATCTCAAAGAATACCAGATAGAAGAATATCTGAGGTCTGTACTAGGAAAGGCAGGGCTCAGCTATATCAAGATGCAGAGGACTCCATTAGGCGAAAAGATAATAATCTGCGCCTCAAGGCCAGGCATTATCGTCGGAAAAAGCGGATCGAACATCACAAGGCTCACAAAAGAGCTCAAGGAAAGATTCCATTTAGAAAATCCTCAGATAGAGCTGCTCGAGGCAGAGGATTCTATGACAAATGCCAATATCGTCGCTGAGTCGATCGCGAATTCGCTGGAGAGGTTCGGCACTGCACGGTTCAAAGGCATAGGCCATAAGGCCATGGCAGATATCATGAGCGCAGGAGCAAGAGGGGTAGAGATATTGATTTCAGGGAAGGTCCCATCATCAAGGGCAAAGACCTGGAGATTTTATATGGGATATCTTAAGAAGTCAGGAGACATAGCAGTCTCAGGAGTCAATACTGCATATGCGAGCGCAAAGCTCAAGACAGGGATCATCGGCGTGCAGGTCAGGATAATGCCGTCGACTACAAAACTGCCTGACGACATCGAGCCTAACACTGATGCAGCCCCGAAAGTCCAGGATGTGACGACAGGAAAGACAGAGGCCTTGGAAGAGAAGCCTAAGAAAAAGGCAAAGAAGTCTGATGAAACAAAGAAGCCGAGAAAAAAGCCTGCTAAAAAAGAAGATGCGAAGAAAGATGATGCTAAAGACATCAAGAAGAATGATGTTAAAGATGCAAAGAAAGATGATGCCAAAAAGGATCCAGAAAAAAAAGACACAGAAAAAAAGGCTGAGGCATAGTTGATCAGGTAATTATCATGAAATTCGCTGATATAAAAAAACTGCAAAAGGACGAGATGCAAAAGAAATTGCATGAACTCACTATTGAACTCATGAAGCTCAATGCACAGGTGGCCATAGGGACTACGCCCAAGAGCACAAAACAGATAAGGGAGATTAAAAAGAACCTGGCACGCGTCGAGACATTGAGAGGGCAGGAATTTTCGAGCGAGCTTGCCGGCCTTAAGAGAAAGCAGAAAAAATATATCAATCACTAGATTATATTCATAAGATTATATCCATAATGGCCTGCGGCCGAAGGGGAAGCAGGCGGTGAAAAAAACAATGACCGAAATATGCACTGTGTGTGGTTTGCCAAAAGAACTCTGCGTATGTGAACAGATTGCTAGGGAAAGCCAGAAGATAGTCGTGAAGATGGTGAAGAAGAAATTCGGGAAGCAGTACACAATGATAGAGGGTATCGATACCAACGAAATCGATATCAAGGATGTGGCGAAAAGGCTTAAGAACAAGTTCGCCTGCGGCGGCACTGCAAAAGACGGATATATAGAATTGCAAGGCAATCATCTTTTGAAAGTGCAGGCAGCACTCAAAGAGATAGGGTTTGCGCCTGAGACGATAGAAGTCAAGGGCATGTAGGAAGATTTTGGTAAACAATATATGACTACCTCGATAAAAGATGAATTCATAGGAAAAGAAGCCCTCATAGTTAGGGCTAGAAACAAGCAGTTGTTAGGGCTCAAGGGAAAGATAATGGATGAGACAAAGAACGCATTCAAGTTCCTCATCAACAAAGGGAATTTTAGAGAACTCAAGATGGTGATGAAGGATGGCAACACATTCAAGATCGGTAGCAAATTGTTCGATGGCTCAAAGATAAGCAGGAGGCCAGAGGACAGAATCAAGCTCAAGGATGACTAAGGATGGATGGATAAGAATGGCAGACAAAGACAATACGATCAAAAACATTGGCGTTGAGACAAAAAAGCCAGAGATAGCGCCCAAGTCTATTGACAAGAACGACCCATTTTATGGATCAGTCAAGCTCAGGGGAAGGATATTCACAGGCACAGTGATCAGTGATAAGATGCAGAAGACTGCAACAATTGAATGGCCTAGAAGGAAATTCAACAAGAAATATGAAAGGTTCGAGATGCGAAGATCAAGGGTCAAGGCCCATAATCCTGAAAGCATCAACGCAAAGATCGGGGATCTTGTGAAGATTGCAGAGACAAGGCCATTGTCCAAGACAAAAAATTTTGTGATAATAGAGATTGTGAAAAAGCATACGGCATGAAATAATATATCGAATGATTCATGAAATATTCGAAAAGATAATATTCAAAAAAATATATTTAAAAAAAATAATTCCAAAAAATAATATTTAAAAAAATAATCATGGTATAAAATGAAGGCATTAAAGGCTCACATCGTAAAATCATTGCCTGTCGGGGCATATGTAAGCACCTGTGATAATTCAGGCGCAAAGATTGTAAAGATATTTTCAGTCATCGGCCATAAGACAAGAAAAGGCCAAAAGCCTGCAGCAGGGATAGGGGATCTAATAATGGCCGCTGTCAAGTCAGGAAAGCCTGACATGAGAAAACAGGTCGTATATGCGATAGTCGTTAGGCAGAAGAAAGAATACAGGAGAGCAAGCGGCATGAGGATAAAGTTCGAGGACAATGCCTGTGTCGTGTTAAAGGATGAGAAGGGAAACCCTAAAGGCACAATATTCAAAGGGCCTATAGCAAAAGAAGTCGCTGATAGATGGCCTGCAGTCGCAAAGATCGCAAGCATCATAGTATGAATTGATTATAATATAATGATAGGATAATAACAAGACAATAATACAGTCATAAAAAAAGCAATAAAAAAAATGAAAAAAGACTTTTCAGCATCATGGATATCAAGCACCAAGCCTAATAAGCAGAGGAAATATCGGTTCAACGCGCCTCTTCATATAAGGGGAAGCTTCCTTAATGTGCACTTGTCAAAAGAATTGAGGCAGAAATATTCCATGAGATCCTTACGTGTCAGGGTCGGGGATAAGGTAAGGATAATGAGAGGCCAGTTCAAGAAGCAGGAAGGCAAGGTTGAAGAGGCTGATTTGAGGAATTCCAAGATATATATATCAAAGGTTGAGCATACAAAGCGTGATGGCACTAAGGCAAGATATCCTATAGATCCATCAAATGTCATGATTGTCGAGCTCGATGCTGAAGATAAGAGAAGGCTGGCCAAGCAGGTAAAGACGCCGAAAAAAGAAAAGCCTAAGATAGAAAAATCGAAACCTGAATCAAGGGCGGCAAAGCCGAAACCCAAAAATAAGCATGAAAATAAATCCGATGATAAATCAAAGAGCTGAAAATGATAAAAAGACACTTGAAAAGATTGAATGCGCCAAGGACTTGGAAGATACAGCGTAAAGGGATAATATTCATAACAAGGAGCAATCCTGGCGGAATGCCAAAAGACTTGACAGTCCCTGTATCGAACCTTTTGAAATATGAGTTGAAGCTTGCCAATTCTATAAAAGAGGTCAAGCACCTGGTGCTCACTGAAGAGATCATAGTCAATGGCAGAAAGGTCGATGACTACAGGCATGCAGTATGTTTCACTGATGTATTATCATTGCCTAAGCTGAACAAATATTACAGGATGATTGTCGATAGCGACAACATACTTAAGCCAGTCCCTATATCAAAAGAAGAGGCGCAGCTAAAGATCATCAAGATCATCGGCAAGAGCTTTGTCAAAGGAAAGACCCAGCTGAACCTGCTCGATGGGCGGAACATCTTGTTCGAAAAGCATCATTATAAGGTAGGCGATTCATTGCTGATCACAATCCCAGAGCAGATCGTCAAAGAGCATCTCAGTCTTGAGAAAGGGGCATTGGTGCTCTTGTACAAGGGCAATCATGTGGGAAAAATAGGTACATTGGAAGATATCAAGCAGAAATCTGTTGTCGTAAAGACTGGTGATGAGACTTATGAGACAAAAAAGGATTATCTGCTGGTCGTAGGAAAAGACAGGCCGCTCATAAAGATGACAAAATGATTTCAAAAGAAGATGATTTTATAATTTCAAGAAAGGATGATTTTAAGATTTATGAAACAATTTATTGAACTAATGTATGATGATTAGTATAACGGAATGCATAACAATCAAAATGACTGATGAACAAAACCTGATGAGAAAAATAAAGGTTGAGAAGATCACCTTAAACATCGGGACAGGAAAAGATCAGCAGCTGCTTGAAAAGGCGCAGAAGCTGCTGAAGAATATCACAGGGATAGATAGTGTAAGGACTATAACGCAGAAAAGGATCGCTGCCTGGGGCTTGAGGCCTGGACTTCCTATCGGATGCAAGCTAACATTGCGGCATGACCAGGCTCATAAGCTCATCCCAAGGATGCTTGCAGCAAAAGAGTTCAAGCTCACCGAGGATAATTTTGATGATAATGGAAATGTTAGCTTCGGTATCAAAGAATATATCGATATCAAGGATGCAAAATATGATCCTGACATCGGAGCGATGGGCCTTCAATGCTCGATAACATTAGAAAGACCTGGATTCAGGATAAAGAAAAGGAAGATGTTCAAGAAAGTGATCCCTATGAATCATAGGATACCAAAGCCTGATGCGATGAAATTCATGATAGAGAATTATAATGTGAAATTCGCTGTCAAGGAAGAGGAAGAATAAAGAGGAAGGATAAAATGACTACTACTGATCATACAAAAGTGTTGAAGCAGCTCCAGGACAAGCCAGGAAAGCTGGCCAAATGGAAAAAATATAGTGTCCCGAGGGATAGGCCGCATGGTGCATTGCACAAGAAATGCGTAAGGTGCGGAAGGACAGGCGCGCATATAAGCAAATATGGCCTGAATCTTTGCAGGCAATGCTTTAGAGAAGTCGCTACAAAGATCGGCTTCAAAAAATACAATTAGTATTTTTTGAGCTAAGAAACATTAACAATGTTCCTTATGCTTCAAAAAACACAACTGATGAAATGAATTCAATCGAGGAACAAGAAACATAACATCAATCAATAAATATAAAATCAATACACATAACATCATTGAGGAAAAAAATCATATTGTAATCACAATCACGAGGTCAAAATGTTAAATGATCCATTAGCAAATGTTTTGTCATACATAAACCATCACGAAAGCCTTGGAAGAAAAGAGATCACTGTAGGCAATAATTCCAAGATCATACGCAAGATACTCGGCATACTCAATGAGAACAATTATCTTGGAGAGTATAAGGAGATTGAGGACGGCAAAGGGAAATTGCTCAATATCTCGCTATTAGGCAACATCAACAAGGTCGGCGTGATAAAGCCTCGGTTCAATGTCAAGAAATTAGAATATGAAAAGTTTGAGAAGAGATTCTTGCCAGCAAAGGATTTCGGGATTATTGTAGTATCGACATCCCAAGGCATGATGACGCACTCTCAGGCCAAAGAGAAAGGATTAGGAGGAAGGCTTATCTGCTACTGTTATTAATCACCTGGCAATAAGAGATAATAAGAGACAATAATGAAACTCGCACAAATTGAATATAGGGTCGAAATCCCAGAAAAGGTCGATGTCGAATTAAAAGATGGCCTGTTCACGATCAAAGGGCCCAAAGGCGAAGTCAAGAGAAAATTCATTTATCCAAAAGTCGCGATAGTAAAAGATGGCAATGCGATAAGATTCAATGCGATAAAGCCTACAAAAAGGGAAAAGGCAGCGATCTATACGACAGAAGCCCATCTGAAGAATATGTTCAAAGGAGTATTGGAAAACTCGATCTATAAGCTCAAGATATGCTCAGGACATTTCCCTATGAAGGTCACTTATAAAAATAATTTGCTTGAGGTGAAGAATTATATGGGTGAGACAGTCCCAAGGACGCTTAAGATCAAGCCTGGTGTCGAAGTGGTCGTCAAAGAGCCAGAGATCACAGTAACAAGCCCAGATAGGGAACTTGCTGCACAGACTGCTGCTGCAATTGAGCAAGTGGCAAGAAGGTCAGCGTTCGACAGGAGGATATTCCAGGATGGCATATATATAACTGTAAAAGACAGCAAAGTGCTCAAATGATCAGTCATGATCAATAAAATAATCCAAATAAAATAAAAATATATTATAAAAACAAATATATTATATAAAAAATATATTATATGATGATCCAGAGTTGAAATCAATGGATGAACACAAAAAACTTTTAGAAGTCAGAAAGACGATCAAGGCAAGAAAGCCTGAGTTCATACAGCAAGACTATCATAAGAAGAGAAGGCTTTCAAGAAAATGGAAAAGGCCTACTGGCCTTCAAAGCAAGATGAGGCATCAGTTCAAAGGATATTCAAGAAGGGTAAAGCAGGGCTGGAGATCGCCTGTTGAGATCAGGGGATTCCATCAATCAGGATTAATACCTGTCATGATCAATAATATCAAAGAGCTGGATAATCTCAAGCCAAATCAAGGGATAATCATAGGATCCAATGTCGGGACCAGAAAAAAGCTTCTGATAATGGATAAGGCAGCGCAGCTCAATATCAAGATACTTAATATCAAGCCTGAACAGTTCAAGAAACAGGTTGAAGAGAAGAAGGTCGAGAAGGCTGAAGCAAAGAAATCTAAAGAAGAGCAGAAGAAGAAATCTTTGGAAGACTCGATGAAAAAAGCAGAAAAGGCAAAGAAAGACAAGGAAAAAGTCGAAAAGACCGAAGATAAGCAGAGCGATGAGGAAAAGGCTGCTGCTGAGGAAGAGAAAAAAGTAGAAGAGAAGAAAGAGAAAGACGACGTGCTTATCCACAAAGCACCGTAGGCATTAGTGCCCTAAATCCTAGGGATTTTATGGCATACACAATAATCAAGGAATATTTTGCAATAATATTACGAGGTTTCAAATGGATCTTAAAGTTCAAAAAAGGCTGTCAGCACAAATACTTGATTGCTCTCCAAAAAGGGTAATATTCGACAATGACAGGCTTGATGATATAAAACAGGCAATCACTAACAGGGATTTGAGATTGCTTATCGGCGATGGCGCAATATCCAAAAAGCCGATGAATGCCACCTCAAAATTCCGTGTGAGAAAGCTTAAGGTGCAAAAGAGCAAAGGCAGAAGAAAAGGCCCTGGCTCAAGAAAAGGAAAATATAATACTCATTTCAAAGGCAAGCTTGTATGGATGAATAATGTCCGGGTACAAAGGGCATTCCTAAGATTATTATCTGAAAAAAATATAATCACAAGAAAGGCATTCAGGGAATTATACTTGAAATCCAAAGGAGGATATTTCAGGAGCAGGAGGCACATAAAGCTATACTTGCAAGAGCATGATGAGATGCTTGCAAAAAATGCAGTGCCTGAAAAGAAAGCCCCTGTGAAGATCAGGCAATATAAGGATAGGCAAGATGCCAAATAATATAAGAAATAATATATGATTAATGATATTATATAATTAATGATAATATGTGATTTATCATGGCAAAACAAAAAAAATTCATCCCATACAGGAGAAAACTCAGTGGAAGGACCAATTATAGGAAAAGGCTCAAGCTCTTAGTCAGCGGAAGCCCGAGGCTTGTTGTCAGAAAGACCAACAAGAATGTAGTTGTCCAGATTGTGAATTATGGCGAGGATGGAGATAACGTCCTGGTCACTGCAAACTCTACAGAGCTAAAAAAGCTCGGATGGAATTATGCCACAGGCAATCTTCCTGCTGCATATCTTACTGGCCTCTTGGCTGGCAAAAAGGCTGTCGGAAAAAAGGTCGAGAACGCTATTGTCGATCTAGGATTGCAGACACCTGCAAAAGGCTCAAGGCTCTATGCTGCAATCAAAGGTGCATGTGATGCAGGGCTCAAGGTATCATGTTCAGATGAGGCATTCCCTTCTGAAGATAGGATCAAGGGGAAGCATATAGCTTCCTATAATAAGAAGGCAGCTGATATTGAGAAAGGATTTGAGGATCTGAAGAACAAGATATTGAAATGATATTGAAATGATATTCATATAATGTTGATATTATATTATATACAATATATGCACAATATATATGCGAGGAATGATTATGGCTAAACCAAATGAGAAAGAACCAGAAAAGGTCTTGATCGAGCCTGTCGAAGAAGAGGCAGTCCAGACCCTGAAGATGAGCTCTGATATCGAGAGATGGCAGCCTAAGACAGAGCTAGGAAGAAAAGTCAAGTCTAGGGAATTGTCAAATATAGACCAGGTGCTGGATTATGGAAAGCCTATACTTGAGCCTGAGATTGTCGATATGCTATTGCCAGATATGGAGACTGATCTGCTTATGATCGGCCAATCCAAAGGTAAATTCGGTGGAGGCTCAAGAAGAGTATTCAGGCAGACACAGAAAAAGACTAAAGAAGGCAATAAGCCTAAATTCTCCACATTCTCTGTCATAGGGAACAAGGACGGATTTGTAGGGTTAGGGTTCGGCAAAGCAAAAGAGACAGTTCCTGCAAGGGAAAAGGCATTAAGAAAATCAAAGCTCAACATCATGAGAATCTCAAGGGGCTGCGGCTCATGGCAATGCAATTGCAAGACTCCTCATTCAATACCTTATACTGTGACAGGAAAATGCAGCTCTGTAATTATTGAATTGAGGCCTGCACCTAAGGGAACCGGCCTTAAGGCAGAAAAAGAGGTTGCAAAAATCCTAAGGCTTGCCGGAATCAAAGATGTCTGGTCGAGAAGCAGAGGACAGACAAGGAACAAGCTAAATGTTATAGAGGCTGTGAGAAAAGCATTAGTGAAATTGAGCACTACAAAGATCCAGGAAAGGCATGTCGAGAATCTTGCGATAAGGCAGGGCGCATTGCCAAAAGATCCTGTTGTCAAAGATGCTGAATTAAAGGCATAAATCATGATGTGAAAATATGGCTGAAAAAAAACCAAGGGTCGATAAGACAACTCCAGGAAAGATCGCAGTAGTTAGGATCAGGGGTACTGATGATGTGAATTTCGAGATTGTCGATACCATGATCATGCTGAAGCTTCATAAGAAGCATACTTGCTCAGTATATGATAAGACTCCTGTACTTATGGGGATGCTAGAGAAATGCAAGGATTATGTCGCTTATGGAGAGATCGATGATCAGACATACAAGCTCCTTATAGAGAAGAGAGGCATAACAAAAGAAGGCAAAGTGCAGAATTATTTTCATCTAAGCCCTCCGCGCGGCGGATTCGAAAGAAGAGGCATCAAATATTCCTATACTCAGAAAGGCGCGCTCGGGTATAGGGGCGAGAAGATGAATGATCTGATAAAGAAGATGATATAAGGATTGAGATTATGTTAAACAGAAGAAAAAAATCAATAAAATTCCGCGGCATGCATACGCACGGCTATGGATCAAAGAAAAAGCATAGAGGCTCTGGGCATCAGGGTGGTGTAGGCATGGCCGGCACAGGAAAAAGGGCAGACCAGAAAAAGCCTTCTGTCTGGAAGGATAAGAAATATTTCGGCAGGCATGGCTTTACAACACAATCTAAGACAGTCAAGACGATCAACCTGTTCTATATTGAGGATCATTTCGAATCATTATTGAAAGATGGAACAATAAAGAAAGAGGCAGACTGCTTTTTGGTCAATCTCAAGGACTTGAATGCAGATAAATTGCTAGGATCAGGAGAAGCGACGAGAAAATACAAGATTGTCGCTCATTCAGCATCAGAGTCAGCAATGGCAAAAGTTCAAGAGGCGAAAGGGACTGTTGAAGTTGCAGCTAAGAAAGAGAAGAAGGTTGCTGCTAAGGAAGTTGCTGTAAAGAAGAAATAATAGATTATTTTTCTAGAATATTTTTTTCCATCAGTGTGTTGTTGTTGGTCGGTTTTCGATTGACAGATTTTTTTTTTCAACTACGATTTTTTAATCGTAAACTTTATATATATGCTTCTCTGGGATAGGATAGATTTTATTATGATGTTTCAAACAGCAACTTATCTATTTTGTCTAAATCTGAAGAGGTTGAGTTAATGGCTACGCCGATTTTCAAGGTGAAGAATGTCGCTAAAGTATTCGATAGGAAAGTAGTCCTTGATGATGTTGATATGGAGATAAATGCTGGCGAGATATTTGGCATCATCGGCGCATCTGGTTCTGGAAAGACCACTCTGCTGAACATATTGATCGGATTTATCAAGCCAGAGTCTGGAGATGTGCAATTCCGCACAGAGCACCTGCTCGAGCATAAGGATGCGCATATTTTCAGGAGCGTATTCAGCCATTCTGATGAATTGAAAAGGATCATCGGCATGGCAAGCCAGACGCCATCGTTCTATAATACTTTGACTGTCAAGGAGAATGTGACATATTTCGGGTCATTGTATGGATTGACGGCAGACACTCTGAAGGCAAATACCTCGACACTCATCAATCTTATGGACTTGCAAGGATCTGAGAACAGGCAGGCGAGGAACTTGTCTGGAGGGATGCAGAGAAGATTGGATATGGCCTGCTCGCTCATTCATGATCCTAAGATATTGATACTTGATGAGCCGACAGCTGATCTTGATCCTCTTCTCAGGAATCATATTTGGAGGCTTGTGCGAAAGATCAATAAGCGTGGCACGACCATCATCCTTGCTTCTCATCACTTATCTGAGCTTGAGACATTATGCTCCAGGATCGCGATATTGAAAGAAGGGAAGATACTTGCGATAGGCACTCCTAATGAGATCAAGGAAAGGTTCAGCAAGCACGAGGAGATACATCTTGAGACATTCCCTGGGAATTATGCCCTTATATCAGACATAAAAGATAAGGATGTGCTTAAAGAGATCGCAAGGATTGAGGATAAGGGCACTAAGCTTGTGATCTACACTTCAAAGCCTGAGATTGTCCTCAATGAGATCATGAAAAAGCTTGAGGCTCACAAGGAGACTATAGTCGATCTTAAGGTCACAAAGCCGAGCCTTGATGAGATATTCATCATGATAACAGAGTCAGAAAAAGACAAGGCAGAAGAGCAGGAGGATGAGGTAGAGGAGAAGATCAAGAAAAGAGGGAATGTCAAGCCCTAAGTAATAATCCTAATCAATAATCCTAATCAATAATTGAGATGCAATGAAAGTATTCCATATAACTGCAAAAAACCTGAAATTGCTGATGAGATCGAAGACTAGCATGTTTGTGATAATCTTCGGTCCTCTGATAATAATGCTGCTTGTAGGTTTTGCGTTCAATAATCCGACAGCCTCAAAACTGAACATAGGATATGTTCCTAAAGAGAAGACAAACCTTACTATGGAATTTCTCGGAGCATTGAAGGCTAATCCGAGCTTTTCTCTCATCGAATACAATGATTCCACATATTGCAGGACCCAGATAGAGCAGGGCAACGCCCATATCTGTATAGTGTTCCCAGACGATTTCGATATCCAGAACAACAAGACAAACGAGATAATATTCTATGTCGACCAGTCAAGGGCCAATTTTGTCTATGCGATAATCGATACTGTATCTTCCAAGATCGACCTCACCTCGAGCCAATTGAGCTATCAGATGACAGCAGACCTGCTTTCTGTAATATCCTATACGCAGAAATCCAACAGCGACCAGATAATAAAGCTCATCGCGCTGAAGAATTCTGCCGATGACATCTCTGCAAAGCTCAAGGATGTCCAGACAAAGCTTTCATCATTGGACTTATCCCAAGTCAGCGTCAATACTGAGGACATGTCAAGCTTTACAGGCAACATAAACAATGATGTCGAAGGCATAAAGACCCAAGGCACTGCTGTGGTGAGCCTCGGAAACCAATTCGCATCAGATATAAAATCTCTAGCGACGACGTTCAACAACAACCAATCAGCAGCACGTTCGCAATTCCTAACAGACCTCTCGTCAGGGCAGGGAAGCATAGGCAATGCTACGACACAGGCAGAGAGCGACATAGACCTTCTGAATCAGGTCATCGATACAGTCACTGCTGATGTGACCACGCTGAATAATAAGCTCGATACTGCAAAGGTTGCAACTGCTGATTCCAATACTCAGATAACAGCTGTGCAGGCTAGCCTGAGCAGCCTCAAGGCTGACCTGGATTTCCTGAAATCATCCATAGAGAAGACCAATTCCCAGATAAGCTCTATTAAGGTCACATCTGCTGAAAGTATCGTTAATCCGATAAAGACTACAGTAACTCCTATAACATCAAAAGGCACCAACCTCAATTTCGTTTTCCCATACCTGATAATATTGATAATAGCGTTCATCAGCCTGATGCTTTCCAGCACAATAATAATGATAGAGAAGACATCAAAGGCGTATTTCAGGAATTTCACCACCCCGACAAAAGATTTCACATTCATCATATCAGTGTTCTTGACAAGCTTTTTTGTCGTGATATTGCAGCTAATATTTATCCTTATACTCGCGTATTATTTCCTTCACTCCACAATACTTTCCAATGTAGGATTGACGTTGCTGCTTGTCGTGCTTTCTATAACATTGTTCACACTTATCGGGATGCTCATAGGCTACCTGTTCAACAGCCAAGAGGCAGCCACGATGGCCTCGATATCAGTAGGCAGCGTGTTTTTGTTCTTGTCAAATCTCATACTCCCTCTCGAGTCTATGTCGCCGGTCATCCAAGAGGCTTCAAGATATAATCCTTATGTTGTGGCATCTGAATTGCTCAAGAAGCTCACATTGTTCGGCTCTCCGTGGAGCGCTGTATATCTCGAGTTCGCGCTGATCGCAGCATATATCATAGGCGTATTCATCCTCGTGATTGTTGTAGAGAAGATGTCTAAGATACAATATATCAGCAAAAGGCCTGTGATCAAGCAGTTAAGAAAGGATGATATAATAGACAAATATTTCAAGTTGAGGTCAGGAGTGCTCATCAGGGATGAGAAAGAATTGCTTGAAGAATTGAAGAGGATGAGCGACATCACATTCCAGGATTATGTCACGGCCAAGAAGAATGATTTCGAGAGCTGGCTCATACTCAACAATAAGAATGAGCTGGCAAAAAGGGTCGGCAAGTCAAGGACAAGAAAAGAGCTGATAGAATCATTAGAGAAATTTGAATCTGAGATACCTGATCCGTTGAAGAGCAAGAAATAGAATTCTGAATAATTAAGAATAATTAAGAAGTGGTTAAGAAATAATCAAAATTAATTAAGAATTAATTAAGAAATAATTCTCAGGTCATAAAAGATAAACTTTTAATAATGCGACATAATATCTTTTTCTATGGATAAGTTCAATATGTTCATCTCGCAGTTCAATGTCCCTGCGTTTGATAATGTCGTGCGCATCGGCCGCAATTACTTCTATGCAGAAAAAGGCATATCAGAATTCCGAGATACAATAAATCATGACGTATTTTCCCTCGGAATATTTCTTGGAGAGGAGAAGAATGATTTCAAGCCAAGCCCTGCATGCATAGATATGATATCTAAGATGCCAGGAGCTGATAAGAGGAAGGTCTTCATAAATAAGAAAGCAGAATGGCTATTCATCTGCGGAAGAAACATATTAGAGCCATCTATCGTGAAAAATCATAATCATCTGCGCGAAGGATTGGTATTTGTGCAGAACGAGCAGGATGAGAATCTTGGATATGGAGTATTCCGCCAAGAAGGGAAGGATCTTATCTTGAGGAATATCTTGGATAAAGGGGAATATCTGAGGATGAACCAGAGATGAATCATGCTGTTGGCTATTAAAATATTATTTTTCCGCCGCTGTGTTTCTGGCCATTGAATTTCGTAAACTTTATATAATAAAACGTTATATTTCATTACATTATATAATAAAAGGTGATTTTATGGTTCAAGCTGTTGTTGATATCGGAGATCATGAAGATAGGATTCTTAGTATTGTCAAAGGCAAGTTCGGTTTTAAGAATAAATCTGATGCAGTGAATTTTGTCATCTCTAGGTTCGAGGAGGAACTTTTAGAACCTGAGCTTCGACCAGAATTTGTTCAGAAGATTCAACGACTAGACAAGAATGGAAAATTTACTAGTTATAAAACAATCTCTGATTTAAGGAAAAATATTGAGCATGCATAAATTCTCTATAGAAGAAGGACTTAAGAAAACATTAGCAAAACTGTACAAAAAAGATAGGGTAACATACGAAATTTTATTTAAAAAAATAGAAGAAATAATAAAATCTACAGACATACAACATTACAGAAATCTCAGATCTCCACTACAAAATTTCAAAAGGATGCATATTAGAGGCCCATTCATATTAACATTCAAATACATTGAATCAGAAGATAAAATAGTGTTCTACGACTTTGATCATCACGACTATATATACAAAAAATAATTTTGTGTTACTCTCTAAAGATCCAGCAAGCATCACACAGCGTGGCCACATCATTACTTAATAGTAGTAATATAAAGTAAAATTTATAAACTGCTATTTATTACTAATTGCATGGACGAAATATTAGAGAATCTATTAAGATCACTTAATTCAGATGAGAATAGACTTAAGTTTTTAAAAAATATATATAGCCATGGAAATAGATCTGTTATAGACAAAATTCTTGAATTATCACTAAAAGTAGGAAGCATTGATGATTATTTTAGTAATCAAATAATTATTGAAAATGAAATTGCTTTCTCCAAACAATCTGGTGATGAAGCTACTTATACTCGAATGGCAAAAATAAGTATTGATTATCGTCTTACATATGATGCTCAAGGAAGTTCCCTTCCTCTAATTGTATTGAAACTTAAAGAAAAACGATTTATAACCTATGGTCTAAATCAGATTAGCGAAAAGGCAGAGATTGAAGAAATATCAGGAAATTACGAGAATGCAGCGAAATTGTTAATCTCAGCCATTACTATTATAGATAATACTAAATTTGAAGATGTCCATCCATATCTTGAAAGATTGCTTAGAGTTCAAAGACTCATGCCAAAAATGAGATCCCAATTTGACATGGGAACTATATTAACTAGGTTAGGTAGATATAATGAAGCTATAGATGAGTACTTAGCTTCAGATGTATATTTTCATCTTGAGATTGCAAAACGCATTGCGATAGAAAAATCTCCAAATAGACTGCATGAGATCGAAATTCAAGGATTCTTAAGATTTTCAGATATTCCATCAATATTTATTAGCGACAGAATTGATTTTTATTTCAAATGTGCAGAAAGTCTAGGAAAAAAAGATGAAGCAATAAAGAATCTAGCAAATTATGCTAAAAATATAAGAACCGAGTCAGAACATCCTTTGGATATTAATGATGAAACAATAAATATTCTAATATCCAAAGGTCTAGATGACATTGCGGTAGATCTTAGTGCTACAGGAGATAAAAATACACTATATGAAATGAAACGATTATCATATGAAGACCAAGGATATTATGATTCAGCTGCAAAAATGGCAATAAAACTTGGAAATCCAGATTTAGCAACAGAGTATAAGACAATGAACCAGATGATAAATAGATAATCATTTCCCGTTCGGTTACATTATACCCCTCATGTTGGCCTGTCCATGATGATCGCTGGTCTCTATTCGATTAATATCAAAGGGTTTTGTCGACCCTTCGGTGATACTATATTTTAAATTCTCATCACTACAGTTATTGGTTATCTTTTTAAATTAAAAAATGTTTCTTCAACCATGACTTTGTTTGAAAGAGCAACCAATCCTAAACAATATGATGAGAAAGATGTAATCTGGGAAAATGAAGTTAGTCTAGATTCTCCTACAAGAAAATTTTTCTGGGACTATCTATGCAAATATGACTGGAAGGGTAAGTCTGTTCTTGATATAGGATGTGGTAGTGGTTGGTTAATGAGCTTAATAAAAGAAGCAGGAGCGATTCATGTTGAGGGTATTGAACCATCAGATAAGAATATACATCTCGCAAATAAATATTATCCTCAACTGGAGATACACCATTGCAGTATAGAAGAATATAATACCCAAAAGAAGTATGATATCATAATCTCTGTGATGGCATTAAACCATATTGCAGACCCGACAAGAGTATTTCGTAAAATAGAGAAAATGCTTAATGGAGATCTTATAATAGTAGTTCCTGATTATGATTATCATATTATGCCTAGAAACAATTATAAGATGAAAATAGAACGCATAAACCAATCAGAGACAGTAGTTGAGGTTGTTAGACCTCAAGGCACCATTGCTGATGTTGTAAGAAAGATAGAAATCTATCAATCAGCTTTGAAGGGGTCAAAACTAAAGATTATAAGGCAGCGCCCTATGTATCCTACAGAAGCGCTAATGCAAAGCATTCCAGTATTTAGAAATCATAAAGATAGACCAATAACAGTATTAATACATGCAAAATGTGACCAATAAGCTATAACATAAATCTAATAATCAACATTATTATGAATCTCCGATGTCGTGTTACAATACTCGACTGTTATTGATTATGGACCACTACGCATTACATACGGCCTGGCGCTGATTGTTTTTCGATTGGCTCGGTATTAGTCTGTTTCCAAGAATCCTTTACTGCTTTTGCGAAATCTTCTGGACAAGTAGCTTTGGCGATGCCTGGAACATATTCTTTTAATATTTCATAAGTATCATGCAAATGCCCTACTAGCTCATTTTTTATTGGGTTATTAAATCTATCAATACCTCTCTCTAATTCATATAGTGATTGCAAAGCAGCCAATTCAAACCCTTTTGGATCTTCTGGTGAAGATAGATTATCTGCAAGATATGCTCCTAATTCATAGACTAGATCATGCTTGCCTGGCATAAATTTGCGAAGATTTCGCAATTTTTCCCTTACAGGCTCCATTGATATCCTTTGATCGATTGACATTTTATTTTTTCTTCTTTGCCCTTGCGCGCATTGCGTCAATATCAGTTGCTGACGATATCTTGTCCCTTTCTACTTGAGTATATGTGATGATGAAATCAAGGCCGTTCAATCTTGCCTTGTCTGGAGCATTGATGAGATTTTCTGTTGATTTCGGGCTGTGATATAGGACATCAATCTGATGCTGCTGCATATCTATCCTGAATCTTCCAGAATACGCTCCAACAGCGCTGCCGACATTAATATGTGCGAATTGGTATATCTTGTTTTCTTCTAAGAATTTTTTGAATCTATCTCTGCATCTATTCAATTCTAGCTTATCTGCCTGATAATCTGCCATATCGAGAATAAACAGAACTGTTTTATAAATTTTACCATTATAAAGTAAAAACTCAAAGTAGATTTATCCTATCATACAATATCATGGAACTCTATCTCGTTCTCCTTGAGGTCTTATGCATTTCCATAGCAATATTTGTTAACTAATGTATTGTTAGTCACATATCTTATGGATCCTGCATCACTAGATAGTTGATCCTGCGGAAGTTGTGTTATACTTGTCCCGTTATATGCGTAATACAAATCATAATCACGATAGCATCTTGGATATATTGAATTGTTTAGCGTCTCTCCAAAGGCGGTTCCTATTACGATAAGATAGTTCGGCGCAGACATGCCATGGCCTCCTCCTGGTGAACGATAGTTATATAGGTAATCTCTATCGGCGAAAATTCCGTTTTCAAAAAACTTGAATGTCTTTTTATCGACAGTGATATTTGGTGTCACGCTCCCATACCATAATACATATGCATCTATGTTCTCGCCATGAGCATATATATCCTTATCAGTTACCAATAAATCTGAATAAAAGAATACCGGTGTCTCATTTATGACTGAAAAATTCTTTCTGCCCAGAAAGTAAATTGTCTTATTGATGATATAATATCCTGATGAATTCGAAAGTTGGAAATCTTCAGGGTAAGCGATCTTTGTTCCGTCTAAATAGATCCCGTTCTTGTCTGAGAACAGCAACGGATCTTCCCTGAGCATCTTGAACGATGCTATATCCAGACTTATATTGAATATTTCTAATGCATAATCCTGGGTCGGAATCATTCGTGATGGTTCTTCTTTAGATATATAGAATCTGTCTCTGTCAATGCCATAATCAACATATTTTCCTATAGATACCTTGAAGGTTGCGGCATCTGCTCTATCAATTTTTTCATAAGTCGTCTGATCTGTAGATGGCGATTTTTTATCAGGATGATCTTTGGCTTGACTTCCTGTTATGTTGAAATTGACTCTGGTAGTCCCTTGATATCCTGTCTTGGTTTCATATTCTGTAGAATTTAAATGGGTTATGTGATAGACATTGTCACCTAGGACAAAAAAGGTGCTGCCGTTCAAATTAACGATTGTCTTATCATCAACTATCCCTCTAGAGCAGCCGGTGAAAAAAAATAAGATGAAAATGCTCGCCATAAACATTAGACTTTTGTATCCTTGCATATTTTCACCTACACAATATCATGGAACTCTATCTCGTTCTCCTTCAATGCTTTTATCGCTGGCAATTCTTTTCCTGAGACATATTCTAGGCTTGCCCCTCCGCCTGTCGAGATATGAGCATATTTTTCCTTGAATGGCATCACTGCATCTTCTGTGTCCCCGCCGCCTATGATGACCATTTTCCCTGAATATGCAAGATATTCTGCAATATCATTCGTCGCTTTCGCATATTTTTGGATCTCGAAATATCCTAATGGACCGTTCCAAAATATCGTCTTTGCCCTATCGATATAATGCTTGAACAATTGCACAGATTCTGGGCCAATATCCAGGCCGACCCAGTCGATCGGTATGCTAAAGTCCTGCACTATCATCGACTCTGCCTTCTCATCACGCGACGCTGCAACAACAATATCATCAGGCAATATCACTTTCTCATTATTGAGCAGCATCTTTGCTTCTGCGATATACTCCTCTTCATACAGGCTTTTTCCTACTTCCAATCCTTTTGCCTTCAGCAGCGTGAATACCATTGCTCCGCCAAGAAGCAGGTAATCCACTTTCTTGAGCAGCTCTTTCATCACAGAGAATTTTGTAGAAATCTTTGCGCCTCCTATTATTGCGACAAAAGGCCTTTCTGCCTTCTCAAGATTCAGGTATTTCAATTCCTTCTCTACCAAGAATCCTATGCATCCTGGCATGAATCTTGTTATGCCTACAGTCGATGCATGTGCCCTGTGCATTGTGCCGAATGCATCATTGACATAGACATCTGCCAATGCAGCGAGCCTTTTGCTAAATCCCATATCATTTGTCTCCTCTTCAGCATGGAATCTGAGATTCTCTAGCATGACAATCTTTGCGTCGGGAACTTTCACATCAATGCAATCATCAAGCTTCACGACTGTCTCGCCCAATAATTTCTCGAGCCTTAATGCGACCTTGTCCATCTTGAGCTTTTCAACGACCTTGCCTTCTGGCTTTCCAAGATGGCTCATCAGGATTATCTGCTTGCAATTATGCTCCAGGATATATCTTATGGTCGGCAATGTCTCTTTGATCCTGTTGTCTGATGCTATCTCTCCGTCATCGTCAAGAGGCACATTGAAGTCTACGCGTATCAATACCCTTTTATTGTCAAAATTCATGTCTTTGATAGTTCTCATGATCGCTCCACACAATCAATAGCTAAGGCGTCGATTGTTTAAAAATGTTATGACGGAGTCAGAACATTACGAATGCAATGAGTTTATGTTGCTACAAAGAGTCGGATACTGTCATCAAAAATCCATAATCTTTTTAAGATTATTGCAATTCCCCTCTTACAGATGCAGGGGTTTATGGCAAATCTTGAGAAAAGGATCAAGGAAGAGAAAAGATACGAGAGAAAATCCTGGAACGATTCGCAAGACGAAGGAATTACAGGATTGCATTATGCATACAGGCTTTCTGATACTTATTTCCCTCCAAGCCAGTTCGCAATAGGATGGATCGCTATACACGATGAATCTCAGCTCGGCAAAACACTCGATGCGCTCATACAAAATCAAGATAAGATGAAGAATGACACTCCTAGGCTGCATGCGATGATCGAGGCTGCTAAGAAATATCAGCAGGAGCATCCGAGAAAGGCATTGTCCAAAATCATCATCGATGAACTCTCAGAGCTTGCAAGACAGAAGCGCAATTATGGAACAGACAAGATAATCAGAAAGAACATGGTGCAGGAAGTGAACCTTTCTGGAGACAAGGCCACGATGTCTCCATATGATCAATTGTCTGTGCGGATCGATACAAGGCATAAGCGCTCGAAAAAAGACAAGGCTGTTTACACCGTCAGCCTGTATCATGCTGTCGTTGATGAGGGAAAAGTCCCATTGTTCTATGCAGAGGGCGGAACAATCCATGAGAGGAAGCGCAAAGGCCAATTGAACCATTGGACTTCTGACGATGCAGTATTCATGGACGACCTAAGAAAATCAGTGGCCCTGGATTTCCGCAAAGATGACTCTGATAGGATTACTGCTGAACAGGTTTCTGAAGAGTTCTCAAAGCCGACACAAATAATAGGCTATGCCTATGCCACTGCTCTCATAGGCTTTGCGCGCGAGGTCAGGGAAAATAGGATAAGGCTAAAGCAAGGAGAGGAACCGCTGATGCCGTTCGATTTCGACAGGCATCCAGAATATGCATTCGAGGCATTCATAATGGCCCATTCATTCAAAAGAGGCAAGAGCCAGGGAAGGTTGGAGAAAAGATTATTCTCGGCAGACGTCTATCTTTCAGGAAAAGATATCGCAACAAGACAGTTCATAGGATGGTATAATCAAGGACATGCCACAAAAGAGATCGTAAAATACTCAAGGTCATTTGAGGATTACAGCTGGGCGATAATACAGGCATTGGAAAAACATTTCTATCTCAAGGAAAGGCCTAATAAGCAGAGAAGATATTTTGCAGGATATGCCTTGGAATTCCAGAATCTGCCATACATGACTGTGAGCATGGTTTTTCGCAACAGAAAAGAAAAACAGGACAGTAAGGCAGAGGATGATTTTGATGTGAGGATAATCTATGATAGCACACTGAAATTGCCTTATATCATGTACAAGGTGCCGCTCATGAATGCCCAAAAAATAATAACTCCTGGACTTGCATATCATCCATTATCCGAAGTGAATTATGCAAAAGGCGTAAGCCCTGGCATGCACGAGGAAAAGTCATGGAATGAGAAAGATGATATGACAGGAAGAAAGGTCCGGGTGATGGTATTTGAGCCTCATAAGCGCTATCTCAAGCAGGCAGAGGAAATTTCCCAGGCTCGCGGCAGAGGAGCCAAGGATATGAAAGGGAGATATATAAGGAATCTTCAGGAATTCAATAAGACTAGAAAACTCTAGTTGCCATCCAAGAGTTAATTATTGTTAATAATATAGAGGCATATTCAATCATATTTATATATGCAACATATTTTCTTATATCATGAAAGAGAAGCATGCGAAATCAAAGGCTCCTGCAGATGCCGAAGTGTCTGGACTTAAGGCCAAGCTGAAGAATTATGAAGAGCTCAGATCAGAGTATGAACTGACTGAAGAGCAGAGCTCTACAATGGCCATAATGAGAAAAATGGGCGAGACACTGGAATATTATATCAAGATGCTCATCCAGTTATTGCAGCCTGAGGAATTCCATTCATTGCATGAATGCACTATATTCGACGATGATGAGAAAGAGCATGTTTTTGAAATATACAAGAACCTTATGATAACGCACAGGGAATTATTGAAGGCAGAAATATTGAACAATGAGAAGAACAATATAGCGACGATACAATATGCGCATACAGAATTGAAGAATATAAAGCCTGAGCTGTATAAGATAGCATCTAAGATGCAGGAATCATGGAAAAGGACAGAGACTAAAGGAAAGGCGAGATATTTCGGGTAGGACTTCTATTCGGGCAGATTCTCAATAATCATTGCATTACAGGCAGAAAAATATATTTATGCTCTTTTGTGAACCTTAGGACCTTGTAATCTTTTATTATGTTTGCAAATCTTTTTCTTATGTCTCCTAATATTATTTGCATCTCTTGATAATCCTTGACCTGCAGCTCGATCTCAAAATCATCCCCTCCAAGCACCTCATCTTCATATATTATGTTCGGATGTATCTTGACATAGCTTTTGAATTGTGATATCTTTTCTTTTGTCGCATTTGATAGCCTGAAGCTCAGCTTGATATATTGATAGCCCAGTCTCTCATAATCCAAAACTGTCTTATAGCCTAGTATCACCTTTTTCTTTTCAAGATTCTTCAGTCGTGAAATGATCGTCTTGGAGCTGACTTTCAGTTTTGATGCGAGATTTATTATCGGTATCCTTGCGTTCGAGCTCAGCAATGCCATCATCCTACTGTCCAGCGCATCAAGATCTGCAGCATGGAGTATTGTTATGAATCGTATCTCATGATAGTTTGATTTCAGGCCCAACAGATATGCCCTTGAATAATATGCGACTCCTGTCATGATCGTGAGGAGTCTTTCATCAAGATAATTCAGGTATTTTTCCAATAACTCATTCCATAAAACATTCATCTCATCTATTGTCTTAGCTAAAATCAGGACTCCAATGTTATAATCGCCTTCTATCGACACTACCCATGTGACAATTTCCTGCTTCACAAGAAAATCTATTATCTCCTGCTCTTTTTCTGGCGTCGCATTCTGCAGCCTGAGATAAAGCCTGAAGCTTATATATCCTAGTTTTCCAGCGTCATACACAGTATGGAATTTCTTTATCACTCCATCCTTCACAAGATTATTTATTCTATAGATTACTGAATTCTTGCTTATCCTAAGCTTTCTGGCCAATTCATTATATGATTGCCTGCTATTCAGATCAAGCTCATAGAGAAGCTTTCTATCCTTCAAATCTAATTTTATGCTCATTTAGGGATATTATTAACCTTTAATATAAATATTTTTCCATAAAATCCTAAAATATGACAATAAACTTATTATATACTAAAGATGTTACTATCTGTTAATAATAAATAATTGCTCTTGATCCGCTCCCGAACTAGAACGATTCTAGCTGTGGGTCAGGAGCATAAAAAAGGTGAAACAAATGAATAAAGAACAAACAGAGAACAATAATCGTTTGTCGCTCGAGAAATGCTTGATGATGGCTAGAGAAGTACCATATATGGCAGAGGTCAATTCAGGAGATAACAAATCAATATTGATTGGATTCCTGGATGATGTTGGACTAATGATATCTAGGGACAGAAATCTTAACTACAATAAAGAGCTTACCAGATACGTAGGATTTACATCATATACTCTTTCCATTAGTTACAAAAGCCTTAATGTAAATTCTGAATGTGAAATAGTATACGCTCCTGAATCGGGAGTTAATCCAACAACGGAATTTCCAATAAAAACATTATTTGAACAACGCTTAGAACTATGTAGAGAACAATCAGCAGAATTAACGCAATATGGCGCTAGAAAATCAGTAGAAAGATATTTCGCAAAGAATTTTAATGATAGAATAAAACAAGATAGGGAATAGTCAAATTTATATATTTCACATATAGTTGTATTGACATGAACATAATCCTATTCGGCCCTCAGGGCTGCGGCAAAGGCACCCAGGCAGACTTGATCACAAGGAATTATGGATTATATCATCTTTCTACAGGCAATGAATTGCGCTCAGAGGCGAAGAAAAGCACTCCATTAGGGAAGATCATAAAAAAAATCATCGATGCAGGAAACCTTGTGCCTGATGATATCACAAATAAGATTCTTATCAGTGCAGCAAAAAGGCATCATAGCATGATATTGGATGGCTATCCTCGAAGAGAGAGCCAATTGATATTCTTGATGAAGCATATGAAGATCGATGCTGCGATAGAAATAGTGTTATCTGAAAAAGAATCTATAAAAAGGATATCTGCAAGAAGGATGTGCCCGAAATGCAAGAGAAACTATAATGTGATATATATCAAGCCGAAGGTCGTCGGAAGATGCGATATCGACGGTGAAAAGCTCATCCAAAGAGACGATGACAAGCCGGCAGAAATAAAGAAACGTTTAGAGATATACATGAAAGATACTGAGCCGTTAAAGAGAGATTATAAAAAACAGAAGATGCTCCATGTTGTCGACGGCAACCAGCCGATAGAAGATGTGTATAAGGATGTTGACAAGATTCTGAAGAAAATAAAATAAAAAATTTAAGATAATGTCGGATCAATCATTCTTCCCATAAACAATATATTGCCTGAATTTCTCTCCTGTATTAAGAATATGAACGGATGGTCTGCATTGAATATCTTTGGTTTAGGCTTATCTTGTGGGGGAAGACTGCCTGCGACCATAAGCACTGCTGTTGCGGCAGCCGCTTCTGTTCCTGACTCTGTCACATCAATATATGCTTGATGTATGACTTGATTTATATAAAGATCTTTTTTGCCTGTCATTCCAGAGAAGTCGGCACTTGACGATAAAGCTGTCGTCATTCCCAATTCTCCTAATTTATCAGCCATAAAATATTTTGTCTCAAATTTGAATTTTGGCAAACTTAGCTCTACCTCTGTCGTGTTCATATTTTTCTTCCAATCATTTAAATTACTTAATGTAAAAGATTTCTCTAAATCATTCAAACTGGTTTTTGGCAGGATTACGAGCATTGACAAATCATTGTTGCTATAAGGAAGCTCTATGATTTGCATATCTTTTGTTTCGCCATAAACAAAATATTTTGTATTATGCATCATCCTGACATTTACATTTGTTCCAGAATCTGATTTGAAAATCTGGTCAGTAGTTGATGCATTATCGAACTGCAAACTCCAATTAGACTTAAAATATATTGCATTGGTAAGCACTAATCTGGTCTCTGGGAGAAGCACCCCTTGAGGGATGAGATCTTTTATTTTATCGTCGGTCTTGTTCGCTACCCAATTATTGATTGTTATGCGAGAATTCTCTGTATCTGTCTTGAAATCAAGGTTGGTCGTTTTTCCGTCATAATATTTATCGACTGTATTAAGATAAGCATCAAGAAAAGAATAATCCTTTTGAGCCCATAATGCATTTGCAGTCGATAATTTATATGGCTTATCAGCCATGTTAATTTCGCGATAAATTTCTGCATATCCGGAGCGGACTTTTTCAATATCATTCGGAAGATGCAGCACTCTCTGCATTTCTGCTGCTGTCTGTCCTCTAGCACCCTCATAAGTCATCGCTAGTGCAGACGAGATGCTAAAAGGTGAAAAGAAGATGTTTTTTTCTTCACTAGAATATTTTGAATATAAATCAAAAGCGAATTGGTTGTTGCTGTCTACAACATTTGAAGATAACGATACATTAGTCTTTTCAATAATAGTGTTATTATTCTCAATAATAGTATTATTCAAAATAGTTGAATTATCAATAGTCTTGTCTTCCTGCTGTTTCTCAGAGCAGCCATATACTAATAAGCTCAAAGTCAATATTAATAATATCATGCCTGTGGTTTGTATCTTCATTGTATCACCAACAAGTAGATTGGCTATAGTATATATAAATATATTTATAGCTACAATCTGAGTTGAAACGAACATATTATTTTTATCGAAATACAACTAAATAAACTTTATATACTTACAAATCATCCTGTTGTTTATGGATGGGATTGAGCTGAATAAGAGGATAGATGAACTGCTATCGAAAGTGAAGTCGTATAATCCTCATGTGCATTCTAAGATTATAGAGAATGCTTTAAGGTTCTCGGATAAGATCCATGAAGGCAGGAAAAGGGATTCTGGGCAGGATCATGTCATGCATGATTATGAGATCGGCAGCATACTCGCCGACCTCAAGCTTGACAGCCATACCATAGCTTCTGGGATCCTGCATGATGCATTGGAATATGGTGTGAAGCCCGAGTCGATAGTTCGGGAATTCGACCAAGAGACGCTCGATCTCATAGCATCTGTGACAAAGCTTAAGCTCATCGACAAGAACCTCACATTCGAGCAAGAGAAAGAGAGGAGGGCTGAGAACCTTAGGAAAATTCTTCTTGCGACATCCAAAGATATCCGCGTGATATTGATCAAGCTTGCTGACAGGCTCCATAACATGAGGACGCTCAAGCATCTGCCTGATGATAGGAGAAGGATTATTGCGCGAGAGACGATGGACATCTATGCTCCTATAGCCCACAAGCTCGGGATGTATAATATGAAGGCAGAGCTCGAGGATTGGTCATTCCGGTTTTTAGAGCCTAAGATATACAATGATATCAAGGAAAAGGTCGCTAGCAAGAAATTGCAGCGTGAGAAAGAGATAGCAAGGATAATCAATTTTGTGAAAGATGAATTGAAAAAAAGCAATATCGAGGCTGAGGTGCAGGGCAGGGCAAAGCATTTCTTTTCCATATACAAGAAGATTGTCGGCGAGAACAAGCATTTTGATGAGATATATGACCTGATGGCCATAAGGATAATAGCTGACGACTTGAATGATTGCTATTCAGCATTAGGCATAGTGCATAACTTATGGAAGCCTATGCCCGGAAGATTGAAAGATTATATCGCGATGCCAAAACCCAACGGATACCAATCATTGCATACAGGAGTGATGATAGCGCCAGGAAAAGTTTTGGAGATACAGATCCGCGATAGGACGATGCATCGTGCTGCAGAGGAAGGGATAGCGTCGCACTGGAGATACAAGGGTGATGAGCAGGACAAGAAATTCGATAGGCAGCTTGAATGGCTCAAGCAGATACTCGAATGGAAAAGGACCAGCGATGCGCAGGATTTTATTGAATCATTGAAGATAGATCTTTTCCAGAAAGAGATGTTCGTATTCACCCCGAAAGGCGATCCCATATCATTGCCAGAGAATGCCACGCCAGTCGATTTTGCATACGGGGTACATACTGATATAGGCAATCATTGCAAGCAGGCAAAGGTGAACGGCAACATTGTTCCGCTTGATTCGACATTGCATCCAGGGGACATAATCGAAATATTGACAGTGAAGGATGTCGTGGCATCACGGGCCTGGCTCGGGTTTGTCAGGTCGATACATACCAAGGCCAAGATAAAGCATGTATTGAATATTTTCGTGGATACGAAAAAGAAGAAAGACAAGGATTATGAGGAGCCTGAGGAGGGTTTTGGGCAGTCGATCATCCATGAAGGAAAAAAATATGATATAAAAATCCCCAAATGCTGCAACCCAAGGATGTCTGATGATATAAAGGCGTTCAAGACAAAGGATGGGAAGATCGTGATACACAAGGCAGGATGCATCAACATCCACAGCATGGACATTGCAAGGCAGATAGAATTGAAAATGAAAGAGCCCGAGATGCAGACAATCCCTCTAAGGATCGATGTGCTTGACAGGATAGGCGTGCTTGCAGAGATATTGAACTTCATAGCAAAGCAGGGCATCAATGTCAAGTCCCTGAACACCAGGTGGGGAAAAGACGGCAGGGTGCTCATAACGATCGATATGGAAAAGACAGACGCATATGAGATGGATGAATTGATAAGGCAGATAAAGAAGACAGAATCAGTGATAAATGCGTATGTAGAGGAGAGATGACTAATCTCTTGTCACAATGATTAGGTCGTCCTTAAAATCCAAATAATTCTTCTTTTGGAACTTTCTTATCTTTTCCAAGAACTTTTTTGCCATATCATCAGCAGGGTATGTGTCTGTATTATGTATGAACCTATAATAGTTTTTCAAGTCAAATGTTTTTTTATTGTTCAGGATATCGCCCACATACATCCTCATCCTAAACCTTTTTACTCTGACTTTCAGCCCTGATTTTCTGTAGAAATCTGCAACGTATTTAGAATAATTGAATTCAGGATATATCTGCCTCAAGGCTATGTTATAATGGTCGCTCTCTTTTGGAAGAGTCAATATGAGCAGTTTTCCATTCTCATTCAGCAGGGATATTAATTTCATTAACTGAGCCTGATAATCCTTCTCATTGACTGCCCAATAATAGTTCGTATGCGATGTGATGACATAATCATATTTTTCCTTAGTCCGAAAGTTTGCAAGAGTTGTTGGATAAAAGTTCCTCACATTATTTTCTGGAGTCAAGAATGATTCTGCATAAATGAGGGCTGTCCTGTCTGGCTCTAATAAATCGCAGACATATTTTTCCTTGAGTCTGTCGATTATCTGCTTTGTCGTATGGCCTTCGCCGCAGCCAATATCAAGGATTTTTCCTCCTTTTATCTCAGAGACAATCCCGAAGACTATATCGAACCAATCTTCAGTCAATGACCTAATGTAGATATTTTCATATACTTCTGCAAACTGCTTCTCGCCCCAGAAATGCCATCGAGCCATATATTGATTGAAACCTCGAGAATATATAAATTTTATCCCATCAACGCCATCAATGCCTTCACTACAATTGTCGCATAGCTTCCTTTCGGCAGCGAGAATTTAATCTTGATTGTTTTCTCGTCGAGCTTTTCAGATGAAAACCCTTCGACCTGTGCAAAGCATTCTCTTGTAGTGCCTTCCATCGTCAATTCTGGGATGGCCTTTATTATGAAATCCCTCTGCGTTATATCCAATGATTTCATCTGCTCTGCTATCACTGTCTGCATGATGTTTGTGTCAAAGCCCACAAGAGATAATCCTTTTATGGATATTTTTTCATAATCCTCGTGATTTTCATAGAATATGAATCTCCCTTTGAAGTATTTTATGTTTTTGTGCCTTATATTATTTTTTCCTGCATATTCTTCCAATATCCCTGTAAGCGCATTGTTGAATATGAGCGACTGCACAGAATGTATGTACATGCTGATTATCTTCTTCGGCATCTTCCTGATCGCTCCGACATGATCATTCGGATTCTTCTCAAGATGCTGCCTTATGATATTCTCATGATATCCGTCGTGCCCAATTATCAGCTGCGATGCTGTTTTGAAATCCTTCCTTATCATCGCAAGGCCTATCTCAAAATTATTTTCAGAAAATCTCTGCTCATCAAAATAATTCGGGATCATGGATATTTTTGGGATATCAATAATGTCCTCTATATTCTCCAAATCCCGGACAATTATCTCGAACATGTTTCCTTTGAGCGATCCTAGGCTGAGAGGCTCGTCGCTAAATCCTGCGAATGCTATCTGCATATTCTTGCCATCATATCCTGACTTGCCATTATCCTTGAATATCGAGATATATTGTGTCGTTATTGCATTCTTGTCCTTGGCTCCTGCATAATTGATGTTGGTTCTCTGGACATGGAGTCTTTCGCACAAGTATTCTATGGCCTGCTCAGTATTCATGTTGATTTTCTTGAGCTTATAGATTGCATATTTTCCAGCATCTTTCAAGGCAAAATCCGGAATCTCCTGTACAAGAAAATCTTCTGGAAACTTTTTTATCAGCATGAGTCATCAGAATATAAGAATTATTATAAATTTTGCGTTAGGCCATGTCTGTGTGGTAATGCCTTCTTCCTATTATGGCAGTCTCTTCAGGAGTCTTTGTGACAGTATATAATCCGCCGTCCTCAAATCCTGCATGCACTCCGTTGATGTTTTTCGGGATGACCTTGTAATGCAGCCTCATCGCAGAGCCTTGCGTGTCGAATCTGTCCTGATGAGTCTCGACATTAAGGTCTGTGACACCTACTGATGATAGAGCATGGAATATCCCGAGCATGGATTCTCCTACGATCTTTCTCTCATTTACATATGGATTTGCCTCGCATTCAAGGATATTTGCCCTCGGCTTTCTTAGGAATATGTTTATTTCATGGGTATATCTCGGGGCCTTGGGAGCAAAGATGGCCACATAATCATTATGGAAAATGTATCTGCCAGTGCCACTTGTCTGATATTCCCTGATGACATCATCAAGATATTCATCGATAGGATTTCTGCCTGTCCTTGCCATTATCTCATTGACTATTGCAGACTCCCTGTCCTGGTCTACTATCGTCGATCTTGTGAGGCCTTTTCTTCTTGCATGAAGATGAGGCTGTGTGGCTCCTGCTTTTTGGCCAAGATTTATTATCTCCATCATCCCGTTGATATCATCTCGTTTAAGTAATTCTTTTGCAAGTTCATAGCTGCTTTCCATGAAATTGTCCATGTCAGCAAGGCTCATCTCTATTGGCGAGGTCTTATGGTTTGAGAACACTGTCACATAATCTGCAATCCCTGAAGAATAACGGTTAGGGAATGAGACGACCTTGTTGGGAGTGTTTTCTATTAATAGCTCATGGAACATCTTAGGTCCTGCAGTCTCTTCAATCATCCTATCATAGCAGAACGGACATTCTTTGCTGCCATTGAGCCTTTTGTCGCGCTCAGGGGCTATCTGGGTGGTATGCATCCCAAATATCGGCTGGACCACTGATGAGAATTTCTGGGTCACAGGAATATCTGAATGAGGAAGAAGGATATCTTGGCTGTTAATAATTTCTTCAGCTACATCAGCATCTGTATTATGTTCCAATTTATGCAGTCACCCTAACCATAAAACCATTTGTATCCGTTGATAGACGCAATTCCACTGCTATAATCCACCAATAATATATACTTTTGCAGATATTGTCAAAACTTATATATAAATATTTCTTTTGCTCTGGCTCTTATGAAATCCTGAGCCTGTGCCCTATCCGAGCGCTCGTCGATAAATTCTTGATGATGCGACGAGGGGGTCGCCCCATACGGGGAGGAGCATCCTAGAGGATAGAACAACAATTCAGCTAGGCTGGCACGCGCCGGCGGAGCCGGAGGATTTCATAAGAACCTTTTGCTCTCTATGCATGCCTTCCAGGTTCTTTAATAACATTTATATATGAAATAAGGCTAGGCGACATCATGAAGATGATCTATTATGACCTCTTAAAAAAGTCTGTTGAGGACGTCAGGTTTGATAGCGAAGATTTTGAGAAGAATGTGCTATACCTTCCCGACATATTTAACCTTCTGGCAAATCTTTTGGATGAAGAGATAATAATCCAGGAGGATAGGATGCTCCTGAATTGCGCACTGGCATATGTGGTTGTGCCAAGCGATGTGATCCCTGAAGAGGTGTATGGCGCAAAAGGCTTTATGGACGATCTTTATGTCTGCTGCGTCGTGATAAAAGAGCTTTATAAAAAATATCCTGAGCTTATGAGAAAGCATTGGAACAATACAGTCGATGAGGAAGAGTTTGATAAAGTATGGGATAAATGCTATGATGATAGCGAGCAGGCTTGTGATGAGGAGAATATTAAGGATAAGATATTGAAATATGCCGGTCTTGCGCCATAGGTGAAGATGAAAGCATTGGTTCTTGTGGATTTTGAGAATGAATGGATAACCAAGGGTTCTGAATATTATGTCGGAGATATTTCTGATATCTTAGATAAGACTAATCGCTTGATTGATCATTGCAGAACTCTAGGATATAGGATAATATTCACAACACATATCGAAAAGGGATCGAGCGGCCCATTTGCAGGGAATTCAAAGAATGTAGAGATAATGCCTTCTTTGCATAGGAAAACTCAGATATGCTAATAAGAAAGAACAAGATCAGCCCATTCTATAAGACAGACTTGGAGAAAGAGCTGAAAGGTGTGGAAGAGATTGTAGTGGCTGGCATATTGACGAACCTATGCGTAAGAAGCCTTGTGCAAGATGCCTATGACAGGGATTTTGACATTACAATAATCAAGGACTGTTGCGTGGCCTTTGACAAGAAAACACATGATTTCACACTCAAGGACTTGAAAGAGACAAGAGAAGAGATACATATTGTGGACTTGAAAGGGTTTATTGGATGAATTCTAACTCCTTCTATATATAGAATATTCAATTAGTATCCTCCGTAAACTTTATAAATTAGTGTGTATTAGTGTGTATAAAATGTTTAATCTGAAGGACATAATCAGGATGAACCAGGAGATTGGAGAAGAAGGCATGGTCGTGAATAAGTCTGCCCTTGAATATGCGCTTGATAGAATCCACAGGGAGAAATCATGGATTAGACAGTCAGCGATGCTGATAAGAAGTATTGTTTGTGATCATGCATTCCATGAAGGCAACAAGAGGACGGCATTCATATTATTCACATCGATGTCCGAACTCAATAAATGGGATTACGATCCTGCAAGGCTCGCAAAGACGATACATGATATATCAAGAAAAAATATTGTCGATATAGGAAAGATAGAGAGGATGCTTGAAAATGCTATCAGAAAAGATGCTTAAGGAATCTGTAAAAAAGAACAGGCGATACCTTGATGCGCTCGAGGCTGCAGACAAGAAAGGGAAAAGGCCTGCATTGAACAAGGTTCGAAAGAACTTCACAGTAGATGAGATAATATTCCTTGACTTCCAGAAGAAATGCGTGAAAGATAAAAGGTCTATGAGCAGCGTCATAGAAGAATTGATGAAAAAATATTCTTGATAGGGTGTTATTATCAGCCGTCATGTTGCGTTAAATTTTTATACTACTCAAGAATGCTCCTTCTATGCTTGTCCCTCAAGACTTATTCAAGATATTTGACAGGAAGATGTTCGATGACCTGACACGTAGCTTATGGTTCTCAAATCCAATGGAAGTTATGGATATACAGCAGTGGACTGTAGATATTGATTATGATAGATACCTGCAAAAAAAGCAGCGCGGCAAAGACGTTGAATATACTGGACCGAAAAAACCCAAAAAGTTCAGGCCTTCTAGAAGAAAGATCTCTGATGATGAAAGGAATGATCCTTCATTATATGAAGGTATACCAAATGAGGAGACAATACAGGCAAGAGAAGTCAAGAGATATCAGCGATACTATAATAAGAGAACAGACGGAAAATATACAGTGAAGTGGGACGACTACTATGACGAGATATCTGTATTTTTTGATCCATCTCTAGGCTATAAGATACGAGAAGACACTTATTTGGTCCTAGAATATTTGAGAGATAATTATTTCCAAAAATTCATAGATATATCGATGGCATTGAAGATAGCGTCAGATTATGAATTCCCAGAAGAGATATCAGGGTTAGACGAGCCAAACGGTAGAAGATCATTGATAGGATTAATATCTCAGTCGCGAATCAGGAAAGCGATACCTATATTGAGAGCGATCACAGTCAATGATGATTCTTTTGCTTGCAGGTATGAGGCGATGAAAGGATTATTCCTGATGAAAGATAAGAAAGGGCTGCAGATGATGATGCAAAGGCTTCCCAGGCTGCATGCTGTACCGTATACTGAATTCAATTTCGGATATCTTGTATTGGCAGATGGAATAGGGATCAAACATCTTGAAGATGACATATTGGACTTGCTAGAGCATCAAGTGCATAAATATGATCCTAGGCAGAACCCGTATACGAGCAGGTCATTTGCGACTGGCCCACGCATTGATGATTCATTCAGGCTGTTATTGAAACACAGCAAGGGCGCAGCTGCAGAATTTGTGAAAGAATATTATCCATCACCGCATAGACGCATCAACGAATCTATCGAGATGGCATTGCAAGGCGAATCAATGGTCAAGATAGCGGCGCCGAGTCATATCCATCATAAGACTTCACGCGATCAGGATCCTGAACTACCATTCTAATTGCTTTGGTTCAATAATATCAATCATTCTATCGTCAATTTCTTTATCTTGATCGGAACAAGCGGCTTGTCATTTGAGCTTCTCTCTACTTTGCTTATATTATCCACAATATCTTGGCCTTCTACAATCTTTCCAAATATCGCATGCTTGCCGTCAAGCCATGGCGTCGGCACAGTTGTTATGAAGAATTGGGAACCTGCAGTATCAGGCCCAGAATTTGCCATTGAAAGCATCCCTGGCTTATTATGCCTTAAGCCTGGGCCGAACTCATCTTTAATCTCATATCCAGGCCCTCCTGTCCCATTACCTTTAGGATCGCCAGTCTGGACCATGAAATTTGGTATGATCCGGTGAAATATTATGCCGTCATAAAAACCTTTCTGCGCAAGCTTGATGAAATTTGCGCTCGTCAATGGAGCCTTATCTTCAAAAATCTCTGCTTTGAATGTTCCCATGCTAGTTTCAAATATTGCGTGCCTGTTCATCTTACATCCTCACAACATATTTTTTTCCTTTGAATTCAACAACATCATTCTCATGCAATTTCTTCTTGTTTCTCGTCTCAATATTTCCATTCACACTGATTGCTCCTGACCTTATGATGTTCTTTGCCTGGCCACCGGTAGTCGCGATACCATGCTTTTTGACAAATGCGTTAAGCTCGATATACTCATCCATGATATTGGTCAAATGCTGAGATTTAAATATTTATATGAGTTTAATATGTGAAAATCATTGCTGACCAAGGCTGACATTATTTATGATACCTTTTCATGATTTTCTTAATATCATCTGGGCCAAGATAAAGTCTTCTTATTGAAGCAAGCCTCTTTTTATTATTTGCATGACGCCTGTCTTCTGATTCCCTTTCGGCAAGAAGCTCCTTACCATAACCTCTCTGGACTGTTATTTCATCTGCTTCCTTCTCAACTTCGCTCCTTTTCTTCTCAGACAGCCAGTAGTTCCATAAAAACAAAACTTTAGAATAGAAGGATCGTGTTCTATAAGAGACTTGATGAGCTAATTCATGCGCCAAAATCCCTATCACATCCTCTTTTGATAATTTATATCTATTTACAAAACTCAGATTAATATATACATTTCCATTGAAAGGAGAACTATACCCTGATAAGAACATGTCTTTTATATGAACCTTTGAAGACAGGCACAGGTCAGAGTATGAATTGTCTCTTATTTCTTCAAACCAAAGCCTAATCTGCCTTTCTGAATGCATCTCAATTGATAAGAAATATAATCCTATATAAATATTTCAGTTTTAACAATTCTACATTTCCAAGCTCTTAGGATTAAAGTCAAATAGCCACGGCCAAACCTTATTTTATCGACGAGGAATTAATAAGTATTTCTATTTTTACTTCAATTTCCCAAACACCCGAGAACTGAAAAGCGATATTGCTAATGCACCGAGAATTGCAACAAGAGTCTCGAATGTTAGTCCTAATAAAAAAGAACCGATAACTGTAAGTAGAAGACTACCAACGACAAAATTCGTGAATCCCCACAGCACATTAACGGTTGGACTGGAAAGACCTTTTCCTAGAGGGTGTGCAAATGGTGTCGGAAATTTTCTTCCTGATATTCCATTCACGAAATGAGGCACACCATTAGCAAGGAATCCTCCTGCGAAGAAATATATTATATAAAAATACCACAACATGATTTCACCAAAAATAAATCTTATGAATCAAGTATATAAATTTGCTTCTAAATTCTTGTTAGACCTAATCTTTAAAGAAAATTTATAGTATCCCCTGTCCAGTCTATATCTTCAGCAGCTGCCTTGTCTCATAGGCTATCTGCAGCTCCTCGTTTGTCTTCATGACAAACACATCTATCTTAGAATCCTTTGATGTGATTATGAAGTCATTCTTCTCATTCTTTTTATTGTCGAGCTTCAATCCCAAATAGGAGAAATTATCTAGGATTTTTTTCCTGATATAGAATGCATTCTCGCCTATGCCTGCTGTGAACACGATGCCATCGACGCCATTCAATTCAGCGATATAGGCGCCTATGAAATGCGTGACCCTGTCTGCGAACATGCCCATCGCTAATCTGCATCTGGGCTCTTTCTGATTTTTCCTAAGCAATCTCATATCAGAATATCCTGATATCCCTAGAAGGCCTGACTGCTTATTGAATATCCTGCTTAAGTCTTCATAGCCTAGGTTGAAATGCTCGCCCATGTGTATTGAGATGACTGGATCTAAAGAGCCTACGCGGGTTCCCATGATCAGGCCATCGACAGGTGTGAAGCCCATCGTGGTATTCAATGACTTGCCGTCCTTGACTGCTGTTATGGAGCTTCCATTGCCTAAATGGCATATTATGATGTTGTAATGCTTTTTCTTTTTTATCCTATAATATTCTCCTATCAAATCTGCGATATACTTATGGCTGCTTCCATGAAATCCGTATTTTCTTATCTTATGCTTTTCATAATATTCATAGGGCAATCCATAGAGGAATTTCTCTTTAGGGATGGTTGAGTGGAATGCTGTGTCAAACACTGCGACCTGAGGGGATTTTATGATCTTCTGGCATGCAATTATCCCTTGGACGTTTGAAGGATTATGCAACGGTGCAAGCGATGATAATTCTTTAAGGTTTTTTATTACATCATCGTCTATTATGACCGGCTTTCTATAAAGCTCTCCGCCATGCACTACCCTATGGCCTACTGCAGATATCTCTGTTATGTCGCCTATTATATCGCTTGAGAATAATGCATCGATGGCCGCATTCAATGCCTGCTCATGATCGTTCACCAAGACGTTCTTGGTCTCTGCTGCGCCATCATGCTCTATCGTCATCGTGCAGCCATCCAATCCTATCCTGTCAACCATGCCTTTTATCAGCACATTTTTTGTGGTAAGCTCGATCAGCTGGAATTTTATCGATGATGAGCCAGCATTTATTATCAGGATCTTTTTTTCTGAAAGGAACCTTTTTATCGCCTTTATCATCAAAGGCCTTTCATGATATCCATAATCTGCTATTGTCTCAGCAAGCCTTTTGCTCTTGAACACGAACCTGATCCAGTTAGAGAAATCATTCTTGGAATCATTGACATGATACTCGAAGGTCTTCTTGTCTATTTTTTTCAATACATCCAGAAGCTCTTCAAGGCTCTTTATATTCTGGCCAGTGCATAGAATAAAATAATGTTCAGGATTAATGCTCATGCTCACCAACTTTTTACTGTTAATCAAATATCATAATAGACTATGCTTTTAAATTTTATGATAAATAAAGTATACACTCATTATATGATGGCATATCTTGATGGCTTGAAGGATTATTTATTCTGACAAGAATATAATTTATAAATAATGATATTATCCTCTCCTCATGGATAAATTCATCGGATTAGGTTCTGATCATATGTCAAGAGTTGATGCCTATGCCACGCGTATCCTGAAAAGGCATAGGCCTGATGCGATAACTATTGAGCAGGTCATCCACAATAGTAATATCGGTGAGAATTCTTCAAATCCTCGATGGAACGAGCGCATAACAGAATTGTCGAGTCCTGCAAGATACAATGTTAGCATGACTCCTGACCCGATGATAGAGGCGAACGACCTAGTATTGTTTGAATCGCCATGGAACGAGGATCATTTTTATAGTGAGAAGCATGCCGCAATATTATATGCAATAAAAGCTCACATACCTTTTTATTTCACAGATTTCAGCAATGATTGGCGAGACCATATATTCATGCTGCAGGATGGTGTGATGACTCCGATAAATATCGCAGGCCACACGACTTATCAGGAGCATCCAGAAGAATATATGCGCACTGATAGCGGCCTTGCAATAATTTGCATGGAAAATGTTGATGCTAGGAATAGGTTCATGAGTGATGCGATAAACTTCATCTCGCCAGGATATAGGACTATCGCTCATGTCAGTGGCAGGGGACATTTTGATGCATCAATGCCTCAGGCTAATTCATGGCTAGGGATAACCATAGGATCAAAGAGCGGAACTCAGGTTCAGGATCTTGTGGCTGCTAAAGAAAAAGTTATATATGATCTTGTGAAAAAAAGGCGGATGACTTGAATCATTTCTCGTGCATCTTCTTGACAGTGCGTGTGACCAATCTTCTGGGTAAGAACTTCACACCATATGCCATGAGCTTGTTCATTGTGCCTTGTACAGCAATCCTTTTGCCTTTCATCATCGCATCATAGCCGAATTCTGCGACCTCTTTTGATGTGGCAATCCTTTTGCCTTTTATAAGCTTAGTCTCTTGTATTCCTGCGGTCTTTTGGAAGTTCGAGGCTGTAGGGCCTGGACATAATGCTGTGACTGTTACACCAGTGCCTTTCAATTCTTCTGACAATGCTTCTGAGAATGACAATACATATGCTTTTGTCGCATAATATACTGACATCATAGGGCCTGGCTGGAATGCTGCTGTCGAAGCCACATTCAATATCTTCCCATGATTTTTTGCGATCATCTCTGGCAAGAACAATCTTGTCAATGCTGTAAGTGCAGAGATATTCACATTTATCATCTCTAATTCTTTTTTCAGGTCGGATTCTGAGAATTTTCCGAGATTTCCGAACCCTGCATTGTTTATCAATACATCAACATCGATGTTTTCTTTTTTTATCATGTCAAATATCTCTTGTGTAGAGCTTGGCAATGAAAGATCTTTTGGTATTATAACTACTTCAATGCCATATTTCTCGTGCAATTCTTTCTGTATCGCTCTCAATCTTTCTCTATCCCTTGACACAAGAATGACGCGATAATAATATTTCCCGAATATATGCGAGAATTCATATCCTATCCCGCTTGATGCCCCTGTGATTAATACTGTCTTCATCATATCACCTTATCTTCAGAATTAACAAGGCTGTTATAAATTTTATTAAAGATAAGGCATGATGTATTGCCCAATAGCGAGCTTGAAGAAATAATCTTCTATCGCCTAAAAATCCTAATTCGGTTTGAGATAAATCCTGCAATGCGAGCTGGGCAATGTCATAATCGAGTCTACAGTGACATGAAGATAGATTCTATACAGGTTGAAACCATCGCAAACTATATAATCTCATCCTCTGCAGTGCATATTGGTGAATCAAATGAAATATGTAATCATGATTTTAGCAATGGTATCATTAGTGATATTGAGCGCCTGTACACAACTGCAGGCCTGCACGCAGGAGGCAAGATTATGTCCAGATGGAAGCGCAGTCGGGAGGACAGGGCCGAACTGCGAATTTCCTGCCTGCCCAGAAAATAATATAACAAATAATGTCACAGAGAAATGTGATGTTGTCTGTGCTTCAGGCTGGCATCTGTATAATGATGCGAGAGGATGTGGATGTGAACAAGATAATTCCAGTTTAGCAGCAAAATGTTCAAGCTATAATGGAGCATATGATCCGCAATACAAGGAATGCGCAGGCATCTCCAAAGAACAATGCGAAAGCATCAACGGCACATTCAATGAATGCGGTTCAGCATGCAGGCACGATCCGACAGCACAGGTATGCACGATGCAATGCGTGATATACTGCCAATTGAAATAGGAGTTTATTCTTTCCTTGAAATAAAACAATAAAATTTATAGATTCTTTTGTCAATATGTTTTCATGCATGAGCTAGGGTATGTCATTGTCTTCAAAAGAGGAGAGGATAATGCATGATGCAATTGACCGCAAGCTAGATTTAGTAAGATCTAACCCTAAATATGGACAGTCTATAGCGAAAAGATTAATACCAAAGAAATATAAGAGAAAATATCATATTGATAATCTCTACCGTATTGAATTGCCATTCTTCTGGAGGATGCTTTATACTCTACGAGACAACAAGATTGAGATTATAGCATTCGTCCTTGACATCGTAGACTATAAGAAATATGATAAGAAATTCAATTATAGGTAATAAGTTTAGATGACTTATTCTGCCATCGGTACAAGATAATTCGTGAAGCATAATGCTACTAGTGCTGTGCCGTTCTTCTTTTTTGGCTTGAAGCTTTCGATGAAAAGGTTTATATCTTTTAATTCATAGTCTTCTGAATATCCGTTCATGTATAATTCATTGAGGCTGGCAGATAACCTTTTCTCGACTTCATCTCTTGTGACAGGGCCATTATGCTCGCATACCAATCCACCGTATTTCTTTCCAGATTTTTTGTCATAAAGCCATCCATATATTATGCCTGCTGTCGCGAGCTGGCCTTTTGTTGAATGCGCAACAGCCATTATAGTTTCCATCACTTGCCCATGCAATAATTTTTCCGGCTTTACTATCTGCTGGGCTATCGCAGGGAGTATTGATGAATATGTCATGATGTTGCACATCTCAATGCCTGCCTCTTTCAATGCAAGATGGTATGAGCCTGCATGCACTGTGATATCTGACTCTCCATGCCCTTTTGTCACAAAATAATCTTTCGGTATCCTGCATCCTACCAGAACCTGATCGGATTTTGTCTTCTGTTCATAGACTAATCTGTTCATTCTTGTTTTCCTCCTGACTTATTAGAAAAATATGATATTTGAAAATAATTGAAGAAAAAATTCCTTATATGCCGCCACCCGCGCTCAAATGTGGAAATATAACTAAATAAGGATTGCAAAATCTCGTCAATAATATTTCCTGAATTTTTTGTCTTGTTCACTTTTCTTGTACGTAAAAATCCTCCTTCCAGTACATTAGTACCAATATGACGAACGAAAAATCATATAAGTTATTATTTGTTTATATATTTTATTAATTTGAGGGAAAATATTTTTATTGAAAATTGTTTTACGGATTTTTATTGCTTGGGAACACTCTTGCATGTATTAACTACGCACTGTATTGTGTAGTCTGTCCCTTGCTGAGGGCATGGAGCGCATTGCGTATTGACTCTTGTATCTTTTAGCATGCAGAACCTGTCCCATTCCTTGTTTACTGCTGATCCACAATCGCATGGATCGCAGAGTATAGGCTTTAGCGTGCAGTCAGAATCATATGCGCAACTCACTGCAGGATCTCCTGTAATCATCCTGTTTATGGGCTGATTGAGCGGTGCGAGATACCCGAAAAAATTCAGTATTAACGCAATTGCTGCAAGCGTTATCACGACCTTTAACAACAGGTGGACAAGCTTTAGGCTCCATATGACGACTATCAGGACGATGCCGATGATCATCAAAATATCTTCATACATATCAATATCATGAATAATCATGCTTATAAATTTTGTTAAGGATTAGAAAGTGAGAAACTTATGCTTTAGGCTTCCTTAAACCGAACGCCTTAGTCTTTTTTATAATAAGAATATATATGCCTAATATTATCAATGAAAGAATCATGCTGTAAACAGGATTTACCATTATTCCCCAACTGCCTGTCACCAGATTTGTATAAAGAAAGATTATGACAAGCACCGTGATTGCTAAGCTCGCTATATACGCTGCAATATTCCATCTCTTCTCGTGCTTATACCAGGCAATTGCCATGCATGCGATGAAATACCAAAAGATGATATCTAAGATGAATGCTAGCCATGAGAATGCCGGAGGTGTATAGGCCTGTCCTGAATTTAGAAAAGTGCTGCCTACAGGCCAGAAGCCGATTGGAAGTCCAGTCATTATTGTAGCATCTTGGATGAATGTGCTTGAGATGATGAAATAATTGAGTCCACCCATCAATATAAGAAATATTATTATTTTTGTAATCGTCGGCTTGATGAACCCCTTGAAATCCATAATATCCTAGAATGAATTGCGTATATAAATATTTTCATAATTTCAATACATCTTTAGTCAAGATAATAATTAAATATTTAAAGAAGACAGACAATATAACCCTATGGTACTTCAATCATTTCCTTGGCTTGCAGATATGGTGTGGCTCATCCCATTATTGATCTGGGAAGCTGTATGGAAAGCAATAGGATTATGGAAAGCAGGAACACAAAAACAATTGGCATGGTTTATATGCATATTCGTATTCAACACAGCCGGGATCCTGCCTATAATCTATTTGGCATACTTCCAGAAAAAGAAAATAAAAAGAAATAAAATTAAAAAATAATTTTCAATAACTTATTCTACAGCTTCAAGTCCGCCTTCTCTTACAAAGAATGCGCATTCGCCGTCTGCGATGTTCGGAGCGTCTACAAGCTTTGCTACTCTTGAGCCTTTCTTGCCTTTCCTCAGATAGATCCTGAATGTCGAGTTGTGTCCGACAATATTCCCTCCTATGGCTTCTGTCGGGTCTCCGAAAAATGTGTCTGGTTTTGCCATCACTTGGTTTGTGACATAGACGCATAGGTTGTACAAGTCTGCTAATTTGCTCAGGACATGCATGTGCTTATTCAATTTCTGCTGCCTGTCAGCAAGTGTTCCTCTGCCGACAAATTCTGCCCTGAAATGTGCAGTCAAAGAATCCACGACAATCAATTTCACATTAAGGCCGTTCTTGATCAGCTCTTCAATCTTTTCTGCTAAAAGCATCTGATGGTCGCTGTTGTAGGCTCTTGCTACTTTTATGTTCTTGAGTACTGCTTCTGGCTCTAATCCTAGGCCTTTTGCAAACTGTACTATCCTCTCTGGCCTGAATGTAGATTCTGTATCAATATATACCACTGCTGCTGTCGGGTCAAGCTTTTGCACATTTACAGCCAATAGATGGCCGATCTGTGTCTTTCCTGAACCATATTGCCCAAAGCATTCTGTTATCGCTCTTGTCTCAAATCCTCCTTCCATCAGCCTATCAAATGGGGCGCAGAATGTCGGAAATTTTGTGACTAACAACCTTTTTGCCATCACTTCTTCACCAGAAAGAAATCCCATATCCATGCTTGCTCTTGATGCCTGGATTACTTTTCTTGCCATGACATCAGTCAATCCTGTCGCTTCTACAATCTCTCCGACAGTCGCTACAGCGATCGCCATAAGATTGTCAAATCCAGACAATGCCAATTTTTCAGCAGTGCTAGGTCCTACGCCTGGCAGGCCAGTCAATGACATATCCTTAGTCTTTGTTATAGATTTTAGGTCAATATTCACATCCTCATCAAAAACAGATTCTTGCTCAATTCTTTTTCTTGCCATGTTTTTCACCTTTTATATTGAATAAAATATCATTGACGCCATTGTCTCAACCTTTTTCATCGTCTGCGCCTAGTAAGCCTGATGATTTTCCATCGTAGCCACTAAAATCTTATTCATCTGCCAGTTTCCCAGAGATGCGAACGCGCAGATGAAAAAGGTCAAAGCGAAAAAGCGTCAATGCAAAAAATAAAAAAGTGAACCTATCCGTAGATAGATTCTTCCTCGATCACATCGCTGTTCAAAGCGACATATTCATAGGCTTTCTGCAATACAAGGATAGCTCTAGGAAGATCGCTAGTCCTCATGCTATCTGTATTCTGCCATTCATCATTCTTATCCTTGTAAGAACGCTGCAGAGAAATAGTCCTGTAAGTGACTGGTTTAGAGTCTCTTACTGCAGAATTTGCCCAGATAGTGGCTGCAATAGCTCCTGAGCGGAACTTCTTTTCAGGAAGATTTCTTCCAAGAACCTCATTAACTGAGGGCACTGTTTGTGGCTTGATAACCGCAGCCAACGTCGGTCTATTTAGTTTTTCCATTTTTACCTCTTGCTTGTCGCATTTTCTTTCAAATCGCCCTTAAATTATGATGAGAAACCTTGGGAGGAACTCATCCAGGCGACGAGGTCATCAGATTCCATGCTCAAATAAGCAGACGCTTAAATTGTGAAATCCAATAATACAGAAATGCCTAAGATGTTTAAATACCCTGCGGGAGGTTGTCTAGTGAGGGTTGTGAAAACCTCAGCGACGATAAATTATATCATGTCCACTGCCGTAATTCTTCCGGCAATCCTTCTGCTCTCCAATAAATATTTAAACCCTTCTTCATTTGAAGCAATATGTCTTATTTTGCAAGGGATTTATTTCATGGGGCTGTTAGGGGATGTAATTTTATGGACAGCGAGGTTATGGACGCGCAATCAAGGCTTGAGGATTGCGCATTTGTTTATAGGATGGATTGGGCTTTATATCCTGGCTCTACACATATTGTTTTCTTATATAAGGGCAGTACAAGAAAAGAATCTGAGATTACAGTCGGATCAGTGCTTGATTTGAGTAAGATCCGGGTCTATGCCGTTAGGCAGCGCCAAGGCATTGATGAAGGGAGACTGCAGGAATATTCCCTTAAATCAGGGGTTGCAAGAGAAGATAAGGATAATAAGATATTAATCAAGCTGAGATTGGAAAGATTTCTAGAGAATATAAAAAAGATCCCAGACTATAGATTAACATTAGCATCAGCAAACAAAAGAGCAAAGGCTTTAGCATTGAAGAAAGCCAGGGAAGTCGCAGAAAAAGAGGATGTGAAATGCATAGAGGATATTATCAGGATGTGATAAGATTCTTCAATTCTTCATTTACCTTTGAATATTCCAGATGATAATTTGTGATATTGCCGCTTGCTGCCTTTATCATCTGCTTATATTCATCTTTCAATATATCATTTATCCTGGAATAATTCTTTTTTTTGGTCAATTTGAACAATGCGAGCGCAATATCTGCAGTATCATCCAATTTTGTGGAATAATATGCCTTTTGATCCTGCGGCCTGCAGAATATTTCCATATCTGTGATGTTTCTTCTCAATATCTCTTCTAGAACAGAATTGACTTCTGGGATATCAAAGCATATTGCCCCGCACAAGGCGACATTAAGCCCTATCGGAGGGCCATATTCTCTTACAGCAAACATCAAGGCATCTCTTATGTGATCATCTTTGATGTCCTTGTGCTTAGGCATGATTGGTTCCACATCTCCTTCGAATATATAACGCTCTAGATTGCCGTTATCAATCCCATAATTTCTGAGTCTTGTTATAAGATAGCCTGCCAATGCGACCCCATGAAGATTATAATACTTCTCATTATATACTGCATCCTCAAATACTTCACAAGAGAAAGGCAGTCTTGTATCTTTGAGATTCTTATAAAACCAATATCCGAACGGAGTAGATTTTCCTATCGAAGAAATATCCTTGAATAATCCCTTAACCCTATCATGATATCCAGAAGTGATCAATGCAGTATAATCAAGAAGGCCAAGCACCAAGGGCTCAAGCTCATTCTCTACAACTCCACCAGTCTTTTTCTTCTGTATCAACACATCTATCTTATTTAGAATCTCAACGATTTCCATCAAAAAGGGAATATCATATGGTTTATAATTATTTTGGTGATGACAGGCTTGTGTAGAAGTACGTAATTAGTTCACAAATCAACATTACTGGAGAGATGTGTTCTCTTTATAAACTATAAAAACCATCTATATACTCTAGAAGTGAGAACTAATTACGGAATTATACAAGAAATTACCAAGATAACAATGAATAAATACTTAGATATAATCTATTGTGTTTTCGCTTTGAGGATTGATATCAACCCTCTCGGTAGCGGCTCAACCTTAAAATAATCTGCTGCTTGGAGAATCTCTATTCTCACTGTCGGATCGAATGCAGCTATACGATTTGTGAAATCGAACAATGGCCTTTGGTCAGGAGGCATATAGAACATGAACAGCCCTTCGAGCGTATCATAGATGAATCCACTAAATCTATCAGACCTAAGGAATGGTATTAGCCTCTTTTTTGATGAAGGAGACATCTGCAGTCTTATGAAATATATGAGCATGCCTATCTTGAACATATTGATGCCGTAGCGGAATTTTAGGATTATCCCCGATCTCTTCAATCCTTCAATACGTGATCGTATGGTGTTCCTATCTATATTCGTAGCTTTAGATATTTCTAAGAGGCTACTGACAGGATTCTCTGCAAGCTGCGCGAGAATCTTATAATCTCTTTTATCCAGTGTCATATCCCCTCGTTTAGGCAACGGGATCGGCTGCATATCTAGGTTAAAGGCATTATAATCATCAGGGATGAATGTGATTATGTCATGCACTGTGAAATGTGCATCAGACAGGTATTTTTTGCAGAATGAATCCATGTTGATTGTCGAGACTACAATTAGGTATTGGTTGCGGCTCAATATTCTGAAGTACATTATTATATCAGGGCATTGCAATAACGCTTCAGCAGCATCCTGTTCCAGCCGCTCGACAAGTATCACCGCATTCTGCATGCCTAGCATGACGAGGTCTAGGTTCATTGCAGGAGATAATATCTCATCTATGAGACGATTGACTTTGTAATGCACCCTTTCAGGAGAGATGCGTAATTTATGCGCGAGCTCACGCTGGCTTGTACGCATATCTTGGGATAAAAGATATATCAGCTTCTTGTCATAAAGGTCCAGCTTGATAGGTATTGATGTGTTTTTTGCAATTACAGTCATAAAACCCAATAACTGATGGATTATTTATAAATGTTACTGCAATAATTAAGAAATCTGATAGAAGATTATATATTTGTCATAAGCATCACTTATAGTGTGGCCTAATCAGGCCTCTAAGAAAATACCTACATCAAACACAGGATCATTAGGAATCTCAAGAAGCCAGATATATGATAGGCGATATTATTAAAAAATAAATAAGGTGAAAAAAATGCCAAACATAAATAGTGGATCACAAGGATTGCCGAGAAGTCTGATTCTTGAAGATCATAATTATTTGAAGATTCAAGCAGCAGGAGCGAATACAGGATCAGCAGGGGTTTCAAGACTGGAAGCTGAAGATCTAGAAAGGACGGTGCAGGATGCGCATTTAGGGTTGAGCAGCGGAGTATATCGAAAGCCAGAAGCACACAACTATTCTGCATCAAGCGAGTGAAGATATACATGAACGCAGCAGAAACCTGGCTCTATGTTGTTCCAGCACTTGCAAGAAAAGATATTACTATAAAGATGGCTGATAAAAGGATAGTGAATAGTCTTCTTATTGAAAAGCCAGAATTGATCAATGCATTGATGGAGCGGAGCTGTAATCTGCAATGTATACACTGCCTGCTTCCAGAGCATTATTCTACGTCAAAGATATCAAAAGAATCAAGGCTAGATAATATTCTTAAAAATCTTGCGATGCAGCTGCCGACAAAAGGAAAATCATCATTTTTGCATGAAGGAAGGATAGTGATGCCATGGCATATAAGATTTCTAAAAGAGCTTAAATCAAGAGCACCAAAAGTGGCATATGGACTTATAGATAATGGAACATATACTAGAGCACTCAAGGAATTTGAAAATTTTCAGTTAGACTGGCTTGATATATCATGTGACGGAACAAGAAAAAGCCATAATGCACAAAGAGATCCATTAGGAAAATCATATGATCAGATGATGGACGGATTATTGCATGCAAGAGATGTGACAATTTCTCCAATGTTAGGAGGACGGGTCACTTCTCTGATGACGATGACTTCGCTTAATTATCAGGACATAAAAAATGTAGCCGATGAATTGTTTAGAAAAAATCCGCGTCATCCGACACTAAATTATATAGATGAGTTGCACATAACCACAATGAATCCAAAATTGCCGATCAATTATACAATAGACTTAAGATTAGAACATATGGCGGTCATATTCGAGAGTATTAAAGAATTGCAGGATTCAGGAATGCCAGTATATTTTAGGCTATACAGCACACAGCACTTAGGATTATTGGCAAAACATATAGGATATAAGACATTCCAAAAATCATTAGAGCAAGCAAAAGCTTATCCACATGGAATAATAGGCCTAAATTTAGAGGGTGTACAATTATATTATATGCCGAGCAGCATCTGGCCATCAGAAGGCATATTCATAGATGCCAATGGAGCGCAAAGGGCGGCATATGCACAGTCATATACACTAGAGCAACTGAATAATCCTACATATTCAAAGTATACAGTGCAGCAACTCAATGAGACAAGCTCATTAGAAGATGCGCACAAAGCAAATGTGACACAATGGAGAAACCATTTCATGAATAATTTTCTGGAGCAGGAAACTGCGTTATTAAGACAGCTAGAAATATAGGTGTTTTGGAATCATTCTTCGTTTATAGAATATTACCAGATTTTCGCAACCTTTAATAACAATATATCATTCCCTATACCATGGACGTCGAAGGAAACAAGATATTGATTACAGGAGGAGCCACAGGGATTGGTTTGGAATTGGCAAAGATATTTGCAAAAGATAATGAGATATATATCTGCGGAAGAAGAAAAGAGAAATTAGATGAAGCAAAAAAAATATTGCCAAGCATCCATATCAAGGTTGCAGATGTTAGGAATCCAAAAGAGATAATGGAATGGGCAAAGGATATCAATATTTTAATAAACAATGCAGGCATACAAAAACCTTTAGATCTCAAGCATCCAGATTTTGAAGAGATAGACATAAACCTGAAAGCTCCTATAGAATTATCAGCATTGTTCATCCCATTATTGACAGACAAGGATTCTGCAATAATGAATGTGACATCTGGATTAGCATTTGTCCCTATATCAAGGATGCCTATATACTGCGCGACAAAAGCAGCCATGCATTCATACACATTATCATTAAGGCACCAATTGAAAGATACAAGAATAAAAGTCTTTGAGATAATCCCTCCTACTGTGGATACAGATCTGGGCCAAAGAAAATCAAGGATGGGGATACCTCCTGATATAATCGCAAAAGCCACATTAGAAGCGATGAAGAATGATCAGTACGAAATAGCGATAGAGCAGGCCAACAATCTTAAAGACCCAAATAAATTCCAAGAGAATTTCAACAGGATGAATCAATAATAATAGACATTCTTCCTGTGCGCTATCAGGGTAACATGTATAATCAGCAAATAATCGAGGAACAGAATAGGTTCTTGACAGGAGCATGGGATTGAAGATGACGTGGTGAAAAATGGCAGACATAATGTTTTTATCAGCACATCCTGATGATGTGGAGTTCGGGATGGGTGGAACATATCTTAAATTATCAAGAAGATACAATTGCGTAAATATAGTCTTGACATTAGGAGAGGCAGGAACTCATGGGACTCCGGAACAGCGAAGAGAAGAGGTCAAGGCAGCAGCAAAATATGCAGGCTCAGATATTGAGATACTTGATTTCAAGGATAATCATGTCGAGGATACTATAGATAATGCAAAGATTATCGCAAAAATAATAAGAAAATACGCGCCCAAGATAATATTTGCACCATATCATACAAACAAGGGACAGCATCTTGAAGGCATGTCGCATCCAGACCATACATCGCTTGGAAGCATCGCGCTCAAGGCTGCGCGATTTGCAAAATTTGTGAATGCAGACATAGAAGGAAAGGCCCACAAGGTTGAGAAGATAATATATTATATGGTGCCAAATTTTATGCAGCCCACATTTCTCATAAATATCTCAGATATCATTCCAGACCTGAAAAATTTATGGTCAAAGCACAAGTCACAACTCGAGGCAAGGCAAGGAAAGATAGAAGAGCTGCTTCTCACAAGTCGCAGGCATCTTGGGAATATAAACTATACAACGTATGCAGAAGGATTTCTAACAGACACAATAAAGATGGATGTCGAAGATATTTTAGATATATAGGAAGATAATATCCTAAAATATTCACATTAAGCATTTAATCATAAATATTAGGGATCAGTTCTGATATTTGAGGATATTATTGGACATGAAACTTTCTTGTATATTCGATAGTCAATTCAATGAGCTTCTTATGTGCCGAGGGATGGGAATATTGATGGTCTGCGCCTTTCAGGATCTTCATCTTCGAATTCTTGAGGTGCTTATGCAATTCCCTGCTCTTGTCCAATGGCACGATCTTATCATCTGAGCCATGGATGATCAATACAGGGATGTCTAATTTGTCAGCAGCATCATAGCTGTCATATGATGCATAATCCCTGAAAAACTTTATCTTTATGCCGGCCTTTCTCTTGTCATTGAGCTTTTCTTTTATCTTACGGAATTTCCTGAGCTCTTTAATAAGATACATCCCGCTCACAAAAATCTCAGAAATATCATAATGCGACGGAGGACTGATCAGGATCATGCTTGTGAATTCATTGTGTGAAGATGCTGATATCAGCCCTGATAAGGCCCCGAATGATGAGCCGATGAAGCTGATGATCTTGAATCCTTTTTTCTTGAGCACATTCTTTGCCCTTGTTATATCATCGATCGCTTCTGTAAGTGTTAGGTCCTCATAATTCCCTTCGCTCTCTCCATGCCCTAAAAAATCTATACGGAATGTGGCGATGCCAAGATTATTGATCTTATCCTGTAATATCTTGTATCTTGGGACATCCTTATCATATCCTAGGCCATGACATATGATGATCGCATGATTAGTTCCAGGATTAGATAATATGCCGCATATCTTCTGCCCTTTCGAGTTGTTAAAGCAAACCTTAGTTTCCATTATACAGGATAGGAACCAAAATCTCTTTATATATCTTTGGTATAAGTCCTATATATTTCAGCTAGATGAGAAATAAAAAAAGGATAAAATAATCAACCTACGCTCTCCTTATATACTGTGACAGGCTCTTCAAGGTCAAAAACTTTCATGAAATTGGTCACTACAGAATATCTTTGCAAGAAATCAAATCCTTTGTCAGTAAGAGAATATATCCTCTTATTGTCTACAGACTGCTCTATCACAAGGTTCTTGAACATCAACTCTTCAAGATACTGCTGCAGTATAGGGTATGATAGGTTAGCCTTATATAATATGTGCGTGTGCAGCATCTGGTTGTTCTTGTCATGGATCACTTTTAGTATGTCATAGATTATCTTTATCTTATCACGCTTTCTCATAATTCCACCTCAGAGTTTTTTTTTATTGTAATCGAAGTCTGTATTATTTTATTGTAATCGACTTCTGTATTATAATCTTGTTTTATCATTTGAATCCGAACCAAGTCCATATTGATTGCCATAAATTATTTTTTGCAGGAGCTTTGAAGTCTGATGAGACAAATCTTACGTCATTGACAGGTCCTACCAGATTTGTGCTCGGTGTATTGACTGGCCTCGCAGCCTGTAGGTCTACTGTGTTTTGTGGACCTGATTGGCTTTGGATCGATTCGTTTGTTGAATTGGTTGCATTATTGCTGGGCATTTCTGGGATAGATTTATCCAAATATCCGACAAAATATTGATTAAGGCTCGAGACAGTCAATCCTCTATCTCCATAATATAAGGCTGTCTGGTCAGATCCGCAGATAAGCTTGCTATTGTAGCCTGTCACGTCGTATACACTATCATATACGCTGATCCAGCAGTCATTTTGTGAATTATGCGCTCCGAGCTGGCTTTCAGTGTAATATTGTGCGCTTGTGTTATATGTGACATTATTATCTGTCATATATCCATTGAAATCATTGCTGATATCCCAATTCCTGTCATGACCTGATTGGCCTTCTGAATCGATAGCTCCAAAATCGCGGCCATATGCGCTGTTCTTAGTCTCTGAGTTATTAGCCTCGCCGGTATTATTATTTTCAAAATCATGTTCTGTTGTAACAAAATCATGCTCTGTTGTAAGATTGCTATCAGAGACATTATCCTCTATATGTATAGGCATTATTTGCATGCTGTCCTGCCTTGTGGCAATCCTGCCTGGATTATCTATTGCCTGTCTAGGCACTATTGAACCATGCCATTCTCCATCACTGCCATAATCTGCCTTAACTATGTACATTAGGCCTAATATGAACAATCCAACAATCAATGCCATGCATATACATTTCATTTTGTTCATTTTGACCTCTGGTTAATCCAACGCATCTATATATCGTCTATAAAATCTATTTGTTCAATGCTAAACTTGTATGTTCAATGCTAGGCTCGATGCATCAGCATATTGATGGGAAAGCTTACGATATATATTAAAAATCCCTGCAAACCATCAAAACCATAGGCATCAATTATGGTCTATAAGCCGTATATTAGTTGAATATTAGATTTTAATGGTTCAGAACAATGATGATAAAATATTTGCTATTCATATTAAACTAAGGCATTGTTCTGAACTATCCATAAAAAAATAGATAATATCTGTCATGACAAGAGAATCGCCCAACATATACACAAAATATATAAGCTATTGAGCGCTCCTAAGAATGCATGACAGTACAAAGCAATAATGCAGACTGGATAAGAATTATTATAATTTCTGTATTGTTTATCGCAGTTCTTGCCCTATATTCTGCAAATGCATCTGCCCTGATCACAAGGCAGATATCATTGATAGACAAGCTGCAATCAGACCTTTCTATGACAGAATCTATCTCTATAAGCATCACAGATAATACAGATGATATGTTCTCTATATCATTGCCAGACACAGCGCATAGCATAATGGCAAATGGAGAATTGATGAGCAATAACACGGTAAATATCTCCCTGAACTGCACATCATGCAATATACAGATATCTTTTGACATGGATAATGTCGTAAAAAAAGATAACAGGCAATACCTGTTCTATAGGACATTGCATTTCCCTCAATCGCCACAGCAGCTGAGATATGTCGTCTATATGCCAGACGGTTATACAGTAAATAGCACAGACACGACAAATCCTTCGATAGTCCCGAACCCTACAAGCATATTGACAGATGGCACGCATATCATGGTGAGCTGGATAGAGACTAATCCGCAGCTGCCAAAGCAGTATTATGTAAGATTCCAAGGGCCAGAGCAGATAGAGAGTATGCTATTTTTTGTACAGAACGATCTAGGGCATCCAATAACCATAATGATGCTATTATTGATACTTGTGATAGGGATAGTGTCAGGATATTTTCTTAAGATATTATCTGTGAAAAAAATAGAAAAGCCCATCAAGCAAAAAACAGTGCAGCATCTGATACCTTCATCATTGCTGAGCCCTGATGAGAAGAAAGTGATGGGATTATTGCAGAGCAAGGATGCAAAGAAGAATCCAGTCAACCAAAAAGACATAGGAACAGAGCTGAACTGGTCAAAATCAAAAGTGTCGGCAGTATTATCGAACCTATATTATAAGAAATTGATAGACAGGGAAAAGTTCGGAAGGAACTATAAGGTAAGATTATTGAAAGATGTTGAGCAACAATGAATAAATATTTCTGATAAGGATAATATTATTTGAATTTCATCCTTATCACTCGCACTTGTCCCACATGAATTGGAAGAATTTTCTGTAGCCATCGGCCAATCTCTTGCTTTTTATGACAAATTGGAGCGGATCCTTGTCTAATTCTCCAGGCTTTACGCCGACGAATGTCACGACATAATCTCCGAATATATCAATTGCTGTCGGACTTGAGTATTTTTTTGGAAGGAATTTGTATGGCTTTCCTACAAGCTTCAATATCTCTGGCTTCTGATCTTTGACCTCATAATCGAATAGGTGCATGAATTTTATTTTTAATTTCTTTCTTTGCTTGTCGAATCTTGGGATGTAATTCCTTAATCTTGGATCAAGCCAGAATGCTTTTGCGCCTATGAAATATACTGTCTCTTTTGTCTCTAATATGTTCTGCAGATATACTTTGAACCCTTCTGTTCCCCTATAGAAATATGCCTCGTCTTTCTCTTCCTTGAATGAATACTTTGCCTGCATCTCAGGTAGGACTTTATTTATCCTATCTTCTTTTTCTTTTATCAATTCTAATAATTTATTCGGATTGATGGCCTTGAAATTCTTCTCACCTTTAATGAAGACTTCAGAAGCCAGTCCTTTCTCAATCAATTTTGCCAATGAATCATAGACATTTCTCCTATGCACTTTTGACTTCAAAGAGATCTTCTGCACAGAAGCTTCGCCAGAATCAAGCAATGCCTCATAGACCTTTGCTTCATTGGTACTTAATCCGATATCTTTCAACAATTCTTCATACATGATATGACTGATGTATTCTGCATTTTATAAATCTTGCTTAAAATGGTGGCAATGACCACCGCTAAGATTTAAATAAACCATATGTTATCACTATGATAGAATAATTTTATATTATGGGGGTTAAAATGCAGCAAAATAATAACATACTGGAAGTTCGTATACAAAAAGGAGAGGAGGAACGTGTTAAAATCCAATTATTAGATGGAATAAACATAATAGCCTCGGAAAATGCATTGGCCATACCAAATGCTATTAGTTGGTTTGGAAGAGGATTTGGTCGGGAAATTCGCAGAATTAAAGGCGATACTGTTTCTGAGAATGTGAATTATATCGTCACAAATAATATGGTTGAGCAAGACTTATACGAAGCTTTCAGGATGGCAATTAATGATGGTATACAAGAACCAAAACTTCCAGATCGAAATGAAAGTCAATTACCCCAATCATATCCTCCATGGTACAAAGCCCTTGTTATGATGTAAGAGGTAACAGCTATATGAATAATGAATAAAATAGGAGAGTATAATGGATAAACCAAAATATATAGTTAATGATTTGAGTCATTTTCAAGGATGTTTCAGTGGCATAGTATATGCTACAGAGCATAGAGAAAAGCCAGTGAGCAAACTTCACATCAGGACTCCTTATGATTGGGGAGGGCATGATACCTCTGGTCAACCAGGAGTAAGAAAAGGCACAACAGTAGGATTTGTTAATATTGCTAGAAATGCTGGCCTACCATCAGAAGTGCAAATATCATATTGCAAAGCACCTTATGGAGAAGAAGAGAGATTTAGCATTAAAAAATCAGGAGAAATCACAGCCGAAAAAGATCTACGCGGATATGACGGTACATTAATAAAAACAGATATGTACAAGAATAGTAGTGCTAATGTTCAAAAAGTCTTCACATATTTAGAAGCAGTAATTCATGAATTAGCGTGCGGAAAAGATGTTGAGCTCGGCATGTACCTAAAGAACTTTTAAAGAAACACTATGATGACAATGAATAAAATCAAGAGTTGCATTTTCAGTATATTAACAGGAATTGCATTATACAGTTCTGCTCCATCCCAGGATTTCTATAATGGTTGCGGAGGGCCGAAGACTTTCCAGATGGATAATTATGTGAATTATGTTGATAGAAAAGCTAACGGCACGATAATACCTAAATTATTCACAAAAAACCTTGACTCGACATTAGTAAATATTGTTTTGACTGCTCCATTCAGCATTTCAAATAATGGTAAAGTTGACAACAAGGGAATCAATCTAGGATATGTTGTAGAAGAACCATCTGTGAGTATTATAGGTGCATTAGGCATGTTCAAAGATGATCAAGGAAAATATGATGTCATAAATCCTCAAGCATATTTTACATATATGAACGGTCATGGAACACTTGATTTAGAAAGTAGCATCCCTTACAACCTGCAAAATAACAAGGCATCTGAATCTGCGTCAATAACGCTAGGTTATGGATTGGACGAGTTATTACGGGTTGGAGGATCGCTTAGTCTGCAAAAAAATAAAGTGCCGCACTATTTGGCAATTGCACGCCTAGAACTCGTAAAGGACCATAGATATTGGCTTGAAGGTTATCTTGGAGAAAATTATCTGAGGGCAAGATTAGCTATCAATTTTTGATAAAAATATTTTGATGTCACCTTGCATGATTTATAACTTCGCCATCCACACCAGCACTTTTTTCATCAGATCGATGTTCTGCTGTGCATAGAATGCATCTGTTTCATCTTTGCTGTATTGATGCAGTGGAATATCTACGATTGTCAATTCTACGATAGCAGTCGCCTTTGCAGACAAAGATCCAATATAGAAATCTTTCAAAGGAGATATATGAAGGCCGTGCAATGATGAATATGAAATAGTGTTATCTTCTCCGCAGGAGAATCTGCCAGAGATGTTTGTGACATCATAGACTCCATTATTTATTATTATCCAGCAGCACTGGGAAGAATCATGTAAAGAGACGATATTCGCATCATATTCAGAAAGATGAGCGCAATCAATAATATTGACATGAGATCCGACTGTTGATGCTGCAACATCATAAATCAACAATAAGAAAATTATGAGGATGAGATATTTCATTTATTTTCTCCCTCACTTCTTTGTACTAAATCGCAAAAGGACTTACTTGAATTCCCAGAACTCTATTATCTTCTTCTTCTCCTGGTATGGATTGAAGTGCTTCTCAAATACCTTTATCTTGTATTCGTTGAAATATGCTTCCATGACTCTTGAGACGAGATTCACAGAAAATCCCAGCTCATTATATATGTCGCGGGATGATTCGTATGTGACTGGCCCAGATATGATGTGCTTGAACCTTTTCTTGTCGCTCCATATCAATTGCGAATTTATGAAATACTTGTGTTTTTTGAAATATTTCTGCAATAACAGCAGGTCCTTCTTGATATTGCCTGACAATTTGTTCTTTTTCTTGAACTCATCATATATCTTCTTGCCTATGAACTTCAATATTAATTGGATCTTCGCCTTGTCCCTGAGCCTTTTGTAGAATACCCGGAACATGGAATAATTATATACGTCAAATACTTTAGGATTCTGCAAGTTCTTTGTCTTTAGCTTTTTCTCAGCAAGCTTTTCAGAGAACAAATTCGAGATCTCTTTCTTGTATATTATGCGAAATCCCGGCACCTGCTTGTCAAAAACCATGTAGCAACTGCTCAGCATGATGTCGACGAATTTCTTGTTGATCATACTGCAAAAAATGTCATCTTATATATTAAACTATCGTTTTTTCCGGAAATCAGGACGAGAATCCGATCAGAGTGGTAAAAGATATTTATAAATACTTTATAAAGGGTTTATAAAGGTTCTATGCTATCGCCGGATATAGGTATACTTCTAGCAGCGCTCCTAGCACCAGCAGCAGGATGCCTGTCAATATGAAGACTGCGCCATCCTTGAATACATAATTGAATTTCGGGCTGCCCATCTTCTCGCGCAGCACTGCCTGGCTCATGATGCCAGCCCCGATTATCGCAAAATAATATGCTCCTGCCTCGGCAAACATGTGCGGCATGATCTTGAGGAATGTCGAGCTGAGCTCATTGAATGCATTATCCTTCAATGTAGCCATATACCCGAATATGGCTCCCCAGACAGAGGCATTCCATGCAAGGAATAATATCGATCCTGCGCCGAACACCAATCCTACGAGGACGAATATGGCGAATATCCAGAAATTATTCCCAAGTATTGAGCCGAATGTTATTCCACCGACGGCATTGCCTGTTATGCCTATGATCCTCAATTGGTTGTCAAATATGCCTTGCACCAAAAGGTCAGGGAACCTTATCGAGAATAATGCATAGGCTGCAAATATGCCGAGGAACAAGAGGAAATAGATCTCAAGTATGTCTGCATGATCAGAAAATATCTTCTTTATAGAGAACCTTCTGCTTTTCGTGTCCTGGATCTCCTCGATAGACAATATGCTGCCCAGCGAAGGTATTAGCAGCATAGAAAGGAATGCGATGCTGGCTATGCCTTTGCTCTTCTGGAATATTATCATCGCAGCGATTATTCCTATGATAGAATACACAAAGCCTATAACAAATGCCCATCTAGGCTTTTTCTCAAGCCAGTTGCTCTTAAGAATATTCTCAAGCATGCTAGAATCACAAAAGCATCATATATAAAGATTAGTATTAACTTAAGAGAAAAGAATGCCTTATCAGATATCTTGACCGTCGCCTATCTTATAGGTCTTGGTATTATCGATCTTGGCCTATCATAAACTTTATGCAAACTGTCAATTGGCAGATTGCAATTACTTATCATACCGCACTTTGAAGGATTTTGATATCGTCATGTCTGGAAGTGTTATGTTGTTGTTCACAAATATAAGTGCCCTCGACAGCTCCCTTTCTACACCACCTTCCTTCACTTCAATTATCTCCCAATAATTTCCCTGCGGCACCATTATGCTGTACTTGAATGTTTCAGTACTAATTTTTCCTAAGAAAGTCTTCGGCTTCGAAGCTGCGCTAGTAAATGCCTCGACATATAAGACTCGAGGTTCCACAAAAAGATTTTGCGTATGCGCTGTATAATCGACACTGCGCCCTACAATATAGCTTGGAGTGCATCCTGACAAAAAAGCAAGCACAGGCAACCCGACAGCATACTTGGCCTTTTTTATGACATCTTCGATATTCATAATAATCCCTCTGGAAAGGAAGCGCATAATATTTAAAAACTTTATGTTTATTGCTACTCTAAAATGAATAAATCATTTGTGTTCTTCTACTCTTCTAAGAAATCTTCGCTTATCTCAAACTCATCATCAGGATCTTTCTTCGTATCATTTTTTGCATCATGCGAGGCCAATTTTGCTGCATCAATAGCATCATATTTATTTGTCTCAAGCACGATCTTTTTCGCATTATCGAGCATCTCGACTTCCTGTTCAGGATTGATGTCTGTGAATACAAGATCTGCTGTGAATTCTGTCCTGCCCATGATATTTGTCTTGGTATTTCCCAGGACCTTGATCTGCTCTCCAAGCAATTTGTTCTTCAATGGCTCAAAGCTCTCATTGCGGAATTTCTGCACATCAGCATCTGACAATTTCAATAGCTTCTGGGCCTGCTGCTTCCATAGATTGACCCTTATGTTTCCTGTGCCGTCGTCAAGATATACATTCAAGATATAATTGTATGTCGGCTGCTGCACTCCATGATCATCACATTCGAAAGAATCGCTCTTGAGCCTGAGCCTTTTATTGCATTTTGGGCATACTTCAAAAAATTTTATGTCAAAGACCTGAACAATAGTCCCTAATACCTCTGCACTCATGCCTTCGGCCAGTTCAGAAATATGTTTTTTGTCATATTCTTTTCTCTCCCGTGCATTGACTATGACATTGGCAGGATTTATGAGCACTTTCGAATTATCCCCAAGATGAAGCTCTTTCCTTCCAGAATTATCCCTTACATATGCTCCTTTGATCTTTAGTACATCCTCTTCTTTTATCTGCTCGAAATCAGTGGTCTTATCATTCCAAAATACCAGCCTGATCGAGCCAGTCTCATCAGCCATGATAAGATTTGCGACCTTTCCTTTCCTTTTCTCAGTATTGAACTCCCTAAGCTCATATTTCCGCAATACCTTGCCGATCACATCAACAGACTTCATGCCGATAAGGATATCTTTTATCTTCAGGTCTCCAGAGACCTCAAATATCTTTATGCCATACTCATTGGCGATGATATGCGCAGCGCCTTCTTCAGAGACCAATCCATAGAGCTGCTGGACCTTCTCAGAAATCTTTCCCTTGATCTCAGCTTCAGGCAATCCTGATTTTTCCGATATCTTGAAAATAATATCTTTCAGTGGAACATTAATCATCTTAAACCCCACAAAACATAGAAATGGGTTTACTCAGGCGTTTAAATAAGTTTCGGATTCTTTAGCTGTGTCGACATCATGTTCGCATACGCTCGCATCGATTATGGTATATATTGCTCATTAGATTCTTAGCGAACATAATGGGTTATAGCTTAGCTCACCAGGCAATGCTTGCGCTTGCTCATACAATAATCTTTTTTCCAAACCCTTCCATATATTGTTTGCCTTCGATTGAAGAGGTCACATAGATGCAATAGTCCATCTGCATATTAGGGAGTTTTGGTATGATAAATGATGCTGTGATATCTTGTGCGGTCAGCTCAGGCGTCGCTGTGCCTATTTGCTTGAATTCACCATCGGTGCAATCCCCAAGGGTCTTATAGACGTTATATTTGACCAGAGGGCTTCCGGCAATTGATTTGCCGTCGACATATATGCCTTGCTTTGTCCAGCTCAATGCAATCTTTGTGCCTGATGATTGGGGCTGCAGTACGATGTCCGGCTTTACCAGTCCAGGCTCTAGCAAGTCCTTGACAAGAATGGATTTAAGATTATTGTTGAGAGAGATCTTCTCTCCATCCTTTGTGTTGTTTATCTCATTGCCGTCAGAATCTATTGCAGTCACTGCGATGAACTTGTTCTTCTTGTCAGAGAGCTTATTGTATGCATCATTCCCGTCAAGTATATATAAGAACTTGTCGATGTTCTGGAGATAATATAATTTATTGTCGACTAATTCTATCTTAACATTATTGCCGTCCTTGTCGATGGCATTATATAAGAACTTGCAATAAGGATTATTATTAGGATCATAATTCAGCGAGCATTCAGGCTCATCAGAGAACTTGATGTTATCATAAATATCATATTCTTTGTTCGGGATGTTAAACCCTCTATAAGGCAACTTTTGCCGATAGTTGTCTGTGCTTTTGCTGAAATCATTTGCAGAATCCCCAAGATATATATTATATCTTATTATATCCTTCTCTTTTCCAGGAGTCCATGTGACGACCACAGAATCATGCGAGTGCAGCTTGTTAAACAGGTCAAGGCCTGCTATTGGTGCAGGAGCAAGGGCATCTCTTATCGATATCGCAAACTTGAGGAGTATATTCTTCTCAGATATCTTGCCATTGTCCATGACACTGACATCATATCCTGTCTTAAGGCACATCTTGAACTCATTTTTTGTTGACTGGCAAAAATTACTGTTCTGATTTCCGACACTCCCTATCTTGAATCCGTCTTTCACTTTGTAGACCTTCAATGCATCAAGGGATATGTCTTGGGATACCTGCGCCTTGTCCTGGTCGTTGAAAAATGTCTGGTATGACATTATATTGAATGAATTGTCTTTTGCAATTTTGGAAAATAATGTGTAGCCAGAATTCCCCTCGATATGGATCATCATCCCAGATTGTGTTTGGGGAAGCGTGCATTGGCAATTGACATCATTGGAGCTTGCGCAATCCTCGATAGACTCGATGACAGAATCAGCGGTCTTCTCATCAGATGAGGATTCGCAGTCCCTTGTAAGGCTTATGCCAGAATATTTTGATGCAACATCTTTATTGAATTCTGCTATTGCATTATCGATGCATTGCCCTTTTCCGACAGTCGCGCTGGTTGCTGCGCATTTCTTTGCAGTAGAATTCATGAAATCAGAAAGATTGCTGAAAACACTCAAGTCAAGCCCTATCTTTACATCAAATGATGGCTTGAAATAAAATGTCCCGATGACGCCTTTCATGATTTCATCTTTAGATACAGTCTTATATGTCGCTGCCTGTGTATATCCCCAGGCGTTCGCCCATCGCATGACATGAGGCACATAAAGGAAGTCTGGAGAGCCTGTGCACCCGCTTGTCTGCTGCTTTGGAGAATAATCATGGGCGCCGTTATATCTTCTCAAGACAGCTTCCCATCCAGTATATTGGAAATCAACAGCTTCTTGGCATACCCTAGTCGATCCTGCATCATAGCAGTATGCTGCGCATTTGTAATAGATAGTCCTCCCATTTATCTCGTCATATAATTGCTTGAGGTATGAGACTGATGCCCTTATCTGGCATGCTGCATCAGACTTGTATTGTTCCCATGTGCATTTATTGTCAAACTTCAATCCATTGAAAGTCGCTGGCATCACATTGCCTAATCCTGTGGCTCCTGCTGAACTCACAGAAGCGAGGCTTCCGCTGGATTCTTGGGTTATGACTCCTAATGCTATCTCTTTCGGGACATTATCAAGGGCAGATATCTTTTCGATGTACTGAATATAGCTGGTGCCGTCGGGCAATTTGTTAGACTCAAGAATGCTCTTGACCTTGTCGAATTTTTTCTGCTCAGCAGATGTGAGCGAAGATTGAGAAGCAGAAGTCACGGTTGAATCGGTCTGTGCATTACTTGCAGCAGTATTCTGTTGCACATTGCTTGATTGCGGCTTTGTGATTTCTATTGTTGTCGCAAAATCCTTTGTGCTGACAACTCTTCCTTTGACATCTTTTGCAATAGCTACGACCTTGTATTTCATTACAGAATTATCAGATGGGGCGAGTAGCACGCATCTTCCGTTCTTTCTTGCATCAGCGGCATTCTGCGCATTTGTATCAAAGCTGCAGGAGATAGGGGCGGTGTTTTCAAAAGCTATGATATTATTTTTCTTGTATACGTCTACCTTGTCGATCTGCCAATCCCATGAGTCAGAGCCTGGAACCCTGAGGTTGTTGCTGTCGAGTATTTCAATATCAGGATATACTGTTGCGCATGAGTCCCCAGAATTCTCAATAGTCAGCTGTATATTCACAGTTTGGTCTCCAGAGACTTTTGCAGGATAAACATTCATGTTGCTTATCTTCCAGTCGCTGTTGCTTGAGAGTTGGCAGAATTTATTTGATGGCAAAACATTCCCATAAAGGTCGCAGAACTTGTATGCCTGCGATTGGACATTGGGATACATAGAGCATTTACCATTTAAGTCGCATGTTGCAGTGCATGCCTTGCTGTTTTGGAATGTCAGCTGTATATTGTTCTGCTTTAGATAATCGTTGCTGATAAAGCATATGGGATTGATGTATTTTCCCCAATTGCCGTCTACTACAGCAGGGGCCCCATTGTAGTTCAATGTAAGGTCTGCATTATCATATATTACAGCGAAATGCAGGTGGTTAGGATAATCATCAGCACTGTTTGCTCCCCTCCCGCCGACCTCGCCGAGCTTTTGCCCTTGCACGACTTGGTCTCCGATTTTCAGGCCAGGCGCGATCGCATTCATATGGAGATATTCTGTCTTCAGTCCTCCGCCATGATTGATCTCTACACGTCCCCAGTTGGGAAATTTTATGTCGCTCACAGTCCCTGGGGCTGCGGCAACAACAGCTGTCCCTCTTGGTGCAGGGATGTCAAGGCCTGCATGATATGTGGTGCCATAGCTGACTTCTCTGTATCCAAAGCAGCTTGATATGGAATAATATCCTGGAAGCGGCCAGATGAAATTTCCACTATATTGTCCTCGAGTGCTTGCATACTTCTGTACTTCAGGATTTTGGCTGTACTCCTGGTTCTTGAATACAGGAAATTCATATGCATCGCTTGCAAGCCCAAGAATGCTTGTTCCCTGCAGGCTTGAATCGAAAAAATAATCATATCCGATCCTTTTGCTGAGCACATAATCATTGATAATGCTTATCCTCTTGTTCAATGCGTCATCCATATATTGTTTGAATGTTGTCTTCAGATTCGGATAGCAATCCTTAGTCTGTGAGCTCCAGAGATTATAGATGTATTTTCCGCACTTCGGTCCTGCAGGCTCTTCATCAGATGTAGGTATTATGTCCACACCGCCATTTGCAGAATAATTCAGCAATGCATCTGCGGCTGCATATTTTGCTGCAGCTTCTACATATATCGATGCCTTGTTTGCAGCTATCAATGAATCTATCATCGCACCTTCATAGCTTCCTAAGTGCTCATCAGTGCTTTTGTCAGAATAAAGATAGCTTAGGAGCATATATGAGCTGATAAGGCCGAATGTGACTAGTATCACTATGCCGACGATGAATACCTGGGATTTTTTCCCATTAATTCTCTTATTAATTTTCCCATTAATCGTCGTCTTGGAATTATGCCAGATACCAGAGATTCTCTTTTCATTATCGCAATTATTTCTCATCAGTCACCCATCTGCAGGCCAATATCATAAGTTGATTTTGTGCTATGGCGAATAGCAAGATAGACATCGATGTTTCTGCCATCAATCGAAGGCAATGTGGTCTTGCTATAAACATATTCATCAGTATTATCCTCAGGACAGGCATTTATCGCGGTAGTTACGCTGTTGCCAAGGCTCGGATCCACCATATCATTGAAATGCGCAATCTCAGAGCCAGACCTTTTGATGCAAAGGCTTATGGCATAGATATCAAATGTCCTATAATTATTGATGCCAGAATAATAATAGCTGAAAGAGTTTTGGGTCCTGCTGAATTCATCATTGAGGACATCTTCTGATATTATGTCAGATATTGACTTGCTAGGATCCTTTAGATATGGCGCTCTCATAAATGAGTCGAGCATGAATGCAGCATCCTTGTCTTTGAAATCATTTTCAGTATTGAGGGTCGACTGATGCTTGTTTGCGATGAATATTATCAGGAATAATATCATTATTATGGCAAATACTAGTATTGCAAAAAAATCTACAAGCATATCCTCGCCTTTCTTGTTGTTTAAGCTCTTGAATAATTTTTTCATCTTTTATCTGCCTAGCTATTCGGAACTATTATCTCTACCACTAGTGTCCCATAATAATAATTATTGTCAAATCCTATATATGTCACAGGATATTGTGTTATATATCTTGTGCCAGAGCCCTTGCCTGTGACTGAATTGGTCAATGTATTGAGGCTGTTATATTGGATCTTATTGAGGTATGCATCTGCGATGAATTGCTTTGATGGATCAGGATCCTTATTCAGCAGCTTGAGCTTTGCTCCCACATGCCTATTATAGCTGCCATAGTTGATGCTTTGGTCGAGTGTTGCATTATTGAACTTGCCTAGATCGATGATGCCTGTATACACATTCCCTGTCCTCACATCATTCTTCATTATGGCATCAGAATAAAGTATCCTGTTGAGCAGGACCTCTTCTTGAATCTGGTTCGTGTCTATCTTGTTGTTGACATAATAATTTATCAATAGGAAGAATGCGAGCAGCGCAATTATCATGAATCCTATGCGAAAGGCATTCTGCAAAAGGTATTCTACCTGTGCTTTCTTATGCATAGCCCTATGTATGAATGGCCTAGCCATAATATTCACCTACGACATTTTTGATGATGATAGCAAAATCATTCCTATCCATATTCTTGCTCGCAAGATCGCTATCAGAGAGCACGATTATGACATAGAACTCATCATCGCCCTTGGCGCTAGATATATATCCTGTGAATGCGGCATTATTGTCTAATGAGCCGTCATAGGCCTTGACATCTGATGATGCAAGAGATTTCGGATTTGATGCATAATCTTTTGCAAATGCGCAGGCAAATTTCTTGCTCTGCAATGTATTCTTATCATCAGAATAATATATTGTCGTCTTGGCATTTGCCGCATAATCAATTATGATATTCAATCCATTGCTCAATTGCCTTCCTATATTATTATTCTTGAGAATAGTTCTTATCGAATCAGAATATGGCTCTGTCTTAGGGTCGATAGACAATGATGTTAGGCTGAGATATGTTATGTCTTTTTTTGTGTCTATAGGCTGGAGGTCTGAGCATCCAGAAGGGCTTGATGCTGCATATTGGCTTATGGTATAGCTCGGGCCTATCTTAGATAAAAGCAAGAAATCGGTTATTATGGATGTCTCTGCAATATCTATATTCTTATTTTTTGCATAAGGGAAAACAAAATATGCCTTTGTCTGATCTTTTGGAGCATCATATGCCTCGACACTATCATTCTTCAGGCTTATCTCAAACATCTTATTGTCTATAAGATACATCCTTGTCCAGAATGTGGAGTCAGGGGACTTGAGGGCATAATTTATGTTGAAATCTCCCCTATTGACGTTGATGATGTCTGACATCAATGCGATATCAGTGGAATAATATTTTTTCCAATATGAGCTGTTGTTCACAATGCCTCTCACAGCCACAAGTATTATTATCGCAACGAGTGCAATGGCGATAAGCTCCCATATAAGGAAATACAGCTTATCCTCTTGGCCTTTTTTAGATCTATGAAATGTCATATCCCCTCAATCTGTCGTCTTTAATTGATATCTTCCATCAATCTGCTTTCTTTAATTTCTATCCTTGATCCTGTCATATGAAATCCTTATGGATTAGCAAGGCAATATTCTATAGGCAAAAGATTCTCTGTTATTGCCTTGATGCAGTCATTGCTCGAGTTTGTCAGCATCACGACTCGCCCTGTAGGGTTTGCATAGAACCCGCATTTTGCCATTAGCGTCGTGTTGGTTCTGAATGATTCATGGTCGACTTCAGGGTCATATGCATACACTTGTGTTGAATCGCTGAATACCGTCTGCTCTATATATTTATTGCATCCGATGACGCTTTGGTCAAAGCTTATCAAGAATCCATTATCTATGCTGAACTCTTTTTTTATGCTGCATGATGTGACATATTTTGGGTCAATATTATTGAATGCATCGTTGCATTCGCTCAATCCCTTGTTGCAGTAATAATATGTTGTCGGCTCAGCCTTGCATGATTTTGCATTTGCGCACACTAGCGCAGTGTTCTTGCATGCCCATTCTGCTGATGAATTAGCTATCATATATCTTGCGTTCATCGAGCCATCTTCTGCATAATTCTCATAATCCCTGCATGACTTGATATTATCTCCGCATTGAAGTTCTGTATCGCTGCATTTCAGATTGCAGGTGTTTAGGTTTGCATTGAATGCGCATGTTGCGCTGAGTGTTTTTTTCGCAGGGGTCTGGGACATGCATTCTATCAATACCTTTTCATACCATTCAGGCCCGCTAAGTATAGCGTCTTGCTTTTGCCCATTGCATATGTTTTTTGCAGTATTCGGGCATACTGGAGCTTTCAGTTTTGTATCCATCGCCTGATTGTCAGGAGTATTGAGCCAGACATATATCTTCTTGCTCTGCTGGGTCGGCAATGCTTTGATCTGCTCAGCCACAATCAATGCTGTATAAATAGTATCAGCAGACTTTGTGCAGTCATCATTGTTCAGCTGGAATTCAGCAACGGCTATATCATTATTGAAAGTCTTGCATTCTATGACATTCTTGTCCTTGTCTCCTACTATGGGCGTATCAGAATATAGGCATAGGCAGGATTTCCCTGCAGTGCAAGTGCTCGGCTTGGTGTACACGCTGGAGGATTTTGGGCATTTGTAGATGTCTGCAGAAGAAAAATAAAATATCCTATAATCCTTGCTAAGATATAATGTATATGCGTTTGAATCATACGGAAGATTGGATGCCATCTTAGAATTCATGAGGCTGTAGAATGTCTCAAAACTCTTGACACTGGCTTTATCCTCGCTAGGAAATATCGCTTTCCAAATCCCTGCCATGAAGGCGATTATTACAAGTATTGCGATCACTGCAAGTATCAGCTTTACTAGAAACATCATCATAGTGGTCTCAGCCCTCTTCATGTCAGATTTATGAATTTTCTTCATATTAGCCATATTCCTCTTGACAATAAATATCCTATACATTCAGTTTTAAAAGTATTTCGAATTTTGTCCATGTTAATCTTTTTTAGGCCTTAAGATGAGCATATATCAGATACTTGGTCAAGAAAAATGGCCTGGATTGCAAGGAGGACATTTTTCCTTATGATGCTCTATTATGATGTGAATGGTCAAAAAAGTTAACAAAGTGAGATTTCGAATTTTGAAGATATAATCCTTATATGAAGATTTAGATAAATAATATAATCATGTGGTAGAAAATGTTATTAAAAAGAACTGGTCGCTATTTGTCTTACGAAATATCCCTAGGCTGTCAGATTTTGCAGCAGGCGTTATCTTATATCCTAAGCCGGCTTTTGGAGGGCTATGAGTGCTCGCCTTGTCAAGCGGAATTGTCAAAGTGACCTCTTTGCTCTCTCCTGCATTGAATTGCAGGGCAGTGCCCTGGAGATAAAAGTCTCCATAAGTGCCTGACTGATCGACAATCCATGGATCAGCATATATACTGAGCGGAGTCTGGCCATTTGTGACATTGATCTTAAGCACCAGCGAAATATCCTGGTTCGGAGGGCATGTCCAGTCATAATCCTTGTTATTGTTCATTGTGCATTTATATTTTCCCTTAAGATCTGCAATATTCACAGCACCGATATAATTTACTGTGAAATCATGGGTCGTATCGCCGCCATAATTTGCTATGCTGTCAAATTGCTGCTTCTCAAGAGATATGCAGCATATAGGCGCTGATTTTTCTTTGCAGTCTGTCGTCTCAATCACCTGATTTGGTGAATTACATGTCCCATCGGCTACGCAAGATCCGTATCCTATGCCGAGTGCTCCTTTGCAGGATAATTTTTGGTTAAGAGTATTATCTATGCTTTTATTTGATCTTGAAAAAAACGCAACTGCTACAACTAGGAATATTATACCTAATACTATCGGGATAACTGGAAAATCAGTTCCTTTGCGATTTTTTTTGAATGACATTTTACGTGTTATATATTTTTCTTTATAATATTATTGAATATTATATGATTATTTTGCGCAGCAGAATTGGCTATTATCGGCGGTGCAGAATAATTGCTTTGATTTAGGGCTCATGATGCATTTTCCATTAGGGGACAATGTCTTGCATGTGTTGAGATCGCATCCGCATGTCCAGACATTAGGAGGCTGGAAGCTTATAGCAATATTATTATATGTCAATACGACGCTTTTGCATTGAGTATCGTCAGGATTTGCATTGCAGTAATTGCATAATGTGTCGCAGAGCCCTGCATCAGCCATGCAGACCTTTGCTGTTGCGCATGCAGCACCTTTTTTCTTTCCAGAGCATTCAGGAGATTTTACGCCAGTATCAGGAGTCGTCGCTCCAGTACTTGTCGCTGGCTTGTTCGGGATGCAGCATATTGCCTTGTTGTTTGTGCATGACTGCAATCCTTGAGTGTATGTGACATCATCAGTATTTATGGCATCGCATGATGCTATATCATTTTTGCATTGGCCGGATACATCAGAGCAATCCCTCAGAAAAGGCAATGCCTGCTTTAGCATAGGGCCAGGCTTTATGACATTGAGATATATCAGCACAAAGAAGACTACGAGTGCGAACGCAATCCATAAAAACACATCTTTGGTATCTGCTCTTTTCATTTTCGTCAAATTATCGATTTAGCACAGCATTTCTGATTGCTGCCGCATGACCAGCCGGCTGGTGTAGGATTATCAGCAGGGCAATCGCTTTTTGCATCCTGGCACACGCCACCATGGCTTGTGCATGCTGTCGCAGTATTGCTTTGGTCCACAGATCTTATCAATAGAAATGCAAGGATGATCAATGCCAGGAGCGCAAGCACAACGATTATCATAGTATTGACGCTGAGCTCTACTCCAGTCTTTGAATTATATCGGGCCATTTTGGATAAAAATTGAATATAAAGAAAAAATTATCTACTATACTATCGTGCAGCAGGTCTGACCCGTCGGACAATTGGTGTTCGGCACAGTCTTTGTCGTACAGACATTAGTTGTGCATAATCCGCTATTGGTGGCGCAGTCTGTCTGCTGGACATGAGTAACATTACTTACATTCTTCACAACCAAGAATGCGAGTATAAGCAGTATCAAAAGCCCGATAGCAGCTATTATTATGACATTCAAGGACATCTCAACACCTTTCTTTTGCATTTTTACACCTCATCTAAATATTAATTTACATAATCGATACATACTCAAAACTTCACTTTTATAGAGCAATTCTGTAAGAGGATATATATAAATATTGCGATAACAACAAGCAACCCTGGGTTATTTTAATTCTATTCAGCTTTATATCCTGTTTAGGTTGTTTTTATGAATAGCACATTATTGCTATTATATGAATATTCATCAGCAAGTACAGGATCGCTGACAAGCTGAGCAATATCAGCCTGCAATGCTTTTGCTGCAGGATATATCCTGTATTCTGCTTTTGATTCTGTGAACTTGAAAGTGTAGCCGACATCACAGTCAACACTGCCGCCTATAGGCAATTGGCATCTGACAGATCCGTCCAGCCATGCCTCATTATTGCATTTCCCCGCATCATTGCACTCAAATCCCACTCTTGGCCTTGCATAGACAGGGAGGGCCTTATTGCCAGTGCTCTTGACATTCACATATATCTCAAGTTCAGTATTTGCTGGACATTGAAAGCCGTTAGTTATAGCGGTACATCCTGTCGGAGTCTTGCCAGCAGGCATTATGCCTACTTTATCAGCAAAAAATAAGAATGTATTGTTAGCAAATTGCGGAGCAGTATATGGTTTTGTGATTGAATCAATCATATTTGAGACAGCAGGAATCTTCAATACCAACATAAATATTACAAAGACCGCTATCAATGCAAGTACCCATCCTATAATAGATTCCCAAGTCACTTCTGATTTTTTCTTGAAAGTCATGGTAAAATATTTTTTATTGAATCGATTTTTCCATTTAAAATTAAATAAAAAATGATCATCATTATCAGAAGTGCGCCTAGCACTGCAAATATTAAAAGGTAATTTCTCGGTAAATCATCTGCTGCGCCTTTCTTATATAATCTCATGATATCACCTGTTTATAAAAATATTATCTCTAATTATTATAAATTTTATCATAATCTGATAGATCTTGCTATTTTATTCCATATAATCTATTATGATATAATATAATTTATGATAATATACTATAATTAATTGTAATATATCCTCTATCATCCAGACTTTGTACTATGTGACATTTGATTGACATCGATCTTCTGGCATCCTAATGCCGCGATGCTATCAGCATCATAAGGCCTGAATGCCACGAATGATATCCATTGAGGCTCTGAATTTGCAGCTGCCATGCTAGTGTAGATAGCTCCTGCGCCCGCACCGATAGCAACCACACCTACTCCTGCTAATATTATCCATCCCACAGGGTTCCACGCATTTAATGTGCCGGCGATTGCTGCAGCACCTAGGGAACTCATTATCCCTACAGTCCCGGCAGCTGTTGCTGCTACTCCTCCCATGACGACCAGTCCTCCTCCTGTGGCAATAGCAGTCTTTTGTCCTTCAAGCACTTTAGGAATCCACGCTTTTCCAGATGCATACACGAATATAGTTGAATAGACTTTTGATGTATCAATATTGTCATTTACCATGTTTGTGGTCATAATATTTTTGACATTAGCCTCGTTTTCAATCTCATCGACCTTTGGCGTCTTGAATCCAGAAAGATAATCCTGATATGTCAGCCTGTTAGGATTCAATATCCCGAAATTCCCTGACATTGGAGTTGTTGCAAGATATTGCGCAAATCCAGAGATTTTCTTATCAGCTTGCTTGAAATAATATTGCGAGCATATGAAGCAGAATACCCCATCGCCTTCAAAATATTGCCCATTGCCTTCGCCCCATTCATACCAGCATCTCATCATATCATCAGCAATTGTTTTTTTCGCCTTTTTATCATCTGTCGTGTCGATGAGCAATTGCCTTGTCGGGCATTTTATGTCAGTAAACACCTCTCTGTTCGTGCTAGATACAAGGAATGCGTGTGCAGCTATGCTGTTCCTGCAGCTCTGCACTTCAAGCTTTGCTGAAACAGCCTGATAATATGAATAGAGCCAAACACTTAGGAGAAGGATAACAATCAGCCCAAGAATAGAGAATACAAGAAATGTCAATGTCAATTCAGATTTCTTGTGAGTATTATAGATTTTTGACATTTTGTTCAAAGTGTGTATATATATGATCAGCTGACTTCCATATCACATAAATAATTCAGCTTATCCACAGGCACAACCTGCACAGAATATTCATTATCAGCCTCTGTATTGAAGCCGCTCCAGAATTGGTAGAGCCAGACCTTCCATCGCTGGTCGCTCTTCGCAAAGACAACCGCATATGATTGCGAGCTGGAAAACCTGTTATAGTTATAATTATATTTTTTCATCAAAGTATCAGCAGTCATCGACCAATTAACAGAGGACAGGCTCGGCTTATTCAGATATTCGTAATATGTCATCTGCTCATTCTTGATATAGGTCTTTGTGATATAATCCATAAAGCCAGAAAATTCTTTGGTCTTATCATCAAAGCTTATCTCAGAGCACACATAGCACGCATCTGTAGCAATGCCTGTATTCAATGTATGGACCTGTCCTTCGCCGAATTCATAATAGCAGATCCTCATCTCTTCAGCAATCACCTGGTTGACGACAAATGAAGAAAGGTCAGGGATATTTTTTGTGAGCCTGCCATTATAATTAACCTCGATAGGCTTTGTTGATTCTGGTGCATTGCCTTCTTGAACCCTATTGTTGAAGAATTTCACATATCTTTTCTTGCAATTGATGCTGAAAGGGCTTGTCAATCCCTTAGTAGGTGAAGCTGGTATCTTTGTCTCCGCTTGCGCAAGAACAGAGATCCTGCAGGTCTCTATCGCTCCTTTGGCATTCACTTGCGCATATATCATGACGACAGCTGTTATCAATAGTATTGCACTAATCAGTACAAGGATTATCTTCACCAAAGTCCCGAGCTGGGCTTTTCTTGATTGTAAAATCTTTGACTTTATCATTCTTGATTGTATTATTTTTGATTGTATAATTCTTGATTGTATCATCTAGACTGTATTGTTTTTTATTATATCATCTTTTATAGCAACATCTTTGATTACATCATCCTTTGAGCATAGGAAGTATGATTGCGAAAGTCAATAGCACAAGGAGCACGATGATAGATCCGATGATGAATATCAGCATTCCGAACTTCTCCCATATGGTGCCTCCTTCATCTTCCATAAGCAATCCTTCCTTGTAGAACTTAATAAATTTTTGCTTTTTGATCGGCATAATATTTTATTGAGCATCCTGCCGATAACTATGCTTCATTGCTTGCAAATATCCAGATTGAGAAATATCGTCCTATATGTCTCTTGGACTATTATCGTATAGCCGTGCACCCTTTCTTTTTTATCATTGCATTCCCTGTTAGTGAGATTTAACTCCCCGCCGTTCGGCCAACCAAGGCCCTGCGTATAAAGATGGTAAGAATATGCCTGGGCGCCTAATGATTCATTGAGCAATTTGTTTATGGTGTAATTGACCAATGGGCAAGCCTCTTGTCCATTGCATCTTTCTGTCATATTATCCCCGTTTGCGCAATTCGCCAATAATTTTGATACAGTAGTCTCTACATCAATGCATCCGTCGACATTTACTGAGACTATGGAATTGACGAAATTGCTAGCCATCTGGCTCGGCACATATGTTGTTATGGGCTCATTCTTCGGCGCCTTGTTCCTGAATGCGACAAATAGCAAAAGGCCTACTGTGATAAGCATGACTATTACTGCAAGCCCGAAAGCCTCCATCTGCGCGTGTTTTCTATACCTTTTATGTCTTGCCATATTATCTTGCATCTGCTCATCTAAAATATAATATATTAATCTAAAATATGATAATCATCTTATGTATCCTTCGACGACAATCCATCCGAATGTCGTGAATGCCCTATTGCCAAGGTTGTTCTCAAAAACCACAGGGATATAGATCTTGGGCGCCCTCTGGCTTGTTATATTATCGTCATAGACTGTCACATTGATGTCAGTTGGATATATCTGCTCGAATGTGATCCTGCTGGTTCCGAAATAATTCTTATAATACTCAAATGTCTTCTGCCTGATGCCAGGGTGGAGAGAGTCATCGTAATTCATCGACCTGTTGAGTGCAAGTATCTTGTACCAATCAAAGCAGTTGACAGAACTGACATGCTCTGTCCTGTAGCATTTGAAATCAGGAAGATCAGATACGGTCTTTGCAAGCTCGACGACAGCATTGTCCTGGGATTCTGTTATGACCTGTTTTGTGTCTGCTTGATTGAACTTGTTCCAGAATGCGATTCCTATGACTAGCAGGATAATCACTATAATTATTATTGCGACGCTTTCGCCTAATTGAATCTGGGATCTGCTCATATGCATTATTTATTTTTATTATATATTTTTATGATTATTGTTAGATATTATCATTATATATGAATTATTTATTATGATTTATTTTATTGTTATTATTAATTTTTTATGATTGTTTATATTTTTTTATTGATTGCTATTTTTTATTATTATTTATTTTTATGATGAATTATTTTTTATTATTTTGAATTATTATTTTTATATTTCTATTATGAATTTTTTTTTAATCATTAATTATTATAATCTATATTATCTGCGGACAGTTGCCGAACTCTGCATTCTTATTGTCTGTCTCTAACTGCATAGTATAATTATAGAGGAGACCTGCATCATTTAATGTCTTGCCTTCCATCTTGGTGAGTATATCTTTAGGGTCTGCCATCGCGCTTACACATCCGTAATTGAGCGCAGCGAGGTCAGGCTCTAGTATCTCTATCCTGTTAAGTTGAAGGATCCTTTTCATATCAAGCTGAGCCATTGCGCGGGACATCTCACATGAATAAAAATCCTTGTCGCCAGCAAATATCGCACCGTATAGTCCTGCGCCTGTAAGGTAATTTATCCAGTTCGCAGGACTTGAAGGCTGTTGGAAGTCCACTTGTCCATAACTATATAATCCATTGACGGTGTTTGGAGATATCATTATATAAGGAGAATTATTCGGGCAGTTATCATTGGCAAAGCATATTACTTTATAAGACTTGAATCCCTTGATCTTGTTTGCGAGATCTGCAGCTGATATCGCATACATTTTTGTAAGGTTTGCAGGCAAATCATCGTATAATTGCAATGCATAATGGTTTGCAGCATCCTCATGATATATTATATACGCTGTATCCTTTGATGTTATATACATGAATCTTGTGATGATGAATGGAAGACTGAAATCTTGGGTCCAGATGATGAGTGTGTTGGTGTTGATCTTTTTCTGGGAAAATATTATCTCAAGAGGGAGATCCTCCCTGCTCTCGGATCCTTGGAGATGGAAGTCAGACAATAGCGTGCTCTTGTCACATGTGAATTCTATATCTACAGCAGGGCTTATGTCTATCTGGTTATAGGAATTAGGGAGCTGCTGCTTGCTGCTGATTGTGCTGATTATGGTATTTGAGAGGCCGATGCTCAATGTAGCATCTGAATGCTTTTTCTGGCTTATTATCAGGCTGATTATGAAAAGGAATATTATGAATCCTGTTATCAGGACAAATATCCAGTTGAATTGTACTTCTATTATCCCTTTCTTGGATTTTCTTGCCATAGATTATTCGCTCTCTGTCACAAGCGTATTTGCGCCTTGGCCATTGAATGTGAGATAGAAATTCTTGTTCCTCTGGTTGATGCAAGTGCAGTTCTCAGGATCCTTGACAGATACTTTTGGAGAATATCCTATAGATATTGTGATCTTTCCTGACACCACAAAAATATCCTGCTGCGATTTTCCTATCACAGAGCTGTTTATTATCACGTTCTTGCATTTTGCAACGCCTGTCGGATCGTTAATCTTAGAGGCCGACACGAAGCACAGGGTCTCATAATTGCATGGCGCAGTGAGTGAGTCCTTGTTCATAGATCCGAATGTGTCGTATTTTGAGAACATTGACTCTATCAGGTTCTGGAAGCTGAGCTGCTCTACTTGGCAGCTTTTTCCGATAGTGTTATTTATTGCCCAGTAGCCTACTAGCACTATCACTCCTATCACGATGATGGTCATTATATATACGAATATCTGGCCTGCGATCTGGGATTTCTTCGATTCAAATAGATTTCTCATGATTTACCTATGTATTGTGCGTGGATCATCGGGCCCAGCATTCAGATAAGCTTGAGGTCTGACATTATCTTAGCAACATCTTTCTTAGACAGCATCTCCTTATCCATATAATCAAATAGTATGCCTGATACTGTCTCTTTCGACAATTTCCCAGAGAGTATCAGGTGGGACAATATATCCTTGAACACATCAGATGTGAGCTTTGCCTTATCAAGATTATCGAACAATGAAGTCGCCTGCTTTGCTGACAATGAATCATAGCTCAGCAGCGATGAGACCTTGCTTGCGGCCTTGCCTGATAATTCTGCGATCTTGCCTGTCATCTCTTCAGGAGTATATTTTGCAGCCATCCCTTCTAGCTTTTCAAAGACTTCTTTTTTCTTGGCCAATTTTTTTGTTTTTGGCGATGACTTAGCTTCTGATATGGGCATAGCTTGTTGCCTTGATCCTAGGGATCCTGAAGGTGATTTATCTAGCTTCTGCTGTGATATATCAGCCAGCATTGTTTTATCTTTTGTCATTATCTTCATATCTGATTTATCTTGATTGATCTGCTTTATTGATTTATCTTGATCGCTCTGCTTTATTGCTTTGCCGTCTGCACTCAAGTCTATAAATCCAGATTCGTCGATCTTAGGCTTTGTCGGAGCGTCTTTTGACTTGATCCCTGCTATGTCTGCAAGCTTAGAAAATATGTCTGCCTTTGCAGCATTCTTTGGAATGTTGGAAGGTTTTTTTGATATCTCGTCGAGATTGACATATTGTACAGGCTTTCCGCTCTCTGTCAAATCATCAGTCTTTAGCTGATTATCAAATCCTTTGAGGACTGATTTTCTTTCTTCATTCCTCTGCTCTTTTCTTTGGAACATCTTCTGCTTCTGCTGCTCAGTCAATTGCGCCTGGCCAGGGTATGCTCTTTCGGCAGTTGCAGGCCTGGAAAATATCGGTGGAGGAAGGCCAGAGGCCTTAGGCTTGACAAAATATGTATTGTATGCGATATATCCTCCAGATATCAAGGATAGGAACAATCCTATAAGAAGGATGATCAACCCAGTGCTGCTTTTCGGGGTGGTGGTGCATGCGTTATTTACGCATTTGCCATTAGGGCATTCAGAGTCGCTTGCGCATCCAGGCTTTGGCTGGCATGTACCGTCGGAACCGCAGATTCCTGAAGAGCATTGGGAATTATCAGTGCATTCAGGCGTCGGCTGGCATGTACCATTGGAACCGCATGTTCCGCTGGCGCAATCAGAATCGATTGTGCATTCTGATGCAGATCCTGTGGATTCTGAGCAGATATAATTTGTGCACTTGCCTATCAAGCAGTCAGAATTCTGGACGCACATCTTGCCATTGCCGCATGCAGGGCAGCTTCCTCCACATCCGATGTCAGTGGCGTCTGGGCATTCATAAGGGTTTCCTCCTCCACTAGACGAGCATTCGAGTTGGCAGGAGCTGCAGCTCACAGTCCCATCGCATCCCATTATGCTTCTCCAATCGCTTGTCCCGAGATTTGTACCGTCGCATGTCTCTCCAGGGTCGATGATAGCATTTCCGCATATGTTCTCTGATCCATTAGTCCCTGTGCACATGCTGGTATCAGCCTGGCAATAGCTGTCGCATCCTAGATCCCCGCCGCTGAGGCCGAAATCAGAGCATGAGAGGCTGCCGATATTTGTACCGTCGCACATCTCGCCTTTTTCCCTGATGCTGTTGCCGCATACAGGCTGTTTCAATACGCATGATGAAGAATTATACATGCAATTGGATCCGCATGTCAATGCTCCGCTGAAATATCTGCTGCTGATCTGTGTGCAGTCTGTGATTGTGCCGAGCACATCGCCGTCGCATTGCTCATTGTTGTTGATAATCCCGTCGCCACAGGAAGGGACAGTCGGAAGTGTGCATGCATCTGTGTTGAATCTGCAGTCAGAGCCGCACGATAGATCCCCTCCAGCATAATGCCCTACATCTGTGCAGTTCACAGCAAGCGGCCTTGATGGCTCGCAATCCTCTCCAGGATCAAGCACTCCGTCTCCGCATATAGGATTCTTGACAACATTGATAGTGCATAGCGATGTATTGAACCAGCAAGCGCTGCACGATAATGTGCCTCCGTCAAATCCTAATTCAAGGCATCCTGCCCTGCCTTTCGGGATATTTCCATAATCTGTACCGTCGCATAATTCATTTGGATTGTTGTTTATCTGGTTGTCTCCGCAATATCCTGCGCCAAGATCGCATCTTGAAGTATCCCATAGGCATTCATCTGTCGCGCCAGGGAGATAGCATCCTAAGATCCCTCCTTGGAATGATCCTATCTTTGAGCAGGTCATGCCGCCTAATTTTGTCCTGTCGCATTGCTCTGTGCCTTCAATATTGCTGTTGCCGCATTCTGGAACAGGCTCGCATGCAGAGAAATCAAACTTGCAGCTTGATGGTATGCATCTCGCAGTCCCTCCTTCATAACCAGGGAATTCATTGCATGATTTTGTCTCATTTCCTTCGCATAATTCATCTGCCTCAACAATCCCATCGCCGCATACTGCAGGCTTTGCAGGCGCGATGCATGAAGAAATGTCATATGAGCAGCTGCTATCGCAAGAGATATCTCCTCCACCGAAGCTGTCAAACCATGAGCAGTTGAGCGGCTCGTGGTTGATATCGCATTGTTCGCTGCTGTCTAGTGTCGAGACTCCGTTATTGTCAGTGCCGCATGTGGGATTAGGGTTAGGATTTGCCTGATAACATCCAGTTGTGTTGAATATGCAGTTGTCGCATTTGAGTGTTCCTCCTGTGAATCCGAAGTCTTGGCATCTTGTTATTTTTCCCCAGTCTTTGTTTGCTCCGTTTCCGTCGCATTGCTCGTATTGGCCGCCGCTGTTCGGCTCATCAATCTTATTATTGCCGCACCAGCCGTTGCCATTATTGCAATTGGATGTATCCCATTTGCATCCTTTGTCACATTTTAATTCTCCATTTGATAAATTGAAATTAGAGCAACTGATGATCTGTCCATTGTATGCCTTAAGGCTTGGGCCGTCGCACGCTTCTCCAGTATCAGTCACATTGTTTCCGCAGAATGGCTGGAATTTGCATTGTGTCAGATCGTATTTGCAAGAGCGGCATGTAGCATTTCCTCCACTGTATATGTCGCTTATTTCTGTGCATGCTTTTTGTGTTGTTCCTTCGCAGTCTTCTGTTGTTGGATCGATTGTTCCGTCTCCGCATATCGCTGGTTGTACTGGAGCTGTGCATGCTTCTATATTTATCATGCAGTTGTCGCAGCTTGTTGATCCTCCTGTGAAGCTGTCAAACCATGAGCAGTTCAGTTTTGTCGCTATTGTGTCTTCGCATTGTTCTCCTTTGTCTAGTATTGCTGTCGATCCTCCTGTGCATCCTGGTAATGGGTTGTTCAGTTTTGGTGTGCATCCTGTCGTGTTGAACTGGCATCCATCGCATGTCAATGTGCCGCTCTTGAATCCGAAGTCTGTGCATGATGTTATTTTTCCCCAGTCCTTGTTTGCTCCGTTTCCGTCGCATTGCTCGTTGTTGTAGTTGTTTATCTTGTTGTCTCCGCAATATCCTGATCCCCTGTCGCAATTATCTATGTTGAATGAGTTGCATCCTTCGCTGCAGGATAAAGTCCCTGCTGTATAGTCGCTGAAGTCTTTGCATGTGAATCCTGCTAGGTCTGTTCCGTCGCATAATTCTCCTGTCTCTCTTTTGTTGTTTCCGCAGAACGGATGATATGTGCATTGTGAGATGTCGTATTTGCATTGGTTTGCTGATCCTTTTGGATTGCATGTCGCTGTCCCTCCACTGTATATGTCGCTTATTTCTGTGCATGGTGTTTGTGTCGATCCTTCGCAGTCTTCTCCTGCGTCAACAGTTCCGTCTCCGCATATTGTTGGTGGTGTTGGTAGTGTGCATTGTGATATGTCTAATATGCATTTGTCTGTTGTGCATGTTAGTGGTGGTCCTTCTATGAAGTGGTCGAACCATGTGCAGTTGATTTTTGTTGACATTCCGTCTTCGCATTGTTCTCCGCTGTCTAATATTGCTAGGTCTCCTCCTGTGCAGCTTGGTGCAGGATTTGATGTTGCTGGTGTGCATGCTGTTGTGTTGAATATGCAGTTGTCGCATTTGAGTGTTCCGCTTGTGAATCCGAAGTCTGTGCATGATGTTATTTTTCCCCAGTCTTTGTTTGCTCCGTTGCCGTCGCATTGTTCTTTTCCTTGGTTGTTTGTTATATTGTCCCCGCAATATCCTGCGCCTTTATTGCAATTGTCTATATTGAATGAGTCGCATCCTATGCCGCATGATAATGTGCCGTTTGGATATCCGTCAGTATATGTTGCGCTCTTGAAATCATGGCATGAAAGTCCTGCCAGGTCTGTTCCATCGCATAATTCTCCTGCATCCTTCACATTGTTTCCGCAGAATGGCTTGTATTTGCATTGTGAGATGTCATATTGGCATTGGTTTGCTGATCCTTTTGGATTGCATGTCGCTGTCCCTCCACTGTATATGTCGCTGATGTTTGTGCATGGTTGTTGTGATGCGCCTTCGCACTCTTCGCCTTTATCATTTTCTATAAGTCCGTCTCCGCATATCGCAGGAGGTATAGGCGTTTGACATTGTGATATGTCTAATATGCATGTATTCCCTGTGCATGTTAGTGGTGGTCCTTCTATGAAGTGGTCGAACCATGTGCAGTTGATTTTTGTTGACATTCCATCTTCGCATTGTTCTCCACTGTCTAGTATTGCTGTCGATCCTCCTGTGCATCCTGGTATTGGATTGTTTTTTGCTGGTGTGCATGCTGTTGTGTTGAATATGCAGTTGTCGCATCTTAGTGTTCCTCCTGTGAAATTGAAGTCTGTGCATGATGTGATTTTTCCCCAATCCTTTTTTGCTCCATTGCCGTCGCATTGCTCTTTTCCTTGATTGTTTGTTATATTATCTCCACAATATCCTGCGCCTTTATTGCAATTGTCTATATTGAATGAGTCGCATCCTATGCCGCATGATAATGTGCCGTTAGGGTAGCCGTCAGAATATGTTGTGCTCTTGAAATCATGGCATGTGAATCCTGCCAGGTCTGTTCCATCGCATAATTCTCCTATCTCTCTTTTGTTGTTTCCGCATGATGGCTTGATATCACATTTACTAATATCATATTGACATTCGTTTAATGTTCCTGGCTGATAGCATGTAGCATTCCCTCCACTGTATAACTCGCTGTTGATATCTATGCATGCTTTTTGTGCTGTGCCTTCGCAGTCTTCTGCTGTTGGGTCGAAAATTCCGTCTCCGCATATTGCTGGTGGTGTTGGTAGTGTGCATTGTGATATGTCTAATATGCATTTGTCTGTTGTGCATGTTAGTGGTGGTCCTCCTATGAAGTGGTCGAACCATGTGCAGTTGATTTTTGTTGACATTCCATCTTCGCATTGTTCTCCACTATCTAGTATTGCTAAGTCTCCTCCTGTACAGCCAGGGACAGGATTTGATGTTGCTGGCGTGCATGCTGTCGTGTTGAATATGCAGTTGTCGCATCTTAGTGTTCCTCCTGTGAAATTGAAGTCTGTGCATGATGTGATTTTTCCCCAGTCCTTATTTGCTCCATTGCCGTCGCATTGTTCTTTTCCTTGATTGTTTGTTATATTATCTCCGCAGAATCCGTTACCCCTGTTGCAATTGCTAATGTCAAATGTACAATCCTGGCCGCATGATAATGTGCCGTTAGGGTAGCCGTCAGTATATGTTGTGCTCTTGAAATTATGGCAACTGAGCCCAGATAATGCTGTGCCATCGCATTGCTCGTCGTTTTTTGGCTCTACTATATTATTTCCACAATATGGCTTTGCAACACAATTTGATGTATCATAATGGCATTGGTTTGGGGAATCAGGAGGATTGCATGTAGCATTGCCTGAAATGTATCTTGTACTATTTAGATCACTGCATTCAATGACCTCATTGCTGTCGCATTCTTCTCCTATGCTTGCATCTTTATTTCCATCGCCGCATTTTGGCGGCTGTGTACATCCTGATATATCGAATTGGCAGTTGGGGGTGCATCCTAGATTAGGGCCATATAGGCTGTCGAATGATGAGCAGCTTACATTCAATGGCAGAAGCAAATGCTCGCATTGCTCTCCTGGATCCAAGAATAATGTCGATGATAATGTGTTGCCTGAGCAATGCGGAGCGAGATTTGTCCAGCCTGTGCATAAGGATGTATTGAATTGGCATTGATCGGCTGAATAAGGAGGGTTGCAGCTTAGGCTTCCTGATTTGAATCCTAGAGAACTACATCCTGTTATTTTTCCCCAGTCCTTGCTTGCTCCATTGCCGTCGCATTGCTCATTAGGGAAATTATTTATCTTATTGTCTCCGCAATATCCTGCCCATGCATTGCAGTTAGTGGTATCGAATTTGCATTGATCATCAGTACCAGGAGGGTTGCATCTTAATGTGCCGTTGATATATTTCTGGCCGACGTATGGGCTGGCATCATCGATTATCGTAAGGCTTTGGCAGCTCAGTTCATTAAGATCATTGCCTTCGCAATCCTCGCCATCCTCGATAATGTCGTTCCCGCATATCCTTGGCGTCATCGCTATCTGCACCTCTGCAGTGTCATTGTTCTGATTATCATCATATACTATCACGCAAAGCCTTGTCTTGCTTGAGCCGACAATATCAGGATCAAAAATCGGCAGACCATCTGATAATGATGATTGAATGTAGTCCTGGTCTGCCACAGAATAGTTGCATGGCTGATCATAATTTCCGAAATAATAAGCGAATGTATCCTGGCATGAACCCCTGTCGTCTGTGCAATTGACAGTCACATTTGCCTGATAATTATATGCCCCGATATATTTCACGCTGAGTTTTAGGACAGGAGGAATGGAATCGCAGCTCACATCATCTGGAGATGTTGCATGGATCGGTTGAGGAGGCACCGGATCTGACGGATTTCCTGCATTATCGTATGCTGTGGCTGTTATCGTATAATCTGAATTATTTGTCAATGCAATATTTTCTGTGATGTCGCCGCCAGATGTTATGTTCTTGTCTGCAAGAGTCTCTTCAGAAGGTCCTGTGATGATATAATTGATATGATTTATTCCAGAGATCGCATCACTCGCATTGACATGGAATGTTATGCCATTGAGGCTGCAGGCATTCGGTTTTGCGACAAGCGTCAATATCGGCGCCTGGTCATCATATATTAGAGGGAAATCCTGGGTGGTGCTTGCACTTTCTTGGGCGCATGTTACGCTCACTGTATTTGATCCAGGATTAATGTCTGGCAGATCAGTATGGAACCTATAATCTCCTTCTTTGATCTTGCCATCATAAGCCATTTCCCCTAAATCCTTTCCATTGAGGGAAAGGCTGCAATAGGATACCACAAGATTTGTCGATATCACGAATGTCGGGTTCAGGTCTTGCACATATTCTGATTCTGGGGTTATCTTTGTTATCGCGATAGAATTGTTGAGGTCATATTTTATTATTAATGGCTTGGTGTCAGTCAACTGCGACAGGCTATAGCATTTGATATTATAAAGGAAATCTATCTTATTATATCCTTCGCGTACAGAATAATAGTCCAGTGTAAATGAATGGTTTGTAGAATAGCTGGTGTATACGCTTTGGTTTTCATTGCTGAAAAGGCTGTTCGTTGAGGCCATGCCATATCCTGTAGAGCCTGCGACATTCCCATTATTGCCTGTGATGTTGCATACTGCAGGCTTGTCTGTTATCACATTGACTGTTGCGACAGGACTATGCTTGTCAAAGATCGTCGCTGGATCGCTTGCGATGGAGAGTATATGTATGGGCTGATCGTCATATCCTGACATAGAATGCGTCTTGCCAAAGGATGCATCGTCATTATTGGCCGCTCCAACGATCTTGCAGATATATGTGATATTGAGATATACTCCTGCAGTCGGCGGAGAAGTGTACATCGTAGTATGTATCGTCCCTCCAGTATGCTGGAATGTATTCTGCATATGGTCGTAGATGCATGAGAGCTCCTGAGTTTGGCCTGTGCAGTCGAATAATGTAGTATCCCATCTGCATGTAGCATCGAATCTTGAGCCTATGGTAATCTCATAGACTCTTGTCTGCCCTATGCCTACAGGAGGGCTTATGAGCCAGACAGGCATTCCTGAATGGTCTATCTCGAATTCCTCTCCTGTCGTGTCGATGTTGCCGTCAGCATCAGTGGAAGTTATCCAGAATAAATAATCTCCATTGTCAAGATAATCAATGCTCTTGAAGCTAAAGTTGAACCTGTTGGTAAACCCTGTCAAATTCTGGAGCCTCCATAATACTCCATAATTTACATCAGTCAGGTTATATGTCAGTGCTGTGACCGGCTGCTCAAAATAAGTCACATTGATTATCGGATGGGAAGTATTAAATGGAGTGGCAATCGTATAGAATTCTGCCAAAGCCAATGCAGAGAGCATAGAAAATAATAAGGATATTATAGATATTGATATGATTAATCTGAAGAATCTTCCTGTTCTGGCCACATACCTCTTTTTTCCCATGCAAACCACTCGACTGGACATAAAAAATATTCAATAAAACAAAAATCATAAAAAAATTAAAAAATCAATAAAAAAATTAATTATAAAAAAATTAAAATCAATCATAAAATTGTTAATAAAAAATAAATTCAATCATAAAAATTATTATTATTAATATACAAAATCAATATATGAATAATATCAGCTGATCACCTTCAACTAATCACCTGCTGATATGTTTATGATAGGTGAATGGAACACTCCATTACTTATATTGAGCCTTGTGCATACAGGAGTCCCATAAGCTGTTCCATAACCTGATGCGACGCCTTCGACATTCAATCCATTGTCGGCAGAATAATAGCAGAAATATGGGCTGTTCCCATATTGTGCCTTATCCAACGACGCATTCTCGTCTGTGTAATCAAGAGGTATTGCGCTGCCGTAATATGGCTTGAACTGCACCGTGTCATTCATATCTTTGCACATCCCTGGAGTGTCTGCCCTTCTGATGCAATAATGCGTCGATGAAGGATCGCATCCGAACGACATGCTATAATTGATATCCTTGTTGTTGCCATTGTTGTAATGCTCAATCAATTGATAGGCAGAATCGTTGCATAAAAGCATGAGCTTCAGATAATCAGATGATTTGCTTGCATTATATGGCTCAAGCGTATCTGAATCTGAATTATCTGAGTTGGGAACATTCAACAGCTGGGTCTGTGGCGACAGATCATCGATCGCAAAATATATCCAATCAACTTCATCGCCAGTAACAATCTGAGGGATCCCATTTATCGTAAGATTGCAGGCAGTGTAATATCTGTAGATGCCTGAAGGATTTACATTCCTGATGTCAAGCCTTACAGTGTGGAGATAATCATCATCAGAGATCTTCTGCACACTGAATGACTTAGTCATGTTCACATACGCAGTTTCTGTATCAGAATACTTGCAAGTGCCAGGACCTGTCGTATGCAATGTCATATTTTCTGGAGCGCTCAATGATTCGAGGCCAGGGATCGAACGATATGTGCTTAGCGCAGGCAATGCAGAGTTCATCCTTAAATCCCCTTCGACCTTTATCGTGGCATTCTCATGATATATGTTTCCAGCGACATCAGAGCAATCAAGATCATAATCATAATAGCCTTCTGGAAGATAAGGATATGTGGTGTTCAATGATTTGCCGACAGAGAATATCTGGTAATTATTCAGATTGATGCTCGAGCCGATATCATAGTCTTCAAGCCCAGAGAAGTCTACAGTGGATGCCATTGCAGGCCTTAATTTGAAGCTGCAGTCTACAGGCCTGTTATCCTCTTCATCAAGCATTATGATGAATGTAAGGTTCGTCTTCCATGTAGGCCCTTGAGGGAATGAATTGAATATTTTAGTCAATGTCATTTTTGGGGGCTTTGCATCGAGGGTGAAATTAAAGCTCCTGACCTGTTCAAGATTCTTTGCAGGATCTTCAGAAAAATAATAGAACCTGAATCCGTAGCCGTTGGAGTTCTGGGCATCGATTTTCTTGCCGTATTGATTATAGAATTCTGAAAGATTTGCCAAATACCTGTTGTTAGACATCAATGTCGTGTTCAGGTTGTGCGTAGGATAGCATGATGGGATACTATTATCAGGAGTATTATCAGGAGCGATGCAATAAAGGAGTTTTGTGTAATCAATTTTTCCATTTCCATTTTTGCCTTTCTTTGTATCATCGCCGATAATCCAAGGTCCATCATCAGTAATATACATATCAGACAAGTCCATCATCAGCGAATATACAGACCTGTTGTTTATCGTGGTCACAGGAGGTGTGACATCATGCTCGCAGATCCTCCTCTGATCAGTAGGAAGTTTTGTGTTTACACAATCATCAATGCTGTTATTGTCAGCATCTTTGATGCATGGCGTTGAACCAGGCGCCGCCGAAGGGCCTAACCATCTGCATCTTCCGATATTCAATATATCATTGCTTGCGCTCAAAAGCTTATTTGTTTTGCCGACATCAACCAATACGCTGCTGCTCTGGCCTGATGGGCCTATGCATTCATCCTGCGTCTGGAAGTTGCTGCAATAAATAGTCAGGCCGCTCACGCATTTGGAATCGCTGGACTTGAAATAGCAATATCCATACAATGGGCAGACATCTTTTGCGCAATCAGGATATATCCTGTTATGGTCCTCGACAGTGCATAATGTGCAGTTCTGGACAGGCCTGTAATCAGGATCTTTTGGCCTGCATACACCTTTATTGAAATCAATGTTATATGGGGCCCATTGGCATGTATTGACGCCGTTTATTGTGAACTTATCGCAATAATCATCCTTGCATGCGCTTGGAGAGGAATAATCATAGCATGTGTTTGTCTCATTGCAATAATATGCTGCATCAAATGTCGACCTGCTATAATCAAGGAAACATCCGCCAAGCTCATTGTCTTGAGTAGGTATCGGCATAGGATCCAATATTGTCGGGCAGAGCTGATCTACCTCTTCGCCAACATCGTTCAACTCGGCAAACACTTTGTTGCTGCCTGAGAACAGTTGGTTGCCGAAGACTGCAAACACATTGTTGCAAACGTCGCATCTTCCTTGCTCTACACATGATGCATCGCCAGCGCTTTCAGTGCAATATTGATTATCTTGGCATGTTTCTCCTTGCAATATATTATCCTTGCTGCAATTAACTATAGTGTTAGGCCTATAAGGAGGATTTGGATTTTTGTCGCACCATTTGTCAGGATGATCCTGCATGCATGTCAAGTTTCCAGAATCTATGCATTCTACGATGCTTGACCTCTTGAGAGTGATATTTGTGATGCTATTATTGAATACTTCAGTTAGGTTATAGCAATAATTCTTGTTGGGTTGGATACGCGGGATTGTCTTATTGTCTTTATACTCCTTTAATGTCTTATCGATGTTGGTGTTGATGTTCACATTGAAGTTGCAATCCCCAGAAATATTGATGCATCTTCTCAATTCGAAATGGTCTATATAATTCTTGCAAAGATCCTTTGTCGTCTGCCAATCGAGCAAGAATGCCTTTTCCTTAAATACTTGGCTTAGGAGAAGCCCTGATAGATTGCCAGGATCAGCCTCGCAGCCAGTCTTTGCAGGAGTATGAGGAATGCATTGGCAAGTGCTTTCATCGCAAGATGATCTTGAGTTATTATATGGATAATCACAGTTGCTGTTGAATGCACCGGTCGTATAATTATAATCGCATTTTTCCCCTATGCTTTCATCAACAATGCCGTCATGATTGCAATTCGGATTCTCTTCTGGACATCTCTCTTTCAATGGCGGAGGAGCGATGTGGATTGTGCATCCTGCAGGGATCTCTTTGCATGTGCTGTATCTGTATCCGTCTGAAGTAGGACAGGTGGGCGGGCTCCATGTGCAGTTCCATTGGCATGGCACTTGTATCTGGCATGTCTCGCTCTCGACAGTCTGTGTCAAGATGCCAGCGCATATTTTGTTGACGACCCTCTGCCTTATTTGGGTCACAGGATCGCATGGTCCCCAATCGTATTGCACAGTCTGGCAGCATTCAAGCACTATGTTTTCCCCAGACTTGTCAGAATTGACATTCTTCACGACAACACTGCCTTGGCAATCAGAATTGTTTGCAGAGATTGTAATAGAGCTGGTGCTTAATATATCATTGAAATGATATGCGCCATTTAATTGGCTCATGAATATGCTGTTGTTCGGTGTATGGACAGTCGCACCTTGGACAGGATTATTGTTTGCATCAAAGATGAATCCTTCAACCTTGAATTTATCAGGAGGATTACTATGGCAATAGCCTGCATTGCAGGCATCGCCTATGACTCCTGGATAAAATACTGTGGTTCCAGATGTCATTGTTAATCGATCATTCATGCATGAGTTAAATATAGTCTTTGTTTTCCCGACGCTCCAGGGTTGATTATCTGGCTCTATACAACAGCATCCATAGACGCATAGTTCAGGCGCCATGGTGCAACTTCCGGCATCTAAAATAATGTTATCGATAGAGCCGCATGATGCGCTGTCAGGTTGGGTCAGGCATTGATCACCGTTATCGCAGCATGCTTGTGCAGATACGTATTTGATAAAAAACAAGCCAAAAAATACTATGAGAAACATCAAAAGCAGCCTGAAACTCTTATAACTCATCAATACCCACCTTTCTTCACACACCGACAAACAGTATTTAAATATGTTGCGGTTTTTATATTCTATAAATATACGATTCTATGCACATATTTTTGCAGATCAGATAATCGTTAACAAAAATCAAATCTCAATCAAAATCATTTGTAGCAATGCCCTATTGTGATTGTATTTCCAGCAGTTGCTGTGCAGATAGTGTTGTGACAGCATTGATATGTTGGAGCGCAATTATTGATAGGAAGGCAGGATGAATAGCATAAATGGGCAGCTTGGTTATAATTGTATTCCACACAACTTGCCTCCTGACAATTCATTGTGCAATATTTGTCTGAACCGCTAAGAGAAGCATCAAGAGGTTTCCTATTGTTGCAATTGATATTGGCATTGCATCCGATTATTGCACCTCCACCAGAAACGCACACATTAGGGGTTATGTCGCTAACTATGCAATCATTGCATGAATCTTGGAAATATTTCTGTCCTCCTGCATCGCAGCGGTTGATAGGATGATTTCCTGGGCCTGAATTGACGCATGTGAGGTTGGCGCCGCAACCAGCGTTGCATGTGCAATTTGCAGCAAATGTGCATTTGCCATTTTGCGATGGCGAGCATTCTCCTTGGCAAGAGAAATGACCTCCACTACTATATCCTTCAGAATTAGGGTTTGTAGAGCAAGCCGTATTCAGATTGCAGTAATCATCTCCTGAATTATTGGCAATCCCTTGATTAAGTTTTGCTAATTTCTCAAATGTATTCCCATTTGTATAATTCTGGCACACCAGATTATTTATTGCAGATGTCAAGAACTTTTTAGTGGCTGAATCTATAGGAGGACCAGAGCATCTGTTGATCTTAGGGTCTGTAGCCAATGGTGTTGTCCCAAAATTAGTATCATTGCATGATATCAGGACTTTTCTAATCTCTGCTCCTGCACCTGTGCAGACATTGCCCCTATCGCCAGAGCAGAATCTTGTGAATGTCCTGTTGAAGATATCATTATCGATGACAGGATTATTTGATGGGATATAATTTATTTTATATGCTGGTGGTGGAAGAGGAGTATTACGAAAGTTTAAGCTTATGTTTGCCCCAATCAAAGAATTGTTGAAGCATTGAGTGGTATTTTTTGCATATGTCATGCTGTCGAGGCAGCATGCGTGGTCGGCAATCAGCTGATTCTGCAGGTCATTCGTCAATATATTGTAAGGATATGGAGGGTTTGTGGAATTGCTATGGTTCAGGCATTGCGTCACATTCAATGTTAATATCGCTGGAAAGCTCGTGAATCCTTTTGTCGTGTTGGCGATCAGGGAGATTCTTCTTATCATGGATATGTTCTTGGTATTATTGGAAAATACATAAGGCGCTATTGTCATGATGCCATATGTCCCATTTGTCATGTTAGGTATCAAGAATAATTTATTTGCCTCAGATGTGATATGCGTGATGTTGAAGAATTCATTTAATGTCGTATCATTCCATATGAATGTAGAAAAATTATCTCCGAAAAGCCCTTGGCCGATGCCTATTGTGGAGTTCGAGCCATTGAACAGGTAAGGATCCTCATATGATGCATAATAGTCATCGACATCAGGATAGAAATTCGTGCCAGTGACCCTTGCGAAAGGCCTATCAAGCACCATGATGCGGACAGTCTGGTAATCATTGAGAAATTGCCTATCCCATATCGAGATATTGACGATATGGAAGCCTGCATCCAATCGATTTGTGGCAAAGCTTGCATTCTGATGGGTTAGGATGAATAATGTAGAGTTGGTCCAATTATGAGGATGGCTAGTCAGATTATGGACAGTGCAGTTAGCCACGATATATGCATATGAAGAGCCGCTCGAGCATTGAGGATCTGAGTAATTGAAATAATCATCATAATCCTCTTTCCATAATGAATAGTTATAGAATACATGGTCTTCATCAGGATCATATCCTATGGGATCAAGCTCAAGAGTCTCGTTCTCGATTCCTATATAATCATAATATGGAGATATTGCGCCTATATGCTCGAGCGCAGGCCTCCTGTTCTGCAAAGCGAATTCAAAGATCAATGGCTTGCCGTTGACAATAGAACCATTATCTATTATCTGGATGATATCTGTATAATTATCGTCGATATCCTTGATCTTCAGGACATCATATCCTCTATAGAAATCCAAGATATCAGGCCTCATCCTATCATTTATGATATCATAGTCTACTTCAGAGACATCATTTGTGATTGTGAGGAACGCATAATCATAGATCTCTTTCAGAGGAGTGTTTTTCTTTACAGCAAACTCCATCATCTTGATGACAGGCTGCTGCATGTTCATGGCTATTGCAAAAGAATAATTCAATCTGACAGTGAAGCCGCCTGAAGAAAACACCACTTCGGCAGTCGGCGAATCGTTCAACACAGTTATATTGCTTGCGCTCCTCTGCTCTATGGTGCTGAAATTCACGCATTTCTTTATCTCCTGCGAGATGTATTGCTGCATCTCATCTTGTATGTCTCTTGCGACAAAATCATTGTATGTCCCGATTTCACAAGACCTATAGCCGAGCGTTGAAGTGATCAATGGCCTGTTAGGGCCTGTCATAGAGCAAAGTTTTGTAAGGCCATTATATCCGAAAAACCCGCTGAATGCTACAAAGATATCATTATAGATGCATGTCGCAGGATCGTATCCATCATTATATAATTGCCTCAATCCTCCTCCAGCGACTGTGGAGTTAGGATATGGATAATCAGGAGGATAATTCCTCACCATATCACATTCAGTATTGGTCTTCACAGCAATAGAGATGTTGAATGTCCTGTTGTATTGCGCATTGTGATAAGTTATATAGTCTTTATCATATTGCATGCCGGAAAAATTGAACACTCCGCCTTGCAATGAAGATCTTATTATGGCCTCATTGGCTATTGTATCAAGGCAGGTCGTCACATAAAGGTCGATAGCATTCTGGTCGATGAATTCCTTGAGCTGGTTTGATGCCTGCAGGGTCGTCTGGTTCTTGATAATCGTGGATCTGACCCAGAACATCATCATGAACACGAAGAACAGCACGATGCCAAGGATGATTATGATAGTGAACTGTCCTCTGCTCGAGCCTCTTTTTCCTGACATTGCACTATTTCCCATTTTGATGTTTATATTTTTGCTCATTTCAACCCTTTCGCAATCTTCCATAAAGGCTCAAAATATGATTTGAAAGTGCGAGCAGTATTCTCGTCATATATCAATGTACATGATACGGGTTCTTGGTAATGCAATATCAAGACCTTATCTTTTCCATAGATATCTATGCCTACAGGTGTATCGGACTTCAATAGTCTGATATTGATATGTTTTGCCTTCTTCAAATCTTTGTAAATCCTACCTTTTTCTGACAAGATATATCGCGCTGATATCTTTTTCTCTTCTCTGAGCTTTTCCCATTTTACCCAATATTTCTGCGACCATGCATTGATGTCAGATATGCCTAATGATATTATCTCTTCATTCTTTGGTGTATTTTCTAATGCTTCCTCTGCTGCTGTGATGATGCCGCGAAATCCAGAATATGTGACTATTCTTTTTTCTGGAAGAAGCTGTTTTCTTAATAGTTCTAATTGAGGCAGGATATCATCAACTATCTTCTCCTCTTTTTCAATTTCGATCTTTTTCTTTTCTAGGAAATATCTTATCTGCGCAGGAGGCGCTGCTGTGAAATGTTTTATCCCATCTATCTCAGTCTCACTGACCAATCCTTTGGACTTCAATGAATCAAGGATCTCATAGATTTTTCCAGAATTAAGGCCGCTGTGCTTGAGCAATTGGCCGGTCTTTGACGTGCCTATCCTTAATAGAGAGAGATAGACTTTCCCTTCATTCTTTGTTAGGCCGATCTGCTCCAGATTGATCTCTTGCTGCATTACTCTACACCCAGTGGGGGATTATATTTAAATATATAATATCATTTTAAAGTAGTAATTATATTTATGGAGGATAAGAATGAAAACACTAAATACAATAAAGAGTTATTTTGCGCCCGGTTTTATGGAGACATTCATATATGGGATGGAGGCATTTTCTCTTTCGCCATTATTATATGGAATCTCAGACATGGTGATATCTATAGGTCATGCATATGGCCACAATGAAGGCCAGCTAGAAGATCTTGTCATCAGGACAGGAGCATTTCTTTTGCCCCAAGTAGCGACATATGCAGGCATAAGGATCTATAGAGGATATAATTATGCAAAGAAAATTATTGAAGAAAAGCGACACTGATAAAGATGATTAAAGATATCTTGAATGTTTCAGGATAAAAATATAAAAAGATTTATTCCTTCTTCGCAGCCTTTTTCTCTTCACTCTTTTTCTTGTCTTCTTTTTTTTCAGTTTTTTTATTTTCTTTGGCTGATTTTTTCTTTGCTTTTTTATCGATGGCAGGTTTCTCTTTTACATTCCTCACTGCCTTGGGCTTATTTGTCTTCTGCCTTGATTTTTTTGTCTGAACTTCCAATCCTAATTCCTTGAATGCTGCAACGACATGCGCATGAGAGGCTCCTGATGAAAGATCGATAGTTTGGTCGAGCGGTTCAAGATGCAATGTGTTGCATTTTCTCCTTCGCGTCATTCCGTCGATCATCACATATTTTCCTTCCAGCTTCTCGACTATGACACACTTCTGTCCTGCATCCCTGCCTGCCATCTTAAGGCACAATCTTCCTACATCAAACATTTTTATGCTCCGTCTCTACAGAATGGACCCGTCGCCGAGTGTCCCAAGAGACAATTTTCTATAACAATTTTATGATTATGATAATATCGATGATCTATTGCAATTGCTCTTTGATCTTGAGCCTTGTGCATCTTGAGCAGAGAACTCCGCCGTATGGCCTCTCTGGCCTTCGCTCTGTCTTTGATAGTTTTGACATCTTATATTTTGGGCCTGTCTTCACGCCTTTCAATATGGCGCCGCAGCTTGCGCAATGCGCCTTCGAATGAGCCCTTTTTGCATAGACCAATCTAGTATTCTTAGATGTCTTTACATAAATCCTACGCAATGATCTTGACCTTCGGCTTCCCCTTGGCATATTGTTCCTCGAATATTATAATTAATATACATTATTATTAGAATAGGAAATTTGAGGTGTTTATAAATATAATGGTTTGTTTATGATAGCTTAAATGCTTTCTTAATGCACCAATCCTCATCCAATATAAGATTAAGCTTCAAAGCATCTTTAGGCTTAAGCCATTTATACTCTGAATGTTCATCGCTTAATATAACCTTTTGTAGACCATCAAAATTATAACTGAATAAATGATAAATGAAACTGTATCTCGGATATTTTACAAAAGTTTTAGCGATATGTTTGAGCTTTTTTCTGTTTAATATAATCCCTGTCTCTTCTTTGACCTCTCTTATAATATTCTCTTTAGGCGTCTCATTCACTATCTTTCCACCAGGAGTACCCCATGTCTCTTGATAACCATCATCAGTCTCTGAACGTTTAAGAACTAAGATTTTATCATCAAATAATATATAACATCCTGTTGCTTCAAATTTGCTTACGAAATCTTTGGATCTTTTCTCACTAATCATATATTGAAGAGAATTATATACATTATAAAATTTATCATTTAATACACATCAAACAATTTCCTGAACAATGTTGATAATGCGATCGATAATATTATGTACGTCGCCAGCCATCCTGGATGCCATCCGAACAGGCTGAAATCGTCGCCGAACGGATGAACTGCCTTATTGCCTACGACTATCATCTTCATCTTGCTGTCTGTTATAGGCTTTTGCGGATTGATATATGTCCTCTCATTTGTGATGAGGATGTCCTGGCTATAGGTCTCTGTATTATACGACAGATTCAGCTTGTATTCTCCACCACCTCCTTTAAGATTCCAGACGACCTTATCATTCTCAATTTGCTTTGTCGCTGCATCTATATTAAGGTCAGGGATCGCACTCAATGTTACATTGCCATTTGCTCCAGATGCAAATTGCGCAGTCACATCAAATGGCTGGTTCGGATACAGAGGATAATATGCGATATGCATGTTGAGCCATGCAAATATTATTATTATCGGGATGAATGTATATAATGTGGACTTGAACGATGACATCATATATTTCATATTGAGATCAAGAGCCTTCTTCTGTATCTCCATGAGCTTTTTTGTGTCCTTGGTCTCTTTCATCTGCTTCTGATAAGCCTTCAGGTCAGTCTTTATCTGCTTCATCTCTCGCTGATTAGTCGTGTATTTATAGACGATAGTTACAAGAAGGGTTATGAATGCAGTTATTATTAGAATTGCAAGTATAGGAGGCAATGGCAATAATTGCCCAAGCCAAGGCATGAATAAGGTATCCAAAAAATTAGTCATAATAATCCACCTGATATTGAATTAACGAAATAATAGCATATTTAAAAATGTTGCTGAAAAGAATAATCAGGAAATGTATAAATTATAAAGTAGTCAAAAATATATAAATTTATAAATTATGGAACTTTTTCATCCTTCATGGCTGATGAGCAGACAAAATCAAGATTGCTGAAAATAATGGAGAGGCATTCTTCGAACAATAAAGTTATCTCTATCTATGATTGCACATCTCAAATTAATTTTGCTGTAGATAGATTGAATGATGTAATTTATGGAAGATTACAGGATATAGCAGCGATAATCCGTCCGACGACGCAGGAAGATTATGGAAACCTGACGGTCAATGAGAGATATGACATATTTATATACCCACAATCCACCCGTCGGAGGGACAGAAAAATCATTTTGCCTTATTTATTGTTAAAGCCATTCGAACATTTCTTATGCCTGTATTCTGCCTCAGGAAAAATGGTATTTGAAGAAAAATTTAATTGGCGCGAATTCCTGGATTTCCAAGATGACCTTGCTCCGTTAACAATAGGGGCGTCAAAATATCATGGACATAATAAGAATATAGAATCTGTATTGACATTGACATTGCACGACGTCAATTCACCTTTAAGAGATCGGCTAGTTCTGCCAGAGTATATCCAGCTGTGCAAAGGCAAGATATATCTTATCGAGACTAGATCATATAAATCTTCGGAAGAGCCAAGAGATAGGTTGGAAAAACAAGTGAAAAAAGTGACCTTTGCAAATAAATAATATCTCTTATAGATTAATAATGAAAAATAACAGTCGCTTTTCAGCGACAGAATAATCTTAGTGTCCCATGAATTTTCTCATCATTGGGTTCATGTCCATCATGTGCTCTCGTGCTATCTGCTCGTATAACTGGTAGATTATCATCACTGTCAATAATATTCCTGTCCCTCTTGATAATGCGCCTGTGAGGTCGGCCAGCGAGGCTATAATGCCCACGGCAATCGCCCCCATGATAGTGAGCGGCATGATATATCTGTCGAGCAACCTTTCCAAGACTCGCTCATCTCTTCTGAAGCCTGGTATCTGCAGGCCTGATGACATCATCTGCTTTGCCTGGCTTCTTGAATCCATTCCTGCCGACTGTACCCAAAATATAGAGAATATCACAGCTCCGACGACCATGAATAGCATATATATGAGGCTATGCCAGACATCTGTGAGTGTCGCGCCGCCCTTTATTATCTTGGGCAATAATTCTCCTCCAGAGACCCATAATACAAATCCTGATGTTGGGCTGCCGCTGGAGAATGTTCCAAGTATTGGATGGCCCCATTTCTGCAGCAATGTCGCAAACAACTGCACATTGGCAAGCAATGCAGCCACCAATATTACAGGGATGTTTGATGTATATAGGAAATTGAGAGGCCATCTTATTCCATGCCCTCTTATCCTCCCAAAGCTTAACGGTATCTCAACTTTCATCGCCTGCACATAGACAGCCACTAAAAATACTACTACAGTGGCGACGATCGAGCTTATAGAAAGGAATGCTGTCGTCGGATCCCCTGCTGCAAGGCTTGTGAATAATGTCGGTATTGCTCCTGTTGTCGAGCCTGGAGATTGCGGATTTGGAAGGAATGAGAATGCCCTTATGAATATCTGCTGTGCAACACCTGCTGCAATGAATAATGATATTCCTGAGCCAAAGCCCCATTTGCTCACAATCTCATCCATGAACATTATCATGATGCCGCCTAGGAACAATTGTACTATGAGAAGCAATTGAAGATTCAGGTATAATGGAGTCCCGAGATATGCAGGGTTCGGGGATAAGCCTCCCATGAATACATAGATTCCCCCTTCGAGCAGTATGAAGAATAATGAGAATAATTTCTGTGTTCCTTGGAATGTCTTTTTCCCTTCATGGGTTGTAAGGTCGAATTTCCATAGCCCTGATCCATTCAATAGCTGCAAGACAATAGATGCTGTGACGATAGGGCCGATGCCTAAGCTGATGATCGAGCCGAAGCTCGCGCCTAATATTATCGATAAGAACTCAAATTGTGATAATGCATTGGCCCCGAGGCCGAACAATGGGATCAATCCTAGGATAAAGAACAATATAAGTATGATGAGCGTCCATTTCAGCTTGTCCTTGAACGGGAGCTTCTTTTGTGTCGGGCCTGCGACCTCAGGAAGATTCTCAATAAGATTTTCAAAAAAACTCATATGTTAAACCCCATGAATATTGGATATTATAATTGTTATTATACTGCAATAATATTAGAACACGAAATTAGGCTTATTTAAAAATGTTACGCCACAGCGCAACATTACGGACGAAGCGACTAAATGTTACGACATGTCGTAAAATTACGAATGTAGTGAGTAAATATTTCGACTATACTGAGTATGGTATTAAAAACTATTATAAAATAGCAAGATATTTAATAGAATCTTTATTCCTGAATTCATGGATCCAGCGATAAAGAGAATTGTCAATATGCTTTCGGCTGCCAAGACACAAAAGCAGTATGACATTGCAAAAAGCACTGTTGCTCATTCTGCAGACGAATATAAGAGGAATTTTGCAGCTGAAATAGCAAGACAGCGGATCATATCCACGCAAGGATTGATTATCCCTGAAACGTATCAACATATTACCTCTCTGATTCCTGATTATATCATCTGCAATTCTGAAAAATATCTTGTTAGGGTCTCTGCAGAAGAGATGCTTTCTGACATGCATAAAAATTCTCTTCTACAACATGCAAGGAAAGAGGAGAGGGCTCTAGAAGATATGGATGCAAGAGGCATTGTGCATTTCCTTCCATTCATGATGAATGATACGACTGCAAGAAGCATACTCACAAAAAATCTAAACATAGGGCTTGTAAACTTAGGATATAATAGAGATTCTTTAGAAAGATATGTGGATATGTTTCTGATTCATCGCTGATTTCTTTGCGAAAAGTTTAAATATACCTCATATTAATATGCTTATCATCTAGTATATTATTGTTTTAAAACAAAAAGAGGCATCATATGGGTATGTTCAAAGCAAGACCAAGTGGGACAGGTCCAGAGCTGCCGATAGATCAGGTAGTTGCGATGAAGACACAAGGATATTCTAATAATCAGATAATCCAGACATTGCAGCGTGATGGATACACATCTAGCCAGATATTTGATGCCATATCACAGTCTGAGATGCAGGGAAGCGCTGTGCAATCGACGCAGATGGCTGATCTCCCACCTATGGGCTCTTCTGACCAATTCGGGAGCCAACCATACAGCACTCCGAATATGCCGCTATCTGCAGCACCGATGCAGTCGGGCGCTACAGGTTCAGAAGAGATGATAGAGGCCATAATTGATGAGAGATGGAATGAGCTTGTGAAAGACATCAACAAGGTCATCGAATGGAAGGTCAAGGCAGATTCCAGGCTGACCCAGATGGAGCAGCAGATCAATGACATGAAAGACCAGTTCGACAAATTGCACAATGCATTGATAGGAAAGATAGGAGAGTATGACAAGAACATGCTCGAGGTCGGCGCAGAATTGCAGGCGATGGAAAAGGTATTCTCAAAAGTGCTGCCGCAGTTCGTTGACAATGTCAATGAGCTCTCAAGGATAACAGACAAGGTCAAGACAAATAATAAATCGAAGTCGAAGAAGACTGATGACGACTAGGCTGATTCTTTTATAATTATTTCTCGAATATTATGTTTTATTGATGAGTCCTAAACCTCATACATAAATTATCAAGGAGCATATTTGGTTAATGCAGGGTTTATTGACTGTCTTTTTACTGAGAAATACACTCCTACTGCCATTATTATAATCCCTATCCATTGGAATATTGAAGGTATTTCTTTGAAGAATCCAATTAAGACAATCAAGCTAAATATAGGGAATGTCATGGCAAGCGATATTGTTTTGGATATATCTAAACGCTTGAGGCCTTCATAGCTCAATATTTTCCCCAATCCAAGCAATACCATCCCTATAAACAAGATTAGTCCCCAATGCAGCGATATGATCTCAAATATGTGCGCTTGCGGCTCTATAAGCAGTGCGATGGCAAGAATGAAAATTCCGCCAAGAAAAAAGCGGACAAGCAGGATTATCGCTGGTGAGACGAAATTCAACGCTTTTTTTGAATAAAAATTACCTATAGGATATGTGATAGTGCTAAATATAATCAGCACATCCCCGATATTTAGGTTAAACTTGCCATTGTACAGTATCAGTGCTGCCCCTATAAATATGCCAATCGCACCAATGAGTTTTGTAATTGTTGTTTTCTCTCCGATGAATGGAGTGAACAAAAGTGTAAATATAATCTCTGACAATAAAAGCAATGAGGAATTGATGCCAGAGGTCTTGCTTGAACCGACGAAAAATAAGGTATAAGGGATGATAACGATGCATAGCGTGATCATTATCAATGAAGAGTAGGCTTTTTTATTCTTCAACTCGTGCAGCTTTCCTTTAAATGCTGCATAAATGAAAGAGCCGCAAGCCGCAAAGAGTGTTGTGACAGCAGCAAACATAATAGGTGATATGCTGCGTGTTCCGTTATTCACCAGCACAGGAAATATTCCCCACATTGCTGCACTTATGAGGATGAAAATTATTCCAATCTTTTCCTGTTGTTTAGTCATCTTATTTATATTGGCGGCGATATGATTTTAAAAATTTGTTTATTTCCGCCAGATTTCTTTGAGCAGGTTATCCTTAATTAAAATATTTTTTTTTTCAGAATTTTATCATCTGATAGTATAAGAAATTAATTTTATTATCTAATAATATAAAAATGTGTTATAAGAAAGGATATCTATGGTCCTTCTTTTGTCGTCAGAAACAGCATTGCTAAAATTACTATCAAGAGTATGAGAATCATGCCTAAGACTTTCGGGTTATAGAGAGTATTGTAGAGGTTCTGGCTGAAGCTTAGTGTGGCTGTAGAGCCAGGCTGGGCTGTCGTATTGGTGGTCGTGACTGCAGCTTGCGATGATGATAGGTTCACTCCCTGGCCTTGCTCTAATGTCTGCTGTCCAAAGCCAGCTCCCAAAGAGAACAGCAGTATCAAGGCGCTAAATATCAATATCCATGTCATGAATGATGGATTGCTATAGAACCCTGCCTTGACATCCCCTTCGCTAAGCCCAAACATCCTAGAGGCAAATATCAGCAGGAACACTATTATTATCAGCATCGTAAACCAGGGCAAGAATGTCTGGAGCACTGTCACAACACCGCTAGAAAAGATCACAAGAAACCCTATGCACAAGGCTATTATCGAATATAAGCCTGTATGGCCTTCCCCGAACATCTTGAACATCGATAACAAACCGAACACTATCACAAACACTAACAAGAAGGTGAAGATCGATGTGAAGTGTCCGAGTATCGATACGTCGAGGAAAGTAGCCATATGATCAATCCTATTTGGCGCCGCCGCCTAAAATCTTGCCCAATTCCTCGATAGTGCCAGGTTTTTTCTGGTCTTTAGGCTTATCTTCCTTAGTCACAAACCATATTATAATTGCAAACACCAAGATCACAACAATCAAGGATTGTGTCTCTGTATCGTTCAAAAAGTCTAGCCATCCTGGCAATATGAACCAATTGGCTGCATTCGCAAATATGACAAGGGTCGCGATGACGGCAAACACTACTGCCCATCCAGCAAGAGATGAGCCTGCAACGTCGACCTTGCTGCCGAATACCCCAATGATCAGGAGCAGCATGATTACAGCCACCAAGACCACAGAGACGTTAGGCAATGCATTGTTGATTATGTTGACTACATCGCCATCTGGAGGATAGCTCCCGATGACATGCGGGATGACTACGGCAAGGCCCATCACCAATGCGATTACTGCATTGAAGTTCTTTCTAGGCTTCTTGTTTTCATCCTCGCCAAGGATCTTAGTCTTCTGCAATGTCGCAAAGACTATCGTAAACACCAATATAAATGGCAGTATGACATCTAGTACTCCCAAATTCTGCAACTGCATCATGGCATCATCAAACATACCCATGCTAATCACCTTCTTGTTTTTAATTGATTACAATATTTTATGTATTATCTCTATTAACTATTCTTATTTTAATAATTTTTATATTTTTATCAGCTCTCTTTTTTCTCTTCCTTTCTCTTGGGTCCAGGCTCTTTTGTTATCCAGGCCATGAACCCTGCTATCCCGAGCACCAATATGACTGCCGCAACATAGTCTGCATTCCAATTGTCCTTAAGGAAATTGAATATAACATCTAGCCATCCTAGTGCATTGAGGAATATCATCACAATCGCAATAATCACAACAATCATGAATATAGTTTTATAAGGTTCCTGAAAAAAGAATCCGTCCTTTTCCTGCTTATTAAACGATCCTGCAAGCATCAATACACAGATGATAAGAAGCAAGAGTATAAAGACCTGCGACAATGTCTTGTTGATCACAGCGACTAGCTGAGAGGAGGCGACCACAAAGAATGACATCACGAATGCGATCATCGCATTGAGGTTCTTTTTCGTATACTCTCTCTCGTCCTTGCCTTTCTCTGTCCCGAGTATCTTGGTCTTGTCAAGGATTGCGAATACTATTGTAAAGACTAGCAAGAAAGGAAGAACTACATCGTATATGCCCAGTTTAGCCAAAAACTGGATGCTCTCACTAAAAACGCTCATTACTCAATTTATAAAATAATGTATATATAAATCTTGCGATATTTGAGCATGGCCCTTTATGCTCACAATTTGCATACTATCTTGTTGTTGTATGCAAGCCATTAAAGCCATGCTATTATCCATATTTAATTGACAAACTTTATAAAAAAGCTTAATATGATCATGTTATGAAATATCTTGGGTTCATGGCAGCAATTTTTGCATTGATGTTCATCTCTGGCTGCTCTAGTACGATCTATGTATGCTATGACAACACTACAAAGACAGACCAGTCAAAGTGCCCGATAGTTCCGGTGCCTGCTGTTACTGAACTTGATGCAGGCAAGGCTATGGACAGTTATGGCTTTGCCGTGGCCCAGGCAAAAAAGGATTCTTATACAAGAGTAAACCTTTACTCCCAAGGCGGATCATGGTATGCGAGCGTGCTTTTCACAAACTCTGAGACAGCGAGCATCCAGAAGCTATTGTTCAAGATAGACGGCAAGACGGCAGATGTCAGCTGCATCACAGGATGCGATTATCTCAAGATAAAATAAGTCATCTATATATTATATGATTATATTATACAATTTTATCGTAAAATTATTCTATTTCTTATAATTGCAAAAATTTAAATATTATCCTCATATTCTTATGTTATGCTTGACAAGAAAAATATTGCTGAGATGGAATCCTATATTAAGGAAGAGGATTCGCAGAGAGAGGCATTGCTGGCAAAAGCGAGGCTTGTGCTGAAGAATAGCAAGTCAGCGATATATTCTATCCATAGAAAAGAATTGAATATTGCAAAAGGGCATATCGATGAATCATTGAAGATGATTGGTGAACTGAAAAAGGTCGTGGCAAAATATCCTCAATTCGGCTATAATATCGACAATGCCCTTGAAGAATATGTCGAAGCTTGCGTATTGTACGGATTTGTAAAACATAAGAAGATCCCGACAAGCCATGAGCTCAAGATGGATCCTATCAATTATCTTTCTGGATTGTCTGATTTGACTGGAGAGCTCGGAAGGATGGCAGTCATCGAAGCGACAGCAAAGAACAAGGCCCAGGTCAAATTGATAAGGGACTTGATAGATGAAGTCTATGGCACATTCATAAGGTTCGATTTGAGGAACGGCGATCTGAGAAAAAAATCAGACGCGATCAAATGGAACCTCAATAAAGTTGAAGAATTGCTTTATGATTTGAACAGGAGATAGACATGATCAGTTTTTTCTATTATTTTTCTTTGATGAAATTTTATTTTTGCCTGTCTTCTTTCCCCATGCTGCAATCCCTAAAAGAATGAGCGATATTACTGCTCCTGCAATCGCTATGGCAATCCCTATAATCATAACTGCTATGCTCTGCATCGCAGTGCCAATTGTCATGATGATCGTCCCAATTCCGCTGACTATAAGACTCACTATTGACCACCATCCCGGCCTATCTACAGCTTCATACATCTTCCACTGCCAGATTATTGTATAGACACTAAGTATTACCACGAATATGATCGCAGGTATTGTGAGTGCTGGGACAAATAAGGATATCATCATCAGAATCATGTAAGGGATGAATAATAGGACAGGCCACCAATGCATGCCTGCAATATTTGCTGTCAGCACAAGATTCCCTATAGGTATCCAGGCAAGCCAAGGATATTTTGCCTTTGCCTTTATTGCGATTGCCATCAAAGCCCATGAGCTATAGATATATAATGCTATTAGCAGAATCATTATGATTATGAAAAAAACAGCCACAGCTAAAATGTTATTTATAATCTGTGTCGGATCTAAAGCCGTTACCTGTGCCATGCCTAAAGCCATCGTATATGGCTAGAGCATCTAGGTTAAATATCTTTTGGTTCCATAAATTTTATATATACTCTTATTCCCGTAATATATTTTTGGGAATATTGCCTAACTTGTCAATAAAGCCTTTCTAGCCTTTCATGTATAAACTTTTTAAATCTAAACATATTCCTCTCACTCATGAAAAAGATGCTCATGACTCTGGCCATCGGCCTGGAACTATTGGCAGGATGTGGAGATTCTCCTGTCGAGCCTGACTCTAAAATTTATTGCATAAAAAATAGGCTTGCAATGTTCGATTTCATCACTGACAGTTCTGGAATAAAAGGCAACGAATATTTTATTGCAGGCAGCCTTGTAAGCAAGGATAGCGTGCCTATATATGGAATAACTGTAAAATGCCAGTTCTACAATGGAGCATCTAATTTCATGTCTGGCAAGGAGCTTGACACAAAATATGCAGATATGGGAAAGCCGGTGGACAGCGAGGATATATTCAAAGGAATAAATGCTCAGGATACATTGCATCCAAAAGAAACACTCAGATGGCTCATAGTAGAGAATGTTAACAAGACATTGCAAGATACAATATACGAGCTAACATCTGCAACAATTCCATATATTGAATATTGGGAAAGGATCAAATAAAAAATTCTTTGTTTATTAATGAGGTTATTAATTGTTCTATATATTCTTGTGGAATTTTTGCATAATTTCTAGCAAATGTTGAATGATCTGCCTTAGAAGATTACGATTATGTTTTTTTTTAGTATTTTTTTTATATTATTATATTAATATATTATTTTACCTTGTCTTTTACATCAATGAGTAAGGTGTGATTGTCAAGACTTGAATTATCTGTGATGTAAACCAGTGCGAACTCTCCATAGAATGTTTTATTCTGTATGTTGCATGTACTCTTCAGGAGATATAATTCTGACTCATTGATATGCAAGATATAAGAGAATCCGTTAATTTTATCCAATTCTTCAGAGGTTGCGGATAGATATCCTCTATAATAATTTTCATAGCAGGCATCACTTGAGCATTTAGGCTTTGGTTTCAAATTATCAGGAATTTTTGCAAACTCCAAACTCGAGCATTCTTTGGGAATTGAAGCATTAACATTGCTGATTGTGAAATTTTGATTGCTGAATAATAATGTCAAGACTTCATTATTTCTAACCAAGTCGTGTTCACATGCAACGCCTCCAGAAGCGTAGCAAGTGTCAAATCTTTCAACAGAGGTGTCGAATGGCCATCCTAATAATGTAAAGAAAATTAACATGGTAATGAAGGGTATCATGCCGAAAATAGCATATGGTCTACCGCTTAAATCACTATTTCCGATTTTCATCAATGCAATAATTCCCAGAATCATTGCCACCAATGCGCTTATTGACAATAAATCAAAAGTAGGGGAGTCAAAGAGTGTGGGTAATACAAGAAAAATTTCAGGATATAGAAATATAAGAATAATTAGTAATATGGACAATGCGCCAAAAGCCGCGCTCCATACTGCAAGTTTAGAAATTTTTTTTTCCGCCATTGAATGTTCTTTAGCAATTATTATTTAAAAACTTTATCTATAATTTTCAACAAACTTAATAAATTGCTCTTACTATCTTTATCTTATGCTTCGCACCCACACTTGCAATGACTTGAGAGAGCATGATGTTGGTAAGGATGTGACTCTTTCTGGATGGGTTCATAACATAAGGCTTCATGGATCGCTCGCATTCATCGATTTGAGAGACCGCTACGGCATCACGCAGATCACTATCAATACTGAGGAATTGCCTGAAGTAAAGAATCTTAGGAGAGAATTTGTGATACAGATAAAAGGTGCTGTCAGAAAAAAGCCTGAGCCTAACAAAAAGCTCGAGACTGGAGCAATAGAAGTGTTTGTGAAAGAATTGAATGTCCTCAACACTTGCGAAGTCATACCTCTAGATTTAGAGAATCCGCTTAATAATACTGATGAGACAAGATTGAAGTTCAGATATCTTGATTTGAGAAGGCCTCAGATGCAGAATAATATAAGGATGAAGCATCTGGCGATGCAGGCCACAAGAGAATTCCTCAACAGCCAAGGATTCCTTGAAATAGAGACTCCGCTTCTTATAAGGTCGACACCTGAAGGAGCAAGAGATTTCATTGTGCCGTCGAGATTGCACCCAGGAAAGGCATATTCTTTGCCGCAAAGCCCGCAGATATATAAGCAGATACTGATGGTCGCAGGATTTGATAGATACTACCAGATTGCAAGATGCCTAAGAGATGAGGATCTTCGAGCTGACAGGCAATTGGAGTTCACACAGATAGATGTTGAGATGAGCTTTTGCGAGCAGGAAGACGTGTTCAAGATTGGCGAAGGGTTGATGAGGCATATATTCAAAAAAACATTGGATCACAGCCTCAACCCTGATTTTCCTAGGATAGCATATGATGATTCTATGATGAAATATGGGACAGACAAGCCAGACATCAGATATGGATTATTATTGCATGAAATCACAAGGATTGTGAAGAATTCAGACTTCTCAGTATTCAAGAATGTGATAACAGATTCTGGAGTCGTGAAAGCATTTAGTGTCGAGCATGAGTTTGCAAGAAAAGAGCTTGATGAACTCTCAGAGATCGCAAAAGTGTACAAGGCAAAAGGATTAGTCTCATTGAAAGTCATGGACGAGAATGGGAAATTAAGATTAGATGGGAGCGCAGCAAAATATCTCTCGACAGAGATTCAGATGGATATCATAAGAGAATTGAGCGCAAGTGCGGGTCACACAGTATTCATCGTCGCAGACCAGTTCAAGATATGCAATGATGCATTAGGCAATATAAGAAAAGAGATAGCGAAAAGATTGAAGCTTTATGATGAATCGGACTTTGCATTCTGCTGGATATATGATTTCCCATTGTTTGAATGGAACAGCGAAGAGCAGAGATGGGATGCAGCACATCATATCTTTACCATGCCAAAATATGAACATCTTGATCTATTGGAATCAGATCCTGGAAAAGTGCGTGCATTATGCTATGACCTTGTATTGAACGGAACTGAAATTGCTAGCGGAAGCATCAGGATAAACAGGCGCGACATACAAGAGAGAGTGATGAATGTCATAGGATTGACATTAGAGGATGCAGAAAGAAAATTCGGGTTCTTATTAGAAGCATTCAAGTATGGAGCTCCGCCACACGGAGGATTTGCGCCTGGCATGGACAGGCTCGTAGCATTGATGTGCGGAACAAACGACATCCGCGAAGTCATAGCATTCCCGAAAAACAAGCAAGGAGAGAATCCCATGGATGGATCTCCGTCGGATATAGATGAGGATGTGAAGAAAGAATTGAGACTGAAGGTTGAGAGATAGATTATTTAAAGATTCTTCGTGCCAATGTATTCAATTCTTCTTTTGTTGCTCTACGGATGTTTTTGCCTTTTTCTGAGCCTTCTAGCTTTTTGAGTTCTTTGATTAAATTTACAAGTTTTTCTTTCTGGATTTTTTTAATTCTTGATTCTTTCATGATTGAATCTACTATCATGAAATTATAAATTTAATGATTTTGAATAAATTTAAATATAATACCCATTGCGCAATCATAATGTCAGAATCCACCTTCCTGCGTATAAAAGAATTATTGGACACCAAAAAAATATCTTATGAGCATTTCATCCATGCGCATGTCACAACATCACAGGATGCTGCAGCGATAAGGAACACAAGCCTTGACGACGCTGCAAAAGCGATAATCTGCAAGGTTGAGAAAAGGGACGGATCATTTGAATTCATCCAGGCAATATTGCAGGCCAGCAAGCGCATTGATCTGAAAAAATTGAAAGGATTTCTTGATTCAAGAAATGTCGCCCTGGCAAGTCCTGATGAAGTATTGGAAAAGACTGGCTGCACAATCGGTAGCGTGCCGCCATTCGCAAACCTATTCAACATAAAGATGTATGTGGATGAAGGGCTTCTTCAGAGAGAATCGATAGTGTTTTCTGCAGGCACGCATACAGATTCCATCCAGATGAAGGCAGAGGATTATCTGAAGGTTGTCGAGCCGACGGTGCTGGAGTTCAAGAAAATCTAATCTTATCTTTCATATTTCTTGTCTTTTATTCTGCAATAAATCACAGGACAATAATTATTCGATACCAAAGGGCTCGTAAATCTTCGGTTATTCAATTCTATCACACCATGATCTTCTCCTGCTATGTAAGCATTAGCATTTTTTGGACATTCTTCGAGTATTGAGTCTTCAAGATTAACGTTCCATCTTGCTGAAACAAACCCTAACTTAATGATTCTGGCTTTTCCTTTCTTCGCCCATAAGTCATACGTATTTGTGGTAATTTGTGCCAGTACTTTTTTCATTTCGATTTCCCCCGTTACAACTGATTAGTAATAATATGTTAACCACTATTTTTATATTTATCTATATTTTTTGACCATTATTTCGGAAGATTATTAAATAAGTATAGAAATATTAGTAATATGAGCGATTTAAAATTAGATAAAAAGGATAAAAAAATACTCGAATTATTAGATAAGGATTCAAGGATGAGCCTTACTACGATCGCCAAAAAGACAGGCATTCCTATTGACACCGTCAGATACAGGATAGAGAAGATGGAGAAAGAGAAGATATTCAAGTATGCTATAGTTATTGACAATCATAAGCTGGGCTATCCGATATTCAATGAGATACATCTGCAGTTCGTAAATTTTACAGTCGCGGAAGAAGAGGCTGTAAAAAAATACCTAAAAAGCACCCCGAATATCGTCTATGGGGCAAAGGTTGCGGGAAAATATGATTATGTCATCGCGATAATGGCAAAAGATATGAAAGAGTTCGACGATGTGTTCCATGCATTCAAGACAAGATTCGAGAAAATAATAAAAGATTATGATATAGCGCTTATAATAGAAGAATACAAGTTGGATTATCTTATAGATTTAATAAAAGGATAGATTAATTAGGTCAATAAAAGATATAATTCTAATCTAATACTTTTATCTTGAATTTATTCATCTTCCTTAAGATAATGTTGATTTCAGATTTTGAGAGATTCGTGTCCAAGAACCTATCCTTGATTATATAATTTTTTATCTTGGCAGAATTTTTTTTCATATTTCTTATTATTTCATCAGGTAATTTATTAGCTAGCGGACATAATGCCAATAAATATTTCTTTTTACCTTCTATGAACTCTGGATGCACTGGAAAACATCGGCAAGGCAGAGGCCTTAATCTATGGATGCTGCAGGTATTATCTTTTTTTAAATATGGGCATCTCCCATTTTTGCTTAGCATCTCATAATGATTTGATCCTATCTTAAGAAAATGATCAGGATATCCTGCTTTGATTATTGTTTCTCTTTCTGCTCCTGTTACATCTGCTCCGCCTAGATTGCAGCACTTTGCTTTGCAATACTGACAGATTTTTAGAGTTTGTTCAATCATTTTATTATCCACGGTATTTCCTATGCAATCTCACATTCTTTCTGAGCCACAATCCTATCGATAGGAATACGATGGCTTGGATTATCGCGAATACGAATATCCTTAGTGTTATGTCGATGAACAATTGTTCTGGGAATATTGTTATGAGGAATGATGTAGCATCAAATGTCCAGTTGCCTTGAGGGAAGAATATGAGATGGAATGTTATGAAGAACGGCTCGAATGCAAATATTGAGATGAGAAAGATTATTATCAATATGATCAGGCTTGTTATCGAGCCATAGAGCAATATCTTTGATAATTTATGGATGAAATCTATCAAATCCTTCTTTAGCATATTGTAGAGGATGATGAATATTATTATGAAAAATATCGCGCTGGTATAATAGATGAAATTCATTGTCGAGATGAGCATCTTCACATCCTTCATATGCGACTGCTCCTGCGGCGTGAAATATCTTAATTGCTCGCTGCCATGGAAATATTTCAAAACATTATCTATCGCATCATCGGCCATTGTCACAGAATCATTCCTGCCTATGCCCTGGAGTTCTGAGACATGGGAATACACGTCAAGCCTGGAATATTCCTGGATGTAGAACCCTTTGTAGAATATCATAAGGGAAAATGAGCCTAATATTATCACAAGGAACAAGAATAATGCAGCAAGATAGATAAGCAAATACTGGAAAATGTGTTCATAGTCAAATCTCATGATAAAAGAAAAAAAGTATTATTTATAATTGTATTGATATCAATTTATGGCATTCGTATTTTTCATCATGCATTGTGAAGTATCATATAGGCAAGCTTTGCTGCATGATAGGCTGCCTGCATTATATCCCACATCACTGCATGATATTGGCAGCCTGATATTGAATGCTGCCATTAGCTTAACGCCATAGATGGTCGTCTGGTTGTATATACCGGTCAGATTTACTTGGGCACCATTCAATGTCCTTGTCTGGCCAGTATATAAGACGTTAGTTTCTCCATCCAATGATACTACAGCAGTATATTGGGTCAAGGCAAGGACATTAAAGATATGCCCATTATTCAGGTTGCCGACCCAGATTGATGAATTTACGAACAAATATCCTGTCTGGATTGTTGGGCCAAAGCCTAAATTACTCCCATCGCATGTCTCTCCTGCATCTATTATTCCATTGCCGCAATAAGGATTAGTCGGTTGCAGCGACTTACATCGTCCTGTATTATTGCATGTCGTGCCAGAAGGACATTTGCTAGTTGTCGGAACATATGCTGTTCCTGCAGCATTGCATACATTGCAATCTAGATATAATCTTCCAGGTACGCAGAGGCTCACATTTGTCGACCCTAGTTTGCATGCTCCGTTGCTGCAACCGTATGGACAATTATATGCAGAGGCGATATTTGCGCCATAGACAGGATCGCAAAATGCCTCGTTCAATCCATTCTGAGATGAACAATAATCAGAGTAGCTCTTGGTATTGTCAGTTGCTGTCCCGAACACATAATAGTTAATTCCACCATCTGAATCAGTGCATGTTGCATTGCTTATATTTGTCGATTGTAAACATGCTCCGTTGCTGCATCCGTTAGAGCATAGCAGATCTTTGAATCCTAGATTCAGGCCATTGCAATAGAATTCTCTCACGCCGCATGATGATCCGGCAGCACAAGCATTAGTGCTAGAATCATATGCCGGAAGCAGTGTTGTTATATCCTCACAATAATCAGTGTGAGGTTGTGGGTCTTTAAGATGAGATTCTGTCACACTGCCTTTTACATTAGGATAGATCCCTCCATCTGTATCAGTGCATTTTGGAGGTGTGTTGCTGCAGACTGCCATGTTGCAGTAAGGGGTATTTGCAGGGCAAGTCACATTCTGATATTTTGGTATGCCATCCTGACCGCAAATAGCTTCATTCAACACATTCTTCCCAGATAGGAAATCGCATGAGTCAGACAATCCATAAGGATAATTCTTTGCCTCACCAGCAGTATATATATTCATTCCACCGTCGCTGTCTGTGCAGCCTGTCTGTACAGGCGTAGAATATTTCATACTTACAGAGCCGCTCTCAGTCTTTTTTGTGAGTTGTGCATCATTGATGATGTAATCAAATGTCAGGTCAGCTATGAATTGGGTCCCTACAGTCGGAGCAGGGTTCAAGGCATTGCAATGCCATGTCAATGAGAAATTTGCGCTGTTAGGGATGATTGTCGTATAAGATACTATCGGTGCATTATTGTATGTCCCTGTAATCTTTGAAAGGGTGCATGTAGTCCCTTGTTGTGGACTCACAGTACCGCCTAATGTAAGGTATATATCATAGCCTGCATTGTTCCGGAATGGGACAGTGATGCTATTGTCTGCAGTAGAGACTACTGCATTATCTACATTTGGTAATGGTGCAGGGAATACTGTCCTGTCTGGTAATAATTTGTTCCCATCACATGCTCCGACGGTCAACGTACCTGTGGTATCTTTTTTCACGCATACATCATTTGTATCTTTTGCAGCGCTGGCAAGGTCATATGACTTATAATTTTCTAGGACATATGCAGCTGTCTTCATATCAGCATCAGAATATCCTTGGACTACAATCACAGGCTGCCCTAATTTAGTAATCACAAAATCGATCCTTCCGACTCCGTCGACAAGACCTTGTTGACAGTCTACAGGATTGTTCATAAGAAGGCCTGTTGCTGAATTCACACATGCATTGCCGATGATTATCAGTACCTTGTTTGCCCAATCATCTAATGTAAGATTAGAGTCTAGCTTTGCGATGCCGACTGCGAAAGGGTTGATGTTCACTGTGGTGTTGCCATATAATAAGCTTGATGCTATGCCAGCACCATAAAGGACGTCATCAGCAGGAGCATTCTTTCCTATGATAATCAAGCCACTGAAGTTGCCATTACTGAACATGAAGCTAGGATAATCCTTCAGGCTCACCACTGTGTTCGATGGTCTTATGCAAGCTCCATTCTTGCATCCGTTCTCGCAGAATGTCGGGATGACGCCTGGCCATATTGATTCTCCAGGTTTTCCGCTTCCTATGCACATCCCCTCTGTTACATAGCAATCTGATCCTGTACATGAGTTGTCATCGATCGAATTGTATTGATAATCCTGTCCGTTCCATACTTTAAGATTGCATTCATCAGTAAAGTTGTCAGAATTCTGGTTTGATATGACATAACCTTTGATATATTTCTGGTCAGCATCGCCGCCGTCGCTGTCGTAGCACGTCGTAATCGTAGGTCCTGGTATGCATGCTCCTTTGCTGCATCCGTTTGGGCAAGTAAGTGAAGTATATATGCATGAAGTCTTTCCTTGAAGTGAAGCATCGCCCTTGCCTTGTGGCACATATTGACAATTGACTTCTTCTAAGCCTCCAACTTTGGTGCCGCCTGCTTCTTGGTCGCAGTAGTCTGCCACATTGCTGCCATATGCATCAGTGCATACACCTTTTGTATAGATATTATTTCCACCGTCGCTGTCTGTGCATTGATAGCTTTGGTTGGTCTGCCTGAGGCATGCTCCGTCCTTGCATCCCCATTGGCAATTATATTCTGTCTTGTTCACATAATTGAATTGACAGCTGTATTCTATAAGCCTGCTGCTATTGTTTGCCCTGCAATAGTCTGGTTCTTTGATGTAGATATTTCCGAAAATATCTTTGCCTGTCACATATCCTTTTGTAAAGAACGAGTTTCCCATAGAGATTGAAGAATTGTCAGTATCAGTGCATGCAAGGTTCCTGTAGCCATATGCACCATATGCATTTGCAGCGATGTATGTCTGCCCTGCAGAATTCTGTGTAGCGCTTTGCATTGTTGATGTGCCTGCATTCATTGAAGATATAATCAATGCAATGATTGCGACGACCGCCACGATAGCGACTATAGAAAGTATATAGATATTTTGTTTCGATTCTGCCAAATTAAC
>Ga0182011_10000024_pt1 | contig 119420 bp, 124 predicted proteins | sample 711E1DmetaG_FD_120481 | JGI IMG/M metagenome (GOLD analysis project Ga0182011, IMG submission 120481) | Permafrost microbial communities from Stordalen Mire, Sweden - 711E1D metaG | ecosystem: Environmental > Terrestrial > Soil > Wetlands > Permafrost | place: Sweden: Stordalen | collected...
CTTCAATCCAATCATAGGAACAATTATCACAAGTGGAGCTAGACTAATGCTTGCACTAGCAGAGCAACAACTCAAGCAACTACATACAACGCACATCTACATGGATACAGATGCAGTATTCGTTCAACCAAAAGCATCAACCAAGTTGATTGAGTTCTTCAAGCCACTAAGCCCATATAACCAAGATATAGAGCTATTAAAGAGAGAAACACATAAACAAGGTGTTTTATTCTATGGAATAAGCAGTAAGAGATACGCACTATACACCCTAAAAAAAAGCAAAATACGATTTCTAGACCTAGAAGATGAGGAATCATTCAAACTGCATGGGTTAGCACACATCATAAATCCATACCCGAGCAAGACTAGAAATTGGCTAATAGATGTATGGACTGACATATTAAAACTGCACTATAAAAAGACCATGATGGCGAATATTCAAGAAAAATATGCACTATTCTTCGAACTATCAAAACTAACCCTAACAACACCCCAACTTTTAGATATATACCAAAAACTAAATGATGGAAAGGCATTACAAGACCAAGTAAAACCATTCGACTTCAAAATAACAGGAACAATAACACAAATAGAAAACCATCAGCCAGTAAGACCAATAGGCAATGTAGATAAAAATCCTCAATCAATAGTACATAAACCATTCATAGACGCAAACACAGGAGAAATCAAACAAGGAATAAAATACTTCAAACCACTAAGCCAAACAATAACAGAATACATAAACCATCCAGAACACAAAAGCGAAGGAAATATAGGAATACTAAAAAGAAAACACATCAACGCAACAAAAATAATCTACATAGGAAAAGAAATCAGAGACATAGAAAAAGAACCAATAATCGACAATCCACCACAAATATTCATCAACGACAACGAATTAATAGAAGAAATGAAAAAATGGATAACAGAAAACAAAAGACCAAGCAACATAGAAAAAACAGCATACAACCTATTCAAAAAAAGACTATTAAACGGAGAAATAAAGTATTTAAGCACAAAAATAGCAAGACAAATAACAGAACACATGAAAGTTAAAAATAAGATTTCTCACAGTATAAAATCTGAAACTTTATATACCTAGTTGCATATCCTGTGCTTAGTAACGGAAGACAGCAAGATGATATGGACAAATCCTATATACAGATTTAGAATTCCGAAAGATACAAGTGATTCAAATAATGACGAATTACTGGAAATAGTAATAGATGTCACCGGCTCCGCACCAACATTTAAAGAACCCAGTGATGCCTTAAAAGATGTCTTACATCAAATCTTTAAAGACACAAGCTTAAAACCGATAGAGAAAGTAATGGAGTTTGGTGCAGCGAAATTAAAAAATATCCCTTTTTTATTAAAACAAGGCAAAATTGTAGGTGCCGTCGAGTTTAAAGAACTTGCAGACAATAGTTATACAAAAAAGAACATAAAAAAATGCAAAAAATATGATGAGAAATATATTGAATTATTGTATCCGAATCCCTTTCTAACTGACCAAAGAAAATTTGATTTAGCGCTACTGATAAATGTTCCCCCAGTAATGCCTGTATTTGCAGAAAGATTGTACCTTTTAGATTTACTGTATAATAAAGTTGAAGATGGAAAATATGTATTGTGGGTTGCTCAAAAGGAAGGCACCTATAAAAAAGTTAGAGAAGACGGAAGAAACACCTGCGGTGATGGTCTATGGATGGGAAAGAACAAACATCTAAAAACATTTTTCAAATATCACCAAGTAGAAGACTTAGATGAAATGATGCAACTGTATGGATTCAAGCTTATAAAACGCTTCTCGGTGCCAGATGATGCACGCCTCTACGAAAAAACAAACCATAATTTATTTGCAGGTCTTATTACACCAGAAAGAATTATGAGAGAAATACCTATAGATTTATCTATAAAAAACCCTGAAAAACCAGAAATAAAAACAGTCAGAAAATCATCAACAATAAAAGAAGTTTTACCCAATCCAGAACCTTTCAGCATAGAAGAACTTTATAAAGAAAAACTTCGCAGTCTTAATGCAGGCATCGATGACGCTGAAACATATCACAGAGTAGTATCTCTAGCAATAGCTAGAATATTCAGAGGCTCATTAAGGAACATGTCTATAAAAGTTGAAGTAGATGGTGGAATTAAAATAATTGACACAGTTTTTACAAATTGTGCGGATAAAGGATTCTTTCATAATCTTCATAGTAAAACAGAATGTGCCTATCCTATATTCGAAATAAAAAATATCACAGGAGACCCTACAAACACCGAATTCGAGCAATTAAATGGAAGATTAAATGATAACAGAGGGCATTTCGGAATTTTAGTTTGTAGAAAAGCAGATAATCAACAAGCAATATATGCAAGATGTAAAACATATAGACCGAATAATACAGTACTTTTCTTATGTGATGATGATATATTCGAACTATTAGATTATTCAAAAGAGAATAATCAAAACGAAATAAATGATTTTATGGATAGAAAATTAAGGTCGTTATTATTTTAATTTAGTTTATTTATAAACAGGGATATTAGAAGAGATAAGGGGGGGGTAAAAATTGAGACCCATACCTATATCCCGCTATCAATAGAAAGATTACAAGAATGGGTCTCTCAAAAAGGCTCACTAAAGTATGTTTCATATAAAAACGGATTTTAAGAGATTAAACATGTCAAATGAAATTAATCTAAGAGCTGTTGATTCTATAGGCTGTAGCGTTGCTTCAATAGGTGTTGTTCTTGCAATTAAAGAAAAATTTCCTGAAAAAACTCTTATTGTATATACTAAATTTCCTGAATTATTCAATAGCATATCTGGAATTACATTAACTAGAAAAGAATTGTCAGGATACGATGTTGATTTGCGAAGCTATTATGCCAATAGATTACATAATAATCTACCTTATCGTTCAATATACATAAATATGATTGAGATTGCAGAAAATGCACTTAAAACGAAGTTAAGACGAATACTTCCTAAAATAGTATTATCACAAGAAGAATTAGATTATGCTAAAAAAATACTTGATAAAAATAAGAAACCAACAATTTGGATACAGAAAAAAACTAATTCTCCGAATAAAAACTGGATAGAACAAAATTGGAAAGAACTAGAAAAGAAACTTAGCTTAAAATATGCTATTCTTGAACTATCTGAATCAAATTATTCTCTAAGGCAATCTCTAGCATTAACTAAATTATGTTTAGCTGGAATAACATTAGACACATTTCTTGTGCATGGTTCAAATGCAGTTGGAGCAAAAAATGTGCTTGTCTTACTTGGAAGTTCAAGAAAGGAAGTGGTAACTTATCCAACACAAAAAGTTGTTTATATTAAATCAAATTGTCCTGTTCAACCTTGTGGAATGCATGGTTATGCTATTGGGTGTAAGCCAGTAGATGAGACATTATTCAAAGGTCATGAAAAAACTCGTTGTATAACTGATGATTATCGATGTATGACTGAGATTTCTGTAGATAAAGTTATTACTTCTTTTGAAGATATGTTAAAAAATTAATGTTCAAGATATACTAATCTTGTTCCTTTAATATGTCTAAGATTTCTGAAATCTTTGTTTGTTTTGTAAAGTTCATTAAGAGCAAGAGTTACACCATTCCAATTAGTGTAATCGTGCCAAACAACAATGCCTTTATTTTTTTGTAATAAATCAAAAGCTTTAATCGAGTCATTTATAGTGTATTCATAAGAGTGAGAACCATCTACAAAAACAAATCCTATTTTACTCTCGTATTTTTTAAAATCGAAAGTTGCAGAATCACCATATAATTGAATTATTCTTTTTTTATAAGGCGTATCTAGAAATTTTTTGCCTGAAACATTTTTATTGATATAGTTTTTATCTCCTTCAACTATTTTTAAATTAGTTTTTTTTATCATATCCTTCGGCAAATCTAACGTATAAATTTTAGCATTTTTAGGAGCATTTGCTATCATGTTCAGAGTTGTGCGTCCATCGAATGTGCCAATTTCAAAAATAGAACTACATTTATGTTCTTTGATTATACGCGTAATTACTTGTAGTTCTAGGGTTGAGATATTGCCGTCCACTTCTTTTTTGTCTAATAATTTGATGATTGTTTTAGAGTCAGTTATATCTTTAATTGTCGTTTTAGGCAACATTGGTTTGACTAATAATTCTGGATGGTTTGGATCACTATATTTTTCGTATTTTTTCATTTCTTTAACTTCTCAAATTTTGATGTTTAATAGGTATATTTCTCTTTTTTGTTTATAAATTATTTGAAAATTTTAAACTATTCTAACCCGTCTCGAACTTCTACTTTGTGTTACATTTTCCGAAGCAATGTTATAAAGCCGATATCCGTTGCGTGGCTATCAATGAATCTTCTGAAAGATCATCCAACAAATCCCATCATCACACTTCCGTAAACTATTTATATCCCCAGGCAACTTGACACATGCGGGGTGTTTATTTGACTAAATCCAATACGTTGAATGCTGAAGCAGAGGCACTGAACAATACTATAAAATCATCCTCTCATACCGTTCTTGAAATACTTTCAGCGCGTGGTAAAGCGATATATTTTCCTAAGAAAGGCATATTGAGCCAGAGTGCAGAGGCCAAGGGAAAGCGCATCAATGCGACAATCGGCATAGCTCTTGAAGACGACAGCACCCCTATGAGGCTTAATGCGATAGCGGGACAGATAAGCCTGACTCCCGATGCAGTATTTCCGTACGCTCCAAGTCCAGGCATCCCAAAAATCCGTGAGAAGTGGAAGCAGATGATCTTTGAGAAGAATCCATCATTGACCAACAAGACGATGAGCCTTCCGATCGTCACAAGCGGCCTCACACACGGCCTCTCGATTGCAGGATACTTATTTGTCGATCCTAAGGATAAGATAATAATCCCTGACCTGTACTGGGAAAATTATGATCTCGTGTTCGGGAATGCTTACGGTGCAAGATTTGTCCCGTTCAAGTTTTTCAGGTCAGGAAGATTCAATATTGAAGGCCTGAAAAACAGACTTTCTGGAAAAGCAGGCAAGAAGATACTGCTGTTGAATTTTCCCAATAATCCTTCAGGATATACACCGACGATTGAAGAGGCTGACCAGATTGTTGAAGCTATAAGAGTATGTGCAAGCGAAGGAAGCAGGATCGTCGTGATTTTAGACGATGCATATTTCGGCCTTGTATATCAGGATGGCATCTGTAAGGAATCATTGTTTGCCGCGCTTTCAAACATCCATGAAAACGTCTTTGCAATAAAGATTGACGGCCCGATCAAAGAGGATTATACATGGGGCCTGAGAGTCGGATTCTTAAGTTTTGCAATAAAAAATGGGACTAAAGAACTTTATGATGCTCTTGAATCTAAGGCCGGAGGCGCCATAAGAGGAAACATCTCGAACTGTTCAAACCTGAGCCAATCGCTCCTTCTGAAGGCCTTTGAAGATCCAGGCTATAAAGACGAAAAAAAAGTCAAGAATGATATCCTCAAAAAGAGATATCTTGCGATCAGGGCAGCCTTGACAGACAGGAAATATTCAAGACACTTCAGGGCATTGCCATTCAATTCAGGATATTTCATGTGTGTCGAGATAAAGGATGTCGAGGCTGAAAAGGTCAGGCAGCAACTCATACAAAAATATGATGTCGGAGTGATATGTTTCGGCCAGTTGATAAGGATTGCATACTCAGCTGTACTTGAAAAGGATATCAAGGCGATCTTTGAGGCGATATATTCAGCCTGTGAAGAACTGGGCAGGAAATGATCGGATAGAAGGTGAATACTTTATGGAAAGCATACAACTCATGGATGAAAAAAGTCGACAGGTCCTAAAAGAGATCAACAATTCTCATGTAGATGCAATAATCGATAAATATGCAGCGATATGTAAGCCTTCATCAATAAGGATACTCAGAGATTCAGAGCAAGACCTAAAATTCGTAAGGGACCTATCGATAAAAAATGGTGAAGAGCATAACCTGAAGACTGACGGTCATACTTATCACTTCGACGGCTATGAAGATCAAGGCAGGGACTTAAAGAATACTCGTGTAATGCTTCCGAAAGGAAAGGTATTAAGCAAGTATATAGAGACTATCGACAAGGATGAAGCATTAAATGAGATAATGCCCATGCTCGATGGCATAATGGAAGGCAAGGAGATGATTGTAAAATTCTATTGCCTCGGGCCAGAACATAGCAAATTCTCCATACCAGCACTTCAGATGACAGACTCAGCATATGTACTGCACAGTACAGACCTATTGTATAGGCAGGGCTTTGCAGCATTCAAAGAACTCAAAGGCTCAGAAAAATTCTTTCATTTCGTACATTCAGCAGGAGAGATAGTCAATGGTGTAACAAAGAATATTGACAGGCGAAGAGTATATATCGACCTTGAAGAAGAGAGAGTATTCACGATAAACAACCAATATGCAGGAAACAGTGTAGGCCTGAAAAAACTAGCATTAAGACTCGCGATAAGCAAGGCAAACAAAGAGGATTGGCTATGCGAACACATGTTCCTGATGGGAGTCAACAATAAAGGCAGGACAACGTATTTTACGGGAGCATTCCCAAGTGCATGCGGAAAGACAAGCACTGCAATGGTCCCTGGACAATCAATAGTAGGAGATGATATAGCATACATCAGGCCTGATGAAAAAGGATTTGCAAGGGCAGTCAATGTAGAGCAGGGGATATTCGGGATAATCGAAGATGTGAATCCAGTCGATGATCCATTGATATACAAAGCATTGACGACGCCAAGAGAGCTGATATTCTCAAATGTATTAATCAACGATGGCGAACCTTATTGGCTTGGCATGGGCAGAGAACAACCTGAATCCGGAGTAAATTTTTCGGGAGAATGGCATGAAGGAAAAAAGGATGCTAACGGAAAAGATATACTATTAGCGCACAAGAATGCACGATACACAATAAGGATGAGCGAACTCGAGAATGTCGATCCTAACCTGAATAATCCTCAAGGAGTCGTAGTCAGAGGATTCATATACGGCGGCAGGGATTCTGATACATCAGTTCCTGTATCACAGTCATTGAGCTGGGCCCATGGAGTGTTTCTTGGAGCGATCATCGAGTCTGAAACAACTGCAACAAGCATAGGGGCATTAGGTGTTCGAAAACACAATCCGATGTCAAACATAGAATTCCTGACGGTACCATTAGGCGTATACATCAGCAACCATCTAAAATTTGGAGAAGATTTAGATAAACCTCCATTGGTATTCTCCACTAATTACTTCCTTAAGGAAGACGGAAAATTTCTCAACAAGAAGACGGACAAGAAGGTCTGGCTCCTATGGATGGAAGGGCGGGTGCACGAAGAGTATGGTGCAATAGAGACACCGATAGGATTCATCCCAAAGTATGAAGACCTGAAAACATTATTCAAAGAGATATTTGACAAGGAATATTCCAAGGCAGAGTATGAACTGCAATTTTCTATAAGGGTCAAGAACACTCTTGAGAGGCTTGACAGGGTTGAAAAGATATTCAGGGAAGAGCAAGGGATCCCGGAATTATTCTATAAGCATCTGGACCAGCAGCGTCAAAGGCTCAAAGATGCGCAAGAGAAATATAAGAAAGATGTTTTGAGCCCATCAAGCTTCGAATAATAAAAATCCATCGCTTGGATATTAGGCGGGACTATATCAAAACATCACTCCTTAGATTGGATTTAAACTAGATAAATTTTTAAACCAGATATACATATGCATCGTGATACGTGAGGTGTTTAATCATGAATAAACTATTGATAATTTCATTACTTGTTTTAGGTCTGATTAGTATAAGCGCTTGTAGTAGCAATAATAATGCTAATGCATCTAGTAACGCCAATAACATCCAGGATTCTAATGCTGTCCAGAATAACGCCAATGCTGCAGATAATGCTCTGGGCAATGGTGTGCAAAAGATTTCTGATGTACAAAAGACTGAAAATGTCGGGAAGACAGTCACTGTCCAGGGCAAGGTCGTAAACACTTTAAAATCAGCGACATATCATATATCAGGGTATAAGATACAGGATCCTTCAGGGATGATCGATGTCTCATCACCAAAGCAGCCGCAGATAAATACTACAGTAACAGTAACAGGAACCATTATACAGACAAGGTTTTTTGGACTTGTCATAAACGAGACTGGATAGATAATTTCTATTTAATTTTTTTTGAGTATATCATCGGATGCCCATCAGGATCGTACATGACGAAGATGATTCTGGGCGGGCCACTGTGATATTTCTTTAGGATACACTCACAGAGGTGTCTTTCATCATTTTTATAAATATGATACACTGCGTCTTGTGATGAGAACCGTCTATGCAATATTTGTGGTATTGATTATCCTTGGTATAGTCATGACTGCATGTTCTGCTAATTCTCAGAATACTCCCTCTTCGAGCACTCAAAATACTGTTTCACAAGCATCGTCTAACGTGCCCTCTCAGGCTGTTGGCAACAGGTCAAGGTCTAATAGGGGATTTGGAAACCTGACGATAGAGCAAAGACAGCAGATGATGCAGCAATCTATAGATGCATGCCAGGATAAGAATGAAGGGGATTCATGCATACTATCGAACACCAGGATGAACGCTACAGGAACATGCAACACTCTTAATGCCACGCTAAGATGCATGCCCGCAAATGGATACAGGCCTTCTGCAAACCAATAATGACATTATTTATCTTTTCGATAAGTTTATATAAGTTTCTTCACATCTATGGAGCATGAAATGCAATCTATGCGATCAACCGATAAAGGATTATAATCCTGCATTCCATCATCTGAAGATCGATGACTCGCATGCCGTTGATATATGTCCGGAATGCACTGACAAATTTGTCAGGTGGCAAGGAAGCATAATCAAGGATCTTTTCCCGACGAAAGCTTTGAAGAAGAGATACAGGAATGAAAAATGAGTGGTCTATCGTTGACTATAGACAAGGACATATCCCATCGATTTGAATTCTGCAAGATATGCATATAGCTGATTCTGCTCTACAGCAGGACAGTCATCTGTGACTATGACTGTATTCTCAAAGATGAATAATGGAAATTCTTTGCATGCCTTTGGCCTTCCAAGATCCTTATGGATGATGCATTTATGCTCTTTGAGATTTGGGCATCCTTTGCCAAGGTTGAAGATGTATCTTCCGTCAACAGGCATCAGTATCAGATCCTTTATATCGAGCTGCAATAGACTAGCCTCTTTTTCAGATAGCAAGAGATGTCCTCTTCTGCAGCAATATGCCATGCATTCATTGTAACAATACTTGCTCAGCGACTCTCTTGCCCTGACAGCCAATTTTTCTGCGGCGACGTTCTTAATCATAGATATAATTCTCCATAAGAATCTCATATCCTCTTCTTGTGTGGACAATCAAGCGTATCCTTATAAGGATATTTTTCGCATAGTTCTGGCCTTTCCTTGTCGTAGATTTCACAATAGTATCCTTTATCACCTGTCAAAAGATGTTTGCATGGGATCCTGAACTCTATCCAGAAACCCTTTGTATCTTCATGAACCTGTATAAGGTCCGTATCTAAAAGCTTGAACCTTTCAACCTCAGATAACATATCCTTATCACTCTCTTTAGAATAACCTATCTGAAAAGACTTGCAGCAGAGGCCGCAATTTTTACACTCGTTCGGATCGACGTATATGGATTTATTCATCTACATCCATGTTGATGTGAGTTGACTTATAAAGATACCTTTTAATTCATAGGATTCCGTTGAGTAAACTTTATATACCTCATTCTTCCTGTATCTCTTGAAGGTGATATCATGAAACAGAAGATTAAAGAAGGATTTTGTGGACATCGACATCATGGATGCGGTAATGCTGTCTATGGCTTAGGATTTATCGGTGCAGCAATCTATTATATCTCTACAGCTACAGGATTTTGGATGGGTGTTCTAGGTGTCTTGAAAGCCATCGTCTGGCCAGCGTTTGTGACATTCGGACTGCTCAGAGTCTTAGGGATGTAGTGCATCTGCCTGAGAATGTTTACTGACTGGCAAGATTTTATGGACTTGTAAGATAATTATATAGCAATTACTTGTAAAGACACATTTTTCAATTGTGTAAATCGTCTGAGTGGGATGAGATATCAAGGGGATATCATTCGATTTTTGGATGCTTGATGAATGTGCCATTTTCCAGTTCAAAAAATGCCTGTTGCAGTTCTTTTTCTGTATTCATGACTATTGGTCCGCCCCATGCAATCGCCTCTCTCAAGGGTTTTCCTGAGGCCAATAGAAACCTTAATTTCTCATCTGCATTCACATGCAATCCATCAATATCCCTGAATAATATTAGTTGGTTCTGAGTGATTTTTTTGGATAGAAAATTTCCGCTTCCCTCTACGACATAGCAGAATGTGGTGTAATCATCCTTAGGGATGTAATCAAAAGACTTTCCTTTGCCAAGCGTCACATCCAGATATATGACATCAATAATAAGATCCTTTACAGGACCTTTTATATCATCATACTCTCCTGCTATAACCTTTATCTCTATGCCGTTCTTCTTGATGCTCTGGAATTGGTTCTCTTCTATCCCGCGATATTTTGGTGCAGTCATCTTTTCTTTGGAAGGCATATTGACCCATAGTTGGAATCCATCCATGCCGTGTAGTCCCTTTGGCATCTCCTGATGTATTATCCCAGAACCGGCGCTCATCCACTGGATGTCTCCAGGGCCTATGATGCCCTTATTTCCGATGTTGTCCTGATGCTCGACATCACCCTTGAACATGTATGTGACAGTCTCGATGCCTCTGTGTGGATGGAATGGAAATCCTTTGATATAGTCCTTTGGATCGTTTGAGCCGAAACGATCAAGCAGAAGAAAGGGATCTGTGAGTTTGGAAGTTTCGTTCGAGAAGACCCTGAAGAGCCTGACGCCCGCTCCATCGACAGTATGGTATCCGTCAAGAATCTTTATCATGGACGTAAGTAAGATGAGCTATATTAAATATTTTATGAATCAAAGTGTTTTATACTCCAATATGTGCTCATTGTAATCGCACTTCTGCCTCTTCGGATTTGATTATTTCAGAGATCACCTGAGCGACTTTCTCTGCTGAATCTATGGTCGGTGCGGGTCTTGATGAAGAGGCGAAATTCGGTCTTGCACCGATGGAATTCTTCATAAAATTTGTCGCGGTCATGTTCGGTTCTACTACACTCACGATTATCTTATCCTTCTCAAGTTCCTGTCTTGCTATAAGGGAGATTGCATTAAGTGCATATTTTGTCGAGGAGTACGCGGAGATATTGGGTATGTACATCTTTGTAAGTCCTGAGCTGATATTTAGAATCATCCCGCCACCCTGTTTTCGCATTATCGGGATGACCTCCTGCATCGCCTGGATTATACTATAGACGTTCAGTTCCATTATCTGCCTATAATCTTCTATGTTCATGCTTTCTACAGGACCATACATCCCCTGGCCTGCATTGTTTATCAGGATGTCTACGCGCCCGTATTTATCGATGGTTTTTCTTACCATATTTTTTATATCCGAAGGCTTATGCATATCTGTAACTATCGCCAAAGAATCAGGGAGATTTTTTCCAAGTTCATCGATGATGTCTTTTGAACGTGCAGCCATGACGATCTTCGCGCCGAGGCCAGAAAGATGCTTTGCAGCAGCAAGACCGATGCCCTGCGACGCTCCGGTGATTATTATCACTTTGCCTTTGATTTCCATGTATATAGTATGTCAATCAGATATATAAGTATTATGGAACAATCTTACTTTAATCATGAATCTTGTCTAATGATATGGACATTCTTTCATGATACGTTTTCTACTATAGTTTTCCGCTATTTATATATATCTTCCACTAGATTTATATATATGCTATGCTGTGCCAAAGTATACTTTAGGGGGTTGAGATATATGATTGGATTGCTATGGATTCCCATAATAATTGTTGCTTACTTATTTCTTGGGATAAGGATAATAAAACAGTACGAGAAAGGTGTTGTTTTTACATTAGGAAAATTTACAGGCGTTCGAGAGCCAGGATTCAATATTGTTCTCCCGATATTCCAGCTCATGACAAAGGTGGATATGCGTGTACGTACGTTAGATATACAAAAGCAGCAGATAATGACGAAGGATAACATCCCAATAAATGTGGATGGAGTCGTATTCTTCAAGGTGTTGAAGGTCCAGGATGCCATAATAAAGGTCCAGGATTATCAGTATGCCATATCGCAATATGCACAGACGGCACTGCGGGACGTCATCGGCGGGATGACACTTGACACACTACTCGTTGAGAGGCAGCATGTCGGTGATGAGATACGAAAGATCGTCGATAAAGAGACGGACCAATGGGGTCTTGATGTGCAGGTCATAAAATTACAGGATATCGAGGTACCGGATGATCTCAAGAGAATAATGTCAAGGCAGGCAGCTGCAGAAAGAGAAAAAAGAGCAAACATAATAAAATCCGAGGGAGATAGGGATGCTGCAAAGAATCTAGCGGCAGCAGCCGAAACGATGTCGAAATCGCGCGGCGCGATGCAACTACGGACATTGCAGACCCTTGACGGTCTAGGACCTACAGCAAGCAATACCGTGGTATTGGCATTACCCGTTGAAGTAATGGAGTTCTTCCAGAATTTTAGGAAGAATAAGGATGATTAAGAGGTGTAAACATGAAAGCATACGTTGGACATATCGAGAAACAGACATTAGCGAATGATTATTTCAGGCACGTGATATTTACAGGCAAACATTCGCAACTGGTCCTGATGACACTAAAACCAGGCGAAGATATAGGCGATGAAGTGCATCCGCACGTGGATCAATTCTTCCGCCTAGAAGAGGGCGAGGCAAAGATAGTATTCAACGAGAAAGAGAAGCACATCGTGAAAGATGGCGATGCATTCATAGTCCCTGCAGGGACATACCACAACATCATCAACAATTCAAAGACAAAAAAATTGAGATTATACACGATATATTCCCCTCCAAACCATCCTCCAGGAACAATCCACAAGACAAAGAAGGACGCAGAAAAGGCAGAAGCGGAAGAGCACAAGCATTAGAAACGTACAAGTACCGTTCTATAGAATTAAGGAGAGTTCCTTTGTTTCAAACAGTGTGAACTCCTCGAGCGGCTTGATTATTGGCCTGGAATTTAACATGTTACCATTGGGCAAAACGTTATTTTCAGAGACCAAATTCCAATAATTGTATAATGGCTCAATATTATCATAGATTGAGAAGTAGTATGTATCCAACTCACCTTTATAATTGTTTAATATACTGATACATTCTGCTATTTTTTCCAGAATTATCCTGATATCGTATTTAAATCCCGGTAGGGTGGATATATCCGTAGGTTTTTTCAGCTTGTATCCGCCTTTCAGTTTGTCAAATCCATTTTTCAACTTATCACATATCGCAGTATGTTCTTTAATCATCATTCTAAGCCTTTTGCCACGCTCAGAATCGACCTTAGTATTCTGTGAACCCGTATTTATTGTGTTCACCCATTCAGTTTTTTTTCTCTTATCATCTTTAGAAGTTATATCAACATTTACCATAATCCATTATAATTATAGGTGTATATAAATTTTTCCCCTGATAAACTTTATAAACCACTGATTATTCCCTTCACTAACGCGATAGATAGTCTCGTGCAAGCGTGGCTATGCTGGAAGCACAATAGTTTCTAGATTCTATCGTTAATACAAACAGTGTATAAATTAAACAACGAGGTATTATAATGGCAAGAAAATATTCAGGAGCTAAGGGAGTCGCTGGAAGCAAGAAACCGATAAAGAAAGTAGTCCCGTCATGGGCGAGATACGGTGCAAAAGAAGTCGAGATGCTCATATTGAAATTGAACAAGGAGGGACAGGCCCCTTCGCAGATCGGCCTACATCTAAGGGACGTGTATGGGATACCGGATGTGAAAGTCGTGTGCAAAAAAAGCATAACGCAAGTTCTGGCTGACAAGAAGTCACTCAATCCAATGCCGGAGGACCTGATGGCACTCATAAAGAAGTTGACGATGATAAAAAAACACCTTGAAGAGAATAAGCAGGACAATGTCGCTCTGAGAGGCATGCAGATAACAGAGTCAAAGATCCAGAGATTGATAAAATACTACAAGAGGACAGGTAGATTGAGCAAGGACTGGACATACGATGTAAGTAAGGCAAAGCTTTACGTGTGAGGCTTTTCTTTTTTCTTTTTCTTTTTTTTTCTATCGATGATGTTCAAACTATATCTTCTACAACCCAAAAATATTTAAACAACTCCAGAGTATTATGATTCTTTCGGGGTGTGTCATGCAGGTATCGATGTCAAAAGGTAATCCGGACTACGAGGGATTCTATAAATCATTGAAGGATGGCTCAGAGCTGCTTCTTGCAGTCCCAAAAAACAGGAATATACGGGTCATAGGACATCTTGATGCTGACGGTATATGCGCCTCAGCGATAATGATCAGTGCACTGATAAAATTGAACAGGAAATATTCCCTTACAATCCTCCCGACGATAACAGAGGAGTCATTGATTGATATACGTGCAGAGGATGATGCGCACATAGTATTCGTTGACCTTGGATCAGGGATGATCGACATTATCGGAAAAGTCCTTGATAATAAACGTGTATTCATCCTAGATCATCACATGCTGCAATCAGTCGCTTCATATCAGAATGTCACTCAATTGAATCCGCACATGTACGATATCGACGGTTCTGATGAGATATCAGGCGCTGGCGTAGTGTTCCTGTTCACGCAATTCCTTACAGGTGATAAGAACATCGAGATGTCAAGGATAGCTGTCGTCGGGGCGATTGGAGATATACAGGAACATGATGGCTTCAAGAGATTGAATAATAGCATACTTGATATCGCCATAAAAAATAATCTTATAGAAGTTAGGCGAGGGTTGAAATTTTTTGGCATACAGACAAAACCCTTATACAAGCTTCTTCAATATAGTTCTGATATAATAATCCCTGGCGTCACAGGCTCAGAATCAGGTGCTATAAGTTTTCTTCAGAACATAGGTATAGAACCGAAATCTAGCAAGGGATGGAGAAAGATAGCCGATCTTACGGATGAGGAGAAAAAGAATCTCATTGCCGCAATAATTGTGAAACGCATAAACAAGACGGGAAGTACACAGCAGGATATATTCACGAATACATATCTCTTGATAGGCGAAGGCGAGGATACGCCTTTTAGGGATGCCAAAGAGTTTGCCACATTATTGAACAGTTGTGGAAGACTGAACAGGGCGAGTATCGGCATCGGTGCATGCCTGAATGATAAGAAGATGAAAGAGATGGCTGTAAGCAATCTTCTGGATTATCGTAAGGAACTTGTAAATGCCCTGAACTGGTACAGGGATAATGCGAATACAGACAGGATTGTCAAGAAGAAGAGATACATCATAATAAATGCTGAGGATGAGGTGATGCCTACAATAATAGGAACGCTCGGTTCGATCCTCTCGAAGTCGCAGGATATCGAGAAGAATACATTCATACTCTCACTTGCAAGAAACCATGATGATACGACAAAGATATCCTTAAGGATAACAGGCAATCCAGAATCGATAAATCTCAAGGAGATAATTGAGGGGATAATATCAAAGGTAGGTCATGGCACATCAGGAGGCCATAGCTTTGCCGCAGGTGCGGTCATAGATACGGAATTTGAGGAGCAATTCCTTAAGGCAGCTAATGAAGTTCTTGAGGGAATATTAATCGAGGAAAGTATATAGTTCTCACTAAATAATAATAACATTAGTAAACTTTTTAAACTATCTAGTCTCTTCTGAAACATACCGTATGTGTGTTGATACAAATGGATGACTTAACGACAATCATTGGCGGGCATGTTTCTGCTATCGTATACCGTGGACAGCTTGTTAGCCTTCAGCGTAATGGAATAGAATTCATGCACGGTGCAGGCTTGCCTGAGAGTCTGAAAACAGCGCAGGACAGAAAAGGTTGGGACAATTCTGATTTGACGATGTTTCCTGTAATAGGCAAACCTAAGGATTTTAAGATTACGACTGATAAAAGGACGTACGACATGGATGGGAATGGGATATCGAGACTGTTGCCGTTCTTCACTAAGCAGCAACTTTCTGACGATATTGTTGTCATGCAGCAGACGTATGATGGCTCTCCAGTAAAAAATCCTAAATATGATCCTACTGAGAAGGATAGTCCTGAAAATTTGCAGTGGATGCCTTATTCTATCACCCAATCAGTTATAGCCTTGGATGATGGTGTCAGTATCTATACCGTTTTGAAAAATCTTGACGAGAAGGATAACATGCCATTCACGCTTGGCAAGCATCCCGCATTCAGGCTCCAGGGAAGAGTTGAAGATGCACTGTTTGGATTTGAAGGATTCGATGGAAGAATCTCTTTAGAAGATATGATGCGCGAGTCTGGAGGCCGTGCGTATAAGAAGGCTGGTACAAACTGCGTCTGCTACTACGATTCAATATTAAACAGGGGTGTTGAAGTATCTTCGGATTGTTTTAATAACTTCATGGTTTGGACGAAAAGTCTTGATTCAGGGATGTTTTGTATAGAACCTGTTACATATCTTCCTGATTCTGAGGAGCAGTATTTTATAGATGCTCCTCATGATTTATTGCGTTCTGAAGAACAGCGTATTTATCCTATGAAGATAAGGCTTTTAGGTTAATTACCACTTTCAAGTGATAATAAACCGTAAACTTTATAAATAACCTTATCTATCAGTATTCTAATAAATTATATTATAAAAAATGAAACCTGGTTTTTACACTCGGGAAAATTGGATTTTGCCTAAAGAAGGAACCTTAGGTAATAAAGCTAAAAATCTTTTAGATAATACTCCGATCATTGAGACAAATGAATTCAAGATTCCTAAAAGTATGAGTATCCCTTATGAATATATCCGCTTATTTGGAGAGAGATGGGATGGATTCATGTTTAATCAGATAGATGCTTATTTTCCTAATTGGAGGGGATTGGTTGTAAGATCGAATTCTCCTGACGAGGATTTGGTAAAGAGAACTCCTGGAATGTATGTCTCAGAACATATATGGCATAAGGACCGAGGGTATGCCTCTGTTTTAATCGCAAGAGTGCTTGATTCTTATGATAATCTGGCTGCAAAAAGCCACAGGTTTGAGCAGGGATTGCCAAGAAAAGGTATGTGTCTGCTGATCCAGGAACCTGTTGGAAGTATAGGTGTCTGTGATGCTGGGTATTCTGGCTGTTTTACAGATTTAGGAGAATTAGGCATATTATCTTTTACAAATCATGAGAAATGGTTAAAGGCAATGATTGAACAGCCCCTGAAACAATATAGGGTCAGTATTGACGGAGTGATTGAAGGGAAACATTCAGATAAAGACGCAGGGCTTGCAAAAAAACTTAGGCAATTGACTAGGAATCTTCCAAAAATGGAGGGGAAGGGGTGGGAGATTGAATTTGCGGGAGATACAACAGGAGATTATGTTCTCCAAACTTCTTCCATATACAAACATGAACATGTTGTTGATGCAGAAGATAATACACACCAAAGCATCTTTGCAACAATTGAAGATGGGGTTGTAGGTACAGATGAGATACTAAGCGAAGGGATATTATACGCCCCTTCAGAACTATTGTTTAATCTTGAAATTAGAAAAAGCGTGATTAGATTCAATGAAAAAAATAAAAATTATTGTGTAGCCTTTCCACATATGCTGATTAATTCTACAGACCCGGCGATTAATGTACTGTACAATATTTCTCATGCTTCGATAATATTCGATTTAGCACATGGTATGATGCAAGATAATCCATTTGCGCCGCATGTAATGCAACACATGAGGGAAGGAAGAGTTGCCTTAGCAGGTGTTTTTATAGATGATGAATTAAGCAAAATTTTAACCCCTCGTGTTCAGATGGATGATAGCATTCGAGCAATATATTCTCCAACAAAGCTTAAAGTAAGAGCAAACGAGTATAAAAGAAAGGCCCAGGTTACCATGGATGGGAAGGTTGAACCCTTCGTAAGCATATAAATTGACTACTTCTAAGTGATAATAAACCGTAAACTTTATAAATAACTCTATCTATTGTATTCTTAAGCACAATTACATGTGTTCGTTGGGGGATAAATATGTTTGATAAGAAGGCTTTTTTGAAGGCTTTTATTGTGACATTGATATTTGCATTAGGATTTCTGACTAGTAATATCTATGCAAGTACAAACACGGAGAGGCCTGCAAATATGGGTACAGGAAATTTTACGGATCAGGTCCCGAGTCCAGGAGACTGGGTTAAAGAGAGCCAGATAAGTGTCTATAGCAATAATATAATCCTTGACGTCAAGGACGCACAATGGGCGACATTCACTGATACGCATAGTATGGAGCCTGTCATAAGTTCGAGAGCCAATGCGATAGAGGTCGTGCCGACGAGTGCGGACCAGATAAAGGTCGGGGATATCGTAAGTTATCAATCAGAATACGCTGATGGCACAATAATACACAGGGTTGTTGAGAAGAACGCAGACAGCCAAGGTGTATATTTCATTATAAAAGGCGATAATAATCCAAGCAATGATCCTGGACGAATAAGATTCAGCCAGATCAAAAGGGTCGTTGTAGCAATAATTTACTAAGAGGTTCTGATTCATGAATTCCATAAAAAATATCAACGATGTAAAGAATAAGGGAATTTCTAAGGCAGTGTTCATAGCATTTGCACTGCTTATGATAATAATGACGATAATGGCTGTGATGCAATAGGAAGATGACAATGGAACCACCATTCATGTTCAAGTGTATGACGAAGGCATATGATTTCGTCATGGGACCTATGCCGCAATTTCTTAAGGAGAGGGATGTCGCATGCCCGTTTGCATTAGGATATGGTGCAGGATTTGGACTGACATGGTTGACGCAGAAAGGATGTGAACTTACGTTCACAGAGGATTTTTACAATAAATACATGCCTGTGATAGAGAGAACACTTGCAACAATGGTCTTATTGTCGCCGTTCGTATATGCATGTGTAGATCCTCATGGCGCAAGAGAACTCATGTCACAGTTCCCAGGGCATATCGCAGGCACGATCGGTGGACTTGCAGGTGGAGCGAGTGCAGCATATCGCCATGCTTACAAGATAACACGTCCAGAATCAAAAAAATTATCAGACATCGTACGCGAGTCAATAGGTAAAGTCTATCACAGGAATTCTGAAGAATAGACGTGCCAATACTAAAAATATATAAATACACCATTCTAATCATCCTTTTATGATTGTAAATGAGCTTGAGATGGATAAGGCGATAGTTGCAGGAAGGATAGCCGGCAACGCGATTCTTCACGGAAAATCATTGATACAGCCAGATGCTCGGATATCTGATGTTCTTGACAAGATTGAACAGTTCGTAAAAGATAACGGTGGGCAGATGGCATTCCCTGCGCAGGTTGCGATAAACGATGTCGCTGCACACTTCTGTCCGCTTGGCGATGATACTACAGTGTTCAAGCCTACAGATATAATAAAACTTGACCTTGGTGTGCACGTCGACGGGATAATTGCAGACACTGCAGTTACTGTGATATTCAAGGAAGATAATGATAAGTATGAAGACTTAGCGAACATAAAGAAGGCGTCGGAGGAGGCATTAAGCAATGCACTCAAATATATCCGTCCAGGGATAACGCTAGGAGAATTAGGATTGATAATCCAGGAATCAATAGCAAGATATGACCTTAGTCCTATAAGAAATCTTTCAGGGCATGGTCTCGGGGCATATTCTGTACATGAAAGTCCTACGATACCTAATTTCGATACTAAAGATAAGCATGAATTACAGGACAATCAACTGATTGCCATAGAACCATTCGCGACAGACGGTCACGGGATGATATTCGAGAGTTCAGGCGCGACAGTATTCTCTGTCATAAGCAACAAGAATGTAAGGAGCAATATGACACGTGAAGTATTGAAGGATGTGCAGCAGTTCAGAAATCTCCCGTTCACGACAAGATGGCTTACAGCCAAGCACTCATTCTCAAAGGTGCGTTATGCGTTGAATGATATGAAGAATCTGGGCATATTGCACGAATATCCTCCGCTCGTCGAGGTCGGTAAGGGGATGGTTTCGCAGACAGAACATACGGTGGTAGTCCGCGAAAATCCCATAATCACGACGAAAAGAGAGGAGTAGTGAAGGGCGATACGTTATTATTGAGTGTTATACCCGATGCATCATCTCCCATCTATCTGTGAATGCTCTCTCTTTGGATGGTTCAATCATTTCATAACCGCAATTCTGGCATATTATCACATCATAATCTCTATTGTTATGTCTTTCCAGAACGATGTTGCCGCCATGCGGCATCCTGCACCTCGCGCAGATATCGTCGATATGCTCCTCTTTGACTGTGTGTGCCATGATATAATCATGTCGATATCCCTTATATGATTTATGGAGCCGTGCTAAGTATTATTAAATCATTGCTCATAGTCATTACCCATTCTGCGATAGTAAAGTTTTTAATGTGATACAAAATTCCTTCTGTCATGGTACAAATTCTTACTCCTAGAACACTTGCAACTCTCGATGACGCAATTAATTATTTTAAGGATGCAAATTGTTCCAAAGCCACAGACCTAGACGAGTCATTGGTCAGTCTGAATCCGATGCTTTTACAAGGGTTCAATGATGAGTTCGGCTGGGATATGAAGCCTTCTGAGTGGGTAGTTTATAATATCATAGATCTTAAACGTTCTAAGGACATGAACCTGAAAACAGAGGATGTGAACAGGGTCTTAAGAAAGATAGGTGATACTCCTGAATTTCTGAATCTTCGACCATACAAGCTTGCACTTGATATCCTCAGGAAGGTCGGCAGGAGAGCAGGCGTGGAAGGTGCAGGACATATTCTCTATGATGTGTTTGTCATAACATCACGCTGCGAAGATTTTTATCATGATAATGAGAAGAAGACAAGAATAACTGTCAACAATACGAAACTGAGTATCTCGCCAAATCATATAATCTTTAATCCTGACAAGGCAGCTGCGTGCACCAAGCCTGGCGTTAATGTCGGATTGGTAATTGAAGATAATCCAGAGCAGGTTTTACATCAATTGGAAGATGGCATATATGTCATAATGCCAGAGAGGCCATGGAATACACTTAACGATGTGGATTCAGAGAATCTGCATGTTGAAGATTTGGAAAAAAAGACCGATCTTATAAAGACTCTGGATACATATTTAGGCAAGAGATTGTATCGCGTGTCAATGGAAGAAATTGTAAAGTACGGTTAAGTAGCCTGATTCGTACTGTCGACTTTCTGCTTTTCGTATATCTCTCTCAAGAATCTTTCAATCGTTTTTATCACGTTCTCTGGCTGTGTATTAAGTATCGCTGCAGCCTTGGATAACACCTTATCCTCAGGCTCTTCACTTTCGATGGTCGATGTCAACTCGAATTTTTCTGTTGAGTTCTTCTTGACTATCTTTTTCCATTTCAGAAATAACTCTTCAGTCCTTGCAGGGATCTGCTTATTTGTGCAGTTCAGTATCTTCGCTATATCTTCGAGTGACGCCTCTTTCTCCTGGATCATCTTTTCCGCTGCAAGCCCTGCTGTGAACTCTATCCTTACTACCCCATCCTGAAGTTTTGATGATCTTAATATCTTTATCTGCCCGACGTCTCCTGTGATGTCAAGATGCGTCCCACCGCATGCCTCGACATCAAATCCGACAATCTCGACGATCCTCAGATCCTTTCCAGGGACTGCCCCTCCCTGATATATTCTAAAACCGTATTTCGCCTCTGCAACATTCCTTTTCATGAATGATTTGTATATTGGAAGATTCTCCCTTACTATCCTGTTCGCTGCATCTTCAATCTGCGTAAGCTGTTCTTTTGAAAGATTCTCGTAATGTGTTATATCTAATCGTGCTTTTTCAAGTGTTTTTGATGCTCCAGCCTGCCATATATGGTTCCCTAATATTTTTCTTGCAGCACCGTTCAGGATGTGTGTCGCTGTGTGATGCTGCGTGAGTTGTATCCTTCTGTCCATGTCTATCCTTCCATGCACATTCTGTCCCTCATGGAAATCTACATTTTCAAGGACGTGAATTATCACAACTCCCTGCTTGAATGAATCTTTGACCTTACATTTATTTATCACGCCGGTATCATTCAACTGTCCGCCTGATGTGGGATAGAATGCAGTCCTGTCAAGGATAACTTTGTAATTATTCTCCTCTTTATCATGGATTATCTTCAATACGTTAGCCTTGAAATCAATCAGGTCATGATGGTCAAAATATAATGCCTCAGTCTTCAATCCGATGGCATCGTATTGCTTCTCTTTTTTTGTCTGCGTCTGGATCTTTTGAGAACCCTTTAGCGTGTCATGTTCATGTCTTTGCGCCACGAGATTAAAGAAGTTGTCCGGAACAGTTATCTTCAGGCCTTGGGATCTTGCCTCTCTTGATAACTCTTCAGGGTTTATGCCGTTGCTGTCATATAGTTCTATCAATTTTTCCGTATCAACGTCCTGCTTATGTGCTACTATGTTCTTTATGATGTTGATTGCACGTTCCCTGCTTTCATAATACTTTCCTCTCTCGAAATCAAGTATATTATATACTTCGTTCACTGCATCCTGTAGTTCAGGGAATATCGGTTCAAGATATTGTGCGTGAAGCCTCAGGATCTTTTTTAGGTCTATCTTCTCCTGCCATCCATACTTGTCGATGAATCCCATCATCCTTCGGAATAAGACCCTTAGATTGTAGAATCCGCCGACATTGCTTGGCAAGGCTCCATCACATATCGCGAAGAGCAATGCACGTGTATGCTCTGCAATACTATATATAGCAGTCATAGGAAGTATCTTATTCTTCAGGAACTCTACATCACTATTTTTTAATCCTACTTTTTCCGCAACATCCTGCCAGGCCTTATTTATATCTTCGACCTCATCGACATTCAATAATGAACCGAAGGCAGCGAACTTCCCGAATAATTCCTTGTCAAAATCTACCTGCGTTATCTCTTTCAGATATTCGATCACTGTAGGGAATACTGCATCGTATATGGTTACCGTGCCTTGGCTGAACCATGCAGTGCGATCCATCCCAAGTCCCATGTCGAGAACCTTGATTGCAAGTTCTTTTCTGTTATCAGGATATGCCGGATCATCAGTCTGCTCGAACATCATGTATACCTGATTGAACAGCTCTACGCCGTTGCTGAAGAATTCCATACATGGTCCGAAATTTCCCCCGCCTGCCCATGCATCTTCATGAAGTACGAGTTCATCTTTATCCAGGCCGACTATCTTTGTGACATAATCATAGATATCCATGAAAAATTTTTCTTGGTCCCATTCCTTCGGGCTGACGAATGCATGTTGTCCGATCATGACAAATCCTGTGCAGTGCGATCCTGTTATCCCGACATTGTCGATATCGCCGAATCTTAGGCAGAATTGCGGGATGATCAATTTTTTTGCAGGTGCCTCGACCTCGCCGCTTATAACGTATGGCTGGAATGCTGCTATGCTTGCAATCGTGAAATCTGTTGTAGGATTCCATTTTGCGACGACAGGATACCTGTTTATCGCCGTGTATCCTAAATTTGTGAAATGCTTCTTGTATTTTTCCCACACCTCGATATATGTCATGGGATTCCTTTTTGGGTTGTTCGAGAATAATGTGACGCCTTTCATGCATTCTGCATCGCCGCAGACGTCTCTTTTTTTTGTCGACCAATAGAATTTCTTGCAATTAGAGCACTGCGCCCTCTCGAATCCCTCTCTTTTTAATGCATCGACAGCATAATATCTCTCAGGACTCTTTGATGCTTCGATCTTGAATTCCTTCTTAATCTCTTTATCCGATTTCATATTTCTTGATGTGTGTGGATGAGAATTTAAAAAGTAAGCGGTTTTCTACTCGTCTAAATTATATGCTCTGGCGATATCCGTCTCTTCTATAAGTTTATAAACACATCGTGATTCTATCCTTTTAGGTGAATAATATGCGTGAATTCAATCGTACAGAAAAATTCAGGGGAAAACCCTCAGGAAGATTCGGAAGAAGAGACACTCCAAGATCCGTAGAACATGATGATCATAGAAAGAAGTTCAGCAAGGGCAGTGGAAGTTTTGAATTGCACAAGGCTACATGTGATGCCTGCGGCCGCGAATGCGACCTTCCGTTCAAGCCGACGAACAATAAGCCAGTATATTGCAGGAGCTGTTTTCGAAAAGACGGTCCCGAGCAAAGAGAGTCAGGACAAGACAGAAGACCTGAACCTCACGGCAGAAATGATAGGTTCGAATCAAAAGACAGAAACGATAGAGTTGAATCAAGAGAATCAGGCAATTCAGCTGAAATCGAACAGATAAACAGGAAACTCGACAAGATAATGAAGTTCCTCAAGATAAACTGATATCCTTTTTTCTAGGGCGGATTCGGACAGTATATAGTTAAAAAAATTAATTAAAAATTTAGATGTTTATCATCTTTGCGAATGATCCCGCTACGGGAATCTCCTTCTCCTCGCCTGATAGGCTATATATCATTCCAATAATCCACAATATCAGGAGGGCAATGTACAACAATAAACCGATCAGCCATCCAATGAAGGGAAGGAATGCAAGTATAAGCGTCGCTACCCATGCAACGATCCACACAATGAACAGCACAAGCCCCTGCTTGGCATAATACATTGCATACTTGTCATCCTTTTTTGTCGCATATACGACAACAAAGCCGATTATGGTCAGAAACACTCCCAAGAAAGCGAACAGTTTGCTATCATCGTTCTTAGCCATGATATCACCCCGACATTGTGGGGAAGATGTCATCCTTATTAAATCTTATTAATGTTCATTCCATAAAAAAGGCATGTTTCTTAGAAAAACGATGAAATGGACGGTCGTCAACCAACGGTTTTTGACAAGATACGGCTACACAATAGAATTTTAACAAACATCGACGACAAAACCGAACTCATAATGTTGTTAATACGTTGAAATATTTAAACCTTTTTATCGTATATGCTTAGGCTTAGTTGTCGGTTTGTGTATTTTGCATAGTTATTCTTCTGTTGTATTCTATTTGCATCTCTTGAATTAATTTGTGGTATGATTCAAACGAGAATGTAAATTCTCTTGCGCAGTCATTGCACACTAATATTGCGGGCTCTTCCGTATTTTCTTCTCTGTGATCATGACGTAAGCCTTGATTAAATAGTGTATATGACATATAAAATGTGTGAGGGTATTTGCTTGGAAACGGTGTGGAATATTTGTCAGTTACTTTTCGTAAATCATCACTAGCTTTTTTATAATGGCTCCCAGAATATTTTCCATCCTTTCCTCCACAGATGCAGTCAATAGAGAAGTGACCACTACCGCTCATATCGTATGTATATTTTCCTTCTGGTTTGCTGAGTTCTAATATTGGCATGTTACTACTAGAGAATTAGTATTGCTTTATTAATTTGATTGTTTATATTCAAAATTGAATTATGGACGGGTCGGGATTTGAACCCGAAGCCTTCCCGATTCTGGTATGCAGAAATCACTTCTGCGCCTATAGAGAGTATAGCCAACGGGACGTTATACCAGGTTTAACTACCCGCCCATTTACAAGCAAGATAAATGGAGAATTTAAAAATGTGATTAAAAAATTGATGAGTTGCCAAGTGTCAAATCCATTCATATCCACTCAGCAATAGAAAAACATAACATTTATATAGCTTCAATCTCAGAAAATACTTACTAGTATAGGAGGTATAAAAAATGGCAGGGTACACAATGAATGGAACAATTGTTAACGTGGAAAATGCTGGAACTGGAAGAGCCAATATAATTATTGCTGTCGAACACAATGATGAAGTAACATTAACAGTAAACTTACAGAAAATAATAGAACTGAATGATATGTTTCCTGGTGGAGGAAAGTTCGGTAATGCTGTTGCTAATGTTAAGCCTCAGCTTATGAATAAAAGAATTGCAATAGCTATTCAAATATAATTTTTCCTTTTCTCTCCAGAAATAAAAGTAATAGAAAATAATAAAATTACTTTATCTTGATCATGTCTGCGTATACGCTCACGATCGGGATGCTCTTCTCTCTCCCGGACAGGCTGTATACGATCCCAATGATCCACAATACAAACAATCCTATATATAAGATTATTGCGAGAACCTGTCCGACTATCGGTATCAATCCGATTAATGCCGCAATGACCCATCCTATGAATAACACAAGTCCTTGTTTTGCATAATACATCGAGTATGCATCTTTTTTTCTTGCCGCATAGACAATGATGAATCCGACTATCGTCAAGAAGACTCCTAAGAATGCAAATAATTTCCTATCGTCATTTTTAGCCATAAACATCACCTTTGAGCTTACTCGTGCATATGAACTTATAAACTTTGCCAAAAGGTATCTGGAAAGTGACTATGTTTCTTATAATATATTTTATGAAGAATATGTTAATGCTGTTTTGAACGGTTTTTTGAGCACAAGTCATGCTCATTAATAAAGTTTTTAAATATTTTAGATAATTTATCATTTCATGACTAAATATATCGTTGTTGTCGGCGGGGTGATCTCTGGTGTCGGTAAGGGTGTTGCATCAGCGTCCATAGGGAGGATACTCAAGGATTATGGTTATTCTGTCACCGCTGTTAAAATAGATCCGTACATAAATCTTGATGCTGGGACGATGAGGCCTACAGAGCATGGTGAGGTGTGGGTCACTGATGATGGTGGAGAGACGGATCAGGACCTAGGGAATTATGAAAGATTTCTTGGACAGGATATCCCGAAGATCAACAATATAACGACTGGGCAGGTCTACAAGACGATCATCGACAAGGAGCGTTCAGGAGAATTTCTTGGTGAGACAGTTGAAGTCATACCGCATGTCCCTGAAGAGGTAAAGAACAGGATAATCTCTGCAGGAAAAGATTTTGATGTATGCATCGTAGAGATCGGTGGAACGGTCGGAGAGTATCAGAACAGTGTATTCCTTTTTGCATTAAGGAGCCTGCAGAATGATATAGGCAAGGAAAATATCTGTTACGCGCTCGTATCGTACATGCCTATACCAAGTCATATCGATGAGATGAAGACAAAGCCTACACAACTTTCAGTGACGTTGTTGAGACAGTCAGGGATAGAGCCTGATTTCATATTATGCAGAGGCAAGAATTCTCTGGATGCCGTCAGGAAAAAGAAACTTGGAAGAAACATCAACATCCCGCCTGAACACGTCATCTCCATGCCTGATGTCACCGGCCCTAATACGCCAAATTCCATTTACGTTATACCTATGGACCTGCAGAAAGAGCAATTTGGCGAACGATTATTAAAGATGCTAGAACTCAATCCTAAACAGAACTCCAGCAAGATATGGAGCAACGCCGTCGATAAGATGCTGAACGCCACAAGAGAGGTGAAGATTGCGATGGTCGGAAAATATCTGAACATAGGAGATTACCAGCTTGCAGATTCCTACCTTTCTGTGAATGAGGCATTGAAGCACGCATGTGCGCATAACGATGTGAAGCTGAAACTTGTATGGATAGATTCCAACAGATTTGAGACTGACAAAGGCATAGCAGAACATCTGAAAGATTTTGATGGCATAGTCGTTCCGGGAGGATTCGGGAGTACAGGTGTAGAAGGGAAGATCAATGTAATAAAGTATTGCAGGGAAAACAACATCCCATTTCTTGGACTATGCTTCGGCCTGCAGCTTGCAGTCGTGGAATATGCACGTAATGTGTGTAAATTATCTGACGCACATTCTACAGAGATAAATCCTGATACAGCTAATCCTGTCGTAGATATATTGCCTGAGCAGAGAGCCATAAAAAAGAAAGGTGCGACAATGAGACTAGGCGCATATCCGGCAATACTCAAGGAGGGCACGGTCGTTTACAAACTGTATGGCAACGGCAATGTTTCAGAGAGGCACAGGCATCGTTATGAGGTCAACCCAGAATATCACAAGATATTATCAGAACACGGGATGATATTCAGCGGAATGAGTCCCGACGGCAAACTTGTAGAATTCATAGAACTTCCTGAATATAGATTCTTTGTAGGGACGCAGGCGCATCCTGAATTCAAGTCATCATTATTGAAGCCTGCACCATTGTTCGATGGGTTCATCAAGGCAAGCGCTAAGAAATGATTGTATGCAATCTAAATGTACTTCCTATTTATTTTCGGCTAAAGACTCTAATTTGCTGATGATTTTTATCAAGGATACTCCTCGTGATTTGTAAAACGTTCCTGTGTCTTTATTGATATATTTGCAATAGTTTATGGCGAAATCAACAAATGGTGATTTTGGATTACGCTCCGCCACTTTTAGGATTTCTTCTGGATCTATAAAAGGATTTGCTATACTTACTGGATTATAAGAAGGTATTCCTAAACCGTAATTTACGCAGCCAAATAATATGCATCTTACAATTCCAGTATGCGAGAATCCGTAGTCATTACCTGTTTTCTTTCTAAGTTCTTTCGATGTACAGCAATTGATACATCCTCGCATTTGGACAAAATATGGTGCTTTTGAAACAGTCATAACATTAGGAGTATAGGACTATTCAAATATTTTTTGATTGAGTTATACTACATGTTTTCCATCAATCAATTCATTGATAGGGATGTTTCTTTCGACAGACTCCATCATGAACACTCTGTTCACGAGCGCATTAGGGTCCATCTCTGACTGTATATCATCAAGGATGCGGACCTGGACATCGTCCAGTCTTGTCACGGGGATATCGTCAAGCCTTGTCAATGGGATCTCATTCATCCTCTTCTTCCTCTGTCTCTTCGATGTTTTTTATGTCTCTTATCGCAAATATGTCGCTGTTCATGTTTCTACCTCGGTTGTTTCTATATTATTATACATTTGTATCAATTGGTATACGTTTTTGTTTTTGATGAGACACTAAGGCTTCCTACAATGTTTTTTGGTGGGGTGGTTAAGAATTTTTAGAAAATTGTAGGAAGCAGGCCTCTTTTGAACGCTATTTCTTGACACTTATCGTGTGTGCTTGTGCTGGCTTTCTCATCTCATAAAGCCACAGCATGCCGATTCTCATCATATTCTTGTTGAACTTGTCGCTGATTTTGTATGTCTTCTTGTACATGTCGTAATCGATAAGGCCCATGCTTTTCATAGGTGTCAGGATTCTGTCATAAAATTGTCTCTTGTTGTAGCTTAATGTGACCTTCTTTTTCTGGCCGAACTGTGTCGTCTCTTCATCAATCAACTTTCCTTCGTGTAGTGCTGTAGCGAATACGGACATCTCGGTCTTGCCTATCTCGCCGCCATGTGTCTTCATCTCTTCGATCAGAAGTTTTGCTACGATGACTTGCTGGCTAGTCGCGAATATCACTTCGTATATATTCTCAGGTAGGTTGAACTGGTCGAATAATATTGTCATACATGTTGGAAAGACTAGGTAATATATAAATGTTATGTTTTTGTATACTGGTTTACCTATTAAGCGTTAAATGTGCTTATAAGTATACTAAAATGGCTACTAGTATAGGCTAGATTAGACGTGCTACACGTAAGTAGTAAAATTTATAAACAATAGTTCTCCATACAAAGTTATGAGACTGCCTGGAACCAATATTATAATAACTCCGGATGATATGATAGGCCCGGAAGATCATCAGCACGTAATGCAGCAGATTAGTGATAAAGGGTTGTTCAGACCGACTTCTGCGCAAATAATTTACCTTTTAGATGCATCATTTCAAAACAAAGATGATCCATTGTGCAAAGATATTATTGATAAACTTAGAAATAAGTATCTATGGACGGCGACTGAACATACATCAGAATCTAATGAAGGGATATTTGTATATGACAATATCTTTGGCATAGATCTAAGCATAGACCAATTGATGCAAAAATTTGATTCAAAGGACGAGCAAGTGCGTTTTACACCGTACGGATTCAAAACAAAAAATCAATCCATAAACGAATTCATTAACAATCCCTATGTTATCAATCATTTTGGAGAAAAAGCGATGCCAAGCGTAGAAAGAGTAGTCAAGCATATTGGATCTGAACCATATGCATCAGCGTTATTAGAATCAGAAAAATCTGAGCGAAGATACTGTGAACTCCTGTTAGACAAAATAACTAAGGGCTTTGCATTGCATGGAGCTGGAAAGGGCACAGGAAAAGACGGATACGCGTTTGGGATAAAAAATTCTTAATTAGTTCTTAAAGAAATCCTTGATCATTTCTTTATACAGTAAACTGACTCGCATGTTCCACGTCAACGGAAAGCATCGATAATAATTGTTCCATGAATATCTTTCATCAAGAAATATGATCACTCCCTTGTCTGTTTCGCTTCTTATGCATCGCCCTGCAGCCTGTATGGTCTTTGTGAATGCAGGGAATAAGTATCCATAATCCCATCCCTTGTTGAATTTCTTGTCATAATATTCAATGAGCGCCTTCGTCTCAAGATCTGGCTTCTGCAGCGGCAGGCCGACGATTATCACGCCCTTCAGTACCCCGGGCATGTCTATGCCTTCGGCGAAGCTTCCTGTTATGACCGCGTTCAGTATCGCGCCCTTCTTCTGGTATGATGCAAAATTCTGCAGGAACTCCTGTTTCTCAGATTTTGACATCTCAGGCTGCTCTGTAAAAATCGTCTTCGTGACTTTTGTATCAAGAAATTTTGTTATCTCGCTCATAAGATAATAGCTTGGATAATATACTGCGATGCATCCATCAATCATCCTGCTAGCCTCTTCTATGACGCTTGCTATATCCTTATACTGGTCCTGGCTTCTTGCCTCGTATTTTGTCGAGGTCTTAGGAATTATCAGATTCAACCTGTTCTCCTGTGGGAATGGGCTCTTTAACGTCAGCTCTTCGGATTTTATCCCGAACAATTCCCTATACATAGCTGTAGGTGTAAGTGTTCCTGACATGAGTATCGTAGAGTATGCGCCGCTTATGAGAGGCGCTGTGATGAGGCTTGGATCAAGGCATCTATAACTGAGTGTTATCATATCCGTCTTATCCTTGAGTTTCTTGATTGAGATTATCCTTGTGAATCCCTCATCCGTATCGAGCCATGTTTCAAGGAATCCTGCTATCGCGCCTATATATGATACGTGCTGCGTCTCACGTATGGCATTTCCTATGAATGTCAGTTCTGAGACCAGTTCATCATAATCCTTTATCTCCTCTATGGATTCTGTGAATTCCTTTTTGCTGATATACTTCTCACTTGATGCGAATCTTCCCCAGTCCTTTTTGCCTATATCGGATGCAGAGGCAAAACTATTCAACGTCACAGCCGCCTTTTCAGGGGCATTCTTTGCATACTTATTCTCAAATTCCCCGACAAGTGATTTGGTATATTTCTCGAGTATCTTGTTCATGTCTTCTAACGTTTGGACTATACTCTCATGTCCGAATTTTTTTGCCTCATTTATCGCGCGTCTTATCATTATGTTCGAGAGATATTCGGAGACGAGATCCTTGACACGATTCGGCAGATTGTGGGCCTCATCGACGATTATTATAGCATCTTTGAGTTCCTTATTTATCCTCTTGAAGAATCCCTCCCTGATATGTGGATTGAACATGTAGCTGTAGTCCATGACTATCACACGGGCCTGTTTTGCGACGAGTATCGAGATCTCGTAAGGGCACACCCCTCTTGTCAGGCTCTCGGCGATTATATTCTCCGTCGTCGTAACACCGTTCTCTTTCGCCTTCAGGGTCTTTAGGACGACTTCTGTCTCTGCCGACAATCTTGTTCCTTTCTTGACACGCTCGTAATATTCACATTTTCCATTCTCGACGAGCAGCCTGCAGAATTCTGCAAACTCCTTACTTGGCTGCTTCTCGATCCCTGGCTGCAGGCATAGATGCTTTTTTCCGATGACGCTTGATCCGACGATCTTCAGGTCAAATTTTTCATTGATGCTTTTCAACGTGTCTATAACTATCTTATGCTGTGTATGCCGTGATGTGAGAAAATATATCGTGCAATTCTTGTTATCCTTCTTCATGATATGGGTTAGGGCAGGGCTTAATGCTGCAGCGGTCTTTCCAAGTCCCGTTGGAGCGTGGACGACAAGGTTCTGCTTGTTCTTTATGACTTCATCGATCTTTTTTATCAGGACATCCTGCGCCTCTCTTATCTCAGTATGCGGGAAGAGAAGAGTCTCTATAGCCTCAAGATCAACATTAGAATCCTTATACTGTGAATCATCCACAGGCGCATCTGCAGCAAAGTTATCGTTGTACTCCTCAATACTAGAATCCTTAACCATAATCTCAGGAAATGAGGAGTTTTTTATAAAGATTCCCCATGTTTGACTTGCTAGTAGAATGATTATATTTTTCGTTTCGTGGGAAGCTGTTTTCGTACGAGTAGTATCAAAGAAATAAAAAACCTAAAATACTATTATTTGCATCGTGTACCAAGAAACAACACACTATTTTTCATGCAATTCCAGAATACCCACATAATTATAATCGTGATTGTAACGAGGATGTATTCGATCACCTGAACTCGCATCCACACCGTTATTATAAGAATTGATGACGACACTGAGCTGCATCATTATAGCCTTTTTCTCTTTGTCATACCATGTTTTGAATTTAGCATTCTTACAGTGCCACCCTCGGATGAGTGTATGATCTGGATCCTCTCTAAAAGGTTCAACTATCCCTTCTTTATCATCAGCATGCTCAACGAAGCCGTGTTGTTTTTTTAGAATAGCCTTAATCTCATTAGCTTCTTCGATACTTATGTTATTAAACATATAAGATTATTTCTTGAACAAGTATTTAAATTTTTCTATTTTCTAAACAGGGTATTGACCGCAGAAGTAACATGCATTTATGTATGTGATAAATTATTAATTTCCAATAGGACACTCTTTTCTTCGGAAGATATACTATCATCCCATCTCATCCCGCCAGAAACTCTCATGCTACGCATAACATTTATAAACACCCCTTTTTTCCTAATACTGTTTCGAGGAATGAACAATGCTTTGAGTTGCAATCGGGTATTGTTTTGAATATCGAGGTAAAGAAAATGAGCATGTATGATAATGATCCGAAGGCAATAATCGACAATGTAGCCAAGGAATTGAAGCAATATATCAAGCAGCCTGAATGGACACCGTATGTCAAGACAGGAAACCATAAACAGAGGCCACCTGCAGACAAGGATTGGTTCTTCACAAGAGTTGCATCGATCCTTAGGACTGTCGCATTGAAAGGCCCTATCGGCGTAGCCAAATTGAGGACTAAGTACGGCGGAAGAAAGAACCGTGGATATAAGCCGGAGAAGTTCGTAAAAGGTTCAGGCGGAATCATAAGAAAAGCACTGCAGGAATTAGACAAGGCAGGACTAACTATACAATCTGAGAAAGGCGTGCACAAGGGAAGAATAGTCACACCTAAAGGTCAATCATTACTGGCACGTGCTGGCTTCAAGAAGACAGAGAAGAAGCAGGTGAGTGATTAAAATGGCTAAGGTAAAACATCCAAGCAAGAAAGCACGGTTAGCGAAGGCAGGCTCACAGACGAGATGGGCACCATTCTGGTCAGTGCCCAAGAAGTACGGCAAGACGCGAAGGGTACATCCTGGAAGACATACAGCCAAGAAGAGATCATGGCGTAGAACAAAATTAAAAATGTAAAGGTGTAAAAATGGTTACTGAAAGAGTCTATAACGTTCCACTAAGAAAAGGATGCAATGAGATTGCACGCCACAAGAAGACGAAGAGGGCTGTCGCAGTATTGACAGAGTTCTTATCAAGGCACATGAAACAGAAGGATCTAAATAAGGTCTACATCGGAAAGAACCTCAACAAGGAACTGTGGAAACACGGGATAAAGAAGCCGCCAGCACAGGTAAAAGTTGTCGTGATAAAAGAAGACAATGGCGACGTGAAGGCAGAATTGTACGGTTTCAAATACGATCACAAGAAGAAGGAACAGAAAGAAGAGAAGACAGAAGAGACAAAGCCTGATAAGAAGATAGCCGAGAAGGCTGCAGAAAGCAAGGAAAAGAGCACATCAACAGAGAAGAAACAAGAACAAAAAGAACATGAGAGCAAAGATGTGCATACTCATGAAGAGAAGCACGAACACGCAGCAGCACCACACGAACACCCAAAATCTTCCAAGAAGAAGGGCGAATAAGTCCTTTGATTATTTTTTATTCATATTATGTATTTGTCGTTTCTTAAAGAATTGATTATTTTTGACGTTATATCGGATAACTTATACGAGTCCATGTCTTTATTAGGAACAAACTTTTTCTCTTTTATTTCTGCGCTAATCGGATTGAGTTGCCCGTCAATTTTGGCAAAATATACTCTTGCCTTCAGAATATCTCCTTGATGTGGTGTTTTACCCTCAAAATCTGCATAATATTTGAAATCTTTTAATCTGGTTCCAGACAATTCTTCAGATATCTCTCTGCATAAACAAGCAATATCGTCCTCTCCTTGCGATGGTTTGCCTCCTGGGAGGATCCATGTAAGTTTTTTTCGTACTAATAATACAGAATTATCTTCAATGATCAATGTATTTATTGCTATACGCATATCAATAGAAATCAAAGGTGATTAAAAAAGTTAATGAAAAAATAAAAAAACAATAAATAATCAGTTCGCGTGTCCGCCTGCGCTCTTATTGCTTGGTCGTGATTTCTCGTAGCCAAATCCTTTGCCTCGAAGACCTCGTGATTTTCTTGCTGCGGATGTTATTCCCCTGTACACGCGCCCTGTCTGTGTTATTATGCCGTGATACACTTCATCTTTCTGTATGACTGGGCTTGTCCTGTCAAGAAGTATGATTTCATACCATGCACTGAGGCCGTCTTTTCCGACGAAATAGCTGTTCAGTACTTCGCAATTCGTGTACTTCTCGTTTGCTCTTTCTTCAGCGACCAATTGGTAGTTCTTTGCAAGGTTCTTCTGCTGATAATTGTGTGCGGATCTTCGACCTGATCTTATGCTAGGTCTCATCCTTCCACCCCTATCAACGCGTTGTCTTACGATGATTACGCCTTGTTTCGCCCTATATCCTAAAGATCGCGCTTTGTCTATTCGTGTAGGTTTGTCTATCCTTACTGTCGTCTCTTCAGAACGCCACTGTGTTAATCGTTTCCTGTGAAACTCCTTGAATTCTGGACTAGAACCTTTCCAGATATTCTTTACGTGTTTGTATAATCCCATTTTCTTAGCCTCCATATTTATTCTCAATCCAATATTGGATTGTTCAGATTCAGGCAAGCAATTACCCACATTTCTGATATAATATAGAACTAAAACTTCATTTATAAATCTATTTATTTTGCTTATCTACTCCTAGGACTGTATTGTAATGATCGACAAAGACTCTGTCCATGTGGATTTTTGCTGGATCTGAATTTGGTGTATCAATCCATATTAATCTAATAAATGCTTCATCATCTTTTGCTTCAACTATTCCAGGATCTCCTGATACTAAGATAGTATATATGTATTGGTTTTCTCCCAACCATCGTCCGTAATCTATAGTATGTTCTCCATGTAAAAATCTCATTTGTTTATACTTTCCTAAACTTGCTGTTTGGAAAAAACATATTCCTCTATTAAACATGCAATATTGCTCTTCAGGAGTCTCTTTCACGAATTTCTTAAACGAGCCAGGATATATTATTTCACCTTTATTATGATGTACTTTTTCTGCAAGTGCAATATTCTCCAATAATGTTACATCTTTAGAAACTACAACATCTTCTGGCATCTCAGGAAAAAATATTGCCTGCAATCTAATATACGTTCCTACGCTTGCGTCTATTACTTCTTTAGGAGTATTTATTGTTCTAAACGCATATTCTTCTGGAGTTATTATGCTTGCTCCTTTCGCCTCTAAAGATTTAATGTTTGCGCTTATAGATTCACTCTCTGCGCGATATATTGTTCCTAAACTTGCAATTCTACATTCCAGTACTGGTTCGAATAATTTTGATTCGCTCATAGTTTCTTATAAGCGTGGATATATAAAAATGTTATCATTTTTTAAAGATAACATAATTATTATTCACAACTTTTTTAAATTAGCAAGAATCTTGGGTGGTAAAGGTGATTTATATGGATGAAGCAGTAAAACCAGATGTAGTGGATAAGGTCAATGAAAGCGTTTCTTTAGGAGGCAATATAGAGCTCGTGGGTTTCAAGCAGGTGAGTCTTGCTGATGTCGTCGTCGTGAAAAAGCTTGTAGGGCATTACACGAGAAAGATCCAGGAGCATGCCAAGAATTTCGAGAAGATACAGGTCATATTGAAGGAAATCCATAAGGTTGAAGACAATTCCAAGCATGAGATTCATGTGAAGGCTCTTGATGATGGCAAGGCATTCAGTTCAGAGGTCGTAGACAAGAATTTGTTCATCGCACTTGATAACGCTTTGAAGAAGGTCCTTGGCGAGATTGTGCACCACAACAAGAACTAGATTTTTTATTCTTTATTTTTATCTTTCTTTTCAGTATTTCGGCGCATTCTCCATGCTTATCATGATGAATTCTGTCTCCTTGATCTTGAATATCAATATCTTCACGTATTCGGCTAGAAGTGGTACCCATGTTTGAGGGTTCTTCTTTCTGAACTCGTCTATGGACTCTTCGAAATCCATGTATTCGCTGAAGACAAATTTTACAAGTTTGTTGTGCTTGTTGTATGTATCGCTGACTTTTCCATAATACTCTGAGGCTCGCAGCATCAATGCCTTCAGTTCTTTTTTGGCGTTTTGATCCTTTGGATTCTTGATCTTATCGAGTTTTTCTTTGTCGATGTTTTGTGCTATTGCGAGAATATAGTCTCCTATCATCCCGAAAAAATATATTATGTACGATACATATAGTAGCTCCAATGATGAAAGGTTGAATTTGTGGGCAGCTGATGAATTCTGGAGTGCATATTTGATTGCTCTTCTTGCAAGCAGGACCTGTCTTTGTACCTCAAGCCCTTTCTCTGTTATATCCTTTATGGTCGTCTCTATATCTTCAACAGTCATATCATTTTTTTTACTACGTTTTGCATCTATTCCTGAGTCGAGCAATTCTATAGTTTCAGAAAAGATACTTTTTGTGATGTGGCCTATCCTGACGATTATGGCTGGCAGATTTATGGTCTTTATATCCCAGAAGATATTTACGACTATCTTGTTTGATGTGACTTCCATTATCTCTGCAGCGATGAATTCGTGTACATGTTTTCTTACGAATGCGACTTTCCCTGCATTCGGGCCCACAAGCGTTATCATCACATATCCATTCAAGTATGTCGAGAGAAGCAACTGTATGATTTCGTCTGTAGACTTGTCAGTTATGTCTATCGTCAATTCCTGTGCACCATTTGAATGTACGTTTGTCTGCATTATCTCAAGTGAATTTCTTAAGGTCTCCTTGACGGATATCGAGTCGCCCTTCTTTATCTGATTCTTTTTCAGCCACGTATGAGGCAATGTTATGCAGAAGGCTGATTTTCCGAACTGTATCAGTTTTCTTTCTTCCAACTTGTTTTCTTCCACTTTTTTTGTCTCTACTACGTATTCTTCTTCCATACTATATAGGATATCTCTCAAGTATATAAACTTAGTGTTTATATTAGGAATATAAGTCTTTATAGACGTGGATTGTCGTATATGCTTTACAAATAGTATATATAGGTATATTTGCTATGCTATACGTATGTTTGTCACGCGTCAGGGTAAATCATTCTTTGGAAGGAAAAAACCTGCTTGAAATAAGATGCTGTAGGGGTTTTTCTTGGATGTGAAGTCTGATATTTCACCATTTTTTTAGGGATTCATTAACTTTCCAGACGTGAATATAATATATATATCGCATATAAGATATATGCCCACATTTATTATACTTAAGGGTCTATTTATCTCTTAGAAGGGGGAAAATTGTCTGAGTGCATTGTGGTGGGGTGATGTCAGTGGAGAATACGCGGTTGAAACGATTGGTTGTAAAAAAGCAATTTAAGAGCTGGGCGTTCTTGATTATTGCATCGATTGCAATCCTGTTCGCTTTGCTCGTCGTTGCACCGGTAAGTGCATTGACAAGCGCAACGCCGATAGTAACTGGTCATGTAACGGATGCTCACGTGGCAGCAGCAAGCACGTTTTCACGGGTTCAGGGTATCGGTTGGGCACTTTTGCTTTTACTCGCGACATTCGCGATTGTGTTGGTGTTCGCTCTCAGCATCGAATCGGTGCGTCAAAGAGATACTCACACTTCGCATAAAAATGTACAACTCGCACATCAAGCCTCGCCTGACGATGCACATCACATGATGGGCATTGAAGGGGTCGCTGATATATCGCTTTTGGATTGATGAAAAAACTGGGATAGAAAAAATAAAACAAAAGAATAAGACAAAAAGAAAAAAATGAAAAAAAATATCGATAAGGTTGGTGATTGAAAATGGACAAAAAGGGTTTAATGAACAAAAAAGGCTTGGGTGGTTGGCTGCTCTTAGCAATAATATTCTTAGTCGTAGCGATAGTCGCCGGTGTGTTCGGTTTCGGACTCATCTCAGGGACGTCGTTTACGATCGCCAAATGGTTGGCGATAATCTTTGTGGTATTATTCATAATCTCAGTTGTGGCCCACGTTATAAAAAGAGCTTGAACGTAGGGTATGGTGATAATTTTGAAATGTTTTGGATACAGATGGAACTATCGAGAAGGAGAATAAAATGAAAACAAGTCTTATCATATTTGGAGTTATCTTTCTTGTCGTTGGGGGATTACTGTACTTTATGCCGATGCAGGAAGTCAAGGCGAACACGACAACCGTTGGAAGCGGGAATGTAGATACACGTACATCGTCAGCCAGGGTGACTGTTCCTGTAGAATGGGCGTTTGCATCAGCAATCATCGGCCTGATCTTATTGGTGCTTGGCTTTGCGATACCTAGCATGACTATAAAGGTAGTGAAGAATGATCCAAAAAATTCAAGAAAAAATTCCTATGAAAAGACTGTCGAGTCCAAGGAGGATATCAAAAACGATGATGGAGGCAAGCGAAAGATCGTTCGGGAACACATCGAGAAGCATAATACTCTAAAGGATGAAGATGATGATTAGTCAAGTCTCAATTGAGCTATAAATCTTATCTGGACTAAACTGGACCAGTATATATAGGAGGTAAAATGGCAAAATCAAGTAGAGGCGGAAGGATGACTGCAGCCAAAAAAAGGGCTGCAAAGAGTGCAGGCGGCAAAGGGATGGTGAAGAACAGGCCTGCAGGAAAAAAGATAATGCGTACATAAATTTCCTGACAAAGAAATTTTGGGAAGAAAAGATATCTGCCCTCACATTGCATTTTGTTGTTCAAAGAGGTACTAAAGATGAAACATAAAAAAATATTATCAAAAATATTATCAAGCGCGTTTGTATATATTATGCTCTTCGCATTTATGGTATGTAGTGTGTACGCAGCACAACCAGCCGTGAATCTCAGAACAGCTGGCGATTTTGTCATTCTAGCAAAATCAGGGATTTCAACTACAGGAACCACTTCAATAATTGGGGATATTGGAGTGAGTCCGATCAGCAGCACTGCAATCACAGGTTTCGGATTGATAAAGGATTCTTCAAATAAGTTTTCGACATCATCTCTAGTGACCGGGAAGATATATGCTGCTAACTATGCAGTTCCAACCCCTGCCAAGATGACCGCGGCCATAAGCGACATGCAAACCGCTTACACCGATGCCGCAGGGCGAACATTGCCTGATCATACTGAATTAGGTGCTGGAAACATTGGCGGAATGACGCTTGCTCCAGGACTTTACAAATGGGGTACTGGCGTGACAATACCGACGGATGTCACTCTCTCTGGCGGCGCAAACGATGTATGGATATTTCAGATAGCGCAGACTCTGGATATAAGTTCGGGTAAGAAGATCATCCTGAGCGGTGGCGCACAGGCAAAGAACGTCTTCTGGCAAGTCGCTGGCCAAGCAACTCTCGGAACAACATCTGTGTTCAACGGAAACATCCTAGGTAAAACTGCGATTGTTATGAAGACTGGCGCGACATTGAATGGAAAAGCATTGGCGCAGACAGCCGTTACATTGGATGCCAATCGTGTTAACGCTGCAGCATCACGTGTTCGTGTTTTGACAAAAATTAAGGTATCGCCCACATCAGCAATTCTTTCCGTAAGATCTACTCTGCAGTTGAAAGCTCAAGGCCTTGATCAGTTTGATTCACCTATCGCTGCGACCATACGGTATTCATCGAACAATCCATCTGTCGCTAAAGTAAATGCTGTCAGTGGTCTAGTTACTGCTGTGGCTTCTGGTACTGCCACAATCACTGCATCTAGCGGTGCCGTAAAGGGCTATTCGACTATAATAGTAAAGAATAAGCCTGCTGGAAGGACATGATGAGGACTTGGATGTCTCGAAGATGAAGATTTATTGTTCATGATCGAGCTTACGTTTTTTTATCTTTTTATCTTTTTTATCTGAATGATGTTGGCGATTGAAAGATCAGCAAGGAGTGGGGTGATGTGAATGATATACGTAAATAGGTTAGGTATGCTAAAGATTGTAGACGATATGGATCGTGATGCTGCAGGTTGGGATGGCATGATAGAATTATTGGACGATAAGAGAGCGGTGAACTGATGAGATCCGTGGCTTCGCAGATGGCACAGGATACGGGGATAAAGCTTTCTCCTCAGCATAAGGATGACAGACCTCATGAAAGGGATGATCTTATGCTCATCGGAGACAGATTCTATCGCATAGAGTCTGTTGAAGATGCATAGTCCAAGAAATGACGTGGAAGGCATAAGCGGAAAGTATGGTTGATTGAATGCCTGAGCAGGAATCATTTAGAGGAAAAGACGGCCCCGGAATCAGGGCGCATGGTGTGATACATCCCCTACGCATATACGATTTGCGCATATGCGACGGATGACGCGAGTGTTGGCCTGCATCTTCTTGGCAAGCTTCTTACGGATGGAGAACACCTTGAATGATGGAGGATAGGGTCGTTTATTATTACAGTATTATTGGATGGTGGAATGATGGTTGAAAAGAAAAAAGGACATGGATTCATGGAAGTGATAAAAGATATATTGAGTTATATCCCTCAGATCATAACAACAAGCATATTCCCGCAAATAGCTGAAGGTGCTGAAACGATCATGAAAAATATTGACGACAGGATACTGCGGATAGAAAAAAGGATAATAAGGAAGGTATCTTCCCTTATGATAATAGGGTTTGGATTAGTATTCCTCATTTTTGCGCTTTTTTTCTTCCTAACGGAATATTTAGGCTGGAGTCACGCTGTAGCATTCTTCTCCATAGGGATAACTATATTTGTTATAGGTCTCCTTCTAAAATTGAGGGAATCGGATACTTAAGTGAATTTGACAATTGAAAGAAATGACTGATGGAACAAGGTGAAAAAATGAAACATGAAAAAAAATCTGGAAAAATATCGGATCTAAGACAAAAGACGCATGACGGTGTAGATAAGATGATGGACAAGGCTGAGAGAATAAAAGAGAGCGGCAAGGAAGCGATTGATAGTATGAAGGTGAAAGGGATGAAGATGAAGAAGAATGTCGACGGGTATATCAAAGAAAACCCTGAAAAGGCAGTATTGATCGCTGCCGCAACAGGCGCAGTTGTCGGTGCGGTGATTACAGCAGTGATAAAGAAAAACAGCCGTAATGAAGAAAAAGCAGCAGATTAGATCGTCTACTGAAACCGATATGGCTCGTATGGAGGGTTTGTTGATATGACCGTTCATTGTAAGTACGACTGTTAATGTGGTATAGCATCCTGCAATCAGGTTAGTATAATGTCTTGCAGTCAGGTACAATATGACGATAGAGCATAATCATAAATATGTATACCATGGCAACCCAAGATCAGCACTCGATTAACCAGTACAAAAAGATAGTCCCTTTTATTATATTTATCTTAGCTTTGGCCTTATTATTCATGCTCATCAGGCCTATGATAACCATCATACTGAGCGCCATACTTCTTGCATACGTTTCATATCCACTTTATAAGAGGATAAGTAAAAGGATATCGCATAAATTTATCTCAATCAGCCTATCTTTGTCCATTGTCATCATCATAATATTGATCCCATTCACTTTTTTGGCATTCGAGGTCACGCAGCAGGGATATTATTTCTATAATTCGTTATCAGATAAGATTGCGAAGGGAGCAATATTCGGTTATGGATGCACTAGTGCAGATTCAAAATTATGTGCGCTTCTCAATCAGGCTGAAAGATTCAGCTCAGAGCGGCTGTCGGCGTTCGGTCTTGACAAGCAATTACAGAAATTACTGCCGCTTGTAGAGGAGAAGATAACAACTTTCATCCTGAGTATACCTATCATAATCGCAGAAATTTTTCTCACTGTTGTGATATCATATTTCATCATAAAAGATTGGGAGAACATATTAAAACAGATAATTAACGCGCTTCCGATGAGAAAAAAGACTGTGACAAGGCTCATCAAAGAATTTGGTGACATAACATACACCGTAGTCTATGCACAATTATTTGTTGCGGTGATCCAGGGGATCATCGGAACCATCGGATTCTACATATTTGGTGTCCCTTTTCCTGTGATTCTCGGGATCCTTATGGCTTTCTGCACGCTGATTCCAACTGCTGGAACAGCCATAATATGGCTGCCTGCTTCACTATATCTTATTTTTGGCGGCTATTATTCTCATAATTATGGGATGATATATAACGGGATAGGCCTGCTTTTATACAGTTTTTTTATAATCAATATAATCGACAATCTCCTGCTTGTGAGAATAGTGCATACGCATACAAAAGCCAAGGTGAGCCAGATAATCGTGATAATCGGAGTTATAGGCGGTGCCGGCCTGTTCGGGATTATGGGGATATTCATCGGTCCGATATTATTGCCTCTGCTCATAACATATTTTGAAACCTTCAAAGAAAGATTCTCATAGCTGATAAGTTCGATACACAGGTATGCCTAGGTGAATAAATTTGCATACAAGAAATGAGACTGAAAATGAATAACACGGCTTAGCATTACTTCTTATTGCATATCATTCATTGTTCTTCGTCAGAATTATGTGCACCATCTACAATTTTACGGATCGGCAGACCAACCTTCAATCGAGTCAGCCGCGAACCGTTCGGATCGTAAGAATTTTCTCTATATTTTATCTTCTCTATCTCTTACCATCAGGCGAGTCATGACTAACTGCAAGAGAATGCCCGATTCTTTTGAGCGATTAAGTCCATGCCTCGTCTGCGGTAGGACCGTATATCGACGGGACTTTCCCTCCTGCCATTCTCAGATACACGGAGAACTGTCCTCTATGATGTATCTCGTCCATCATCATCCCCCAAAGGACATCTATCCTGCGCATGTCGTCCATCTTCTTTGGAGCGACGAAGAATTTCATCTTCTTGTTCAGATCTTCATCCGACATCTTCTCGAATTTTTGCATGGTCTTCTTGTGTGCTTCGTCATATTCTGTTATTACTTCCTTCATCGTAGACGGAGCTTTAGGCATGCCACTGAAATCTACCGTACCATCCATTATCTCTGGCACCATTTTTTTCTCCTCTGCTGCAAATCCCCATGCAAGTTCCTTTGCACTCTTCGACACAGGATGCGGCTTCAAATCCTGCTTGTCAAGCGGATAAGCCTTCAGAACTTTAAGGGTCGTCTTGAACTCATTATCCCACACCTTCATAAATCGCTCTTTTTCAGAAATCATGGTACATCACCTCAGATGATGGAGAATATAATCAGATATTTAAGCCTTATGCAACTCATATCATAAAGACCGGCAGATCTACTTTGAAAGATTCATTCTTAGTCCTACAAGAACAGAATTTTGTGAACCAGGTGCCAGATCCCCATTGTCATACGGGTAGCGTGTATCGGTTATTTCATATTCGACGAATGGGCTTAGAAATCCCATTATTTGAGGCCCGGCTGCAAGGACTTCAAATCCGACACGGTTTCCATTGCCAAAATTTCCTTTATAATTCTCAAAAAATATGTGTGAATCTAGACTGAGGAACCTCCCTATGTGGAGATTATCCAATCTTATTGTAGCATTCATGAGATTCCCTAACTCGCTCGAGCGTCCTAGATATGCTCCAAGACTGAGATTGCTCATACTCTTGTCGTCTACAAAAAATACGATTCCTGCAAGACCAGAATATCTGTTGCTATTCCCATTTAGAGAACTGCTGTTTATCCTTCCCTTTTGCGTTATAGAATTCTCTTCAAAGATCATTCCTGCTCCGATTCCTGATGCTGCTCCCTTGAAAGGTACCATTTCACCTCTTGCATCAAGCAAAAAATCTGTAGCCGTCATGCCGTATTGGCCTATAGGATTATGCCCTGGATCAAGGAATCTGACATTGGCATGCGTTCCAGTGAGTTCTGCATTCAGATGCAGGGCTTCGAGGAATTCTGCATACGTCGAAATCTTCCATTTATCCGGCTTTGAATCTATATCAAGCGGGCCGCATTCATATTCATGCAATTGCGTGGCATTATTTACCAGGCCAACTGATACGTTTGCGATGAGCACATCCTTCTTATGATGGACTCTCTCTGCCCTATCTTTTGTAGCGATATATACAGTGTCTCTTCCCGTATCAGTCTTAGCAGGCAGAGGCGCGGCAGGTTTTTGTTCGATTATAGGTGGAATCGGTGGAGCGGTCATGCAATCATCACAATAGGAAAGAGGAATAATTCCAGAATCAACTAACCGTATAAATGGTTTGCCAAACTTATCAAAGCCCGTACGTTGACCCATCTCAATATCGAGACTTAACGTCTTATTTCCATGATTCTTCAGCATGCTGTAATCTATTCTTCCATCGATGTTCACGACATAAGGATTTTTCTGATCCCTATTCTGTACTGTGAAATATCTCATCCCTCTTTTGGTATGTATCTCTGCAAACATACGTCCCGTATGATCCTCTATAGTGTTATAATGGCCTGATAAGATATCTTTTTTTATCGCCTCATCCTTGAAATCTACAAGTTCTAAGACGTTTTCAAGTGTTGATTTGCAGTCTAAGGCAAGAATATCTACCCCTTTACCCTTGTCAAGTGTCCATACCTCTTTTGATGAGAATGTAACACCAGGCTTTCTTAAGAAATTAAGTTCTATATATTTTGGTCCGCAATCGTTAGACTTTTTATTTTTAGGCTCGCAATCGCAGGTATCTTTAACTTTTGGCGAGTTCGTGGAGTAAGAAAAATCTCTTACCTGCGATTGTGCGAGAGTGGGATCCGAGGGTAATAATAATTTTAAGGCTAACGCCAGTACGATTGTGCTTTTAGGTAACCATAAGCCATTGTATGATTGATTTCCATTATGTGAAATATTTTTGTCATTTTTCATGTTGTCTTCAATTTTGTATATTATTTTCCATTTCACATTTTTTTGTGAATCTGTTCTCTTATTATAGTGTTATAAGCGTAGGGTTTACTATCTTAATCAACTGGTATGTGCTATTTCTTGAACTTCTTTCCTCACCATATGCACGTACTTTATCTTCTATCTTCGCATTTCTAACATATCCTGCAATACCTGGCATCACTAGTTTCCCGTCTCTCATGACCCATTGATCAACGGTAGGAATCTCTCTTGCATCAAGATCGACCTCTATATATTTTGCACTTGTAGCGATATTTGCGATTATGGAGGCATTATTTCCAAGGGAATCCTTAAACCATACTTTGTTTGACATGATTGAGCCAACAATGTCTGATCTTACAATATTCACCAAAGAATCATTTGTACCGTCGCTTTCAACGGACATGGCCTGCCAAAGATCTTCACGTCCTATAGTGTTTCCATGTCCATCACCGATATATCCGCAATCATCATTAGGAACTCTTTTGAAAGTTATATCCTTCACGCCGGGCAATGAATTCGGGACGTACTTCACTTCAAAAGACACATCTGCACAAAAATCAAATTCCTGCACAGGTGCTTTTTTATTTTTCCCGCAAGTGATACAATCAGAATTATTCACGATGTTGTCATTAGTCCCATCGCATCCCGAATTTGTCACCAATGCTACTCCCATCCCTGCAGCAACCATAAGCACAAGACCGCTGTATCTTTTATGAGCGATGTATGAAGACAAATTACTAGACATCCAAATCCTCCCCCAACAGTTCTTCCTTTAATAGTCTAAATGTGTACAGAACTCCTTACAGAACTCTTTATATTACCCAACTCGTCATATGACTCTGTAGCTTTAGGTAAGCATATTCACTATATTATACTTGCCTTGCCATATTACCTGTAATATGCTCTATATGCTCTTTATGTTTTTTGCCATATGCCCGTCATGCCCTGCATATCATCGCTTTAGGCTGAAATTGCTGCTTGTCTCACTCTCTTTCTCAAGGAACTTCTGCATCGTCAATATACTCTCCTGCATCGTGAATTGTCCGACTCTCTTTCCATTACCATAATCTTCAGGGAATGAGCCAAAAAATTGTGACTTAGTGTCGCTCATTTGTTCATCAGTCAATTTCTGCATCATCTTTTCGCTGAAATCCTTGTCGTTAAGCGCAATCGCCGCCCTTCCGACGAGTGCATATACCCATGGAGTATCAGTCGGACTTAGCGCGTCTCCGTTCGAGCCATATGTAGCATAAAGTTCGTTGTCTACCATGTACTTGTTCTTGTAGAACTGGAGCGATTTATTTGCTGATTGCATAAGGTCAATATCACCGCTTTCTGCATTCCTGACCATCATCCACATGGAATTTATGCTGTAGCCTCCTGCATCGATGCCATTGCCATATTGCCTATTTTCGGTAAGCATTGAGTTGTATAATCCGTTGGCGATCTGCGCCTTGAGGCTTGCCTTTTTCATATTCGCATAGACTGCTGTCCATGGTGCCCCGATGCTGTATGATAATTCATTGAGTACGGTGAAATCCGTGTAGGAGAGCCATATCTCATTTGCCGTCCATGTTGATGATTCTCCGGAAACCCCTCCATATGGTGCAAGATAGTTGTCCTTTGTTATAGCGACCTTCTCTATACCGGAAGCCAGTTGATTTATCATCATCGTGTATTTGCTTTCATGCCATTTTTCCTGGGCGATAATGAGCGCCTTGATGGTACGAAGATCCGCATCAGATGCGATGTTTGATCCATCACCTGTAGCAGTGTTGTTTGGAGTCAGGCGCCACATCATGTAGCCGAATTTCGGATATATCATATATGTCTGTACAAACTGCAGCTCCTTGTCAAATTTGTCCTTATCGCCGGCTTCGGCGGTCCAAAGGAGGTAATAACTTGCGGCTTCACTGTTTGTGTTCATATCACTTGCATTGGTATTGTTTCCTATAGATACGTATAGATTGATATGCCCGTTCTTCTCAATCATATTATTCTCCAAAAAATTTCTGGCTGATTGCAGATGCGGAAGGATGGAGTTCATAGGCGCCTCTTGCAGGGTATCGGAATTTTCTGCCGTAATTATGGCGGGCGGAGCCTTCTGTATCACTCCTTGCGCCACTAGCACTGCAAATGCTGCAGCTATGAAAGCGTATAGCAATATTATGCCTAGAAGAAACACTATCTTTTTATGGAATATGGATGTCTTTTTCATTTCATATCACCTCATAAATTTGTCTCTTCATCTGATTTATCCTCTTCATCTCATCTTGCATCTTCATTTCATATTGCCTCTTTTCATACTTATATAGGATGACTTATGTAGAGGTTTATGTGAATTTTTTGCCTTTGGATATCCTCTCTCAGGATATTTCCTGCTTCGGGCCTGAATGATGAAATATATAGACAATATGACCACTGTAAGGCCGCTTACGATAAGGCCTATAAGAAACTGTATTCCCATATGGTATTCCAGTCTTATAGTGTAGTCGCCAGAAAGGCCTGGTGTTATGAGCATGAAGTCCGGGCCGATTGAGGTTATTGGTACTTTCTTGCCGTTCACAGTCGCCGAAAAATCAGCATCGTGGGTCATCTTTACAATGACTGCTGTTGTTGTCTTTGCATCCTTGACTGATATGGCATAATGGTTAGGGTCCTGCATGGTCATGCTTGCATTCGAACTATATGCAGAATCTGTAAGGTTCACGTATGCTGTGAGATATGCTATCTCTTCCGTGTCTGTACTCACGAATTCTTCTCCGACGCTGCCGCAATATGTTTCCTTGAACATGACTCTGCATCCAGGCTCGAGTTTCTGGACATTGAAAGCTGCATTCATGTCCACTGCCTGACTGAACGATGGATCGGTCACGGGTATCTCAAAATATGCATAACGGGTATTATTTGTCCGGATGAATGGCAGTACTCCGTTGAGCCTGTCGTATACTATCTTATCACGATCGCCCTCCTGTGTGTTGATATACAATCTTGTTACATCTGCAGCCTTCAGATATAATATGGTCAAGCGTGCATTATGATACCCTGACGAGACTGAAAATATCTCATCGGCATAAGGATTGGTCACACCCTGCTCATAATATCCGTATGCCTGCGGGACATCCGTAAAGGAATTCCTGACAGAAAGGCTCTGGTCAGTGTAAGGAAAACTTATCCTTCCAGAAAAATTATCAGTGATGAATTCAGGACTGCTGCTTATAGAAGACGTTGTCACCCACTGATTCTGAACAGAATAGATTATTATCCCTGATGCAGCGACGAACGCGATAAGCATTGCATAGTACAGCGCTTTCTGCCCTCGATTGTACAATATGTTGGAAAGGGCAGCGACAAGTATCGCTGCTGTTATGACAAATTCAGGTATTATCCTATGATACTGTATCGAACGTAAAAAGTTCATAGGGAAGATATTGTAATATTCCATGTAATAGAATGACACCATGACGAGCAGTGTAAGCGCCAGTCCCACGATCAATACGTTGTGATGAAGCTGCCGTTCGTAGTTCTTCTTCTTGCTGATGTAGTGTATATATGCAAATATTATGAGCAGGAAAAATGCTATCATTATCACAGGGCCAGGTCCCTTAAGGTTTCCTGCGTCGAAGAAGAAATCTTTGAGTGATATTATATTTGGCGCCACCTGATAGAACGGAAGATACTGCACTCCCATGTGCGCTCCTGAGGTAACTTGCTTATATGTGAACTGCGGTATGAATTGCAGAGCTCCGATAAGCAGGCTCAGTACGATGATCCCGATGAATTGCAGTATATAGTGTCTCGTCTGTGCATTCCTTTCTGTGTTCTGCCTGACAGCGATCGAGAGAAGATACAGTCCCATTATCATGCACAAGGAGAACCATATCAGAGGATGACATAGATACGATATCCCAAGTACAAAGACGAGCCAGAACCTGAATGGCCTTAGAGGTTCCTTGAAGAACAGATATAAGCCAAGCGGGAAGAGGAACAGGAATACGACGGTTATAGGTTCCCATCCATAACTCCTAAGGCTCAAGAATGTGTTCGAGAGAACAAAAGACGAACATAATACAGACACCCAGATTTTTCTTGATACCTTATAACATACAAAAAAAGTGAGCAGCGTCGCGATCAGATGGCCGAAAATTATCATCATCAGAGTCGATTTGGCGGCAGTCATCCCGCTGACTATTATTATCAAGATATTTATGAAATAAAAACCTGACTGATAATACTTCAGAAGCGGCATCCCAAGATACCAGTACGGGTTCCATTCATAATTCGGAAAGTTCTGCATGACGTACTCTGTCTTCCACACATGTGCCTCAAGATCCCAAGCGCCAAAAGTATGCAGGTTCCCTTCATTCGTCCTCCAGTCAGGATTGTCATATGTTGCTGAAATCCAGTCCTGCCCGAACAATAGTTTTTGGTCAAGAGCAAGCCATACTCCTACGATGAAAATTATTGCGAGTATCAGACTTATCTTCTTTTTGAAAGTCCATGGTTCTGATCTCTTTCTGATCAATGCATAGTCTTCAACTGAGCCTGAACTCTCATAATCTTTCCCATTCTCACTGTTCCCATCTCTATAATCTTTTCTATTATCTTCTCTATTTTGATTTTTTTTCATACGGACCTCAAGGATTTCATATTCTCTGGATCATTTGATACTGTAGCGACGGTGCTTTGTGATTTACTCCGTGATTTATGCGATATAGGAGTGTTGTTCGGAGTAATGCTTGGAGTGTTGTTTAGAGTGTTGCTTGAAGCGTATCCGTCTCCCACAAAAAATATTGAACTCCCAAGGATGACAGTATAGAATAGCATCCATAAGGATATCGGAAGATATGTCCTGATCTGTTCCACACTTCCAGCAGTCATCGTCTGATAAAGCCCGAATATGCTGAATCCAAAACATACAGCTGCAAGAAGGATGTTCCATTTTATCTCTCTAAAGCCTGTTTTTTGGCCTGTCTTGTTTGTCACGACAAATCCTATATACCGCTTGAGCAAAGCGCTTATTGCCGCCTGCGCATATATGAACATGCTGTTTGTGATAAGACTGTATTGCAAGAACGCATCTTTCAGCGTGATATTATCATCCTCATCCCTGTTCTTCAATGATATATATATCATGGTTATGCCAAGAGCCACATTCAGGAACAGGACGCCGAGCATCCATGAAGGCAGCCATGTGTGATGTGTTCCCCCGAAGAAAAAAGATAATATCGGCACCAGGATATAAAGGAAACTCACGATCCCGATAAGCCACCAACCCGTCGTGAACAGGATGTGTATCTGCTGGCGCAGAGAAAATTTTCCGAGTAATATGCTGTTCCATGATTCGCGCAGTATCGCAAGATTGCCATTCGCCCATCTATACTGCTGCGAGGCGTATGCGCTAAAATGTATTGCTGCATAGCCCTTCACAAGAACTTTTGAGACATATGCTCCATGGAATCCCTCTTCATTCATCCGAAGTCCAAGTTCAATATCTTCCGTAGAGGTGTAATATGAGAATCCGTTCACAAGTTTAAACACGTCGGTTCTTACCACGACGTTTGTCCCACAATAAGGCATCGCAAAATCTTTCGCCTTGCTTTGACATTGCGTCTGATAGAATATATTTGTCCCCATCTTCTGGGCACGTTCTATAGGACTTTCATCATTGATGAAATATTGAGGTGTCTGGACAAAACCCACTTTCGGATCGCTGAAATAATCCATCGTGGCCTCTAAAAATTCCGGTTCTGGCGCCTGGTCTGCATCGAACACGCAAAAATACTTCTCCGTAACGTGATTGCTTATGGCGTTGTTTATATTCCCTGCCTTACTTCCTGTCTTGTCTGTTCTTCTGATAAGGATCGCATCGAATTTTTTACTCAGCTGCGTCATATTTTTCATATCTTCTTCTTTTGTGGAATCATCGAGCAGATATATCCTGGTTCCACCTTCCCACCTGAGTTCCTGGCATTTTTTTAATGTCCGGGCGACTATCTCGAAAGGCTCATTACGTGCAGGGATTAATATCGCGACAGCAGTAGAATCTTTCTTTGGCAGTGTCTCAGGTTTTGGATCCGGAGAATTACCGTGAATCAGGTTATAGACGAAATAAAGCGAGAATATGAATGAGAAGACCTCTGCTGGGAAGATTATGTATGTCAATGGGAATCTGGAGAATGAGTTGATTGGAAACTGTTGGGGCGTCGTGAAATGTATTATGGTATTTGAGAGGTAATACATCATAAGGACGAATCCGATCAGGGCAAAAGCTATATAGAAAAGCATATATCTACTTTTTTGTGACCTTATATTTTTTGTCATGGTCTTCTTTGCATTATGTTTACATCTTCTGTCTAATGTTGATATTTTTTGTTTTTATGTATATTTTTTGTCTTGTTTTATCTTTCTATTTTATACTATCTTTTTTTCCGATGATATTTTCTGGTTATCAGTACAGTGTTCCCATTAAGGTTTTCTTGAAATGAGGATTATCGCGCCTGCGACAATAGCCATAAGGATGAATCCTATTATTGTAGGGGCGAATGGGCTTTTTAGATATGTACTGATCTCCTCTTTGGAGAAAGGTGATAGTATGCTGTTTCCCGTAATCGCTAATAACGAATTCTGCCCTGACGCCGCAAGTGCCGAATTCTGTCCCGGAATGGCCGTCACATAGACACTTCTGCCTACGATAGGATACGTGTGGTCTTCTTTTGCGTTGCTTAGCGTGATATTTTTGACGCTGTATGTGGTGCCAGGCCTTGCCGCAAGGAATGTGCCTTTCCATGTACCATATTTTTTATTTCCATTTGTAAGAGTCAAGGGTATCGAGAACGCCCCCGATGCACCATTGATGTATGCACTAGCGGATGTTATACCGACTGAATCTGCCGCATCAAGCGTCAACGTGACTGTCGTGCCGTTTTTCACGGTATCCTGGTCCAAGATTGAATAGATTAGGTTAAGATTTGCATTCGTGATACTTGTCTGGTTTGTATAATAAAAAGAACGGCCCGTCACATTCACCACAGTAGGATGTATCTGCGAGTTCGAGTTCAGGACTATCGAGCTGATACTATATTGTCCCTGCATAAAATCGCTAAAAGTCGTAGACCATGTCCCATAATATGCTGTCCCATTGACAAGTGCCAATTGCAACTCTCTTGTACGACCATCAGGAGTGAGCAATTCTGCCTGGACAGTTCCTATCCCTCCAATGGAATTTTTTGCATCAAGAGTTATTGTCTGCGTCTGGTCCACTGTGACGACATCTTTTTCTAGCGTCACGTAGATAAGTTCAGGAGTCAATGATGCGCTTACACTTCCTCCACCACCGCCTCCTCCGCCGTTGTTCCCGTTGTTATTTCCTCCAGTATTCCCTGAGGAGGGTATTGTCCTGTAATGAGACCTTGATGTTCCTGCAATGTCATACGTAGAATTGATGCCTGTTGCATTGTTAAAGCCTACTATCTGTCTCAGATAATTATCTCCTGGTGTAGTGTCAGAGATATATACCGACCAATCAGTCTCATTTGCGGTACTGTATTGCGGACTCAATTGATAGACTAGATTTCCACTGCTGCTTATGATTGTGACGTTTACACCTGTGAAATTCACGATATTATTATTTGTGAAGACATGGACTTTTGTGTCGGCTGATCCAAGGACGTCACCTGCATCGTTGCTGCTTGAAAAGAATGGATTGATCACATCCTGCACAGCGACATTCCATGTTATTGTATCATTTGCCGTGACTGCAGTTATTGTGGATATTGCTGTATTATTTGATAAATCAGGGGCTCTTGGGACCCATAAGATGCCGGGATTCCAGAAGAACGTCGCATTCTGTGCTGTCACAATATTTTGCATGACACCATCCACATACCATGTGACGCTGTTCGATGAATTGTTGGACGTGTTGAATAGGACAAAAAATGTCGTATTGAAGTCTTCACGCATGTAATACAGGTTCGTACCATTGACAGTCGATATGACTTTCAGACCTGAGCCTTTGCCTATGATGCTCAGAGAATTATTGATTGTGATATTGTTATTTGTAGTATTATTTGTAGCGTTGCCTGTAATATTAGTGCTATTTGACGGAGCAAGTGGGATCAGCGTGATATTCAAGGAATTATTTCCAGACAGAAGGATCATCGGAGTGAATGCTGCTGAATAATTTGTTTTGGATGCTGTAATGTTATAGCTTCCCGGGAGCATATTGCTAAGAAGCGCCTGTCCGTTGATGTCTGTTGTTATGTTCGCTACGGGATTTACTATTATGCTTGCGTTCGATGACGTTGTGGAATTCAGGAGATTCAATACGATGTTTACAGATCCAGGATTCGTGATTATCAAAAGGGTGCTGTTCTGGTTCGAGTTTGTCGAATTACCTGTTGAATTGGAATTAGTGCTGTTTGAGTTTGTAGAATTGGTGCCGTTCGTGTTGTTGATGATCGGGAACACCACATTGCCTACATATCTTGACCTGTTGTTAAGGTTTCCATCAAGATATGCGTAATATTCCACTGCAGTCGCGACAATCTCATTTGTCGTCTCAGTGAATTCATAATTATTTATGTTGTCGTTATAATTGAATATGACATCATTGTCATATATGGTATCGTATGGGCCGTTTATCCATCCAGGGATGTACGCCTTGCCATTGTTGAACGTTTTTCCTGTTACAAATATGCTGTTTGATATCTCGTTATGCCATGAATTACCCAACGCACCCAAGTTCACTCCATTGATGGTGGTTACTCCGTCAAGATATTGATATGAATTGCTTGCGTTATCATAGAATTGGTATCCTGTCCCACGTGCGCCTACGATATTCCCGCCGCTTGCTGTAGAATATCCTGTGTCGACAAGCCATCTTGAATGGAATTGTTTTGGAAAATCTCCAATGCCAAAAATGAAGCTCATAGACTTTACAGGATTGCTACTGGAAATTCCCTGTTGCACAGCATTCATCCCTGTAAGCCATGCTAATTGGTTCTGCGCGACCACTGGGATGAAGGAGTCCGTCCCTGGTAAAAAATCAGATGTTTTTTGCGCTAAGAGCCCTTCTGTCAGGATGTATCTACTGTTCTGAAACTGGATGTTGGGATCGAACTGGAAGACTCGTTCGCCGTTGTTTGATATGGATGTAGGCCCTGAATCCTTGTAATCACCGAATATCTTGCCACGGAAAAGTTCCTCAGGATTCTGCCCATTATATTGGTATGCGAGGCCTGATGCGATGATATTATTCTTATGCCTTATATATTCCTCCCAATAAAATTCATTTCCATGGGTCGCATCAGATATGAATGTGGTCCCTACTGTGCCTCTGGCTTTGTACGCTGTCTGTAGATAATTCGAGTCATTTGTATAATCATACAGCAGGAATTGTGATGCCCCGAAAAATCCTGAGTCAGCGTCGCTTGATGTGAATGCAGGATAATTGTTTACGATGTAATGATATGTATTTATTGAACGGTTCAATAATTCTGTCCCTGCGGTCGTCGAGAAATCATTGATCGCTGGCAATGCTTCAAGGAATGCGAGCAATGTCATTGATGTATACATCCTGCTTGTATCATTGTAGAATATCTGGCATGGATTGGTCTGTCCATTGTTGAACACTCCGGAATTCAGGTTGACGTCAAAATAGCATCCGAATTCATATCCCCAACCTTTTGAGACGGCATATCCATTGATGTTCGATTGGATTGTCCCAAACCTATCGTTGTATGTCACGTTTAGGCACGGCTCATCCGCTTGGCACTTATAATATAATGCCGCATCATTTATGCACTGTTGATAATTGGGATTCGAACTGTTGCCGCAGAGAGAGACAACAGGTGCCTGTTGAAGAAGTGTCGGAGGACTTCCTGGGATATATACGTTGATGCTTGTCAGATTCGTCGGACCTGGAACAAACACGTTATTTATCACCATCCCGCTTCCAAGCCTTGCAGCATTAGGTCCATTGCCCACACTTACGGCGACTCCCTGCAACCCTTCCAGATACTGTACATATTTCATCATATACTCCTCTATGTCCGGCTTGCCTGACGCCAAGATATTATAATTATCAAACTGGAATAATTGGGGGTCCCTTCTATACGCGCTGCCTAGTCTTATTAGAGGCAACGCTGCCTGATCCGCTTCCATTATGAAGCTTCCGTCAGCCATCGACGTGAATGGTGGGCTATATCCCGAGTGCATGTCTGCATGATAGCTTGATCCCTGCTGAAGTTGCGCGTTGAAAAATTCAAAATAGATAGGTATCGTATTAGAGAAGATGTTCGGGCTTATCGTAAACGTCCTGGAATTTATCCCATTCTCTTCTATATAGAAATTTCCTGTTGTCGTAAAATTTGTGAAATCACCGACGAGACAAGGCATGTTGCCCTGGCAATTCACAATGCTGCCTGAATAACTTTTTGGCCTTTGCAGTTGGGAACTCGCAATGATTGCATTAGTTCCAGAATCTCTTATATTGAATATACCGTTTTGATTAGACGTATACACAACAACTTGTTTTATCGACAAGGGATGATATCCTACACCGGAAACAGCCACTATATCTCCAATACTTGAGTTAGTGTTGCTTATAGTCTGATTTGTCGTTACATTTGCTATAACTATTGATGTTTGGTTCACTGTCTGATTGGTTGTTGTGTTGGTCGTCTGGTTTATTGTTGTATTGGCTGCAAGTATGAATGTGAATGCGCGGTTTATGGTTTGGTTTCCTGTCTGATTTGTTGTTATGTTTATTATTTGATTTGCTGTGGTGTTGATCGTCTGGTTTGTCGTTATATTTGCTGTAACTATTGATGTTTGGTTCACTGTCTGACTTGCTGTAGTGTTTATTGTTGGATCAGAAGTTTGATTACCTGTCGTGATATTTGTCATCATATTTATGGACGTCTGGTTGACGGTGGCGCTGGTTGCGTTTAGGTCAGTTGTCAAGCTGGTCGTTATCATTGCAGTCGGATCAGTCGTGTTAGATGACATAGTGATGTTGGTCGATGAAATGTTCATCAAATCTACAGCTATCGTAGGATGGGCTGTCTGTATCAGGAGACATAGCAAAAATAATATCAGTAGGCCCCCGACATTCCTCCTTTTACTTGCCTTCTCCCGATTCACATTTGCAATCTTTGTCTTCCACGTATAACTTGAGTTTAAGATGAAATTTGCAAGGAACATTATGAGAATGGCCAGTACATTCCAGACAATGAGCAGGTTTTTTCCGAATAATGTCACAAAAAGCCATAAGAAAAATATCGTTCCAGACAGGGTGACAAGGCTTATCAGCTGGAAGGACAGGAATTTTTTCGAGACGCTTGCATTCCTGTTCTTATTTCTGAACGTGATATAGTTGTTCCCTATAAAATTGGATATTATTGCGGCTTCAGTGGCGATAATTGAGGCTATGATATAATTCATCCCGCCATAACTCGTCAATGCGTATAATATCGCTGTATTCAGTATCGTGCCGAATCCTCCTATGACTGCGAAATAGAGGAATTTCTTATAATTCCTGATGTTCATTATTTTGCTGATTATTTTGTTCTTTATTGACATATAGATTCCTCAAATAGCGTTCTCGCCTTTCACGCTTTCCACATACGAACTTCTTTTATATGATTTTTTTTACTTCTGATGTAATGATATTTTACGTGTTGATAGCCACTTCGTTCTCATTCTTGGATGTAAAACTCTCCATCCTGTTATCGGTCACATCAATAACACTATTCCTGTCGGATCTTAGCCAATCGTCAGTTATATCTCTCTGATGTGGATTGTATCGTCTCTGATTTACAGATGGAGCGATGTCCAGGGGCCTTTCACGCTTTTCTACCTGTTGCTTCGATGGCATAAATATATTCATCAGGCTCGTGATCAGGACAAAATATCCTACGCCGGCAATATCTGCTATTCTCATCTTGCTCTCTCCATTCACCCTATCCTTGAAATGTATCGGCACTTCTGTAATCAAAAAATTATTCTTTCGCATCTGCTCAAGAAGAGATATCTGGAATGCATATCCCTTTGTATTCAACTTGTGCAGGTCTATCTGCGCCAGGGCCGAGGTTCTTATGGCTCTGAAACCTCCTGTGCAGTCATTTACGTTCTTTATCCGCAAGAGTGTCTTTGCATAAACATTGGCCAACTTGCTTGTCATCTTCCTTTTGACCCCCCAATTTTCCGGGATGGCGCCGCCCGTCACGTATCTTGACCCTATGACAAAATCCGCCCCACTACGTATCTCATCAATCATCGGCATGATATACATAGGGTCATGTGATAAGTCTGCATCCATCTCAAAGATTATGTCAGGATGCAATAGTTGCATTGCGTGTTCCATCCCTGCGACGTATGCTGCACCAAGACCATTTTTCTCACTGCGTTGCAGAAGGTATATGTGTGGATTTTCCTTTTGGTATCGCTTTACCACATCGCTTGTGCCGTCAGGTGAATTATCATCCACAAACAGAACATTCATTATGATGTTCTCTTTCTCATACTGCGCGGATTTCTCTGTGTCATAGATCAATGCAAGAAGTTCTTTTATGTTAGAAGCCTCATTGTATGTCGGTATGACCATACAGACCGAATCTGTCTTGTCATGTTCCGTCTGATGTTTATATTCCTGTCTTATGGTTCTCATTTTAATTCCCCCACTAATGATGTGCATGTTTTGCTTGATTAATTTTTTTGGTTTTTGCAATCCTGACCGAATTCGCACTTAATCCATGTTTTAGACTCAGTACTTATACATCTACCCCGCCTAGATATGCTATAGCTCTATCTTTCTTCTTCTATCGGAGAATAATTCGGATTCGGCATTCGCCAGATTCAGATTCTTTAAGGCGCTTGGCTCATTGTCTTTCAGGAAGTCAAGCCTTGTAGTCGTGAAGTGATTTATGATGTGTATGCCGTCCATTATCGAATATATCCCAAGGATTTCGCTAGTTGTAAGTTTGGTGTTCAATACGCTTGCTATACTCTCATCCAACTCTACAGATAGATAGTATGCCTGATTTGCCTTATCTGCCGTCGACTTATAAAAATATGAATATGCTGCCTCGTATTGCTCAAACAATAGCTGCATGAGATTTATTATATCAGGGTTTTTCCTCTTTGAGATCGCAAGATATTTCGCCATCCTCTTGAACACATCACCCAACTCTTCAAGTATCTCGATGAGATAATACAGTGTATGTGACTGCTGTGCCTGCTCTGTCCCTATGTATTGTTCCTTGTTTATCTGCCTTAGGCAGAAATTGCAGAACCTGTTGACCTCAAGGTCCATTATCTGCAGCCCTTCAAGCGACGGATAGTCCTTTTCTTTGTAGGCTTTTATCGCTATATCGAGCATCTGTTTCGTTATTATGAACGCCTTTCTGAGCGAGTTGTCGAAATCCAGTTCTATGTGTGAACTGATTGATTGTATCAGGCAGTATTTGTTGTTCTGCTCTATTATCTCATATCCTATCAATTCAAGGGTCTTTGTCTGAATCCTCTTGAGAACTTCAAGATTATTATGTATAAGATGTATTTTATCATATCCCTTCTGGTACGCCCTCACTAAAAAAGTGTTGACGAGCAGCGGATCGAAAGCGGAGACATCCTTTGTTATGGAGCTATCCTGCAATATGTCGCCTGTCGAGACTATTATCGTCTTGCCCTCTTCCTTGACTTCCAGTTCATCGCCTTTTTTTACGTTATTCTTCTTGATCCAGCCTGAAGGCAGACTTATGATAAGTGTTGAAGGTCCATGCTGAACAACTTTTCGTCTCATATTGTCACCACCCACACAATTCATCTACAAGATTTGACATATCAAAATTTGACATGTCAAAAAACAAAAAAATTAAAAGTTATATAATGTCCGCTTAATGTATAATGTTGGTAATGCATATAACTATATAATCATTTATGCATATAAAATATATTATGTGCCTTTTTGCCACAAATGATGTGCATATGCCTTTTCTCCTTCTTACATACGGATTTACATTCTTTGTATATGTTTTTGACACTGATAAACTTGCCTCACCGATTCAAACCGTATCGGTGTTTTTCTGAAAATCCAGCCTCGAGACTGTCAGGTAATACAACTCGCATGATGCTGACCTTATGGCATGGGCGGACATGAGATCACGACTTGACATTTTAGCCTTGCCTATATCATTCATGCTTGCGCTCAATTCTATGAACAGCCCATGTGCCTTGTTGGCCTTGTCTGTCGTGGAGTCATAATAGTATGAATAGACGCTGTCAAGTTGGTTAAGGAGCAGCTGCATCATTTTTGTTATGTCTGGATGTCTCTTATTCGCCCCTGAAAGATATGCTCCGAGGCGGACCATGTCATCACCCAGATGCTCTAAAGATTCTATGATGCTGTATAGTATGTGGGACTGCTGCGTCTGTTCTGTTCCTATGTATTGTTCCTTGTTTATCTGTCTCAGGCAAAAATAGCACGATCTATTTACTTCGAAATCCATTATCCTCAATCCTTCGAGTGCTGCGTCGTTCTTGTCTTCGTATGCTTTTATCGCTATCTCGAGCATCTGTTTCGTTATCGTGAATGCCTTTTTGAGTGAGTTGTCGAAATCCAGTTCTATGTGTGAGCTGATTGATTGTATCATGCAGTATTTGTTGTTCTGCTCTATTATCTCATATCCTATTAATTCAAGAGTCTTTTCCTGTATCTTTTTCAACAGTAGAGGATTATTATGGACGATATATGCGCGATCATACCCTTTTTGGTATATCCTTGCAAGAAATGTCTTGACAAGATACGGATCCAGGGTTGAGATGTTCTGCGTCATCGATCTCGTCGATACATTGCTGCCGGATTCTATGACAAGCATCGCATCCTGCTCTCCTACATCGAGTTCGTCGCCTCTCTTCACATTGTTCTGTTTGATCCAGTTGGAGGGCAGGCTTATTATGAGTGTCGACGGTCCATGCTGAACAACTTTGCGCTTCATATGTATCACCCCTGTAACGTACTGCTTTTCAAGCAGTAATATAACAAATAACAAACAATCTTTATCTTCTTAAAATGTGATTCAGGTCATGAATAATACCCAATCCATGAATAGAAAAGTATGCAATTGTCCATCAGAGCCCATTAGTGCCCTTTTGACAACATTGCTATAAGATAGGTATACACTTGGCATATTTATACTTTATGCATATAAACTATATAACGCATATACCCTCCTTTGGTATGCTGAATGCCAAAATGAATGCCGATAGTGATTAATTATATGCATAATATGCACATGTGAGCATAATTTTACATTTAAGCATATAACGCAAGGGATATGCCTGCATTGACATACTGTAAGGACAATCTATATATCGTTTACATCTTTACACCCTAATAAGCGTTTCATCGTAAATGTGTTATTATTGGGAATGTGTGGGGTGATTTCATGGCTGCTAAATTCAGAAACTATTGCTTGATAGATGATCTGGGAGGCACCGTACGCGTGTCTATAATAATTCCTACATATAACGAATCATTGAACATAAAGAGATTGTTGGATAATATCTATGACGAGAATCACGCCAAAGGATATGAAAAACGCGATATACAGATGAACGTACTCGTCGTTGATGATAATTCTCCCGACGGTACATCTGAAATCGTGAAAGAGTATCAGAAGCATAACCCCTTCGTACACCTGTTGATACGGCAGAATAAAGAGGGACTCGGTGCGGCATACATACATGGGATGAACCATTCGCTTTCCACACTGCGACCTCACATACTATTCGAGATGGATGCAGATCTATCACATAATCCGAAATATATCCTGCCAATGATAGATAAGATACGTGCAGGAGCAGATTTTGTCATAGGATCAAGATATATCAAAGGAGGATCTATCCCTAGCAACTGGGGAGTCTCACGTAAGATGATCAGCAGATCCGCGAATGTGTATGCGCGTCTCATGCTTGGCCTGCGCAGCGTCAACGATTGTACTGGAGGATACAGGGCAATAAGAGCGTCTCTTCTTAGGAGGATCGATTTGGATTCTTTGAATATAAAAGGCTACGTGTTCCAGATATCACTGCTCAATCAGGTAATCCTGACCAGAGGGGACATACGCGAGGTGCCTATAGCGTTTGAGGACAGGACGAACGGCAGCAGCAAGATGAAATTTAGTGATGTGTTAGAGCTTGGGATGGTCGTCCTTCGCCTTAGCGTGAGAAAAAACCTGATGCGTTTAACGCAATTCTCAAATCCCAATTCAGGCGTTTCTTCTTCATTTGCAAACAGAAGAGAGCAAATTGAGAGGAATCTGATACGATATTGATTACAATAAATGTCAATAAAGTATTATGCTAATGAAAATAATCCGCATCAATTAAATGATCATAGGGAGGCAAAATGAAAACAAAACACATCGCGCAAAAAAATATTCGAAAAAATATTTTAAGGTATTTGTATACGTCAATTCTGCTTATTTTTGCGATGGTTGCGGTTTCTGGATACGCACAGGCAATGGAGCCAGTCGCCATTCGTGTTGTTTCAGCTAATCCTTCAACGAACACATATACATTCGCCTGCACTGATAATGGAAGCGGCCTTTCAGGCAACGGAGTCCGCAACTGGTTTCTCTATCCTGAGGATACGGACGTGAATGAGCTTGTAGTATCGCTTCCGGCGAACCAGACACTTACTCATACATTTAGCAGGAATGCATATTATGATATCACATGCGAAGTTCCGAATCCTCCTGGCCTCAACTATACATCATTGTATCGTCATAGTCTTCACATCGATTTACGTACTCAATTAGGCAATCCTGCTGTAATCCCTCTTTCTGTAGGACCAGGGCAGGTGACTGAGAAGTGCGTCTACAATAGTACAAATAGCGCCAGCTATAGCATAAGTTGGTTTGTAAGTACATATAGTTTCACAGGAGGGAGTGGCAACACAGTACGATACTTCCTGAATAATACAAACAGTACCATAACGTTCACGCCGCCATTCACTCCAGGACTTTTCGACACGCACTGCCTTATAACAGTTGCAAACGGCACAAGTATCGATACGCCGACAGGGATTGATTTTCCGAATAGCGGCAGTGGCGCGACTCCATATATAGCGGATCAGTATGGAATAAGTCTCGCAGGTAATTATGCACCATTCGATTATAATACATGGAGCAGCATGCACAACGGTGCAGTTATCATCCCTGTCAATTCGACGAATTCTACATCAAATTCTACTGGCAATGCCACAGGCAATTCAACAGGTACAGGCACTGGCAACTCTACAGGAAATCAGACCAATAATCAGACCACAACAAGCTATCTGTCTGTCTATAATATCCCAGCCATTTGCATTGGCGGTAATATAGTATCTGATACGAAAAGTAGTGGACGATCCATAGCTTGTTCAAACGGAAGCAATAGCCTAGGTATAGTTGCATGGAATAAACCAAGCGATACCAATCCACAATACTTTGAGATGTATAAGCAGAGCCAAAATGGTACCGGCCTTCAGATTTGCCTGCTAAACACTTGTATAAGCAATAATGGTTATGCTAAGAGCCCTAACTTTCCGATAACAGGATTAGGGAATTCTACAATCCCTCCTTCAAATATTACAGGAAATTCGACAGGAACAGGCAATAGTACAGGCAACACTACCGGAAATTCAACGGGTAACAACACTGGAAATTCTACTGGCACAAATTCTTCCGTATCATATCTTCATGTGCAGTTCATACCTGCAACATGCATCGGAGGCAATATAATCAGCGATATTTTTGTCAGCGGCAGAGATATCATTTGTGCTAACGTCTCAAATGGGATGAATTTTCTTGAGATAGGCGCATGGGACAAGCCTGACAGCAACAATGCAACGTATTTTGAGATGAATAAACTTTTGCAGAATGGTACTGGTATCCAGATTTGTCTCTTAAACACTTGTATAAGTGATAATGGTTATGCCAAGAGCCCTAACTTTCCGATAATAGGACCAGGTACTTCCAACATCACAACCAATACGACAGGTAACTCAACAGGCAATTCTACAAATAACACAACAAATGTCACTGTAGGCCAAAGAAGTTTAAGTCTAATGACAGCTCCAGGATTTCCAGATGCATTAAGTTATGGATTCATTTGTTTGCCTACTAATTTCACTCCAACTGGGTATGATTGGGCATTTGGTGATGGACAAGGATTTAGTAATGTAACAAATACAGTGTATCATGCATATGCAAACCCTGGAAGCTATACGGTGCTGTGTACTGCTACAGGTACCAACATTAGCACGTCAATGAATATTATAGCAAGCGCACCAATAACATCTCCAGGAACTTATATCAAGGATCCTAACAACCAACCACCACTTCCACCAACATGGTTAGAGCCTCCTGCAACAGGCGTATACCCAAATGATTTCCATCTGCACACAAACAATGCAGTGTTTCAGGGACCAGATGCTGCAAATGAATCAATAATATATTCTGATTTCGAAATATGGGACGTCCCGGCGAATCAATTAGTATGGGCATCGTACAAAGAGTCAGTTGATCCATATCACATACACAGATTTGACGGAACATTCATGGGAAATCTAGCAGGACAAAATTTGTTGTTATGGAATCACACATATGAAGTTAGGGCAAGATTTTACGAGTATGCACAATTCAATAATGTAAGCAACTGGAGTGCGTGGAGAGTATTTCAAACTATTCCCCCAATAAATATTACACCGACAGCATATTCTTGGACACCAGCACCAGGATATGAAATACAAAAAGTTGCAAGCAACGTCAGTCTTCCAGTAAATGTCGAAATGGCACCTAATCTATATAACAATCTTCCACAAGGACAGCAACCATTACTATACGTCACACAACTCTATGGTCAGATAGGCGTACTTCTAAATAATGGCACATATCAACAATATGCTGGAAATTTATTAAGCACTCCACCACCAGGAGGCATCCCGGGCGGTGGCGAGGCGGGAGTTGATGGATTATACGTAGACCAATCAACAGGTGATTTATACGCTAGCATGTCATACTTGGACAATACATCAATCACGGGCATGTCAGCAAAAGTCGTCCATTTCAAAACTAACGCAAATGGTAACGGTTTTACAACTTCGAATATAATTATTGATAAGATACCCGTGCGACCATCACATGAAGCACATACAATTCTGAAGGGACCTGATGGCAAAATGTATCTTAGCGTCGGTGATGCTGACCAATTGACATGGCCTCAGGATCCGACAAAATTCAACGGCAAGGTACTCAGATTGAATTGGGATGGCAGTATGCCATCAGATAATCCATTCCCGGGAACATATACATACGCACTTGGCTTCAGAAATCCATTTGGCATGGCATTTAGGCCAGGGACAAACGAATTATATGTAAGCAACAACGGTCAGGATACTGATGATGGATTGTATAAGACGTTTGCCGGCTCAAAGTTCGGATGGCCAAACAGTTTAACACAAGGAGTATGGGTTGGATGGCCTGTTGAGATAGCACCGACGCAAGTGGGATTTGATCCATATGATGCATTCCCTAATGACACTCAGAATGTCTATATTGTCGGTTCAGGTAGCACGTATCTTCAGGGTCCAAGCCCAAATTCTAAAAGAGTTTTTAAGATACCGATACATTCTGATGGGACTCCCGGTATCCCGGCACCGATTGTGACGTACACAGGCAGCGGTTTTGGGGATCCAATAGGGGTCACATTCGCGCCTGATGGTGCATACTTTACCGATATTTATGGCGACGCAGGCTTTACAGGAGCTGGAGTCACGCAAGGAAACGTATACAAGGTGGTCTGGACAGGACAGAATTCAACGACAAACCAGACGAATACGACAATACCTCCACCGAGTGGATTCAGTGCAGTCATCGCTCAGCATCCGTGGTATCCGCAGGGACTCAACATGATATGGGATTGCAAACCTACAGGTGGAAGTGGAAATTTCACATATGATTTCGTCTTTGGTGATGGAAACCAATTATTTAATTTAGCACAGAACAATGCATACGTAACGTATCCAAGTCACGGTACATACAATGCAAGTTGTACTGTCCATGATACATCGAATGGACAAACAGCCAGCGGATCAACCACACTTACAGTATGAGTTTTGACAATGAGGAGCAACATAGGACAACAAGCTTTTGGAGGTTAAAATGAAAAAAACAAATCAAGATAATAGTAACAAAGATGATGGAAGCCAGAACAAAAAAGAATTCATCATAACACACCTCTTCGACGCACCACGTGAGTTCGTATTCAAGGCTTGGACAGATCCTAAACATATCATGCAATGGTGGGGTCCGAAAGGATTTACAGCACCGCATATACGGATAGACTTGCGTCCAAACGGGCATTATCATTACTGTATGCGCTCGTCAGATGGCAAGGAATACTGGAGTGGAGGGATATTTAAGGAGATTGACGCACCAAAACGAATTGTTTGCACAGATTACTTTGCTGATGAGAAGGGCAAAATGATCGATCCAGTAGATTATGGCATGAGCCCTGACTTCCCGAAAGAATCAGAGGTGATCATCACATTTGAAGAGCACGATAACAAGACAAGGCTCACGATACACTACTCTCCGAAGACCGCTGCAGAATATGATGCGATGATGAAATCACAGATGGACATCGGATGGAAACAAAGCCTCGACCGTCTTGCCGAAGTTGTCGGCAAAGGACTGGAAAGGACTATCCGTCTTGATGATTTTGATATGTTTCAAGAGGGTGTAAAAGAGAGATAGAGCTTAATTATAGAGACATGATATTTCTAATAAAATATGTGTTTCAAGTTAAGAATTTTATTTTCTAAAATTATGAGGCCAAAAAATACGTAGCTCAACTCATCGAGATATTATTTTACATTATTCTTTTCCGACTTCAAGCTTTACAATTACATCTCCAATGTATGATACTCTTACAGGCAATCCTTCTGTTATTGGTCCACCGTGAGAGTGTGCATTGTTAAAACCTGCAGTTATTCCATAGTCTGAATATTCGAAGCATGGATTGTTGTCAACGCAAAAGCGCTCATTCGAATGCCCTGTAGCAGGCATAGGAATAAAATTAGTCACCCGTCCTTCCGCCACTTGGAAGTTCCCGTTGTTATACTCTGAGAGAAGATGGTAGTATTGATAGAACGTTGTCGAAAATGCAATTATGGTCCAAAGAATAGCAAACCCCAGCCAAATAAACGTGAATATCCTAGTAAATTTTGGATTCTTTGCGAGATAATACTTTTTGGATATTACTGCGCCTATTCCAATAGCAACAAAAATCAATCCAAAGGCAGCATATGGTAGTGACTTATACCCTGCTGTGGAAATGTCAAAGACAGTTTGATATAGCATTTTAATAACCATTTTGATTGTTTATTTAAATATGATTACTAGTTTATTTGCGATGTTCCATAAACGGTAAAAAGACAAAAAAAGCATGAAAAAACCAATGATTTTAAGATGTAGGAAACTTAAATAAAAACAAATATACTAGTTAAAATAATCAGTAAAAACTCAGACGATGATTGTAATGCTGCCATTTTTTACGACGTTTCCATCATGTATTACACATGTCTGCACATATGAACCTGTCCCTGTCGGGTATTGTTCATAGATGCTGTTTGATACCTGATTAAGGGTCTTGCTTATCTCTGTACCGTCCTTGAACGTATACCAGTCAAATCTCGATATGCTCGAATATGTATTACATACAAAGACGTAGTCTGTTGTTGTGGCCATCATTTTCGGATACCAATCTGCTACACTTACAGTTGTTGAATTTGTATTATTTATAGGTGGTGGTGTGGAACTGCTAAGCGACAATATTTGTGATCGATAAATAATATCACGTTGTGCAATCCAATTCTTCATGTTTAGCACACTTTGTTCCCACGGATTGAAATCTGGCCAGCGTTGTTGGCTCTTTGATATTTCTGGACGACGACTATTTGCGACTGTATCGATTGTTGCATTCATATACTCACTACCAAACGTCGTGTTCAATAAGAACATGTTACGGTCAATGAATTTCTGCTTGAACGCTGGGTTCTCCATCGCTTTCACGAAGAACAAGTATGCCCACTCACCATTTGTGTGTTGCAGGTAGCCGGTGAAGTTGTATCCCCACTTACCGTTGAGGTTATTGTCAGTCACTGGTCCTTGCGGATACAATCCCGCCGCCGAGTCGACATCCTTCATGATGAAGACCCATCGGCCATCATTGAGCGTTCCATTCTTCATGAGTGTAGGGGTTTTTACTCTCCAGAACATGTAATCGTTCGGGTAATCAATATTATCATAGAATGCTTCGCTGCTTATAAAATCAATTAGGCTATCAGGGTTGACCCGACTTGTGAATTTCGCGTACTGTACTGGATCGCTTAGGTTCGTGCTAGTATTTTGTAGCCAGTTGCGCAGGGCGAAGTAGTCTTGATTGTCAGTTTTATTGCCGTCGCTGATAAGGCCGTCCTGTTCAAGAACGACATAATCTCCTTTCTTTCCGCCATAATGTAAACTCAGGAATTTCGCGTCGATTTGTTGCTGTAAACCCATCACACCATAATATTCTCCATTGATGAACAGGTCTATTTGTCCACACTTTGTGTTAATCATGTTCAGTCCTTGTATTGCTTGGTTTATCACGCAATCTCTGATTCCAGTGTTCTTGAAGTCTTGTCCGCCGGTTTTGAAGAGAATCTTGTCAGTAGCAATCTCGCTCTGGTTGCCGAAGATTGGGTAGGAAATGGTTGCGCTTCCTATAGTCTTGTCAAAGTTGAGTTTGCTGCTCTTCTCTGGCTCTGCGACGCTCCAACGTCCCATTGGATAGAACAATGCGCGGTCAGTAAGCACTGGGCTACCATTAACGAATAACTGGAAGTCTGCATTATGACGGAAACTATCATTTCCGTTCCAGTCAGCCGGCGTGAACGGGTCAAGCGGGTTTGCTCCCGGATTCGCTGCGAGGTAATTATAGTATACGTCACCCTTGACGAACATGCCAGTGTGATTATTTTCTATATCGCTATCTTCAAGGACTATACTAAACACTGGAAGTGTGAAGTTGCTCTGATTGAGACCAATAAAGTATGCTATGCTCGTGCTATTAACAATACTGCCATTCGGTGCTAGTTCCACGACACGAAGAATAGTGGCTTTTATTGTACTCAACGGTTTGGTAAAATGATAGAGACTCGTTTCCGGATTTGTCGCGAATGAACTAGGTGCATCAGATCTCTTCTGAACAGCAATAGTACTTCCGGAAAGCTGAATTCCATTCTCTGATGGATTGCTCCCATCAAGAGTATATACGATTGTATGACCTGACGGTCTTGTGACTGTAACATCTACATTGTCTGAAAAGAATCCTCCGCTCGGAGTGATGCTGAAATTAATTGAGACGTTAGTCGTACTATTCGTGCTGTTGGTTGTAGTATTTGTTGTACTATTGGTTGTGCTATTTGTCGGTGCCGTGCTGTTTGTATAATTTCCACCGCTGGCAGAACTGTTAGAACTATAGTTGGAATTATAATCATATATAGGATAGTTCGGGCTTTGCGCGAATCCATTGCCAGAGATACACGTAGAGAGCAAGCAGATTTTTAATCCACTTCCGCCTGAAGTCTCAAGGAATTTGTACATTTCAAAATATTGAGGTATGCCTACGTCAGGCTTATTCCATGCTGTTATACTTAGCGTTTTTCCTGCATTCTCACATAAAATATTTCTTCCGCCATTGAATACATCAGAGGTTATTGTTCCACCAATGCATGTCGCTGGAATATCTTGAAGAGCAGTGTAATAGGTTTGTGTTGGTGGAATAGTAGCATTTGGAATAGTGACTGTTCCTTGTCCTTGTGCACCACCACATCCCCACATGCTATTGCAAGGTATGTAATTGTCAGAGTAATAGTATGCTAATTGTCGGTCATCAGAATTGTGTACTGAACACGAAATACCATATGTGCCAGGGGCGGCGAATGTATATGATTGAGGTCCGTCATGTGCTCCCTGGATGCTTGCTGACGCAAAAGGTATCTCGTTAATTTCGTAATTGATTAAGTTATTTTTAAATCCGATTACATCGCACTGAAATGTTGAAGTGTATTCTGTATGGTTTAGGTCATCAAATACTACACCATAAACTACCCCAGGCAAACGTGTTGTAATATTCACTAATCGTGACGCTGCGACATTCTTAATGCCATCGTTTGCGTTACAGTTGACATTGTATGTGCCATTTCCATTCATAAAAGTATGGAACACATATTCTCTTAATCTTGTACCATTACGATACGCTGTAGTGTTATCTCCGAAATCCCAAGAATATGTTGTGGTTGTAAGATTAAGTCCTGTCGTATTGCAGATGAACACAACGTTTTGGTCTATAGGGAATAAGGGGTCAATAAGAATATTTGCTGATGAAGTTGATGTATTTGTTGATGTTTGGTTAGGTATAGTTACTGTTGCTGGTGGTACAAATGTTCCCAAACAGTGAGGGTAACAAATTCTTCCAATATCACCACATCCATCCGGTCCGCATTTATCATAGAATCCAGGCATCTTAAAAGCATTATTTATTTGGAAGTCACAACTTACACTGTGTGTTCCTGGTGTTAAATTCACTGTCATTATTTGCCCAAAATTGTACACGGAATCAGAATCAATACTCCATTCAGCCACATTCTCAGGAGGATAGTTTGCAAGATGACAAGTGAACTGATATCCTTGGTCAGTAAGTTTCTGTGCAATTACTCCAGGAGCGAGTGGATTATTTACGCTAATTGTTGTCATCGCTTTCACTGAGGTATAATTAGCATACTGTGCGGCGCAATTGACAAGGTAGTTACCTCCTTGTGCATACAGATGGTAAGCATACATGTTATTGATTGGGTTTATAGTCATAGGTGGCGTAGAAAAATAATAACTGATATTAGTTGGTCGTACTTCAGAAGTGTTATCACCATACGAAAATAAGTATGCTGTTACATTGCCTGTGGCGTTGCAAAGAAATACCGCAGCAAGGTCTTGTGAATACTCAGGTATGGAAGTTAAAGTTATTGAGGGTTGTGTTGCTATAGGGTTTACACAGATTGGGAAGGAGCTTCCTCGTTGGTATCCCCATCCTGATTTTAAGCAATCATTGCCTAAACAGATTTGTGGCGGAGTTCCAGTAAATGATTGTCTATACATTTCAAAATATTGAGCATTCGTCGGATTTGGTCTGTCGCATATTTGGACGTTGACACTATTTGCGTTTGGATCACTGCAACTGATGTATCGACAACTGTCTCCTGCACGGTTAAAATCATCACGATTAATTGTTCCTCCAGTACATGTTGCAGGAAGATATTGTACAGATGAAAAACACGTTCTAGTAATATTTGTCTGGTTTGTTTGATTTCCTGTATTGTTTATTGGAGGATTTTGAGTGCCTACAACAATATGTAGCGTTCCTGTTCCTTGTTGTGTACTGCCTTTGGCTATACATGAGGCATCATAGCTTCCGTTATTATAAATGTGATATATATTATTTTGATTGTAATTGTAGAGTTGCTGTCCGTCGCCAAATATCCAATCATAGCTTGTCGCAGTAAATCCTTGCGCGTTACATGAGAGGACATAATCATTTCCTTTAGGATACCATGGAGCGATGCTGAGGCTTACGCTTATCTGAGATGTAGTGTTTGTTTGATTCGTATTGTTGGTAGTATTTACAGGCGGGATACTATTTTCGATACAGACAGGAAAATTTTGATTTACAAATCCATTGCTGCTGATGCATGCATTTCCAAGACATATACTTGAAACACTTGTTCCAACTTGTTCTTGTTTGTACATCTCAAAATGATCTGGATTTAAGCTTGTTGGTTTTTCACATGTTAGAATTTGCAAAGAGTCGTTGTTGTTCGAGCAGATTAGCGTTCGGCATGAACCGTCTGTAGTATCTTGCGTGATTGTTCCACCAGTACAAGTTGCTGGGATTGTTGCAACGCTATTGTAGCAGACATTATCTGCTAGCACGAATGATGTAGTGATGATAAATAAAATCAATCCGAATATTATTAGCCCCTTCTTCATAGTTTCCACCCCAAGTATTTTTGAGTGCAAATACACTATACATAATATCCTTTCTTATATAACGTATATACTTGCATATACTTTAAACTTAAATAGAATATTATTTGCCGTCAAAGTGTACATAAAAAAGAAAAAATGAATAAAAAATAGACTAGTGTGCAGGATCAGTTGCTAAAGGTTGCAAATCCGCTCGCTACGCCGATGCATGTATTGGCAAAGCACATCTCTGCACCATTCGACTTCGTCAATTGATACATCTCATATGTGTGTGAGTTGTATTGATTGCTTCCCTTATCGCAGATTTTTCCATCAATCTCTCCACTCGGGGTATTATACTTCAGTATCCTGCATGCAGAACCGTCAGCGACATCACTTATCAATGTGCCTGTTGGCCTGACTGTTATGGCGAGAGCCATGACATTTGTTACAGGAGTTGTTGTTGAATCAGGTAGTGATGTCGGCTGCGGTATCGTATTGTTTGCCTGAGGTGGATTATCCACTGGTAATGCAACCGGATCAGGAGTAGGCTGTGGTGCCTGTGTTTGCGTTATTGTCGGTATGAATCTTGCAAATCCATTCGCATTGCTCACGCATCCGTTTGCTAGACACGCCTTGAACGTCACCGATGCAGGTGCTTGCTGCGTGTATATTTCTACATATCTGTTAGTCTTTTCACAAGCAAATATTTTTATATCTCCCGACGTTGTGCCGTATAATATCATTCGGCATGCTCCGCTTGTAACATCGATTTTTTCTATGCATGCGATATTATTTGCTAGGCATGACTGTGACAGGCTTGCAATGCCAGTTGTCATGATCGTGGTGTTCTGGTTATTGCCTGTTGAGTCAGGTGTGTTTGTGACGGTATTATTATGCGCGGTGGCGTTATTGTTGTTTGTGCTTGTATTTCCTACGTTTATTGTCGTGTTTGTGCCTGCATCACTTGTGCTTGTTGTATTCACTGCTGTGCTGTTTGACGCTGATGTATCAGGGAGGATAATCGGAGGAACGTTCATAGGGCTTGTAAATGCTCCACTATCACGTCCTATCCCCATTCCCAAAGCACGGACTGAAAACGCTTGCGTATAGACTCCAAAACATGCAGCATTATCAAATGTCTTCTTTACAGGGTTATAATGTTTCAATGCATTATCAAGTGTCGGCTGGAACAATGCCTGATTAGACCCTCCTGACATGAATAGTGCCTCAAGTCCTTGGGCGAAAAATCCGCTTTGGAACGCTCCAGCTGATCCACTTGGAGTATATTGCAGTGGTGCATTATTCGGATCGTTCATGTATTTGCTGCTCCATAATTTACAGTATTGGTCAAGGCCCGGCAATGTGACTCCCATATTGTGTGCGTAATAATTTGCCTGGCACATCCCTGCTGCACGTGATGCATCCATCATATCCCACATCACTGGGCTGCATGTGTTTGTGCATTGTGCTCTTGGGACTCCACTGGCATCAACAGTCCATTTGAAACTCTTTCCTGGAGGGGCTGTGAATGTGTTCCCATCAAAATTTGCCGCCTGAAGATAATTTAGCTCGATGCCTTTTGCTGCATCAAGATATGTGTTGTTGCCTGTAGCTGAATATGCAGCAAGCATCGCGATTGTTCCATCAGCAAAATATCCAGTATATGCATAGTCTGATGATGCAATCCCGCCTTTTTTGACCTGACTTCCGCCAGCCATCCAATAACAGAGGTTGTTGTATCCAAGATATCCAAGGCTGCTTGGTCTGCATGTCTGGTCCACTTCATACTTCAAAAAATCGTTCGCAAGTTGTTTTGCAAGTACGGCGTAATTGGTCTTTTGGGCTGTATCAGTAAGATAAGGATTTTTACTTGCTGTAAACAGGCTTATTATTATACGTGCACTGCCATCACTTGCTGTATCACAATTTCCATCAATCCCTGGCTTGCATGCCTCAATGGTTCCGCCATTGTTATATACTCTCCAAGCCGGAAGGGCTCCGAATGTGCTGCTGATGCTCTTTACAGTATTATAGAATTGTGTCATCTTCTGCTGGTCTTTTCCCATAGACAGGAGGATTCCTACCTGACTGAATTCATCTGTTACCATGCAGTTATGCGTCGAGTCGATAGTCTGCCCCGAATTGCAGCTATTTCCGCTTTGGAGATCGTTTAGTGTACAACTAGAACTGGTCTTATACCATGGCACCCAAAGGTTATTACCTACTGTTGTGACGACGTTGCTATTGCCTGTCAGGTCTGCCAGGAGTTGATCATAATTGTTGCTGCGCGTCTGGCCATTAAAGCCTGTACTGTTCTCGCTTAATAACTGGCCGTGAATAACCGGCACAAAAAATAAAAAAAACATTATTGTTGCCAACATCGTTACAAATATCTTATATGATTTCGCCATTCTTGGTTTATTTACATTTTTCCTATAAAATCATGGCTATCTCTCAAAATCATCTATACGAATCTAGCGATGTCTCTATATATGATAGTGTAATAAACTCGCACATCCTTATTTAAGATACCATTCTATTGACTGAACTCGCCTCATGACTGTACTATAACCTGCTCTAATGGCTCTCTGATGGTATATAAATATATGCTGGCAACAATATACTTCGAAAGAAATTTATGCATATTTATATCAGAAAGGCATACTATCCATCGTCAGAATGACGGCTTAGGTTGTGGTTTAGATGTGTGATCAGTCTCATTTACTGCCCTATTCTGTAAATCGGCTGGTTAGTCATGAAATCGACACCAACCTTATGTTTTACGATTGATGGAGTGGGTACAGTGTATTTTATTGTTTGGTATCCCCAGATATTACGTGTTATTGATTGTATTTCTACTTGGGATCCTACGCTTGAATTGAGATGTTCGTATTGCCTAAGTTTCCGCCTGACAGGATTTTTTTCTTTATTTGATATCTGTCGCAGTGTGTCAATAAACATTTCAGGATCCTCAAGATAATGCCTTCTCCTATCTTCCCTGATTATTTTCGTCAATATCTCAGTTTCTGGTATCATGGAGCAAAGAGTTATCGTTTATTTTTTAAATATTACTATTCATCAAACGCTGTCAAACCATAACATTTAAATAATGTTCCCCTCAGGGTACATCATGGCATCGTCAAGATCAAAGAACAGGACTACCGGTAAAATTGTTAGGAATAAGTCCGAGAAAAATGCTGTCTTAAAGGATGGTTGGAAACCAATGCCACTATCTATCAAAGTGTTGTTCATACTTTACCTTCTTGGAATCATTTTTATGTTATTTGGCATAGGAAGTGTGGAAAAGATGGGGACATCCTTTTTTGGGGCGAATATAGCAGGAATCGCTGGCATGCTTATTTATGTGATTGTCTTATTATTGAATGTACTATTATTATATGCGATATGGCGCAGATATTACTGGGGATGGATATATGGCATGGTATTATTTGCGTTTGGGTTGATCGATACGATATTCTCTCTCATATTCATCAATAATGCTGTTGCGTCGTCAATCCAAGGCAGTCCTGCACCAAGAATGCTTGTGACGATAATCCTAGTAACATCCCTCGTGATTGGGATAGTATTGGAATTAGTCCTCATGTGGCTGTTCTATAGGAATAAGGATTACTTCAAGAATTAATCTCATTTTTATCGCTATTTCAGGAAGGTCTCTAATCTAAGAATATGTAATGCTTCTCGCTTCTCTCTAACTCTTTTAGGATCCTTCGTATGATGATCTTTTCTGGGTCAGGCATCAATTTCACACGGTTTCTCAGGTCTTCAAAACTTTTGAAGGGCTCTCCTCTGCGTTCCTCAAGGATCTGCCACATATGCTTTTTTCCAAGGCCTGGCAATAACTCTAATGAATGCATCCTCGTGCTCAATGGCTGAGCCGTGTTGAAGAATTCTACAAATCTTGTCTGATCCTCACGTACGACCTTCTGTATCAATGGCTCCAGCTCTGCCTTTGCGGTAGGTGTAAGTTTGCTCAGTTGTAGGCGTCCGTTGATGTGATGAATCTTATCTCTTTCTTTCTCACCGATGTATACGTCCTCAGATGGTTGTAGGAATACATCTTTTTTTGGCACGAGTTCCAGAAGTGTAAAGTTGTTCTTTCCCATTGCCTGGACTATAGGAGTCTTTTTGAACATCGGTCGATCGTCTTGGCTGTATCCATTCGGCAAGAAATCTAAGACTATAGCGTACTCTTCCTTGTTCTTTGTCTCTTGGATATTTTCCATCGTTCCCCACTGATCTATACGTATTTTTTCACCTAGTAGTATATAAATTTTATGCCTTTAAGCATTTTTTAGAAATTATTTTTTCTTTGACTGATACTCTGAGAGTATCTCCAGAGCCTTCTCGAGCCCTTCATTGCTTATCGCCAGGCTGTAACTTTGAGTTATATTCTTCAGCTCCGTGATGGTCGCAGGCATAAGATCGATTATCTTCAATATGTGTAGATCTTTCAATCTTGGGAGACCTAATTTCTGTATCTTTTCAAACATCTCCTCTGCATCCTTCTGCTTCACAATCTTCAACACTTCAATCTGTTCAGCGACCTTTGCTGTCCTGAATCCCAGCTCAGCATCTCTCTTCTTTATCTCTTTTATCTCTTCCTTCAATTCAGCCATGCTGATCGGTCTATCTTCGATTATCTTGATCTCAGGCATTATTTACCCACCTTCTTTAGATGTATCGGATGAACAATCAAAATTTTCGTCTTCTTGAAATCCTTTACCTGCACTTCATAGCATGTGCCTTTCTTTCTTAGGATTGTTCCGCTCTTCCCCATGAATGTAGGCCTGTACATCCCCTTCTGGTATGCTGGTTCTACGCCTAAGTATACTGTCTCTCCTACCTCGAACTTCTGCAGGAATTTTCTTATGTTTATCTTTCCCTTCTCTGATCTGCTCTTCTTGAATTTTTGTCTGGTCCTCTTACGAAAACCGTCCATTCTAGTAGTCATACAAATACCTCATAAATTATGATGCTCACAGAAATTATGGTGCATTTATAAATCTTGCGATGAATTATTTCAATAAATCGTGATACTCTTTATAAACCTCTAGATTATATTTCTTGATGTAGTTCTCAAGCAGCACCGTGAACAGGTGATGTTTGTCCTTTGTCAGTACCTTTGAATTTGTCTTTATGGCTGTCGCAATCAGCACTGCGTCGGATGCATCAGGGATATCCGCTAATAGTTCCGGATCGATGCCATTGACATAACTCTTCTCAGTAATCCTGTCCCCAGGATGGACATCTATCATCACAAGCGATATCGTCGGATACTTTTTTAGGAACTTTCGTGCATATTCTCTTACTCTCTCATCGACGACGTGTTCTTTGAGTAGGAATTCCTCAGCGTTGAAGCTCGTCATAGCGACGTTGAACTTATCGAGCAATTCTTTCAGTTGATGCTCTTTCTGATGTTCGAATGTGTGTATGAAGAAACATGTATCTAGAAGTACGTGTCCTCTCACATCATCAAGGCTCTTTCTAGGCAACTGTTCAAATATCTCTTTCATTGAGAAAATATCTTAAGAGGTAATATATTAAGGTTGCTATTTCTGGAATTTTTTGATGTATACAGCATGATCTGCATCGTTGTGCAGGACCAGAATGACTTCTTTGATATTCTTCGGCTTGTATATCGTCAGAACTTTATGGACTATCTGTACCGCTATGGCTATAGGCACATCATATGCGCCTGTGGATATTGAAGGGAAGGCTATGCTCTTCAATCCATGCTCGTCAGCGATATCCAATGAATTGATGTAGCATCTCTCGAGCAGCGCTATATCATCCTGACCGTATATCGGACCTACGGTATGTATTATGTACTTGCTTGGAAGATTGAATCCTGAAGTCAGCACTGCCTCTCCTGTAGGTAATCCCTTGATGTATTTTTCTTTTCTTATCCGTATACATTCATCAAGAAGTTCCGGGCCTGCTGCCCTATGTATCGCACCGTCGACACCGCCGCCTCCAAACAATGTCCTGTCAGCGGCATTGACTATCGCATCGACGTGCAGTTTTGTGATATCCCCTTTAATTATCTTGATATTCACCGTTATCACCTATATAATGTCTATGTACTATATTTATCGTGTCTTTCATTCCACCTTATCGATCCGTGGATATATTCCACGGTCCATGAATACCTGTTCTGTCTTGACGGAAATGCCTCTCTGAGAATTCATCATCTCGTCAGTCGTCATCAGTGCCTTTCCGACAAGTATCAACTCATCCTTCAATGTGAATATTGCGACGAAATCTTCCTTCTCTATCTCCTTTTCGAGTTTCACGATTCCGGGAACCTTGAGATATGCTCCAGAGCATAGGCTATTTACCGTCGTGTCCATGACGTAGATCTTTCTTAAGTGTGATACTGCGAATTCTGGAGTCATTATTATCTTTCTGAGTTTCGTATCATCATGTTCATTCTTATAATAATGGTACGCATCAGCCAATTCTTGCAATGTAGTTATATTGTCTTCTGTGAATGGTCCTGCTTTTGTCCTTCGGAGTTCGACCATGTGTGCGTTCGTGTCCATGAACTGTCCGAAGTCATGGCACCACTTCCTGACGTATGTTCCGGCCTGGCATCCCATCCTGAACAACACATCTCGTCCGTCGATCTCAATGACATCGACGTAATATATATTCCTCTCTCTTAACTGCCTTTTCACAGCACTCTTCACAGGAGGTAGCTGCATTATCTTTCCTTGGAATTTTTTTATGGAATCCATCAGTTTCCCTTCTGGGATGTCAGCGTGTACATGCATAAGCCCGACGTATTCCTTCCCTGCTGTCAGAAGTGACTGCATTATCCTTGTGGCTCCATGTATCCCTACGGGCAAGACTCCTGTGACTCCAGGATCAAGCGTTCCAGAGTGGCCGGCCTTATCGCGATGTAGGATATCTTTCACATATCCAGAAACCTGATGTGATGTCGGTCCTGCTGGCTTATCGATATTTATCATCCCGAAATCAAGCATCTCTTCAGTCGTCCTCTTCTCAGGTTCTTTTCCGAACTTCCCAGAACTAGTGTATTCTTTCTTTATCACAAGTGATCGGTCCATCGATTCGAACGGTAGTTTAGACATGATCTGTAGAATAATACATTATTTATAAAATTGGTTATTTTTTAATTTTCTAATCTGTGTAATAATGAGATATCTATATCTTTTAGGCTCTTGACTGTTATGTCTGCAGGATATTTGCCTGCATCACTTACCAATCCGATACATTTCATCCCTGCGCTTTTGGCGGCAATCATTCCATTGGTTCCATCCTCAATAACTATACATTCTTCTGGTTTTACGTGCAGTTTTTTTGCCACCATCAAGAATAAATCTGGCGAGGGTTTGCCGTTTGCCACTTCATCAGAACTCGCTGTAATATTAAAAGTATCTGTCAGTTCAAGCTTTTTCAGGACAATCTTTATGAATTCTTTTCTCGAGCCGGAAGCCACTGCCAATTTATAATCCTGTTTTTTTAGCATTGTTATAAGTTCATATATCCCGTCTATAGGTGTTATCAGATTTTCTGAAGACAGGATTTCATTCCATGTTTCATCCACCACAGTGTCTACATCAATATTCATCTTCCTGGAAGAGAATTCTTTTTCATACATGTACTTATGTTTTGTTCCAGCGTATGTTGCGGTGAGATATCCCGGGCTCATATCGATGCCGTATCTCTTGAGTATTTTAGATTCAACATTTGCAGCAAGTGTCTGCGTGTCAGAAATAACCCCGTCCATGTCGAAGATTATCGCCCTGATTTTCATGATGCATATCCTATTTTTTGTCTTTGAATTGTTCTTCACTATTCTTCATCGTCGGGAAGAACAATATGTCTCGTATGGAGACAGAATCTGTAAGAAGCATTATCATCCTGTCGATACCAAGTCCTAATCCTCCCATAGGGGGCATTCCGTATTCTACGGCCTTACAGAAGTCTTCATCCATTGGATTGCTCTCAGCAAGCCCTGCATTCAGTTCCTTTGCCTGCTCTTCGAGAAGGTATCTCTGTCTTATAGGATCATTGAGTTCAGAATATGCGTTCCCTATCTCCCAGCCATTTATGTAGGGCTCGAAACGCTCGATGATCGAATGGTCTTTCCTATGCAATTTGCATAATGGAGTCGTCTCTTTAGGATGGTCTATTATGAAGACGGGCTGTATCAATACATCCTCGACCACCTTGAATAGTTGGTTGATGAGCAATCCGCGGCTCATGCCGTGCCTGTGCTCTATCTTATGTTTATTCAATAACTCTTTTATCTCGTCGTCTGACAGGGCATCGACATCAATCATCCCGTATTCCTTCAGGGCATCTTTCATCGTCAATCTCTTCCACGGCTTTTTCAGGTCGATCTCCTTGCCCTGGTACGTTATATTTGTCGTCCCAAGAACTTTCAATGCGACGTGATTGTACACATCCTCGACAAGTTCCATCATATCATTATAGTCCCAGTATGCAGCGTAGCATTCCATCAACGTAAATTCTGGATTATGGTTCGTATCGATATCCTCATTCCTGAAGACTCTCCCGATTTCATAGACGCGTTCATATCCGCCTACGATAAGCCTCTTCAGGTATAATTCAAGCGATATCCTGAGATATAATTTCATATCCAGATCATTGTGATGCGTGATGAACGGCTTTGCTGCAGCCCCGCCATATATCGGCTGCAATATGGGAGTATCGACCTCCATGAATTCCTTATTATCCAGGAATTCTCTTAATGCCTTTATGATCTTCGTACGTAACATAAATACATTCTTTGACTTCTCATCCATTATGAGATCAAGGTACCTCTGCCTGTATTTTATCTCGATATCCTGTATCCCATGGAATTTTTCCGGCAACGGCCTTAATGATTTTGAAAGGACGTGATACGTGGAGCATTTCACCGTCAGCTCTCCGGTCTTCGTCTTGAATATTATCCCGTTGACACCTATGTAGTCGCCTACATCAAGCAGTTTAAGCTGGTCATAATCCTTCGTATCCTGTTCGTTGAACAATACTTGTATCTTTCCATCATTATCCTTTATCTGTACGAATGCCAGTCTTCCTAGTTTTCTTAATGCGACAATCCTTCCTGCGATATTTACGATGTCTGTCGTGTGTTCTTCTGCATTCAAGTGTGCATATTTGTCTTGCAATCCTTTAGAATGATGCGTCTGGTCGAATTTATATGGATAAGGATCTATGCCATACTCTTTTAGTTGATTCAGCTTCTTTATGCGCTCTGCTATCAGGTGATGTTCCTTCTCAAGCCTGAACTCCACATCTTTCAATCCTCTTAACTCGTGTTCGTCAACCATGACCGTAATATTAATGGTGTATATTTAAAATTAACGGATTTATTGTAGAATCAAAGCTTCGTGCATAGAAAAAGATAAAAAAATATCACGTCAATCGACGTGTAACTTATAGTCTATTCTGGTAGTTCAATGCCATCTGTATCTTCGCATTGATCCTTCAATTCCAATATGCCGTACCTGTTGATGCATATCATCCCAGCCACCTCCAATTTTTTATATGTAAAAGTAAATTTTTTATCTTATTCAGCGGTAAATAGTTCATCTAATTCATACTTGGATAGTTTCTTTTTGTTTAGGATGGTGGTGTTCGACTTGCGCTTGAGGCCTGTAATCTCATCACGGAGCCATTCGCCTTCCTCTTCTATTGGATCTTCCATCTTCTCTCTCCCAAAAATATCGTTGTAAATCAGTCCATATGCACATGTGAACACTGATCTCTACTTCATAGCTAATGCTACACTGACAATTGCATGACACCTAATTATTGTCATTGCCTTCAAGTTCGTCTTCAGTCCAAAAATCTTTGTTCATTTCGCACCAATCAATACAACATGAAAAACATCGTGAATATTACCACTACTAGTATCATCGTATACACAAGGTAGTCTAGAACACTGTTACTCACACTTACCTTCTTATCGTGACGGAAATCCATAACTCCTCCAAACCGGGAGGATGTCTCTCTTAACGTATATTTTCAGATATCAGATTTACGTTCCTATGTTGTAATTTAACTTGCCTCCCATTGATATTTTTATGATATAGCAAGTATATAAATATTATGGAGTTGTAAACTATATTCATGACGATGTATATATGCAAATATAGTTTGCAGCATACGTGAAATCAGCCATGCTTACCTGAAATCATTGCTAGAAAAAATTAAGCACTTCAAAGTATTTTTAGTTGCCCGGTTATCTTATCTATCTTTGCCGAAATGTCAGGCCCTATAGCCATGCATGTTGTTGTGCCTGGATCAACAGTCGTAAGGCCAGCATCAGTTATAACTGCCACAATCAATCCCGCATCCTTGGCATGCTGCTCATATCTGTAAAGCTCGTCGATGTCCGCGATCTTTAAGACGACCTTTTTCATACCTTCAGAACGCCAATGCTTTATCACATCCTTATCGGATCGATACACTGCTTCGACGCTGGCATGAGCGACCTGCACAGCGAGTTTCCCCTTCGGGAGTTTCAGGTCCATCCTAACCAGGATTACTTGCTTATAATCGGAAGTCATATGGTGATTAGAATCGAGGGATATATAAATTTATCTTCTAATTAGACCTATATAATTCGTAAACAATCTTGATGATGCTTCCTGTCGAGAGGATCATTATCATCCAGTTCTCGAACATTACAGGGATCCCGATATCGAACAATGCCTCCTGCTTCTGTAATCCTACGAACGCGAGAAAAAATATTATCGCAAAGACTATAAGAAGTATTATCAGTAGCAATATATTATTCTTTTCCCCAGCCATATTCTCCACTAATCAATGGAGATTATAAAGTTTACGAGAAAAGAATAAGCCTCTAATCAGTTCCTATTAAGAGAGTGTAACTCTGTTTTATTGTCGCTAATTCTTTACATCCTCCATTAAGTAGAGATGTAAGTATTTATTTAAATGTTTGGAAAATAATTTATTAGTATAAACGAGCAATTTTTAGAGAACATTTATATATTAATATTTGTTAGGGTATCTTATGTTCGGTATATTAGTTTTTGGAGATAGTATCTCTTTTGGTAGAGGAGAGTCTCCAAGCATTGGCTGGTCAGGTAGATTAAAAAATTATTTTGAGGTTCAGGAATTTCATAATTGTCTATATGAGTTAGGAATTCCAGGAGATACAACTATTTCTTTATTGCAGAGATTTGAAATCGAAATCAAATCAAGAATAAACTATATTCGTCAAGGAGATAAATTTATTGTAATGATCGCTATAGGAATTAATGATTCAAGAGGGTTAGGATCACCTAATAATTTAGAAATCCCTCCTCGTAAGTTTGAAAGCAATATTTCAAAACTTATTCAAATCGCCAAAAAATACACTAAAGATATTGTAATTATCGGATTAACTCCTGTGGATGAGACCCTGACTAATCCATTTGAAAATACCTATTTCACAAATAACAGGATTAAAGAGTATGATATGCTCCTAAAAAAAACATCTCTCAATAATAAAATATATTATATTAATCTTTTCAATCCCATTTCAAAGTTAAATTATAAAAAATTGTTAGCGGATGGAGTTCATCCAAATAAAAAAGGTTATCAAGAAATATATACTATAATCAAAGAAGATCTAATTAGAAAAAAATTAATAACTTAAATCAATACTTTTTAATTTTAACTATAAATTGGAGTTGCACTCTACGATACAAAACTGACAATCAGTTTTACCCATGAGAGTGCAAAACTGATTTTAGAAAAAGGTGCAGAGTTGCACTATCGAAACTAAAGCCTCTGGCGAGAATTGCACTCGCGACCTTCTGCTTTCTTAGCGCAATCATCATGCGCTTACTAGGCAGACGCAATAGCTACTATGCTACAGAGGCATGTACTGACGTGTTGTATGGGTTTTTAAAAAGGTTTTCTTTTAAACTATGCCTGATTGACAACATTTAAATAATCTGTAATCCGTCCAATCATATGCCTGATAACTTAAGCGATGCAGAAAAGAACAAGCTTGATGAGTATTATGAGAGCTACACTTCTACACTTAAAAAGGGCATGAATAGAATTGGAAAGGTTGATGTGGTCTTTCCCGAGAGTGTAAGAAGGTCGATGGGTGAGTCAAAGATTCTTGAGTATGCGTTGCATCATAACCCTTCACTGCTTATATCCGTTTGTGCTGAAGGCAAAGAAGTGAACATAACCGGCGATTGGGTAAAACTCTCAGAGGATCTGGCCAAGCAGTTGTCGAATTATACGAATGTCTCTCACGGCACATGTCCAGAATGTTCTAGGAAAATGATCCGGCATTGAAGTCAAGAAAAATATCTGATACTTTATGTTTCCTCTCTAAAAAATAATCTTCTTAGACGATAAAAATAAAAAACTGCGAGGGAAGGGATTCGAACCCTCGTACCCACTAAGGGACAGGATTTCTCGAGCACAATCGCCGAGTGTCCCGACTTAAGGGCTGCTTAAGTCCTGCGCATTTGACCAGGCTCTGCCACCCTCGCATAAACTTTATGAGCAATAGTCGATTTATAAATTTAATTAGAAAACTTTGGAAAAATTAATAAATCCCCTTAATACATTCGTTTTAGAGGTAAGTTATGCTAGTCGAAATACTGAAATCGTCCATCACATTGTTCATAATAATTGACCCTTTCCTGAGTGCAGTATTCTTTCTTGGTCAGTTCAAGAATAGTACGGTAAAGGAGAAGAATAAGGCGATATGGACTGCGATACTTGTCGCAGCCGCATTACTCTTCGTATTCCTGTTCGCTGGATTGTATGTCCTTGGTATATTGAACATAAGTTTCAATGGCTTTCAGATCGCTGGTGGATTGATACTTCTTATCATGGGCGTCACATCCGTTCTTGGTGTAGAGATAGGCAAGCATCGTGAAACTATATCATCTTCGGCAATACTCATTGGCACGCCTCTCTTATCGGGGCCTGGAGCGTTGACGACAATAGTTATATTATCCAAAAGTTTTGGATTGTTCATTCCTGCGATAGCAGGGGTTTTGGTTCTGGTAGCGTCATTTTTCATATTGAAATATGCGCATCTGATTGAAAAGATGCTTGGGGAAGAGGTCATTGAGATATGTTCAAAAATTTTAGGACTACTTCTTGCTGCACTTGCTGTCGATTTTATATATTCAGGAGTTTCAGGATTTATTAGTGGAGGATAAGAAAAATGGTAAAATTAGTTGAGCCGAAATCAATGGAAGAGTGCGTGTACTTTACGAACAGGAATATTGGAGAGAACTTCAATGGAACAGCAAGATGCTGGGTCTTCAGGCAGCAATGCCCGAAATGCAAGAAAGCATTCATGGGAAAACCTGTCGTCGATGGAAAGGCAAAGATACGTGCCCTGGAATATGTCTGTCCTAACTGCAAGTATACTGTCGAGAAGACAGCATATGAGGAAGGGCTCATGGCAAATGTCGATTATGTATGCCCTGCTTGTTCGTTCCATGGAGGGATGGTCCTGCCATTCAAGAGAAAGAAGGTCGAAGGCGTTGCAACATTAAGGTTTCCATGCGAGAAGTGCAAGGGCCCTATCGATGTCACAAAGAAGATGAAGGTCATCAAGAAGAAAGTCAAGAAGGGCGCTGTCGCAGAAGATGTCGAAGTGGATGATGAATAGATAATCCGTTCTCAGAAGATAAGGAGATACCTTGGATTCAAACAAATCTACACTAGTACGATTGAGTGTCGGAACGTTTGTAATGTCCTTGTTTATATTCTATCCGATATACCAGGTGGTCTATTTTCAGGGAATCCATTTCTCACTTTTTCAGATAGGGATTATCGGTGCAATCATCAGCCTGTTCGGGCTGCTTGCGGAGATCCCTACAGGATTGTATGCAGATATATTCGGCAGGAAAAGATCGACGATTCTCGGATACTGCATCGCTACGTCGGGATTTCTTGGGATATACCTGTCTAATAATTTTTATATCATCTGCCTGTTTAGTGCACTCATAGGTATTGGGGCAGCATTCATATCAGGGGCATTGCAGGCGTGGATGACGAACCTGTTTGGGATGAAAAAACTCGCAAAATCTTTTGCCGTCATGCAAAGTGTAGGCAGTCTAGGACTACTCTTTTCAGGATTTCTTGGAGTATTTGTCGTAAAGAATTACGGACTAGGCAGCATATGGTTTGCAGCTTTTATAGGATATGTTCTTGTGATTATATTATTCCTTACCATCAAGGATTCAAAATCTTATGTGCAGAAGAAAAAATTAAGAAGAGTATCATCACGTGATTATCTGAAGAATTTTCAGGATTCACTTAGATACATCTCGAAAAAGCCGTCACTGAAATATTTTCTTGTAGCGATGTTTTTTATGGGCTTTGCTCTTGCGTTTACTCAGGCACTTGTGTGGATACCGTTCTTTGAAGGTATCGGTTATCCGACTGATTCATTAGGGATACTATGGTCATTAATGGCTGCTGCTGCATTTCTTGGACCATTGATTGGATTGAGGCTGTCAAGATATTTTTCTTCAGTAAATTATTTTATCATCACAATATTTTTATGGATTATATCGTTATGGATTTTTGTCGGGATAAATTCCATCTATCCAGCTATACTAATCTTGTTCCTAACAGTTCTCTTTGATCAGATGAGATATCCTGTTGAGAGGGCCTTCTTGCAAGGATTATTCACAGAAAAAACTCGCGCTACACTTGGCAGTATTGAAAGCATGGTTGTGAGTATTGCTGGTATAATAGGCCTTCCTATTGCGGGACTTGTAGCTGATGCGATAACACCAAGATACACTCTTGTACTTTCAGGCATTCTTTTATTGCCTGTCATATTCTTCTTGTATAAGATAAAAAGTCTGAAAATAAATAATTTGAAGAAGGGAAGAACCGGTCTCATGTGAGTAGGAAACAGTATATCCTAAAGTTATACTATAGAGCATATTAGATAGATGTTGAATCCTACTATCACTGCGGCTAGTATCCATGATATTATGGTTGTTGTCTTCTTGTTTACTAGTTCTTTCATTATCTTGCTGTCAGATGTGTAGATTATTAGAGGTATCAATGGCAGGGGTATCAGTATGCAGAGGAACGCCTGGCTATAAAGGAGTATCCTCAATGGCTCTATTCCAAGCATTATTGCTATCGTTATCGGTATGAGGTTTATTCCTCTTGTTATCAATCTTCGCATTAATGGGCTTATCTTGAAATCTGTAAGTCCCTCCATTATTGATTGTCCTGCGAAGGTGCCTGTTATGGATGCTGAGATGCCTGCAGCGAGCAGTGCGACACCGAATATCACCGCTGACAGGTTGCCGAAGAGTGGCATCAATGTCTGATATGCTCCTGTGAAAGTTGCTATTGCCCCTTGCTGGTAGAATGCAGCGGCAGCCATTATTAGCATCGCCGCATTGATTAGTGCAGCGATTGTCAGTGACATTATATTGTCGATGATGTGATAGTGCAGTAATGTCCTTCGGTTCTTTACGCTGAAATTCGCTATCTTGTTCTTTACGAGCCATGAATGTACGAATAATGCATGCGGCATGACTGTCGCGCCTATTATGCCTACGACGATCAATGCACTGGCTGGATTGATGCTTGGGATGATTGAGTGGTAGACTATATTGTTAAGGCTTGGTTTTGATATGAACACTTCATAGATGAATCCTATCCCTATTATTGACACGAATGCCATGAATGCGATCTCTATAGTGCGGAAACTTTTTCCGATAAGTGCAAAGAATAATAGTATCAAAAAGATTGATATCACTGAGCCTATCAGCAGTGGTATCCCGAAAAGAAGATTCAAAGCTACGACGATCCCTAAGAATTCTGCTAGGTCTGTTGCTAGAATCGCGGCTTCACATGCGAGCCAGTATAATATCAGCAGCCATCTCTTCTTTAATTTTATCCTGACGAGTTCTGGTAGTGAGTATCCTGCGATGCCAAGTTTTCCGGATAGGTATTGGAATATCATCGCCATCCCGCTTGCCATCCATATCGCCCAGAGTAGTGCATAATTGTATGTCGATCCGCCGGCGATGTTTGTGCCCCAGTTTCCAGGATCGATGTACGCTACTGATACGATCAGGCCTGAGCCCATGAATAGCCATAGGTTCTTATCGTGGAATTTTTCGAAAAGTTTCCAAGTCATGTGAACACTTATTTTAGCAAGTATATAAAATTTTAGATTAATGTTGTTTGAGTCTGGCTGTAGGACTGTATAAAGATTTCATAAACCTTTATAAATTCTTGATTGCTCACACTGATTATGACAAGCAATGCTGACATTCATGGAAATATCGACATGTACAAGAAGATTCTTGTTACAAGCGCGCTTCCGTACGTGAACAATGTCCCGCATCTTGGTAACTTGGTTTGTGTCATAAGTGCTGATGTATATACGCGATTCTTAAGATTGATGCATAAGGATGTATTGAGCATCCTTGGGACTGACGAACATGGGACGACATCAGAGACGAAGGCTATTGAGGAAGGTTTGACGCCAAGGCAGCTTTGCGACAAGTATTATGCGATTCACACTGAGATATACAATTGGTTCAATTGCGGATTCGATTGTTATGGAAGGACATCAAGCAAAGATAATGAGATAGTCACCATAGATATATTCAAAAAATTGTACGAGAACGGATTTATCATAGAGAAGGTCACAGAACAATTATATTGTGAGAATGACAGAAGATTTCTAGCTGATAGGTTTGTCGAAGGACAATGCCCTAGATGCATGTATGAGAATGCACGCGGAGACCAATGTGAGAGTTGCGGTAGCCTTCTCAATGCGAATGAATTGATAGATCCCAAATGTAAGATATGTAAATCCACTCCTATAATCAAAGAATCAACACATCTTTTCATCGATTTGCCGAAGATCGAGCCGAAACTTCGTGCATGGATAGATTCAGTACAGTCGAAATGGTCTGATAATGCACGTACGATGACTCAAGGATGGCTTAATGAAGGATTAAGGCAAAGATGCATCACAAGGGATCTCAAATGGGGCATTCACGTCCCGCTCAAGGGTTTTGAAGACAAGGTATTCTACTCATGGTTCGATGCGCCGATAGGATACATCGGGATAACAAAAGAGATACTGCATGAGAATGATGGATGGAAAGACTGGTGGTTCGACGACAAGAACGTCAAATTAGTACAGTTCATGGGCAAGGACAACATCCCGTTCCACACCATATTATTCCCATCGTTCCTTATAGGGACGCACGATCCTTACACGCTGATGAAGGAGATATCGGTGAATGAATTCCTGAATTATGAGAACGGGCAATTTTCGAAGAGCAGAAATGTCGGAGTATTCGGTGATGACGCAAAAAATACAGGGATACCTGCTGATGTGTTCAGATATTATCTGATGATGAACAGGCCAGAAAGATCTGATACGGAATTCTCATGGGATGATTTCCAGAAGAAGAACAATGCAGAGATTGTAGGAAATCTTGGAAATCTTGTCAACAGGACCGTCGTATTTCTTAACAGGAATTATGATTCGATAATCCCTGAATCCATAGTCGAGGAAAGGGACCAGAAAGTACTCGAGGAGATACGCGTAAAGGAAAAAAAGATTGCAGAACTCATAGGATCGATTGATATAAAAGAGGCCCTGAAAGAGATAATGCACATCTCAAAACTTGGGAATCAGTATCTGCAGGATAATGAGCCATGGAAGAATCCTGATAAGCAAAGGAATGCGACAACACTCGCCGTCCTCGCAAATATCGTGAAGGATATAGCCATATTGATACATCCATACATGCCTCTTGCAGCGAAATCTATACAGGACCAGTTGAACATCCCGAGGCTAGACTGGAATGATTTGGGAAAATTGACGCTGCATCAAGGCCACAAGATAAGCAATGCACAATTATTGTTCAAGAAGATAGAGGATAAAGATGCAAAAGAGTTACGGGAAAGATTTTCCGGTAAGAGAAAAATGCCTGATATGAAGCATGCGTCCGATCCCGATACAGTCGCTTCCGGATCATTTGATAGGATCTCACTTCGTGTCGCAAAGATAGTCGATGTGAAAAGACATCCCAACGCTGAAAAATTATATATTGAAAAGATAGATTTTGGAGATGAATATAGGCAGATAGTCTCAGGGCTTGTTCCGCATTATAGTGAGGATGAATTGCTCGGAAAAAAAATCATTGTCGTGGCGAACCTTGAACCAGCGAACATTCGTGGAACGGAAAGTCAAGGCATGCTCCTTGCCGCAGAAGAGAACGGCGTGGTCGGATTATTGACGAGCGATGCTGAACCAGGAGAGTACGTATATACTGATGAAGCCGGCGTGATTGATGCCGATAGGCTGGAGCGTCTCAAGAATCTTCCACTAATCAACATAAAAGAATTTGCAAAGATAAAGATACTTGTGAGCGATGGAAAGGTATTGTGCGACGGTAAGGAATTATCGACTTCTGCAGGCTCGTTGAATGTTGAAAAAGTCAAGAATGGAAATGTCAGATAGGCTGACTTCAGATGATTTATTTATTAAAACAGCAATATTTATAAATGTATTAACCGGATTTTACCATAGTTCAAATAATTTGAGGGTGTGAGTTGAGAGTCAAAGCATATGTGCAGTTATCCATGCTGCTGTTTGTATTGTTGCTATATATTAGTTTTGTTTCTGCAGTCATTACTGTCGAGAGTGCATCAGGAAGATCCGGTCTTGAGAATTATCGTTCTGCAAATGATACGATCATCATCAATGTCACATCCCAAAGCAATGTAAGCATAGGAAGCAGTCCGTGTACATTCGTTTCAGGCAACTCATACATATGCGCATTCACAGACTTGGCGAATAGTCCATCAATATCTTACACGCTGCGGAATGATGATGCAGAAAGCGCTTCAGCATCATTTAATGTTGATAATGGCATAGGGACAGTAAGCTACATTATCAGTAATGTCGGAAATAGTCCTGTACTGAATTATACTATAGAAGATACTGGATTTAACGATGACTCAGTATGTTCTGGTATAAGCAGTATAAAAGTGTTTGATGGTGCAAGCATGATAAATGCCATGGACTTGAACGGTACGCCAGGAACGTGTGTATATACTGGAAGCCTGAATCTAAGCATTACAAGTTCAGGGTCAAGGATAATCTCATTCAAGGCCATAGATAATGTCGGCAATTCAAAAGATGCCGAACCGCAGAATATCACGATAGACCTGAACGCTCCAGAAGTACAGCATAGTCTCAAGATAACTGAATCAGGGAAAAGCGACGAATTAAGTACTATAGGAAAAAGTGCCACGTTTCTTGTGGATGTATATTTTAGTATCAAGGAAGATAATCTTGCAAGTGTCACCGCTGATCTGAGTAGCATCAATTACAATCCTGCCATGCAATATATGTACAAAAACGTCAATGTACCGCTCAGTGATTGCCTTCCTAGTTCTGTAAATACAAGTGTAGGTAAAGGTGTGTACGATTGTGTAATTCGTGGCGTGTCAATGCAGATACCGGATAATAGCAATAGTGTAAGCATCAACGTCACAGCCGTAGACCAATCAGGAAATGTAGGTTCTGGAGCAGTCGTCACAAATACATTCACAATCGATTCGATAATTCCTGCGGCTGTCATACAGACTGACCATTGTGATACGAAAGGAAGATGTTTCATAAAAAATGGTGTGAACAAGATAATAGTGAAGCTCAGCAAGCAGAATTTTAATCAATTATACGTATTCTTCAATCTTGAAGGGTCGGCATTCGGGATCAACAGGGTGCAGAATTGCACTGGTGGAGATTGCTACGCATACGTTTCAGTGACGTGTACTACTGGAGCAGTTGACGCGTCAATAACCAGCCTAAACGGTATAGATAGCCAGGATGATTCCGGAAACGTCATACCTTATTATAGCACATCATTGTACTGCGACAATAATGCACCGGTGATAATGGATGCAGTGCTCACAGGAGACAATAGCGCAACGCAGTTGCCCTCAAATGTCTTGATATCAGGCAAGCGTATAACATTGACGGCTACAATCAATGAATTGGAATCAGATGATATAACAGCATATGCAAACCTCACTGACATAACCTCTATCTCAAAGGTCGACAAGCTTGCAGACAGCCTGACAAAAGGGACATGCAAGAGATCAAATCCTGGAGATCAGAACATGACATGTACATTCGTCCTTGACACAGTGAATGACGGAAAGGCGCACGATGTGAACATCAATCTGAACGTCACAGACGCTGCAGGAAATTTTTATTCGATGAAACTTCCGACAAAGACAATTCTAGGATTAAAAGATTCGAACGAGACAACGCCACAATTCCTTAAAGGAAGCATAGGGACGATAAGGCCTTCACAGGTGGACAGGATAACACTTGACCTGGCGCAGTTCAACAAGGTAAACTATTACGTGTTTGCAGATTACAAACTCAATCTTGCATATGGGACTGGAATAAGATTACTATATCAGAAGCTTGACATAAGCGATTGCATGTACATAGTCGATGGCGAAAGCCCTGAAAGTGCATCAGAATTCTTCCAGACAGCAAAGATATCAGACATTTACTCAAACATTTCAGTACAGAACAGGATAGATTTCGTGTTCAGAAGTCCAATCAATGCAAACCAGATCGCAAACAATTTCGTACTATCATGCAACATCTCAGCATACATCCAGGAAAATGATTACATGTACAATAAGCCTCAGATACTCAACATACAGATACCTATGAGCATGAGAAATTCCAAGCTTGACACTCCAGGAGAAGAATTCGCAAAGAAGATAAAAGATACGCAAGATAGTGTGAATAATAACGATCTATACAAGATGACAAAAACACTTGACAAGGCAATGGCCACGACACAGAAATTATGCGACATGAAAAGATACGTAGATTATGCGCAGATGGCAGGCACTGCGATGCAGATAGCAGGTTCAGCGATACCGTTCCTGCCTGGGGTTAGTCAATCATTGAGTAGCACAGGGTCGTATATGGACGGGACAGCTGGCACGATTCAGGATAAAGTATGGGGTCAGCCAAGCCTCTCAAGCGCTTGGGGCATAGCAGGGCAGGCATGCGCGTTTGTCAGTTGCAACATGGAATGGAACAAGGATGTGACATTTGGCCTTGATTCATCAATTGCAGGTCCATTAAATGACTTAGGAAAAGGTCTGGATAAGGAAGTTCCTATAGGATTAGGAAAAGAATTGACGTCTAATCTTCAAAATTCTGATTTAAAGAATAGTATTGTCATGTCGTCTGCAAAATTATGCCTTCCAGGAATAGTATATAATCTCAATAAATATAGGCAGGTCGATTGTGAATACCTGCAATGCCTAAAAGTCTACTCGGCAACAGGGCTTGATGTGAGCCAATGTGATAACCTGAAGAGTTCTAAGGTGTGCAGCATAGTCGTTGGAGAGGCATTTGAATTGCCATTCGTCCGTGTGGGGAAAAACTTATTCGGGAATACAGCTGATGTCATAAGAACATTGTATGGTACAGGGTTTAATCAGGCATTGAAACTTCTTAAGACATCAGGATGTGAAAATAACAGATTTAAGACTGACGGAACACCATACTCGACCGCAGAATTAATAACATGCAGAATACCTAATGCAGTGCAGCAGTATATATCGTATCAGAAAGCAAGCGCAAAAGCTGGGGACTTCCATTACGATCAGACGCAGGATTTCTGCGATACAGCATCATGTGTAGGTGCATCATGCCTGACAACTCAGGCTACATTTGGTGCAGGTCTCCCTCCATTGACTGTCTCAGCGGATCAGCAGGCAAGGCTGAATCTACAGGAGCAGCTTGGTGATGCAAATGCAAACGTTGCACGTGCAATGACAACAACGCTTGTGTCAGCATTCCATGCATCAGATGATGCTGAAAGAGCAAAGCAGATAGCAGAATACAATAAAGAGGTTCCTGCTGGACTTCAAATTACAGCAACAAAAGATGTATGGGCCGACCGTCAAACTATAAAAGACAGGTTTACAGCATATGAAGCTTTGAACAAGAAAAAATTAGATATAACTCCTGCGAATGTGTTGTTGTCAACGGCACAAAGCAATTACGACAGTGTATCACAGGATTATAACACTCTGATATCTCAACTATCGATATCAAGCAATACTATACAGGAAAAGGTGTTGCAGAAATATACCTATACGGAGATACTTCATGCAGATATTGATAACTTCAAAACAGCGGCTCAGACGCAACATGCTGCACAGATAGCCAATATAAAATCTATGTTGGGGCCTAATGCAGTTGTGTACGACAATGCTGAGAGTCTACAACAGGCGTTACTAGTTAAGATGGTTAAGGGTGATAATACGGCAGTAGATAGTTCGAAATTATTTTATTTCAATGATGAAGGAAGATTAGTACAGGCTGATGGTGATATAGTTTTGAAAAATTCTGGCTTAGCATCATCTACGAATTATGTTTTGGATAAAGATAGCCAGGGGAATCCTGTCTGTAGAGGTGCTTCAACTGAACTCTGTAAAAAATATGATGCTGTTGTAGCAAATGTCAAGAAAGCTCAGCAGCCATTGACTGATGCGCAGTATAAATTGAAGGTTGAGACTATAAATTCTCGTGTAGATTTTGGTGTAAGGCTGCTGTTTGACACATTTGGTTTTAAGAAGTTCTTGACGGCTGAGTATTGGCAGGATAAGTGGGGTGTTGGGAAATATATTACAGAGGTCGCTGATGCGGTTGATCCTGCGAAGTGGAAGAACAATCTGTGCAATCCTTTTGGCTCGCACCTGTTTACTGGCGAGAGTAGTGGAAGTGGCACGGTGTATCAATGTGCCAATACTGGTAATGGATGTAGGCTTGTATTGTCTTTCGGTGCAGAAAGAGTGCAATATAATGATACGTATTATATTTATACATTGACATATATCGTCGGACCTGTGAGCAAGGATACTCAATTTAATATACTGCTAAATGGTCAGGGCGTTCTTGGCGGCAATACGATCAAGGGATTTACAAACAACATGCTGCTCTCAACAGGCCATGCAGCGCAGAATTCGAGGATAATCGTGACAGACAAGCAGTATGATCAGATGTGTTTCCAATTCACATCCGGCTTTCCGACAAGTACAGATGATATGTCGTACTGCCGTGATATAAAGGATAATACTTTCAATACTGGAAATCCTTACACAGCGCAAGACATCACGAACGCGGCAGGCGGTGGGGCTACAACATTAAGTTCAGGGAAAGGATTCATGGAACAATAAAAAGAGGCAAGAGAATTAGATGAAAAAGTCGATGGATGTGCAAATTTCAAAAAGAGGACAGATAACTATCTTCATAATAATAGGGATAATACTGCTTTTTACTGTGGCGCTCGTCGTGTATCTTGTGAATTCATCGGCAAAAGTTCATCCACCTGTGCAACAGCTTGTCGTATCAGATTCCGTGAGGCCTATACAGGTTTATGTTACTGATTGCCTCTCAAAGGTCAGTAAGGATGCCCTTCTAAAGATTGGGGAGACAGGCGGATATGCTACACTTGAGAATAAGCATCTTAGTATCTCGCCAATTCCATACAGGTCTGATGCGCTAATATTTGAGCCTCAGATACTTCCGTACTGGTATCACTTGAAAGATTGCAAGGAAAACAGCATCGGATGTCTCGATTCAAGGATGCCTCCATTATGCAAGTCTGGAAGCGTCTGCGTGATTGATTCCAGAGGTGATAATTCTATAGAGCAGGAGCTTGATGATTATGTATCAAGTCACATAACTGATTGTGTGGGAGATTTTGGATCATTTAAGGATAGGTTTGATATAACGAATACTGGTAAGATAGGTACTGAGACAGTCATCAGCGAGAGTAATGTGGAGTTCAAGCTCAATTATCCATTGACTGTGAGCGTCAAGGGCTCAAAAGGTCAGGAAGATATACCTTATTTTTATGCATCACACGATGTTAGCCTGAAGAATGTTTATGAACTTGCAAAAGATATATTCGAGGCTGAATCAAATCAGCACTTTTTAGAATTGACTACGATGAATCTTGTGAACATATATTCTGGTGTCGATAGAGGCAAGCTCCCGCCAGTCTCAACGCTTGAATTCAACGGTCAGAGTCCGCAGATTTGGACTCGTACGAATGTTAAGGAGCAATTACAGGATGATATACTCCCTTACCTTGGCTTCATAAGGATAACAGGTACAAATAATGGCAATACAATCGTCTCTACAGAGACAGACAATTATAGCATATACGCTCAAGGGATATATCATAGTTTAGCGTATAAATTCTCGAACAAGACATACGATCTGGATGCTGACATAATCTATCCATACAGCGATATATATCTTAATATAGGAGGTTCAGAGATAATCAAAGGTGAAACATTGTTCATCGACCAAAATTTCAAATTCATAATGAATCTTGTAGGATTCTCGATGACGCAATACAAATTCAAGTATGACATGAGTTATCCGGTCATAGTCAAGATAACTGATCCAACTGCATTCAATGGTGAGGGATACACATTCAATTATGCTATGGAAGCGAACATACGGCAGAATGTTCCTGTAACGGGCAATTTATCGGTAATAAATCTTGGAGGCATAAATGGTGTAGCACTAGATTCAGAATTGCAGAAGGTCAACAGGACGATACATATCGAGACAATAGATGCTCATACCAAAGAGTCATTGCCTGACGTCATAATAACATATATATGCGGTCAAAGCTATGATATAGGACGGACAGCATTAAGTGGTGCTGGTGCGAATGTCCAGGCAGTTCTTGATGAAAGATTCCCATACTGTCAATTCGGTGGAGAGATAACATTCGAGAAAGAAGGGTATATGGGAACAGCCATAGAATACAATAATCCAGAAGGGACTGATGATAAGACATTCAGTGTAGAATTGTGGCCTATACAGGAGAAAAATATCGTTGTATTGAAGCGTACGCAGCAGAATGTTCAGAGCATACTGGCTGCGACAAGTAACATCATAAGTACATACAAGTCAGAGACCGTAAACCTGACAGAGAATGATACGGTGTATCTCGACCTTTCCAGGGTCAAGGATGATCCCTTAGAGCAGGACATGCCTCTTGTAGGATTTTTGGCGATAACGGGAAGTAATCAGACTGCAGAAAGCATGGTCGGAAAAGATGCGCAGAAAAAGAATGTACAGGCATTATATGATAGGGGGCAGATAGATGCGCAGACAAGAGACGATCTCACAAGTCAGATAGATATGCTGAATACAAGTGAGGCAAACGATCTGCCGATCGTCAGTGAGTATACGTATGGACTTGTTCCTGGAACGTACACTCTTGATGCAACACTTCTTCACATTCCTTCGATATCCATACCGGCAAAGACATTGCGATACTGTAAGGGTGTAGATACGGGCGTTGCTGACATATGCATAGGAGGATGGGAAGAAACAAATCTTCCAGCGCAGGAATTACAGAATTTCCCGGTAGGCGGTGGTGGAAATATCACATTCACATTAAGCGAGAACGATATATACAACAATGACAAGACATTGACGTTCTACGTGCTTGAAATGCCTCTCCCACAGACATGGGATGACCTGCAGAACTATAAGACAATAGACGACTACCAGGCAGACAAGGCATATCTACTGAATCCAAGAATGGAATAGATAATTCTTGTGTAATAAAATTTGAAAAAAAGAATAAAAAAATAGAATATAAAATAAATTTATTCCTTCTTATTCGGGTCGTTGGATTTAATGCCGTATTGCTCGTGTGTATCAGTACCTTCTACCCATTTTCCTTCAACGACACCGTTTCTGATGTTGATGTAATCGTGCAAATCGTTCTTCCAGAATTTAACAGGATCTGAAATGTTATGATTTCTTTCTTTCATGATCTTTTTAACGTATGCTCCGACTTTCTGAGGTGCATTAGCATATTTGCCGAAGTGCACACCGAAGAATGTATTGTTAAGTTTAGCATATGCCTTTGATGCATGGGCTTGTTTGATCTCATATATTCCTCTTAGTGCATGACCAACGGTGGCCTTTTCATCTCTGGCAAGACTCTCTATAATTTCAGCAAGACCTGGTACTTTGTGTTTTCCTTCTTCTTGCTGCATATCCCTTCCGGTAATCCTGTCATAATGATGGACAAGTATCTCGTATAATTTCTCGTCATCTTTCATATTCTTGACTTCATCCATACTTAATATTGCTGGAGAAGCCCTGGCAAAGAATTTCTTAAGACCAGCCACGGCAGCCTTCTTTAGCTCTGCGCTTTTCTTTGTAACTTTGTCAGTATCATTCTTGAACGATTTTTTCAGGGTCTCAGAAAATGCCTTGTACATCTCATCCATCGCTGGATACATTATGTTGTTGAAATAATGATTTTCATTATCTTTTTTGTTGAATTCATTATATGCCTTGAATGCTGAGTCAAGATCTTTAGAACTATCTTTTTCCATGTAGTCAAATGCGTCATCCAATGTCTTATGTTTTAGGAACGGATTTTCTTTCTCCTTACCCATGTTAATCACCTATGTTATTTCAGTATTTATTTGTGAATAGTGATTTCACGTATAGCATTTTATATAAATCTTTCGATTTGATTGTGTTATAGCATCCAATCATTACCTTTATAAATAATTCTCTTTTATCTAGATTAGTGATTATCTGTACGTGATATCTATTGATAGTTTTGGGTGATTTACAATGGCAAAAAAGGGTAAGCAGCATGATACGGCTCAAGAAAATTATTCTAAACACGTTTCTGTGCCTCCAGTAGGATTAGATGCGCAGTTTCCGCCTGATATGCCTGAAGAGGCGAAGAAGAAATTGACAGAGATCAAGGACAAGCTTGACAGGTTTCAAAAAAAGGTACTTGATAAGTTTTCAGATTATGTCTTAGGGATATCTCTTCTTCCGCCGCCAAAGCCAGAGACTGATCAGGAAACAGGCAAAGAGATCCCTGTGGATAAGAGTAAGGTATACTTGCTGGCGCTTGTGGATGATTCGGATAGTTTGAAGATGTCCAAAGAAGAGTTGAAGGAGAAATTATCTACGATAATACAATCCATGGCTGAGGAGATTGATAAGAAATTCGCGATCGAGACGCTTCTTTTGACAGAGTTGTGGCAGGCATGCTACGATGGAAAGTATGATTATTTGCAGGCTATTGCGATGTCGATGCCTGTATACGATAAAGGCATGATGGCTGCAATAAAGATAGCTGAAGTGCATAAGACTATGGTTCTCAAGAAGTTCGAGAAATACATCGTGTGCTATGTGATGGGCGGCTCATTGATACAGGGCAAGGCGACGGCAAAATCCGATATCGATGTATTCATAGTCATCGATGATACGGATGTCAAGAAGATGACGCGCGCAGAATTGAAGGATAAGTTAAGGGCGATAATAATCGGCATGGGTATCGATGCAGGAAAGATGACTGGTATCGAGAACAAGATAAATATTCAGGTGTACATATTGACGGATTTCTGGGATTCTGTGAAAGAGGCTAATCCTGTAATTTTTACTTTCCTTAGGGATGGTGTGCCGTTCTATGATCGTGGTATATTCATGCCATGGAAACAGCTCTTGCAGATGGGTCGTGTGAAGCCGAGCCAAGAGGCTATAGATATGTTCATGCACTCGGGTGATCAGATACTTGAGCGTGTAAGTTATAAATTGACAGAAATCGCGACTGAAGATTTTTTTTGGGCTACATTGACGCCGACGCAGGCGGCGATAATGCTTTATGGGCTTCCTCCTCCCACACCAAAGGAGACGCCTGATGTCTTAAGGGATATCTTTGTGAAGAAGGAGAAGATGCTTGAAGAGGAGTATGTAGTCATATTGGAAAAGATATTGAAGGTAAGAAAGGATATCGAACATGGTGATAAGAAGATAGTTTTAGGAAAAGAGATCGATTCCTTAGTCGAAGATTCAAAGAAGTTCCTCAAAAGATTGAACGAATTGTTCAAGCAGATAGAGCGATTGAGAGAGGAAGAAGGGATAATGCACAACTATGAAGGTGTTGTGACTATAGTTCGTGACATATTGAAACTTGAGGGCATAGAGAAGGTGTCTGATGTTGATATAATCAAGATATTCGAATCTGAGGTGATTCATAAGGGCTTAATACCTGAAAAGTATCTTAGGATGCTTAAGGATATAACCAAGGCAAAGAAGGATTATGACTCAAGGAAACTCAACAAGACGGAAGTGTACCAGGTCAATAAGGATGCTAGAGAGTTGATAAAGTTCCTCGTCGAATATATCCAGAGGAAACGTGGCAGGGAACTTGAGAGGGTCAAGATACGCGTTAAGCATGGCAATAGATACGGTGAAGTGATACTCCTGAACAAGATAGCGTTCATAATACACGATATAGACAATGAAGATAAGGAGATAAGCAAGGCTACAATAACGCCTGATGGTAGGCTCATAGATGTAAAAGAGAGCAGTCTTGAGGATATGGAGGCGGCTATCGCCAGTACAAACATCGTGGATAAAACATTTATCAAAGAGGCAATATTCGAGCAGTTAAAAGGGATATTCGGCAAGGATGTAGAGATACTGGTGAACTACTGATTTTGACTTTTTTTTGAGAACAGTATTGCAAGGCTTTGCAGTACGGTCTTTTTTGATAAACTTTTTAAACCATATTTTGTTTACGACGCAAGGTGATATGAATGCAGACAGGCTATAAGGTAATGGATATAATGACTAACAAACCGATAACGGCCAGTAGAGATATGACCTTGAAGGATGCTGCATTATTGATGGAGAAGGACAATGTCAATAGTCTGTTGATAGTTGAGAACGATATGCCTATGGGGATAGTCACTGATGAGGATATGGTACGAAAATGCGTGGCAAAAGGCTTGGATTCTAAAAAATTACGGTTAAAGGATATAGCATCATCTGATCTGACGACAATAACTCCTGACAAGGATGTCTATGACGCATTGATATTGATGCGCGATAACAATATAAGGCAATTGCCTGTTGTTCTGAACAAGAAGCTTGAAGGATTCTTGACATTGAAGGATATTCTAAAGATCCAGCCTGAACTCATTGATCTCGTAGTCGAGAAGTATGAGGTCAGGGAAGAATCCAGAAAGATGCAGGAGCTTGAAAAATTAGGAGAAGACGATGGGTCCGGAGGATTTTTCAGCAGATTAAAGATCCGAAAGAACAAAAAGAGGTAAATTCATAAAATATAAAAAGCCTAAGGACGAGCAAGTGATATAATGAAGCCGAAGCATGTAGCAATAATTCTTGATGGTAATAGGCGATTTGCAAAGAGATTGATGCTTGAGCCGTGGAAGGGACATGAATATGGTGAGAAGAAGGTTGAAGAGCTCATCGATTGGTGCATAGGGTTTGGTGTCAAGGAATTGACGATATATACATTCTCGATACAGAATTTTAATAGGCCGAAAAGAGAGTTCAATTATCTTATGGTGCTGATAAAAGATGCGTTCAAAAGGTTTCTTACCGATATGCGAGTAAAAAAGTATGGTATAAAGGTTAATATACTTGGACGCTATACGATGTTTCCAAAGGATGTTGTAGAGTCCCTTAATGATGTGATCAAGGCAACGAAAAATAATAAGGGTTTCATACTGAATTTTGCTATGGCTTATGGTGGTAGAGAAGAACTCACTGACGCGTTCAGGATTATAGCACAAAAGGTCAAGAATGGAAAATTAAATCCTGAAAAGATTGATGAGAAGATAATCGAAGCGAGCCTCTATAATGCCTCTGAACCGGACATAATCATAAGGACAGGTGGAGAGAAGAGGACAAGCAACTTTCTAATGTGGCAATCATACTATTCAGAACTATTCTTCATAGACAAGACATGGCCTGAATTCACAAAGCAGGACTTAATCGATGTCCTGAAAGAATTCGAGCAGCGAGAGAGAAGATTCGGAAGATAGATTACTCTGTGTTGCGGAAAAATTCTTAGCATAAACAGTTTTATTGCTACTATGTAATGATTAAGAAGCATAATCTTTATAAATACGTTATTATTGTCTCTTTGTATAATAATTAATTTGTTTGAAATGGGGGCTTAAAATGAGTCTAGAAATGATAACTAAGCAAGGAAGATTAGTTGATGTATTCCAGTTATTTGATCGTTCTACTATTCGGCATGGTGATGATATACAAAGAGATAGGCTGCTTGAAATAGCATCCAAGAAAGATGAATTGTCAAAGCAATGGTTTTGGACTGCGGACTTTCCAATGTATACTATGGAAGGCAAAGAGGCTGTCTTGTACATGGGCAGAGGCAAAGATAATCTAGTATTTGATAATATTGTTGAAGCTACAAACCAGATACGAGAGAAGAATAATTATTTCATAAATGATAGGAAAAATATTGATTCTGTCATTAATTCGGACACTACTTTAATGGTTGTCCTTTCAGATCTTAAACTTAAGGGCGACGATTCAGAATGGAGATACTTTGAAATTAATACAGAAAAATATGATAAGCTAAATGCATCACAAAAAGCATTAGCAGAAAGAGTGCATGGTAAAGGAAAAGCATTCAAAGATACAATGAAAATGCTTAGTGACGCAGGAAAATCCACTACCAGAATTTATGTTTTAAATTCTGAATACGTTAAAAAGACTGTACCTGAAAATGGAGCTATTGCGCGGGTCTCCGCCCTCTATTATTTCTTCGACTATTCCCTCTTTTGTGCTAGCAATAGGGATGTAGACGGCAGTGGTAGGCGGTTGCGTGGGGTACTTTCAGCCAGCGAAGCTAATGCGCCGAAAATTTCTGAGCCAGAATATTAAAGTATTAATCAACTACTTCAAACTGTTAGAAGTATTAACTTTTCTCGTGAACAGGTTGAATGTTTACAAAGCATGTTCGCCGATTATAGAATAATTAAAAGATGAATAGAGATATAGCCACTAAATTGGAAAAATTGTTCACTGGCTTATTCTGTGTCTTCGCTGAATATTTCTGCTTTGAATTTGTAGATTTTGTTGCTTGGTTCTTTCCATGCGTCCTTGTTCATTCCTGCTTTTTCAGAGAGGCATTCAAGGAATTGTTTTGGACTAAAACCGTATTCTGTAGCTACTTGCGGGAGGAGTAGTCCTGATGAGATGCCTTGTATTATTAGGCCATCACGGCCAATCTCGATATTCTTCAGATATTCCTCTGATGACTTAGTCTTGATCAATTCAGGCTTGGTCAATACAGATATCTCGATGACAACGTCTTTTAACTCGCTTCTTACCAATGTTGGGAATCGTGGATCCTCAAATGCGGCAGCCTTTGCAGAGGCGATTATCTGCTCGTATAACGGCAATATAGGCCTTGGAAAGCCTATACATCCACGAAGTTGCTTATTCTTATGTAATGTCACAAAACAGCCTCTAAGCTGTGTTAAATGGCCTACACCTGTAATGTCTGGATCGGTATCATTAAAAGAGGTCTCCAAGGTACCTCTTGCAAGTTTTAATAGTAGCGCCTGATCCTTCTTGTTCATAAAAAATAGGTAAGATGGTCGACTATTTATAGGTTTTGAATCATTAATGAATGAGCACACACAAAAATTTAATACAACTATATAGTGGTAAGATTTTTAAATTGTGTTATTTTTCTCATAAAATGCACGATCTCAATTGTGAAGAATTATCCACAACACTTGAAGTAGCTGAAGAAGAATTCCATGAACATATACTATCATTATCATCAAAAGAGATACAAGAAAAATTCACTATAGAGACCAATCCTAGTAGACCTATGCCTGTAAGTAGTATTACTACTGTAGACATTATATATTCATTAGAAGAAAAGAGGATAGGTTCAGCGAGTTTAATTATCGAAAACGCATCATGTTGCAATCCGTATAAATTTATAAAAGTGTTGCTCTGGGCATCTTTTGATCCAACATCCAAATGTCCATACTTATCGAGAAGTGGAAGCCGTGAAACTTGTTGTTATAATTCCCCTAAAGTCAACAATCTAGGTATAGGATCATTAGCACACACTCTAACACTTACTGAATTAATATCAAGAGAGTTTATTAACAAAGAATATAGTGCTACGCATATTTTTGCAGGATTATCAGATGCTCGAAGATTGCAGTTAGAAGCTATGCACATAACTACAAAATTACCACTAAAAGACTATCTGAATAAATCAATAAGATTTACATCAAAATATGGTTATGACATCAAAAATCCGCTAGAATAATTTATAATCTTATCTTCTTGAAATCTTCTAAGAATGACTCGTTCTTCTTCTGCAACCTTTTAGCAGCATCAGTCAAGGCCTTTTCAGGATCCTTATCATCAGTCTCAACGATAAATCTTGGGATGCCAATGAGAGGATGCTCTATATTGTATGCTGAAATCTTGACTGCCTTATCATTCCATAACTCCTTTTTCAAGGCACCAGAAAATGTATGGTCAGCACCGATGAGATCAAACACTATCTTCTTTTTTCCCTTCTCGACGACTTTCAATTCCATCCTTGAAGGAAATAGGATTTATTTATAAATCTTACTATGGAAATTGCGCGCATGTGACAATTCTCTTCAAACAGCAATATTTAAAAACATGAAGATAGTTCCAAAAACGGGGGGTAGGTAATGTCCGACGATAAGAGTTTACGCGAAGCATTCAGAAAAATCAGAGAAGAGAGTGATGAGCACCTAGAGGACATTAATGAATTAACGTCTGAACTGCAGTCAGCATTCGATTACATTTCTGTTCTAGAGAACAAATTCGAGAAGATCAAGGAGATAACTGATGAGCTTCAAATGTTTAAGAATAGCATGTTGCTCAATGATAAGTCTCACTTTTCAAACATAATCTTAAGCCTTGACGAACAAAAACTGTTCCTGACATTATACGTCTTTGGTGAGAAAGAACCATTGTCACATAGATACTTGATGAAGAAGCTTGCAATTGATGAAGACAATGTCAAGATGTTATTATCCTCACTTTTGGATAAGAAGATACCAATAACGCGTGAGAAGATAGGCATAGAATGGTATTTTAATATTGATCCACGTTTCAGGGAGTTGCAGACAAAAGAAAACCTGATAAAGATACACGAATCTGTATCCAAAGGCATATATGAGAAGAGCCTTAAGAACTTCTTCTAAATTGTAATATTTATTTTCCGCTTAAACCTTTTAGCTCTTAACACTCACTTTTAATCTCAATTTGTGCCCGATGTGATGTTTATGAAATATTTTTTTTGATGACTTTTTCTATAACAATTTGTATAAAATATTACCAAAACCTTCATTAAACATTTTTTAGATAAATTAATATATTGCTCAAACAATATATAGCATGAACAATACATTGCGTATACAATAAATAATATTTTCAAAGATGCTTCAACACTTCGAAATTACAGTCGATAAAAAAACCATAATAACAAACTATATAAACAGGACAATCAACGAAAATCATGAAAAAAACAAAAAAAGAGTCAAAAAAAGTAACACCAAAATGCGTCGAATTAAAAGGGTTCCTTAGCTTCTTTATTCTTCATGAACTGGGTGCCGGATCAGCTTCTGGCGATGAACTCGCAAAAGTGATTGGCGAGCGTAGGAGCACAGTTTTGACACCTGGAACCATCTATCCTGCTTTGAAGCGTCTTCGTAGGCAAAAACTTGTTCAGTATCGTAGAAATGGTCGTAAGAAGATGTATTTTCTGACTGATTCTGGGAAAAAAGAGCTTAAGGCATTATACTATGTGTTTAGCGAATTTTTTAGCGGGTTAAAGAAAAAGATAAAGAGATAATATTTTAAGTATTGATTAAAATATGTAGTCATCAAATACATTCAAAATATTTTATCAAAGCCTAATAAATTTAAGAAATAGTTGCCTAAAACTATTAATAAAAAATTAAAATATTTAGAATAGAACTTTATTAACAGATTATAGCCAAAAATTAATTTATCTATGACCAATACGCCTAACAACAGCACACTTAACATTCTTTGATCCCACTAAAAATACCTCAATAACACATCAACAATATGCTGACTAAAGATTTTAATTAAAAACAAAAATATTTAACTTTAATATATCACAAAATAATGATTAATTATTTTAATCAAAAACTAAATTTTATCACTTTTATATACGCTAAAAATGCGCCTAAAATATTCAATCAAAAACTAAAACTATGCGATTTTCGATAGGTATAAATATAAGTTCGTATAATATACATTATACGAACAATTTAAGCACAAAAATAATACATACCATAAAATCATCAAAAAAGGTAACCCAAATGTTCAAAAAGATGGATACAGAACTAAAACTCAGAGGCAAGAGTAAAGAGACAATAAAAGCCTACAATATATGGAACCAACGATTTCTAGACTACATAAAAAAAAGTGAAAACGAAATAACACAAGATGACGTAAAAGAATACATAGCACATCTAATGGCAGATGAAAATCTAAGCCATGCCACAGCATCACTAGCAAAATCAGCAATAAGATTCAACTACGACATAGTACAAGGCAATCACATCACAGCATTCGACAGCCCAACAAAAGAAGAACTCATACCAGAAGTACTAACAAGAGAAGAAACAGCAAAACTGATAGAAACTGCCCCTACAGACAAAACAAAACTAATAATAGAGCTACTGTACGCAACAGGAATAAGAGTATCAGAACTATGCCATTTACAAGCAAAAAACCTGGAATTAGACCAAATGATCGGGTGGGTAAGACAAGGAAAAGGCAGAAGAGACAGAATGATCATACTATCAAAAGACCTAGTCACCCATTTGAGAAAATTCCTCAAAAACGAGAATCCAACAACATATCTATTCGGAAAAGGAGAAAACCCACTCACACCAAGAGATATACAACAAATAATAAAAAACACCACAATCAAGGCAGGAATAACAAAAAATGTACACGTCCACACCCTAAGACACAGCTTTGCCACACACCTACTAGAAGACGGCGTCAATCTAAGAATAATACAAGAACTACTAGGACACAAAAACATACAAACAACACAAATATACACAAAAATAAGCACAACAGAAAAAAGAAAAGTCACAAGCCCACTAGACACACTACACAAATACAGAACAACAATAAGAAACGAAACACACCAAGCAAAAACATGAAAAGAAACCAAAAATTACCACTACTAACATTAAAAAGAGATAATTTTATCTGCAAAAAATGCGGATTAGAAGATCCAAAAGGCAGCAGATTAGAAGCACATCATATTATTCCGATATGCATGGGTGGAAAAGATGAAATAGAAAATATGATCACACTATGTTATGACTGTCACCACTTCGCACCAAACAAGAAAGAAGAATTCGAAGAATACATGAAAGAACAATGCGACGGAACAATGACAACATTTCTCAAAGCATGGAAAATAATACAAGAAAAACACCCAGAACTATTCAACACACAAATAAGTAATGAGCAGAAACGCAAAGTAACAAGTCCATTGGATACAATATAATCTCATAGTCTGTATGGGGCTTTTAGAACAGGAGATACGTACTTACTGTATAGTAGCTACCAAATGGTAAAATTTATAAATAAGTGCTCCAAATATAACATATGACACTTACTGGTAAGATTAAAAGCCATTTAGTAGACTCTACAGCAATGGTAAGCATCGCCACACCCATGTATGCCGGCTTAGAACATGTTGTTCTTGGAATGTCTAATACATTATCATTACATGCTAGAGAACTAGGATTCGCAATGACATATGCAGGACTAAGCGTACTAGTAGCAAAAGGCAGAGATAAATACAGAAAATTATTACATATAACAGACAAAACAAGAGAACGTACACAACAATTCTACGACGCACTATACTTAGGAGCATACACATTTGCAGTAACACCACCATTCTACTACATAGCAGGATCACGTGATATAGAACAGATAATTGCAGGAACAATAATGCAAACAATAGTCGGAACAGTATCAGGGAGCATAGTAGGATACACAATAGACTTATACAGAGACCTAGCAGGAGTCAGAAAATCAGCAAGAATACCAAAAATTATACAAGACAAAAACTCACCCTTTAAAATGAAATTAGCAATAGCATTAACTATAGGATCACTAGCACTAACAACAGCGATATACACGCTAATACCAAACAGAAACACAGAAAAACAAAACACACCTACACAATACATACAAAAAAACAAATAATAAAAAACAGAACAATAACAACAAGAGACGTACAAAAACTCATAAAAAACATGTTATGAAAGAGTTGATATCCATGAAATTTAGAAAAGGATTATCTGATATATTTAAAGGAGATATAAAAAAAACTCCTGCGATAGAATTTATTACTGTAGAGTTGGAATTGGGCATGGTTTTTCCAGATAAAACAGAAGATATTGATAAGGAAACACTAAGAGTGGCTAATGAAATTGTGAAAATATTCCATTCAACAATTGTTATCTTTAATCGTAAAGGAGAATTTCTTGGTGCAATAAATCCTGCACTTGATAAAGATTCTCTTGCACTTTTGCTTAATAATAAAGAATTAATGTCGCGCAATTTGCTTAAATTATTTCAGATAAGTTTTGATAAAAAAGACAGTTCATATTGTTTAAGACCACAGAATAATAGCAAGTATTCAATAAGAGATTTGTATAATGATTTTTATACTATCTTTAATGCGTCTAAATTTCTTGAAGAGCACTATGGCAACTGTGGTTTAGACATTCTTGTTAATACGTATAATACCTTCATGATTGGCAATAAACCAGCGATTAGGCATAATGATAAATTAGTAAGCTATGCGTATCTTGTTGAAGACAGACTAAAGTATGAAAAAGGGTGGGAAGATTATGCTAAAAAGATATTTCCAATGACTATCAAGGAATGTTATGAGCAAGTCATGAATAATAGTCACTCTTCAAATAATGCAAATCAAAAGTGGTTACAAGCAGTTGAGAAACTATTGGGATATAGTTAATTAAACCAAAAAAATGAATGACGTACTATCAGGGCTAATGACATTTGCTGTTATGTTTTTATCTATTATCATTCTAATTATATTAAATAATTATTGGTTTAAAAGAGAAGACGGGGTAAAATTTTATATAGGTATTTTTCTCATATCAGCCATGATAAACATGCTTATTCAAAATTTGATTGGTGATTACGCTCTTTTTGATTCTTTGACAATAGCCGGATTAACTGAAATTTCAGGGTATGTGTTTATACTTGCTTTAGGGATATATCTAGTAGTAAAACAACCGAGCAATACACATAAAAGTAAACTTTAAATAGATAAATTTACGAGACTTAATATGCGAGGATAGGTCACGTTATTGGTTTTGGAAAATATTGGAATAGAAAACATGATGATACTATGCTGGAATTGCCATAAATACGCACCAGATCATAAAGAAGAATTCGAAGAATACATGAAAGAAGAATGCGATGGGACAATGACAATATTTCTAAAAGCATGGAAACAATTCAGAAAAGAAAATCCAAAACTATTCGAAGATAATATATTCTCAAAAATAGAAATAAAACAAAAATAGAAAAACAAAACTTCCTAAACGAAAGAAAAAAAATGGAAACAGTATACAAAAACCTAAGAATATCAGAAAAACACTACAACAACAAATACAGCCTCTGGGCAAGATACTACAACTAACTAAGAGAAAACAACAAAACAGAAGAATGCATAGTAAAGATTAATGCCATTGAATCAATAGCGCACACTTTCCTAGTTCAGAATATTAAACAAGAAGTAGAAAAATATACAAAAGAAATTCAAATAAACATAAGTGCAGAGCCAGATATAGTATTCAAAAACAAAAAGGAAGAAACAATCGCTCTAGAAATAGGGACAGGAAAAGGATATAAAAAAAATAAGAAAGAATTCGAACAAAAGTTTCATGAAGCGCAAGTTAAATACAAGAAAAACCTGTACATAGTTCTAACAGACAGAAGGTTCAAACCAATATATCAAGGCAGATTCAAGGATGTACAAATCATCCTGAGACAAGACAATTATTTGAAAGCTTTGAAACATTAATTTACCCTGATGGTGATATTAAGCCGTGGAAGATACCTTTTCCAGGTATAAATGCTAACTCTAAATTACGATTTAGATTTATATTCAATCCAGAGTGGGAGTCAGAATTTACAGAGAAAGACTTTAAAGATATGACTCCTAAATCAAAAGCGTCAGAAGTAGCATTGGATAAAATTGAGAAAAAGTTAAAGCTAATCTATGATAAGGAAACACCTCCAGATATAATTATAATAAGTATTCCAGAAGAATTTTATAAGCTCTGTAGCTGCTCTCAAAGTGAAAAACCTTTTATCAAAGTTGGTGTCGATGATTTTCATAATAGAGTTAAAATTATAGCTATGAAAAATAAGATTCCGACACAAATAATACGACCTGAAACACCTGAATTTGAGAAAACACAGGAAAGATGTTTAGTCGCTTGGAATCTTGTTGTAGGAATGCTCTATAAATGTCAAAAAGGACATCCGTGGAAATTAACTCACCTGGAAGAAAACACTTGTTATGTGGGAGTTAGTTTCTTCGAAGAAAGTGGTAAGCAGACTAAAAGAGCTAGTTTGGCACAAATATTCTTGGATACTGGAGAAAGCTTTGTTCTCCGTGGAGAATCGTTTAATTGGACTAATCCCAATGCACCAAGATCTCCTCATTTATCTAAAGAGGATGCTGCAAGTCTTATATCTTATGTAATTGAACATTATGAAGAAATACGAAAGAAAAAACCTGATAGAATAGTAATTCACAAAAGTTCTAACTTTTGGGATGATGAACTTGAAGGTTTCCAAGAAGGCACTAAAGATATTAAAATAAGAGATTTCATTACAATACTAGACTCTCCAATCAAATTATTTACTGAATCAGCATATCCTGTTTTAAGAGGGACATTATTAACAACTCCTGACGTGATGCACACATACTTATTTTCTACAGGGTTTGTGCCGTCACTAAAAACATATCCAGGATATTCCGTGCCAAAACCATTGTGGATAAAACCTTATCATATAGATTCAGATATTCGACTAATAGCTAAAGAAATTCTTGCGTTTACTAAACTAGATTGGAATAATACATTTGTATATTCAAGACTTCCAGTAACTATATCTGTTTCTCGAAAAGTTGGTTCTGTAATGTCCGAAACAGAGGCTCAAAAACTTAAAGAACTCGATTCTCATTATTATTTTTATATGTGAGTGCAAAATAGGTATTTATCGTCGTGGAAAATAAGTAATTTTATCCTGTGTGAGAGAATTTCGTCTTTTTTAATCCTTCGACGATAAGTCTATTATAGAGTTTAACATTTTCGGCGAAGTTTTGAGAGTAATGTATCTATAGAAGTATCACATTTATCTAAAGAATGTCGCTACAAAGCTTCCGAATATAATGATTAACACAAGCAAGCCAAATATGATTATTAAAGAATACCACATCCATTTTCTCATACGAAACTTATATTTATATGTCATAAATTATTCTAATACACGCACATATTTAAAATTATCGCTTAATAATACGGATTAACTTTGACCTATCTTTTCATCTGCTAACTTCTCGTATGTGGCCCAATCAACTCTTATTACAACAAATTCTGTGTATTCATCAATTATATCAAGCATCATGCAATTAAGTAAATCATAATTCTTTAAATGCCTTGTGGCATAAAATTCGGAAGATTTACGAATAGTTCGGAAACACTTACACCAATAAATTATAGAGTTGTAATAAACACTTACTCTTAAAGATCCATAAGAAGTTGTTGAATACATTTTATAGTTTTAAACACAAAATCTTGTAATTCTTGATCTGTAAAGTGAATACCTGAATTATGAAATAAGTTATTACGAAGATCTCTAACTATGTGCAATTCAGATATAATCGTGACATCTCGTGTTAACGGCGTTCTCGGATTGATAATAGTTTTTATCCTATTATTAAAAGTATCATTACCAATACAAGTGACGTGTTTATGTACCAAAAAGAATACTGTGAAACTATCTGCACTTCTACCAATCAATAATCCCCATATCAAATATCTTTTTCTTTTATGCATTCTGGAATAACTTAATGCTTCACTAAAATCATCGAATATTTTTTGAGCAGATAGATCCGCCTGAATTATTGCGTTCGTACTTAATGCTAAAGTCAATGCTTCTAATTCCGTTTTTAAGGTTCTTCTAGTCATTTCTAATCAGGTTAATGAATTCTCGATTATGCTCTAATATACTTACTGGATGAAGTTGCCAACCTGCTCCAATGAGCATTTTAATGAAGCGGCTTTTGTCATATGATGGCCCATCGATCTTACCATTAATTATTAAGATCATTTTCCTTCTAGTTGGTATTAAATGAAGAAATCCTCCTTCTTTGCTATATCGTGCAAGTCTGGCTTTAATCAATAAATTTTGTATTTCAGTATTTGATATTCGCTTGAAAGTTTTTAACTCTATCAACGCATTATCTATTTTATAATCAAAATAAAAACGCAAATTCTGTTCTCCAGTAATATAATCGTTTTTAAGATTTCTTATAGGAGCATTTGTTGTTATCTCCAAATTAGTTGGTTGTAGGACTGTTCGTATCTTTTCTTCTATATCGCGATGATTTAACTCTGCCAAAGTATATTTTGAAGGATCAATATTCAGAATAGTATCATATCTTGAACGGACATATTCTCGTTCTAAATCCCATAATTCGAAGTGCCGATTCTTGGCTATAATATTTATTTCAGTAATACTCTCTAATGGATTATAATAGTACACTTTATCAAATAAATTCTCAAGTAGTTCTACACAATAGGGTTTTAGGAGATCTTTATTGTTTATAAATAAATTAAAAACAGTTCGATTACCTAAAGTTAACTTAGCTTCAAATAAGAATTCTAGTAATCTTAATGTGGTCGCATCAATATCTTCGTGGAGTTTTATATCCACAATTTCAACAATTATCAGTCTATCATCCTTTTTTATTGCCATATCTGGTATGAAGGTAAATTCTGGAAAGGTAGGTTTTGTTAGTACTTTAGTATTAGAAAATAATCCTTTAATTTTATCAATGACTTGGCTAGGATTCATTCGTGATATAAAAGAATCAGCATATATAAATTTTATTCATAAAAATACCATTAATATGTATTGTTGGAAGAAATAATATAAAATCATTCAAAATTATTCCAGGAATGCATATTAAAAGCTCTCACCGTCGAAAGCTATATAAATAAACTGCACCTTCTAAGACATTATCGTGCATTTTGGTAATAAAATTTTATTCCGTCTAGGACGTCAATAAAAATTCCAAAATAATGTTGTAAAAAATGTTATAAGTGTCAAATATGAATGTTTTAAGTCTTAAAACCTCAATGTGAACTTCTTGTGCATTAGTGGCATTACTCTGTAAGTAATGCGGCGTATTAGAGGTCTTTACTACGGTTTTTACTGTATGTAAGCCATTATTCCTTCCTGCTAGCATATAAACTGCTAGTAACGTGAATTATGCTCATAAATTAGCCTTTACAGTGTTTTTTACTGTAAGTACGGCATTACCCCTTCTTACTAGCATGTATCCTGCTAGTGCCTTGTTTTTGATGGTTTTTTGGCCTTACTTCAGCTTTTAGTGTATGTAAGACCAATTCCTATTACTAGCATATAAACCACTAGTAATGCGGCGTATTGGTCTTACTAGCATGTAATCCGCTAGAGCCACGTTTTGAATGGTTTTTTAGCCCTACCTCAGCTTTTAGTGTAAGTAAGACTAACTCCTTATTACTAGCATATAAACCACTAGTAATGCGGTGTATTTGTCTTACTAGCATGTATCCTGCTAGTGCCTTGTTTTTGAATGGTTTCTTGGCCTTACTACGGTTTTTACTGTTAGTAAGACCGATTCCTATTACTAGCATTGAATCTGTAAGTAATGCGATGTATTGGGTCTTTATTGTGGTTTTTGCTGTATTTAGGCTTCTTGCTTAGAAACGTTGTTTTCGGATTTGGGCGGGCTTAATTTCGATATATTTATATATAAGTATTATATATTTTATAATTATTATAATGGTTATAGGTGATTTTATGAATACCACGATTGCTGTATCTCCTGAAATCAGAGATCAAATAAAAGATTTCGGAAATAAGGGAGAAACGTATGATGACATACTTTCAAGGCTTCTTAATAGTGCAAAAGAAAGACAGTTACAGGAGTTATTAATGGACACTAGCAATTGTTTAACTATTAATGAAGCTAGAGCCAAATTGAAGAGATAAAATGGTTCAGGTATTCTTTACAGAATTCTTTATAAAAGAATTGAAGAAGAAATTTAGTGAAAAAGAGGGAAACAAAATTATTGATATACTTGAAAAACTAGAAGAAGAACCAACAAAAGGAAAAGAATTAGGTCATGTAGGAAAAATAGTTATCAAAGAAATAAGATATGGAGTGTTTAGATTCTATTTTATAACAGATGGATACAAACTAAAATTTCTTAAAATATCAGAACTTAACGATTTAGTAATAAAATTCATAAGAATATCAGACAAAGATACTCAACAGCCAGTCATAGACGAAATCAAAACCATACTAAGAAAATTAGGAGAAGAAGGATTCTAAAATAATAGAGAATCTACAAAAATCGCAGCCCGTCCCGGATTCGAATGATTCTTTGTTACCCATAAACTAGCAGACAATAAGTATGTTAATAGGAGGGGCTATTTGACATTAATGTCAAAAACTTGGAAAAGTAGACTTAGTTATGTTTTTCTATTTGGGGTAGCAAGTAGTCAATAATGAATTTAGCTGTAGCTTCTTGTTGATTTTTTTGCCAATGTTTTGCTTCAAAACAATAATAATCGCCACGATGTTCAGGTCGTCCCCAGTTCACAAAGAACCAACCATTTTCATTTGCGACAGTTATCTCTTCTTCTCTAAACTTATTTATTTCTCGTTCCAAAGAAGTTATTCTTGATTTAAATTGTTGATTTGTTTCAATATACCTACGAGAATTATTTTGAAGCAAAGTTACTATTTCTTCCTTAGTAAAATATTTTGGGAGTAATTCACTTCTTATTTTCGATGCAGGTGTAAAAGATGTTTTTGATTGTCCGTAAATCGCTGTATCCTTTTCTTGAGCATCTTTTAATGCACTGCTTATGATTGGATTAAATTGTTTATCTGCATAAGAATTAATTTGCATACCTTGTCCTATTAGTCCTTTTGTAAATGCATGATAACTGTGTAAATCTATAAAGAATAGTGGTTGATATATTTTGATTATTGGATCATGAACTGATGTCCATTGACCTTCTCCTCCAAACGTTTCTGCGATTCTTGGAGGATTTTTTTGCATTGAACAATTCATTTTAAACTGATTTAGTTCCATTAATCTTTCTAAAGGTTGCGCATCTAACCATTCTTTTGTTGGTTCTCCATTTTCATGAGAGTATAATTTTGCTATTACGAGATTTTTTGTATTCCAAATTAATGCTTTTGTTGCATTATCTTCTCCGATGATTGTATTATCTGGGATAGCCTCATCTAAACCATACTGCGCAATCAATAGATCTGCCACAGGATGAGAAAATTCTATTTCACGTTGATGAGTTCCTGCGATTACCAGAATTTTATCTGTTTTACTCATAATTATGTATAATTGAAGAAATTTATAAATGTTTCGTTAAGATACTACTTATAAGTGGCTAAGTATTCAGAATTTCGTTTTCGCGTAATATTTTGCGAAATTGGGCGGGGCTCGTAATCTTTAATGATCGGAAAACAGGGTTAACAATTATCTACTATTAATCCACTAGAAAGATTGTTTATACACTATTAAACTAGCATTCAGCAAATACTACGACATATCGAAATATGTGTTAATTTCTTAAGAATTACCGTGTTCTGTTCCGCGCAAGGTGTACTGATTGTTTACGCTACGACCATCGGCAACGAAATCCCAATTGTCGTTTAAATCATTCAGCCACGAAACTCGTGCCAAGAACTTTTTGTCTTGACGCTCTAATTTGTCTTGCGCATACTCAGGTAACAACGCTATAATGTTTGGAGTTATTCCTTCTTTTGCAAACATTTCCATGTTTAAGCCAAGACTATTTTCATCAGGACCATAAACCCTTTGAACTACATTTCTTTGCTCTGAATCTAATTTTTTAATATCTTTAGGATTAACTACAAAATAGCCGTATTCATCATTATATTTTACAAGTTTCAGTCCTTTTAATTCAACAACAACAGTATCAGCATGGTCTAAAGACGCCTGAGCCATTTTAGCATCAGGAAAATAATTACCTGAGCCTGTGAGTTGTAAATATGCTTCGGCAATATTTCCTAAAACCACATTCTGTGATTCTCGCGTAATTGCCCATAAATGGTTTCCTTTCTGAATAGTATAAATTGCACCATCGGCAGTATAAAATGTTAGGTTTCTTAATCCCTGATTAGTTCTTCTCTCTCTTGTAAGTTGGTCAACATGCTGAAATGTGCCTGGCTTTAATTCCTTGTAAGCCAATAAGTTTCCCATAACGTTTTCTAATGTCATAATAATGGTAGAAATAAAAGTTATTTATAAAGTTTTCTATTGTAATCACTAAGTAATGACTATTATTCTTTTTTTAAAGACTCTATCGTAACTCCATCTGAACTATTACACTGTTTTGTGCTTGAGAGTGTAATAGCCCAGCGGTTTTTACGATAGAAAATCTATTGTTCCTCATCGATAAAAACGTCGAGTCCGCATGTGGGAGAGTTATTACAACTTACGTGACAGAAATGGGCTATATCAAAGAATTACGTAAGAAGGTGCGGGTCCAGAAAGGGTTATTTATTTTTGTATTCTTTTATATACCTTTTTGTTAAGTATTTCGTGAATGTTTCTTCTTTGTTTCTTGTTTGGCTTCTTTCTAGTGCTGTGTAATATGCATTCCTATTTGTGTATTCTATGTTTAACATCGGATATCCTAAGCTATTCAGTGTGTGGTTCATCATTAATCTTGATATTCTTCCATTTCCATCGCTGAATGGGTGTATGGTTACGAATTTTAGGTGTACTAGTGCTGCCATTATTACTGGATTGATTTTTCCGTAATATTTATTGTACCAGTTAAAGAATTCTTTTAGCAATGTTTCTAGCTCTGCGGGTAATGGCAGTTCTACTTTGCTTCTTGCTATTGCTACTGGATGTTTTCTTATTATGCCTGCTATTTCTGGATCTGCTTCTTTGAATAATTCTTTATGCCAATACAAGACGGTTGCTAGATTGAGTTTATTTTTGTTCTCTAGCATCTCATAGAATATTTTCTTGTGTGCTTCTGTCTCTTTGACATCTTTTAATGATTTGTTTTTTGGCGTTATTTGTTCTTGAAGTAAATCTGCAGTCTCTTTTAAAGTTAATTTGCTGCCTTCTATTTTATTTGTGTTGTATGTGAATTTAATCATGAATGATTCAATATATTTATCTTTAGAAGATTGAGGATAATTCTTATACTCTTTAGCCCAGAATTCTTTTATAGCTATTAATCCCTTGTTATATAATTCTTCAAATAGTTCATATAGAAATTTTTCTTTTAATTCATCGATGTTCTTTGGTAGAGTGTCGCCTAGATACACTCTTTTATTTTTGAAATCTTTAACTGTTCTTATGGTGTGTTCTAAGTAGTAATACTTCTTACTCCCCTGATTGACTATTCGTATATTGACCATAAACTGAGTATACGTCACATATATATAAATTTAACGAATTTCAGAAGAATGTGACGTATATGTGATGATAAATAAAAATCGACCCATCAGGATCACCCGCACGAGTCAGATTTGGGCAGGGCTACTGCCACAACTGTGCTTTTTGCGGACACTATTAAAGTCTGTGAAAATGCAGATTTTCTCTCTCAAATAATCATTTTTATATATTTGAGTATTTATGACTCTTTTTATGGATCTGATTTTGCTTATTGTCGTAGCTATTGGTGCTTTTGTATCCACTAATATAGATGACTTTTTCATTCTTATCATTTTCTTTGCTCAATCAAAAAGTCCTTATAGAGTCGTTATAGGTCAATACATTGGTTTCATTGGCATATTAGCTGTTAGTCTTGCAGGGTATTATATTGCTAGTCTTGTTAGATCTCCTCTTATAGGCCTCTTAGGGATAGTGCCTATTATTCTGGGTGTTGCTAGAATATTGAATTATAAAAAATCTCTCAGAGAAAAACACGTACACGCTTTAGAAATTTTAAGTGTAGCATTAGTGTCTATTGCCAATGGTGCAGATAATTTAGGTATCTACATCCCCCTTTTCGTCAATAAATCTGTTATTTATGTAGTTTTATCTATGGTTATATTCTTATTGATGGTGGCTGTATGGTGTTATATCCCCTATAATATTACCCGATTTAAAAAATTGCAACAATTTCTAAAAAAGCATGGTGATACAATAATGCCAATAATTCTTATATTACTAGGAGCATATATTTTAATACAAAACTTCCTAATAAAATAACAAATTGCTCAGATTTTGTAATACAATTAATAGTGTTCTGCTTTAGAACAGTGTGGCTGGGTAATTGGGCGGGGCTAATGCAATTTACGTGACGCAAGTGGGGTTATTTTCGAGAAGATAAGAATAAATTGCGAGTTCTGATAAGGTTATTTCTTTTTTTGAGGAGTTGTTTTGTATCCAAGTTTTTTCAGAAGTCTTTCTAGTCTCTTTAGATAGTTAATATTTTCATGTAATTCGCTAAACCAAAATACTGCATCATGATTGGTATACCATTTATACTTATTTTTGTAGTATATCATTTCAAAATATCCTTTATGTTTACTTTCTTTGAATCTTCCTGTAGGCTTCTTTGCACGCCATTTTTTATCTCTTATACTAAATAATCCTCCGTCGTATAGTATGATGTCTTGATTTTTGAAATCTATGTTGCATGCTCCATTTTTGTGTAGCCATACTTTGAATGCTTTTTCGTCTTCTATAATTTTACTCTTTTTCATTTTTGAAATGAGACTATTTTCATTCTTTCTTTTCTATTTTTTTTAGCAGCGGTAAGAATAATGGATCTAGGTCTTTTACTCCTGCGTTTATTCCTAGGTATTTTTTGAAGTTGTGTGGTGTTTTTATTATTACTTTGTTGCTTCCTTCTCTTACTATTAGGTCACTATTTTTGTAGCATTCGTATAGTGCTTCTATTAGTGTTGGCTCAAATTGTGAAAGTTCATCTAAAACTGCTTTGTCGTATATTATTTTTCCTATAATTGTCGCATCTATCTTTTCGTGTTTGATAAATTGTTTAATTATCTTGTCTATTAATACTATTGTGCCTTTTGCGTATTCGAATATTTTTTCATCCTCTGAATATTGGAATGTGAAGTATACCGTTGCTGAGAATGACTCTTTTTCTCTTTTGTAGATGTCTATTTCGAAATGTGGCTTGTCTGTTTCGTGTGATGTATTTTTTTGAGGTTTATCTTTACCTATCCCGAATCTAAATCCTATTAGGTGTTCTTCTTTATTGTCTTGCTGTTTAATTTTTAAGTTAATAAGAAATGTATCTTCTTCTTGCCTGAACAATATTGTAAATGTATACTTATTAAATATTAATGGTTTATTGATTTGTGGGAAGTATTGTTCGAGA